>ODAI010178031.1_pt1 | contig 20787 bp, 19 predicted proteins | sample 1539321 | NCBI WGS metagenome assembly ODAI01 (sample SAMN02144231, study PRJEB22623) | gut metagenome | biome: sheep rumen | host: Ovis aries | place: New Zealand
AGCCCACCAGCGGCATGGTGACATGTCGGCTGTGCACCTTGGGAGCTGCAAGTTCATGTAAACCACCGTTTGAGGGTAGCCCGCCCGAAGTAACTTCGAGTTTATCGGTGGAGGGTGGAACGCTTGAGCCATGAGGCGACTCATGGAGTAGATAAATGACAGACACGCAACTCTGGCAAAATAGATAATATATTGTTTCTATCATTCAAAGTTGCGACAGAACCCGGCTTACAACCTGGCTGCTTTCATTTTTTTTGACTATCATGAAGAATGTCAAAAACATGCATTCTGCTGACTAAACTTTTGATATGAGGACTCGTCTAACATCTCGATATTTAATAATTCTACAATGAATAAAAAACATTTTTTGACCACGTTGGCTATGTTGTTGACAAGCAATGTGATGTGGGGACAAAAGGCTTGGACACTGCAAGAGTGTCTGGACTATGCCCTTGCAAACAACCTCCAGCTGCAACAAAAGAAGATAGCGGCAGCATCCAGCCACGAGGATGTATTGCAGAGTCAATCAGCATTGTTTCCATCAGTATCCTTCAGCACCAACCAAAATGCGTCGTGGAGACCTTTTGCTGAGACGACCATCAACCTAACCAATGGCTCGATGACCACCAACCGAAACACGGTATCCTACAACGGTTCGTATGGAATCAATGCGAACTGGACCGTTTGGAACGGGAATCGTAACACAAACATCATTAAGCAGAACAAAGTGAACGAACAGATGGCGGAGCTGGCAGTGGAACAGCAAGCCAACACCATTCAAGAGCAGATTGCCCAACTGTATGTGCAGATTCTCTATGAAACAGAAGCCGTTCGTGTGTGTCAGGAAATTATCAAGGCCAGCGAAATGCAACGCGACCGCGCCAAAGTTATGGTGGATGTGGGGAGTTTAGCTCGAGTAGATTTCGTACAGTTGGATGCACAAGTGAGCCAAGACCAATATGCACTGATTCAGGCGCAGTCACAGCTGGCAAACTATAAATTGCAACTGAAACAGCTCTTAGAGATTCATGACAGCGAACCTTTTGATGTGGCCATTCCCAATGTGGATGAACAGCAGATTCTCTCCGCCATCCCTGACGAGCAGTCTATCTATAATGCAGCCCTAGAAAATAGACCAGAAATTCAGTCGAGCAAACTCAACATCAAACTGTCTGAAATAGCCATTGCCTCAGCCCGGGCAGGCTACATGCCTACCGTTTCGGTGAATGCCAGTATCGGCACTAACAACTCGTCCGGTCAAGATACAGATTTTTTCAAACAAGTGAAGACCAACCTCAGCAATTCAATCGGTTTGAGTGTCTCTGTGCCACTTTTCGACAACCATCAGGCGCGTACCAACATTCGCAAAGCCAAATATACCTTACAAACCAACGAATTGAACCTGCAAGAGCAGCAAAAGCAACTCTACTCCACCATCGAGAATTATTGGCTGAATGCCACCACTTCACACCAACAATACATCTACGCAAAGGCAAACGTAAAGAGCATGCAAGAGAGTTATGACTTGGTGAGCGAACAGTTCAATCTTGGCCTGAAGAATATTGTGGAACTGACAACAGGCAAGAACAACCTGTTGCAAGCAGAACAGCAATTGCTTCAAACAAAATACACGGCATTACTCAACTGCACCTTGCTCAACTTCTATGCAGGAGAGGACTTAAAATTCTAAGCCGCCATACTCATATATAGCATCCTTTTTTTTACACATTATTATATATTATCAGAAAAAATGAAGACAAACTCCATATTCGCTGCACTTGTCATCGCTGTCACTTTCACAGCCTGCAGCAAAAGCACCAAAGTGAACTATTCCACTGCCCCAGTAGAAAAGCAGAACATCAGCACCAGCATCACTGCCACAGGAACAATCGAGCCTGTCACAGAAGTGGAAGTGGGCACCCAAGTGTCGGGCATCATCGACAAAATTTACGTCGATTACAATTCAGAAGTGCACCGTGGACAAGTGATTGCCGAACTCGACAAAACCAATCTGCTTTCAGAATTAGCTTCCGCCCAAAGCAACCTCTCCAATGCCCAATCATCGCTCAATTATCAAAGTGCCAACTACAAACGCTACAAGACCCTCTATGAAAAGGGACTCGTATCGGCCAATGACTATGAGAATGCCAAACTCTCCTATGAACAGGCCGTGCAGCAGGTGAAGGTGCAACAGCAGAACGTGCAGAAAGCACAAACCAACCTTGGCTATGCCACCATTACCTCTCCTATAGATGGTGTGGTACTTTCGAAAGAAGTGGAAGAAGGACAAACGGTGGCATCGGCCATGACCACCCCCACCCTCTTCATCATTGCACAAGACCTCACCGACATGCGAGTCATTGCTAATATTGATGAGGCTGACATAGGAGGCGTGAAAGAAGGACAACGCGTTTCATTTACCGTTGATGCTTTCCCCGAAGACACTTTTGAGGGAGCAGTAACGCAAGTGCGCCAGCAAGCCACAACTGAGAGCAATGTGGTCACATATGAAGTGGTTATCTCTGCCCCCAACGACCACCTGAAGCTAAAGCCTGGACTCACTGCCAACGTCACCATCTACACGCTGGAAAAGAACGATGTGCTGGCAGTTCCATCACGCGCACTTCGCTTCTCTCCCAACGAGGCTTTGCTGCAAGAAGGTGAAGCTGTGGAGGACGTAGAAGGCTCCGCAAAGGTGTGGACAAAGGAAGGAAACACCTTCAAGGCACACAAGGTGGAAACAGGTACGACCAACGGTATGGTTACCGAAATTCTGTCAGGAGTGTCCGCCGGTACAGAAGTGCTCACCGACTTTGAAATCATAGGTGGTGAGACAGAAAGCGAGGAACCTGCCACATCCAACCCCTTCATGCCGCGCCCACGTAACAACCGCAATGGGAATAACGCCAATGGCGGCAACAGAAACGCCAATGGCGGTAACAGGAACGGTAACACAAAATAGGCAACAGACATGGATGAGCAAAAAGACAAACGTAAAGTTGTCATCGAACTCGACAACGTAAAACGATATTTTCAGGTAGGTTCTGAAACTGTAAAAGCCCTGCGTGGCGTAAGTTTCAAAATCTATGAAGGCGAGTTTGTGACCATTCAGGGTACATCGGGTTCAGGAAAATCCACCTTACTGAATCAGTTAGGATGTTTGGACACTCCCACATCGGGAGAGTACTATCTAGACGGAACCCCTGTGCGTAAAATGACAAAGAACCAACGTGCAAAACTCCGCAACCGCAAAATAGGCTTTGTTTTTCAGAACTACAACCTATTGGCTAAAACCACTGCTGTAGAGAATGTGGAGCTCCCGCTGATGTATAACAACAAATACAATGCCAAACAACGGCGCGAAGCTGCCATCAAAGCTTTACAATCGGTAGGATTGGGCGACCGCCTGGACCACAAGAGCAACCAGATGTCGGGTGGACAGATGCAACGAGTAGCCATTGCTCGTGCTTTGGTAAACAACCCGGCAGTGCTTCTTGCCGATGAAGCAACTGGCAATCTCGACACACGCACCTCTTTCGAAATGTTGGTACTTTTCCAGAAGCTGCATCAAGAGGGACATACCATTATCTTTGTGACCCACAATCCAGAGATAGCAGAATATGCATCACGCAACATCAATCTGCGAGACGGAAAAATTCGTGAAGACACCATCAATACGAACATCAAGTCAGCTGCCGAAGCATTAGCGGCTCTACCTAAACCTCAAGACGATTAAAGCAAGATGAACATACTCAATCTTTTCAAGGTCAGCATCATGGCCATATCCAGCAATAAGATGCGCTCCTTCCTCTCCATGCTTGGCATCATCATTGGAGTGGCAGCTGTCATCATCATGATGTCGATAGGACAAGGTTCCAAAGAGAGCATCCGCAAAGAACTCTCCACTATGGGCACGAACCTCCTCACCATCCGACCGGGAGCTGACATGCGTGGCGGCGTACGCCAAGACCCCTCTGCCATGCAGACACTCAAAATGGCCGACTATCAGCGTATCCTCAACGAGAAAAAGTTTGTCAGCAACGTCTCGCCCGAAGTCACTTCTGGCGGTCAGGTCATTTATGGTAACAACAACACCTCCAGCACCGTATATGGCGAGTCGGCAGAATATTTTGACATCAAGCAATGGGACATTGAAGAAGGCACTTGTTTCACAGAAGAGGATATCCGCAAGGCCAGCAAGGTGTGTGTGGTGGGCAAGACCATCGTCACCGAACTGTTTGGCGAAGGCAAGGAAGCAGAAGCCATTGGCAAAAACATCCGCTTCAAATCCATTCCGCTCCGCATCGTGGGCGTGCTGAAGGGCAAAGGCTACAACTCCTGGGGCATGGACCAGGACAATGTCATCATTGCCCCCTACACCTGCGTGATGAAGCGCATCGCAGCCCAAACCTATTTCAACTCTATTCTCTGCTCGGCACTCACTGAAGAACTTTCAGAAGCTGCCATCGAGGAACTGACCCAGATGCTGCGCAGCAACCACAAACTGAAAGACGATGCGGTGGATGACTTCACCATCCGCTCGCAAGCAGAAATGATGGACACCATGTCCTCCACCATGGACACAGTCACCATCATCCTTGTGGTGGCAGCAGCCTTCTCTCTGCTTGTAGCGGGCATCGGCATCATGAACATCATGCTTGTATCGGTGACAGAGCGAACGAAAGAAATTGGTCTGCGCATGGCTGTGGGAGCAACAGGGATGGTCATCTCCCTCCAATTCCTCATCGAGGCCATCCTCATTTCGCTCACAGGCGGCCTACTCGGAGTGCTGCTGGGCAGCCTTGTCAGCGAATTTGTCATTCCCATCATGGGCATGCCATCCACCATCCCCGCCTGGTCCATCTACGTGTCCTTCGCTGTCTGCACATTCATTGGAGTCATCTTTGGCTACATCCCTGCACGCAAAGCCGCCAACATGGATCCCATTGAAGCGATACGGCATGAATAGAGTTGATGGGTTATTGGTTAATAGTTGATAGTAGAAAATTGAATCTGATATGAATAGAACAAGAACAATCCTCCTGCTTAGTTTTCTGAGCCTGATGTGCACCACCACGCAAGCCCAGTCGCTCAAGGAACTCTTTCTCAAAATGCCTCAAGAACTCTGTCCCTTACTTTCTGAATATAATCGGTTAGAAATTGTAGATAATCAGAAAAATGGCAAGCCCATGGAGACCCGCAATCAGTTGCGTACCGTCAGCCGGATGGAGCAACTGACGGACGATTATGCCCACCTCATTCTCTCCAAGCAGTCTGAGAAGCAGATGAAACTTCTCCCCCTGAGCAATGGTACCCCCATCATCATGGTTATCAGTACCGTCACCGCCGACAGCATTGCTGACTCATCCATCAAATTCTACGACACAGCGTGGAAGCCCCTTCCTACCCTCACTTATTTCTCGCTGCCTCCAACGGACAACTTCAGGCAAGTCATCCTTCATCCTGACTCAAACCGACTCACTGTCATCAGCCGCAACATGTTCCGTCTCAACACCGACGGTAGCGACCGTCTCCTGCCGCAACAAGTGTTCACCAACACTTTCCATTGGCAGGAAGACAAAAATCATTTCATGCTGGACAACTAAAGCGGGAGGACGAACAGAGGGAAAAAGATGGAGAAAAACGAGTGGAAAACAAATTTTTCTTAGGGAAGTGCATGCTCGTATCATTTTTTTTTCGTACTTTTGCATGATTTTGCGATTTCGTGGACAGGCGTATGTTTGTTTCACGGAACGTAAAATAGTGTGGACATGAGTGTTTGACCTCGTGATGACACACGAAGGATAAGTATTAAATCAATAAAAAATCAATAAAAAATGGCAGCATTACAAAAAATCAGAAGCAAGGGAGTGCTCCTTGTGACTATCATCGCCGTGGCATTGTTCCTTTTCGTTGCCGGCGACTTATTCAGAGGCATTGAGAGCCTCTTTCAGCAATCAAGTCAGCAGATTGGCGAAGTGAACGGTAAGCCCGTCTCAATCCAAGACTATCAGAAGATGATAGACGATCTGCAGACTTATTACGAGATTGTTCAGCAAAAGAGTTCCTTCAGCGAAGACGAACTAAACCGCATTAAGGATGAAGCTTGGCAGACCTACGTGCAGCAGCAGCTCATCCGTCAAGAGTGCGAAGAATTGGGACTTGCCGTAAGCGATGAGGAGGTGTCGGACATGGTGAAAAGTGGTTTCAGCCCGATGTTGCAGGTGCCCATCTTTATGAACCAGCAAACAGGTCGTTACGATTATGCCACATTGAACGGATTCTTGACTGAGTACAAGAAGATGAAAGATGCTGGCACTCAGATTCCTGACACGTACGAAAAGATTTACAAGTACTACTTGTTCGCTCAGCGCCAAATTCGCGACCAGTTGCTCACTCAGAAGTATCAAACGCTTCTCTCACAAAGTTTCCTCTCCAACCCCGTGGAGGCAAAATTGGCTTTCGACAGCCGTGCGGACGAATCAGACCTTCTCTTGGCCGCTCTTCCAGCTTCATCAATAAAGGACGAGGACGTAAAAGTAAGTGACGAGGACATCCAAGCTAAGTACAAAGAGGACATTGAAAAGTATAAGCAAGTGATTGAAACCCGCGACATCAAGATTGTGGATGTGCAGGTGGTTGCCAGCGAGGCTGACAAAACAGCTGCGGCTGCGGAAATGGCCGATGCCACAACAAAATTAAATGCTGCAGCCACAAACACTGCCGCAGGGAACGTGGTTCGCCAAATGCTTTCTGTACTCCCCTATTCTGATGTTTATAAGACAAAGAATGCGTTCCCCAATATGATTTCTTCCACACTCGACTCTATGGCCGTTGGTAGTGTAAAGCCCGCAGCTTTCGACCCCATGACCAATACATATTATACTTATAAGCTGCTGGGCAAGACCACTATGCCTGACTCTGTACTCTTCCGCCAAATTGGTGTGATTGGCAAGGACGAGGCTGATGTGGCCAAGAAGGCTGACAGCATTATGACAGCACTGAGTGCTGGAGCTAAGTTCAAGGACATCGCAAAGAAATATAACCAAACAGGCGACTCAACTTGGATTTCCACTTCGCAATTTGAAAATGCGCAGATTGATGCTGACAACGCTAACTTCATCAACACACTTTATGGCATGTCAGTCAACGAATCGAAGAAGTTGACATTAGAGAATGGGGCTACTGTCATCCTGCAAGTGATGAAGACTGCCAACCCCGTAACAAAGTACAATGTGGCTTCGGTGGTGAAAGAGCTGAAATTCTCTGATGAAACCTACAATAAGGAATACAATAAGTTCTCTTCGTTTGTGGCAGCCAACACAACTTTGGAGCAAATTGAGGCAAATGCAGCCAAGGAAGGCTATACGGTTCGTCCCATCAACGACGTGACTGCTTCCGCTCACGGTATCGCTAACATCCGCGCCACTCGCGAAGCTCTGAAATGGGTGTTTGACGAAGCAAAGGTAGGCAACATCTCTCAACTCTACGAATGTGGCAGCAACGACCACCTTTTGTTAGTAGCCCTGACAGGCATCAACAAGGAAGGTTATCGTTCGGTGGAGAAACTGAAAGAGGACTTGACCAATGAGATTAAGAAAGAGAAAAAGATTGAGAAACTCTTCGAAACAGCCAAGAGCGTGAAGAGTATGGCCGAGGCGCAGAAATTGAAGGATGTTGTGGTGGACACCGTGAAACACGTATCTTTCTCCGCTCCTACATTCATTGCAGCAACAGGTGCATCTGAACCTATCATCAGCGCGGCTGCAGCCAAAACAGCTAAAGGTGTTTTTTCCGGTGCAGTAAAGGGTAACAACGGTGTGTATCTCTTCCAGGTGCTCAACAAAACTAAGACAGCTGAAAAGTTTGATGCCAAGACAGAGCAGTCTTCACTGGCCATGAGCAATTTCCGTAATGCATATAACTCTATCATCAACACACTCTACTTAAAGGCGAACGTACAGGATCGCCGCTATAAGTTCTTCTAAAATTACAACAGGTATATACACATTATTTATATAATAGAGGTGGTTTGTTGTTCACAAACCACCTCTATTTAATGATTATTTTTCAAAAAACTGCATTTTTTTGAAAAAATACTTGGAACATATTCCTAAAATCACTATTTTTGCACAATAAAATGTATTGTATATGGCAAAATCTTTACATAACACACTAAAAGTCCTTCTTTTGATGGTGAGCATGTCTATGCCCATTGTAATGATGGCACAGGACGTTCAGCAAAGCCAAATCGAGATGGAGCAGAACCAAATCAGCATATCAGTAAGTGGTTCGAACTTGCGTATAAAGAATGCAGATGGACTGGTGGTTGAAGTGTTCAGTCTGACAGGTGAGAAAGTCTATACTTCACGGATTGAGGGAACTTCCAAATCAGTAGATTTGGGTCAGTTACAACGAGGTTACTATATTGTCAAGATTGGCAAGTTCACTCGCAAAATATACCTGCGCTAATCAAACAACAAAGACCAACTTCCACCCCCAAGTTGCTCGAGATATATTTTTGAAAGTGAAAGTGCGTCTTTCTCCACTACGGACCAAAACGACTTTCACTTTTATTGTGAACACCCATTAAACCATTTCTGCACTACCGCATCAAATGGAGTGATAGACAACTCAATGGCTAAGATTGATGAGCAAGACATACTGAAGAGGATTCAAGAGCCTCGCACAAGACGCCAAGCTTTCGAACAGATAGTCAATGTCTATTCGCGTCAGCTCTATTGGCAGATACACTATCTGGTGCAGAATCACGAAGACACCGATGATGTGCTGCAAAATACTTTCATTAAAGCATGGAAGGGAATAGAAAACTTCAAGGGCGATTCAGCACTCTTCACCTGGTTGTACAGGATAGCCTACAACGAATCACTCACCTTCCTGAAACAACGCAGGCAGATGGCTTCAATAGACGATGAAGACTTTACTGAGCAGATGGCACCCAACTTTGTGGCAGATGAATATTTTGATGGAGATGAAACACAAGAGTTGCTGATGCAAGCAGTTTCCACCCTGCCACCAAAACAGAGAAGAGTATTCTGCATGAAATACTTTGAGGACAAGAAGTACGAAGAAATTTCAGACATCGTAGGTACCAGCGTCGGAGCACTCAAAGCATCATATCACATCGCAGTAGAGAAAATCACTAACTTTTTCAAATCAAAAGAATAAAAAACAAATAGTGTTTTAAACCTTATCACAATAAGGAAGTCAAATAAGTAACAAAAAAAACAAATAATAATATGAGTACAAAAGATAACCGAATATTTAATCCCAACGGCGGCAGATACCCCTTCAGGGCAACTGACGAATATTTCGACAATCTGACTGCTCGTATCATGGAACAAATTCCAGAGGACACACCTGAGGAAGAAGTTTCGGAAAAGAACACAAAGCTTATCGACATTCACCGTAACCGCCGACGCAACCTGTGGATCAGCACCATTTCTGTTGCTGCGTCGCTCATTCTCATTGCGACCTTCGCACTAAAATTCACTCCTAAGCCTAATACGTCGCCTGAACAGGCAGAAGACATGAAGGCTGAATACACTACTGAAAACTACAATGAGGACCTGATGCAGTACGCTATGGTCGATAACATGGACGTGTACTACTACTTGTCCACCAGCAGCATGAGCGAATAAGCATCACTTCCTCCAAAAAATATTAAAAGCTTATGAAGAGAATCATCACATTCATATTCATTACACTCACTTGCCTTTGCCTTCAGGCACAGAACCAAGACAATAGAGGGAGGAACACAAATGGACGAAAAGAATTTAGCCCAGAGCTGTACATGAAGACCCTGCATGATTTTGTGACTCGCGAAGCAAGACTGACTGAATCCGAGGCCAACAAGTTCATTCCTCTGCTCAACGAAATGTTTGATAAGCAGTATAAGCTCAGAGGAGAACAAAGAGACCTTATGATGAAAACTTGGAAAAATGCCAATCTCAGTGAAGCTGAATATGAGAACATCGTCACCAAGTTGGCAAGCATTGAAGTGGAGAGCAAAAAAGTGGAGCAAACTTACTACAAAAAATTCCACACCGTGTTACCTTGGAAAAAGGTCTTTGCAGTCAGAATGGCACTGTCTCGTTTCCAAATGGAAGCCCTAAATCATTTCCAGCCAGGAAGGGGTAACAACAAAAACTTCAACAATGCGCCCAGATGGAATGGATGGAACAGATGGAACGGATCGCAAAACAATGTTAACAGATAAGAATGAAACAAAGTGAACCGAGTGCTCCATAAAAAAGATGGAAAAGAAGGGAGATACCACAAAACGGGTGTCTCCTTTTTGCGTGTTTCCACTTTTTTTAGAATATTTAAAATGAATAATTTGACCATAAGAAGTAAAAGCCGTAACTTTGCAAGCAATTAGGGCAAAGCATTGCCCACATGCAAACAACGTAATAATAAACCTAAACAAACGAATAAAATATGAAGAAAATCATGATTGCCCTCGTAGCAGTGGCATTTCCTATGATGATACACGCACAGAGTGAAGGACTTTTTAGTCGCAAACCACTCCAAGGAGCAAAAGCAGACCTTTCTGCTTATGCAGCCAAAGGAGCTATTCCCGAAGTGGACGGAAAAGTTGTTTTCAAGGATGTCATTTCCGCTCCAGGCAAAACAAAAGAAGATATTTTCGCAAAAGTTGCACAGTGGGCCAGTTTCCGCTTTGAACCCAACAGCACAATGGGTCTTTATACTGATCCTAATTTCTTTAAGAACCTGGAATACTCCATCGTAAAGACAGCCGACAAAGCAAGCGGAAGCATTCGTTGCCAAGGGGCTGAGGAAATGGTTTTCTCATCAAAACCCTTAGCCAAAAATTTCACACAGGCATTCTATATTCTCGACCTAAAAGTGAGCGATGGAAAAATAGAATTCAATCTACACGACATTTCCTACAATATCGATATGGGGGAAAACAACTTCACCCGTGTTCTTGCTGAAAACTGGATTACAGACAAAGAATGCCTCAACAAGAAAGGCAAGATGATGCGTATTCCACGCAACTATCGGGTGAAGACAATAGACTTGGTGGCAGAACTAAAAAAAGAGATTACAGAAACTATCAATAAATAATGAATCAGGAAGACGTTGACAAAATCATTGCGGAAGCTATAGCGGAAAACAAGAAGGAAAGCAAGAAGAAATGGCATAAAAGCAAATCCTCCTCACACCATATCGAAACTGCACGCAAGATGCTCAACTGGACATTTATGGTGGGATTCATCGCAGCCGTCATTATCTATTTTGCTCTGCCCGAACAGCGTGTGCTGTTTTTCAGCGTAGGGTTTGGAGCTGTAGCACTCAAATTGGTTGAGTTCTATCTGAGATTCATGTTCTAAATCACAATATGTAGAAATACAAGGCATTGGAAAACAAATTTTTAGTTCTACTCATCCTCTTTACTTTTTTCGCCACAAGTAGTCAGGCACAACGGCTGGTTACTGAGTTGGAGACCAACTCAGACCTTTCGATGGACTCACGTCCTGACTCCACTTCCACTAAGAAAAAGAAATTCGTGCCTACAGACATCAGGGCTTGGACGGTAGATGAGACTTATGGCAACATATCTGACACTTATGTAGATACATTGCACCACATGTTCATGAACACAGATTTGCCTGAAGGCATTAGGGGACACTACAATTCATTAGGAAATGTGGGGTCTCCTCGTTTGTCGCGAATCTTTATGGAGCGTTCCATCACGCCCGATTTCATGTTTGTGGAACCTTTCGACATGTTTTTTATTGACACAGATAAATTCCGATTCTACAACACTAAGTCGCCCTTCATGAACGTGACCTACAACTGGAACGGTTCCAAAAACACTGGCTCTGATCACGTAAAGGCAACTTTCACCAACAACGCAGGAAAGAAATTCAACTTTGGAGGCATCTTTGACTACATATATGGACAAGGCTACTATGACAGCCAGTCAACATCCTACATGAATGCCTCAGCTTGGGCTTCCTTTATTGCTGACAAGTACGATTTCCATTTCTACTACCAGCACAACTTCATGAAAACCGCAGAAAATGGCGGCATCGAAGACGAAGGCTACATCACCAATCCAGAAAACATGTCAAGGGAATTTACATCGAACGATATTCCCACCAATCTGACAAAAACATGGAACCGCCAAGAGCATGACATTGTCTTCTTCAATCACCACTACAACATAGGATTTTACCGCGAGGAGGAGTTGGACTCAACTACTACCAAAGAAGTTTTTGTGCCTGTAAGCAAGATATTCCACACGTTGAAGCTTCAAAACATGATGCGCAACAACCGTGCCCACCAAGAAACACCAAACTACCATTCCTACACATATCTGCCTGGTGACTCAACAGAAGACCGCCTGAAGCAATTTTACATTCGCAATTTGGTCGGACTTTCCCTTTGCGAGGGATTCAACAAATGGGCAGTCTTTGGGGTGAATGCATACGTAGGATTTGATTACAACCGTATCATGCTGCCAGATTCCACTCAATACGGTGGTTACTACACCAACACCACGGGCAAAATAGGCAAACAATATTTCACCGAACACAATGTGGTGGTGGGTGGACAAATCATCCGTAGCCAAGGAAACACAGTCCACTACAATCTTGACGCTGAATTTACTGTGGCTGGTACAGATATTGGACAATTCGAAATTGATGGCCATGCCGAAGTGAACATTCCTATTTTACGCGACACAGCTCAAGTGGCACTGAATGCTTACGTCAAAAATATTGGTCCCAGCTTTTACTTTGATCACTACCACGGAAAGCACGCTTGGTGGGACAATGGTTTCGACAACGAACTGAGGCAACGCATTGAAGGAGTGATTGACATCCCTCACACTCAAACAACCATCACTGTGGGTGTGGAAAACATCAAGAATTTCAGTTATTTCCAAAACACGGGTATTACGCTCAATGCCAACACAAGTAACCCCATTGTCAGCAACAACGTTTCATCCATGCAATGTGGCGACAACATCCAAATCGTAAGTGCCAACCTGCGCCAAAACTTCAAACTGGGCATTCTGCATTGGGAGAACGATGTCACCTACCAAACTTGCAGCCACACAGACGTGCTTCCTCTCCCGACGGTATCTCTCTACACCAATCTCTATTTGCAATTCAAAATAGCCAAGGTGCTCAAGACAGAATTTGGAGCTGACATGAAATATTTCACACGATACTATGCCCCAGACTATTCTCCTGTGATTGGCATGTTCATGAACCAAAATTCACTCAAGAAGGTGAAGATTGGCAACTACCCCATGTTTTCTGTCTATGCAAATTTCGACCTGAAACGGACTCGTTTTTATGTGATGTACCACCACGCCAACCAGTCTGATGGGCACTATTTCTGGGGGCCAGGTTATCCCATGAACCCAGCCAGCATCCGCTTTGGTCTCAGTTGGAACTTCTATGACTAAACCATTTCCCTTTGACGACAGAACATTCCGCTAAACTCCTCATCCACATTTTCGACAGGATCATCAAAAATGCCGAAGACACTCGACCCGCTACCTGACATACTGGCATAGAGGGCACCCAAATCGTACATCTTGTCCTTGATAGCAGCTATTTCTGGATACTTAGCAAAAACGCTCGCTTCGAAATCATTCACAATGGTGTCTTTCCACATTTCAATGGGCTGAGCCAACAACTCAGGCAGTTGCTGGGTTGGATGTTGCACTTTCACTTTGGAGTAGGCATCCTTGGTCGAAACAAAAATATCAGGTTTCACCAGCACTATCTGCTTATATTTCAAGTCTATTTCGATAGGATGAAATACATTGCCGATACCTGTTGCAAACACAGGCCTATCCTGGATGAAGAACGGGCAATCAGCTCCTAACTGTGCACAATAACTCTCCATTGCTTCGGCAGAGAGTCCCAGTTTGAAACGTTCATTCAGCGTCTTCACAGTAAAAGCGGCATCAGCTGATCCACCTCCAAGTCCAGCGCCTGTAGGAATATGCTTATACAAACGGATGCTAACTGGCGGCAGGTCAAAATCCCTTTTCAGTAATTTCACAGCACGCACAACAAGATTGTCCTCAGGCGAACCATCCAACACTGTGCCTGTCACTTTCAGCCGATAGCCACAAGCAGGCACATCCGTCTCAATCTCTTGAATCTCCAGAATGTCTTGCAGGCCTATAGGATAAAATACTGTTTCCAAATTGTGGTAACCATCCGGACGCTTTTCCACAACATTCAAACCAATATTAATTTTCGCATTTGGATATACTATCATACGCTTTTTAATTTTAGTTAATGGGACAAAGGTACGAATAAGTGAGCAGAATACAAAATGAAAAATCAACTTTTTCATTTTTATTATCGAACGTGAGCACCTTCGGCAAAGCTTACAATAGCATTTTTTCTTTTATGCCACATTTCTTACTACAAATCTTTCAGCATTCCTCAAGAAGAATCCTGTATGAAATCATTTTCCAGAGAAAATACTCATCGCTGAGATCTAATAGGCTGAAAAAAGGGGAAAACAAAAAGAAAGGGTCATACACCTTGTGGTACAGACCCTTTCCCTATAAAAACATGTGCAGAATCTTTACTGGAGGTCACTTACTTTGATAACATCCTTGTCGTTGTAGTCGAGGTTCTCACCAGCCATTCCCCAAATGAATGTGTAATAGTAGGTGGCAGAAGCAGCGTGAATAGACCATTCGGGCGACATGATGGCCTGCTCGTTATGAAGCCAAACAATACGGCTCTCTTGGGGTTCGCCCATCACATGACTAATGGTCTGTCCTTCTGGCAGATTGAAATAGTAATAAGCCTCAATGCGGCGACCGTGTGTATGGGGAGGCATCGTGTTCCATACACTACCCTCTTGCAACTGAGTCAAACCCATCTGGAGTTGGCAAGGGCCTTCTTCCAGAGACGTATTGACGATGAGCTGATAGATGGTGCGCTGGTTTGATTCAGCCAAGGTGCCAAGAGGACCAAGAACTGTGGCTTTGAGCGACTGGAGTTTGCCGTTCTTGCGCCCATCAAGAGTTATCCATTGAGTTTTGTAGTGCTGGTGAGCTGTAGCGGAATTGATGTAAAACTTAGCCGGCTTGGCCGGATCAAGTGAACGGAAAGTAACATTTTGGTTCGATTCAATACCTTTCCCGTTCTTGTCTTTTCCCAAGTTACCACGACCCACGTAGAGAGCCTCCTTAGGACCAAGCTTATACTCTGTACCATCAACACTCACAACACCATCGCCCTGGCCGCAGTTAATGATGCCCAATTCGCGGTTGTGGAGGAAGTATGGAGCACGAAGTTCTGGGAAAGCCTCCAGCTTGAGTTCTTTATTGACAGGCATTGCCCCACCAAAGATGAAGCGGTCATACATAGAGTAAGTGAGATTAATCTCGTCGGCAGCCATCACCTTCTCCATCACAAAACGGTCGCGAAGGGTTTTAGTGTCATAATGCTTCACATCGTCTGGGTGACAAGCCACCTGAAAACTGACGTGCTGTTGAGCAGACACTGTCAGCGATGCAGCCAAAGCTGCAAGAAAAAGAAATTTCTTCATGTTAGTTATAAGTTAGTTAATATTAAATTCAACTTTTCAATCTTTTTTGTTAATGCGGATTCTGTTCCACACCACTAATCCCACAGTGAGGACTGTGAGGATGCCAGCCCCCAGCCAAGAGAAGAGGTACTTCATGCAGGCATAGATGGCAAAAGCGATGGGCGACGAAGCAAAGTCGAGTGCTCCAGCACTGAACCCTTCTGGCACTTTGACGGCAGCATCGTCTGGATGAGCAGCACTCACCATAGCTGCGGCAGAGGTGAAATTATCACTCATGAGGGTGACAAAATACAGTCCTATTGCCATTACAACAAGCCCCACAATAAAGGACTTGACCACATTGCCTTTCGTGTAAGGCAACACCATCACAAACACGTAGAACATGCCAGCCAACGATGCCAGCGGAAGGAACTGGTTGCCTGGCAGCATTACAGCAAGAATCAAGGTGACAGGAATGAGGAGCAAGCTGACTATCAACGTAGTAGGATGTCCAATAACAAGCGCAGGCGACATGCCAATATAAAATTCTTTCTTCTCGCCAAATTTTTTGGCAATCAGTTCGCGAGTAGCTTCACTAATAGGTTTCAAACCTTCGATGAAGAGACTGGTGATGCGAGGAATCAGCTCCATCACTGCACCCATCTTAATGCCTAAGCCCAAAATACCTGGGATGCCGTCAACAAGAGCATCCCAACTTTCGCATGCAAAACCGCCAATGACAATGCCAATGATAACACCCAAGAACAGAGGTTCGCCAAACAAACCAAACTTTTTCTTCATGCCCTCAGCATCTATATTCAGCTTGTCAAAACCTGGTATAAGGTCGAGAGTTTTACCAATGACGATGGCAAATGGGGTGAAGCCCTGACAGAAGGGCTGAGGAATAGAAATGCCCTCCATCCCAGGGTAGAACGACTGGAATTTCTTGGCGGTCATGTCGGCGAGCACCAACGTAATGATGTAGCAGATGATGGCGGCAAAGAACCCCCACGCTATGCTATCCGTCAGGAAATAGATGACAGCACCAATAAAAGCAAAGTGCCAGTAGTTCCATAAGTCGATGTTGACAGTTCGAGTGCAACCAATAATCAGCAGCACAAGGTTAACAGCCAAACAGACAGGAATGATAAATGCACCAACGGTGGTGTTGTAAGCTACCGATGCAGCAGCAGGCCATCCCATATCGAACACGTTAAGTTCAAGACCGTAAATTTCTACGACCTTACTCAGCGCCGGACCCAAGCTGGAGGTCAGCAGCCCCGTAATCACGCCAAGTCCTACAAAGCCGACTCCAACATAGAGTCCACTTTTCAACGCTTTAGAAAACTTGATGCCTATGCACACACCCAAAATGGTGAAGATGATTGGCATCATCACAGCGGCCCCAAGGCCAATAATGTAAGCAAATACCTGTTCCATAAATGTTAGTTAGTTGGATTTTATGGCAAAGTTACAGATTTTTTCTCAAACAAAGGGCATAGACTACAAACAAACATGAACTTTTTCATAGGAAAAAGGTTCTTTTTCTTTCTTTTCGTAAAAAAGGGTCCCTATAATATTAAATATGTAAAGAAAAAAACGTATCTTTGCATCGTTTTTTAACGTAGAAAGATTTAAAATTTTCTTAATATGATTACAAATGACATTTTTGGAGCTTTGCAGCTCCTTATTGTTGGTATGGTCACAGTGTTCCTGGTTCTGCTCATTGTGATTTATCTCGGCAAGTTGCTCATCTGGGCAGTCAACAAGTGGGCACCTGAAGAAACCGTAGTAAAGAAGTCGGTTCCTGTAGCAAAAGCCATTGAGTCGATTGACGCAAACACAAAGGCTATCATTGACGCAGCCATCAGCCAACTCACAGGCGGAAAAGGCCGCGCAAGTAAAATCACCAAATTGTAAACTGAAAGAGTAGAAGTAATTTTAAGGATAAAAAGATATGGCAAAAGAAGTAAAGTTTTCGCTGGTCTTCCGCGACATGTGGCAGAGTGCTGGTAAATATCAGCCTCGTGTGGATCAGCTTGTCAAGGTGGCTCCCGCCATCATTAAAATGGGATGTTTCGACCGCGTAGAGACCAATGGTGGTGGTTTTGAACAGGTAAACCTTCTCTACGGAGAAAACCCCAACAAATCTGTCCGCGCTTGGACTAAACCCTTCCATGAGGCTGGCATTCAGACACACATGTTGGATCGTGCTCTGAACGGTCTCCGCATGAGCCCAGTGCCCAAAGATGTGCGCAAGCTTTTCTATAAAGTAAAAAAAGCACAAGGCACAGACATCACCCGCATTTTTTGTGGATTGAACGACCCACGCAACGTAATTCCATCCATTCAATACGCCAAGGAGGCAGGAATGATAGCTCAAGCATCTCTCTGCATCACTTATTCCCCCATTCATACAGTAGAATACTACGTTAATCTTGCTAAGCAGTTCATTGAGGCAGGTGCCGATGAAATCTGCCTGAAAGATATGGCCGGCATTGGACGTCCTGTATCGCTCGGAAAAATTGTGGAGGGCATCAAAAACATCAAGAAAGACATCATCATCCAATATCACTCTCACGCTGGCCCAGGTTTCAACATGGCTTCTATCCTTGAAGTTTGCAAAGCTGGCTGCGATTATGTTGACACAGGTATGTCGCCACTCTCATGGGGAACGGGGCATGCCGACATCATTGCCGTGCAGGAAATGTTGAAAGACGCTGGCTTCAAGGTGAAAGAAATCAATATGGCAGCCTACATGGAGGTTCGCACCCAAATTCAGGAGATGTGCGATGACTTCCTTGGCTACTATATCCCAGACCTCAATCACATCAACAACTCTCTGCTTGTGAAGCCAGGACTTCCAGGCGGCATGATGGGTTCGCTGATGACCGACTTGGAGGACAATCTCAAGTCGTTAAACAAGTGGAAGGTAAAGAACGGTCAGCCAGAACTGACCACCGATGATTTGCTCATCAAACTCTTTGACGAAGTGGCATACGTGTGGCCAAAGGTAGGTTATCCCTGCTTGGTGACTCCATTCTCGCAGTATGTAAAGAACCTCGCCTTGATGAACGTAATGCAGATGGAGAAAGGCAAACAGCGCTGGAGCATGATTGCCGACACCATTTGGGACATGATTTTGGGCAAAGCAGGCCAGCTGCCTGGCCCTGTTGCACCAGAACTCGTTCAGATGGCTAAAGAACAAGGACGTGAGTTTGAAACTCAAGACCCACAATCTTACTTCCCCGACAAACTTGACGAGTTCCGCGAAGAGATGAAGCAGAACGGTTGGGAACTGGGCGAAGATGATGAAGAACTCTTCGAACTTGCCATGCACCCCGAGCAGTATCGCGCTTACAAGAGCGGAAAGGCAAAGGCTGATTTCGAAGCAGACCTCGCCAAGCGTAAAGCAGCCAAGAACGCCCCTGCAGCCGGTGCTGAAGCTCCCAAGAGCGTAACCGTACAGGTGAATGGCGTGAACTACAAGGTGGAAATTGCTTATGGCGATGCTGTGCCCGCAGCCACTCAAGCCGCTGGTAATGCAGCACCTGCTGCCGCTCCAGGTGGTGAAGGTGAAGACATCCTCGCTCCGCTGGAAGGTAAATTCTACCTTGTGAAAGACAATTCAGAGACACCCAAGAAGGTGGGCGATGCCGTTCAAGCAGGCGACACGCTGGGCTATATTGAGGCCATGAAGACCTTCAACGCCATCCGTGCTGACAAAGCTGGCACAATCACAGCTATTCTTGTCAACTCTGGCGACTCTGTGGAAGAAGATGATCCAATCATGAAAATGGCTTAAGCCAACTTCGCATTTCATTTTTCATTTTTCACTCAACAATTATGGAAGAAATACTTAATAACGTTTACCAAATGACTGCGTTCAGCGACATTATCGCGTCAAATGGTACCTATCTTATCATGTACTTGCTGGCCTTCGTACTGCTATACCTCGGCATTGTCAAGCACTTCGAGCCTCTGCTGCTCATTCCCATCGCCTTTGGCGTACTCATCGCCAACTTCCCCGGTGGCGACATGGGAGTGTATCAGGCAGACGAGGCAGGCCGAATTGTCGATGCTTCAGGCAAAGTGCTGGCAGAGAACATCTGGGAAATGTCGCTTCCCCAGATTGCTCACGACCTCGGACTGATGAACTTCCTCTACTACATGCTCATCAAGACAGGATTCCTCCCACCTGTAATTTTCATGGGCGTAGGTGCACTTACCGATTTTGGTCCCATGCTCCGCAACCTGCGCCTCTCCATCTTTGGTGCAGCTGCACAGATGGGCATTTTCGCTGTACTCATCATCGCTGTGGCTTCAGGACAGTTCACTATCAAGGAAGCAGCATCACTGGGCATCATTGGTGGAGCTGATGGACCTACCGCCATCTTCACAACCATCAAGTTAGCCCCTCACCTCTTGGCTCCTATCGCCATTGCAGCCTATAGCTACATGGCACTCGTGCCAGTCATCATCCCTCTGGTAGTGAAGATGCTCTGCTCTGAAAAGGAGCTGAAGATTAACATGAAGGAACAAGACAAGCTCTATCCATCAGGACAGAAGATGAAAAACGAAAAGATCATCAAAATCATCTTCCCCATCGCAGTAACCACTATTGTTGCTTTGCTCGTTCCGTCGGCAGTCAGCCTCATTGGCATGCTCATGTTTGGTAACCTGCTCAAGGAAATTGGTTCAGACACCAGCCGTTTGTTCGACACCATCTCCAATTCCATCATGAACACAGCCACCGTGTTCTTGGGGCTTTGCGTAGGTGCGACAATGACCGTTCAGGCTTTCCTCAATTTGACAACTATCGGCATCGTCGTTGGCGGCTTCTTCGCCTTCGGTCTCTCCATCGCTTCCGGCATCATCATGGTGAAAATCACCAATCTTTTCTCTAAAAAGAAGATTAACCCGCTCATTGGCGCAACAGGTCTTTCAGCCGTTCCAATGGCCAGTCGTGTTTGCAACGAGATTTCCACCAAGTACGACCCCAAGAATCACGTGCTCAACTACTGCATGTCTTCTAATGTATCAGGTGTCATTGGTTCAGCCGTTGCAGCAGGTGTGCTCATTTCCTTCTTGCAGAACATGAACCTGTAAAAAAGATACACATTATTTATAGGTATGTTCTAAAAATTAGCTTTCAATTGTTTTTAGTTGATTTTGGAGTAGATTTGGGTGCAAGACCGCAGGGGCATAGCGAGCTATGGCCCAAGG
>ODAI010837024.1_pt1 | contig 20787 bp, 14 predicted proteins | sample 1539321 | NCBI WGS metagenome assembly ODAI01 (sample SAMN02144231, study PRJEB22623) | gut metagenome | biome: sheep rumen | host: Ovis aries | place: New Zealand
CCACTACTTCAATCAGGTAATTCTGGGGGGCGAAATTCTCGCTCATTCTGTACCCCCTCTCAGAGCAGTTTTTTAATTAGTTCTTCTACCTCTGACATATCAGCAGTAGGTTCAAACCTTGCTGCAACATTTCCTTCACGGTCGATGATGAATTTTGTAAAGTTCCATTTTATATCCGGATTTTTGTTCCAATCGGGATCTGTCTTTGCAAACATTTCTTCAAGAGGAGCTTTGAACGGATGCTCTCCTAATCCCTCAAACCCTTTCTGTGATTTCAGGAATGTGTAAAGCGGCAGTTCGTCCTCGCCGTTTACGTCAGCCTTCTTCATCTGAGGAAATGTAGTGTTGAAGTGAAGGGTGCAGAATTCGTGTATCTCGTCATCTGTACCCGGTGCCTGCCCGCCGAACTGATTGCAGGGGATATCCAGTATCTCAAGTCCCTGATCGTGATAATCCCTGTACATCTTCTCGATAGGTTCGTACTGCGGAGTGAAGCCGCAGCCTGTTGCAGTGTTTACTATCATTATGACCTTCCCTCTGTAATCGGAGAGATCAAGGGTATCGCCTTTGCCTGTGGTAACATAATAATCGTATATCATACATACGCTCCTTTCGTTGATTTAAAGATCGGGCTGCTGTCATAGTTTTTCTGACAGCAGCCCTTATGTCTTACTTTTCAGCGGGTCGCATTTGCATCTCACGGAAGAGCTGTTATTTTGATAACAGAGCAGTTCTCATGAGACAAAGATCAAAACCGTCAAGCTTGTTGTTTGTGTCCATATCTCCGGCCTTCCAGTTCTTCATTCCGGAATCGGGATTTCCGACGAGCCACTGGTTCATTACTACAAGGTCAGATGTGTTGAACTTTCCGTCGGCATTTACATCGCCTTCGATATCATCCTCAGGCTCCACAAAGCTCTCATCGAAGGTGTAGGAAGCATTTCTGAGGAACGGGTCATTCTCGTTCTTCTCAACCTTATCCCAGTCAGACTTGCTTCCATATACAGTTATTGAAGCACGGCTGGTTACGTCTGCGAATCCGTAGCCGTCGATTTTTGTAAGCTTGCCTGAGAGCTTGAGATCTGTCAGCTTGTTGCAGTATGCAAAAGCCATGCTTCCGATCTCTGTAACATATCTTACATCAGCAGAAGTGAGATTTGAGCAATAGAAGAAAACGTTGTCCTTGAGCTTTTTGATGCTTGAAGGAAATACTACAGAAGTGATCTTGTCATTTCTCTGGAATGCACTGGAGGCAACAGCCTTGATATCTGATGAGAGTACGATATCTCCCTTTGCATTTTCGGCATCGATAAGCACACCGTTTACAACCACAAGATCACTTTTCTGACGCTGTGCAGTCATCCAGGGAGTGCTGTCGAATACCTTTGATGAGAAATCGATCATGTGATCCGGGAAATTGATCTCTGAAAGAGAAGAGCAGAACTCGAATGCACGGATTCCGATGTACTCTATACTTTCGGGGAGAGTAACGGATTTAAGGTTGCGGCACATATTGAAAGAATAGTTTCCGATGGTCCTTACAGAATCCGGGATCGTTACACTGGAGATGCTGGAGCCGTTAAAAGCGTTGTCGCCGATAGCTGTTACGGGCTTGCCGTTGATAGTTGCAGGTATCTCAGCGGAAGCTGCTTTCGGATTGCTGCCGGTAATTGTTATCTCACCGTTTACTTCAGAGTATAAAAGGTCTCCGAGAGACTGTGAGTCAGCGTATGCGGTCATAGGAGCTGAAGTGAAAGCTCCCTTTGGCATAGAGACCGGTACCGCTGCCAACAGTGCTGCAGCTGCGATAACTGATGCTGTCTTTAATGCCACTCTTCTGGTTTTCATAAATAACCCCTCCTGTTATTATGATAGTAAAAATGTCCTTCTGTTTGGACTGGCATTCCGTAGGGACAGATGAAACGTCAGCAAACAGTTCTTAGTAAGTATTATATCATATATTAAAGAATTAGTCAACGGATTTGTTGGAATTGTATTATCACCATTTGCGGATTTTAAGAGGGGAAAGGGGCTTTTTTCATTTTTTGCTAATTGTTATATTATTTATCGGTGTTGCGCATGGTAAAAGGCGTACAGAGCAAACTCTTTTAAGTCTGTCTGTGCGCCTTTTTTGATGTGAAGTTATTGACCGTTTATCACAGGAAAGCGTATTTCAGTATGAAGAGTATGGTAAGAACATACATAAGGGGATGAACCTTTTTCCTGTTTCCGCAGGTCAGATTTATAACGGTATAGGAGATAACTCCGAGAGCGATACCCTCTGAGATACTGTAGAACAGGGGCATTGCCATGATGCAGAGATATGCGGGGATAGCCTCGGTGTAGTGCTTCTCTCCGAATTTTATCTCAGTAACAGAGCTGAACATAAGGAAGCCTACGATGATGAGTGCAGGAGCTGTGGCGAAGTACGGGATAGCTATGAAGATAGGTGCAAAGAACATTGAGAGCAGGAAGAGCACAGCAGTTGTCAGAGCTGTGAGACCTGTTCTTCCGCCGGCTGCAACACCGGAGGCTGATTCTACAAAGGTGGTAGTTGTTGAAGTACCGAGGACTGCTCCGGCAGATGTTGCAACAGCGTCAGCCATAAGTGCAGGCTTTATTCTGGGGAGCTTGCCGTTCTTATCGAGCATTCCTGCCTTTGAGCTTACACCGATAAGTGTTCCGAGGGTGTCGAAGAAATCAACGAATAGGAACGAGAAGATGACCACGATGAAATTGAAAATGCCAACATTGTCAAGGTCTGCGTCAAAGCACTGTCCGAAGGTCTTTCCCAGCTTTGAGAAATCTGTCATTTCAAATTTGGGGAAGAGGGTGAAAAAGGTTTCATCGTCGGGCTTGTAGAGGCCTATGCCCTCGCATATCATTCCAAGTCCCCATGTGATGAATATTCCTATGAGTATTGAGCCTCTGACTTTGCGTATATAAAGTACGGCTGTGAGCAGGACTCCTATCAGTGCCAGCAGTGCACAAATGCCTGAAGTGTTGAAATCCTCAGTGAAGTCCACAAGAGATACAAGTGTTGCTGAGGGCTTTGCAAGGCCTGAATTCTGAAGGCCTATGAAGCATATGAAAAGACCTATTCCTACTGATACTGCCTTTTTGAGGGAGAGGGGAATGCAGTTGAAGATAGCCTCACGGACATTTGTCAGCGACAGTATGATAAAGATGACTCCCTCTATGAATACGGCCAGCAGAGCTGTCTGCCACGAATAGCCCTTGTCGATAACGACTGTATAAGCCATGAATGCATTCAGTCCCATGCCGGCAGAAAGAGCAAACGGAAGATTTGCCATGAAGGCCATGCAGGCTGTTCCTATGAAAGAGGCTATACAGGTAGCCAGAAGTACGGCAGTGCTGTCCATTCCGGCTGCTGAGAGTATATTCGGGTTTACTGCAAGGATATATGCCATTGTGAGGAATGTGGTTATACCTGCGGCAATCTCAGTTTTGGCATCAGTATGGTTCTGTCTGAGCTTAAATAGCTTTTCAAGCATCTTCTCCGCCTCCTTCACTGTACTCGGCTATGTACGGAAGATTGCGGTAGTATTCTCCGTAGTCGAGCCCGTATCCGATAACAAAAAGATCGGGGATGGTGAAGAGTGAATAATCAGCTTCAAGCTCTACTACACGCCGTGAGGGCTTGTCCAGCAGGGTGACTACTCTCAGAGAAAGAGGCTCTCTTGCCTTGAGAAGCTTTATTACCTCGCTGAGAGTTCTTCCGGTATCTATTATATCCTCAACTATTATAACGTGGTATTTGCTGATATCATGCTTGAGGTCCATTGTTATAGCAACGCTTCCGGATGATTTTGTATCGGCATAATAGCTCTTCGCTTCCATGAAGTCTATCTCGCAGGGAACATCCACGGCCCTGCAAAGGTCGGCAAGGAATACGAAAGCTCCTTTAAGGACACTGACAAGGAGCAGCGGACGTCCGTCGTAGGAATCGGAGATCATTTTTCCGGCTTTTTTTATAGCCTCCTTGATCTCATCCTCGGATATAAGTACACGATTGATGCCGCTTCTGTAGGTTTCGGGGTCTGCAAAATTCATATTACCACTCCATTCATTTCTGATTATTTTGCAGGCAATATTTTACCTGCTGATATAGTCCATTATAACACTAAGCCGGAGGTTTTTCAAGTGTGTATGACATAAATCAGCATATATCTGCCCGGCTTATCCGCAGATTGAAAAAATATGCATGATGTGATATAATATCATGGTAAGACTTTTTCCCGGAGGAGATACTTTGAAACTGAATAACATGACTAAGAGCTCTGCTCTTAAAGATATATTTACTGGGATAATTATCGCACTTGTTTCTATACCCATATCTATGGGATATGCTCAGGTGGCCGGACTTCCGGCAGCTTACGGTCTGTATGGCTCCATATTTCCCATACTGATATTCGGACTGCTTTCTACATCAAAGCAGTTCATATTCGGTGTGGATGCCGCACCTGCTGCACTGGTCGGAGCGTTTCTTGTGTCCGCAGGAATTGAGTCAGGTTCTGATGAAGCTGTGAAGATAGTTCCTATGGTCACGTTTTTTGTCGGGATATGGCTGATACTGCTGAGTCTTATCAGAGCCGGAAGAGTGGTGACTTATATATCCACTCCGGTAATGGGAGGCTTTATCAGCGGTATATCGACCACTATCATATTCATGCAGATACCAAAGCTGCTTGGCGGTACAAGCGGAAGCGGTGAGATAGTGGAGCTGCTGGCACATATCGCTGTCACCTGTATGGACAGCTTCAGCTATATGTCACTTATACTTGGCGGCGGCGCATTGTTTATTCTTCTGCTATCTAAAAAGCTTATGCCGAAGCTGCCTATGTCGGTGTTTATCATGGCTGCGGGAGCTGTTATAGGATACAGCGGATTTGCTGACAGATATGATGTGGCAAAGCTTTCTGCCATAAGCAGGGGACTTCCCGCATGGAAGCTGCCTGAGATGGACCTGTCACATATAAATGAAGTACTGACTACAAGTCTGACGGTGGCAGTGGTCATAATGGCTGAAACGCTTCTTGCCTCGAATAATATGGCCAACAAAAACGGATATAAGATAAACAACAACCGTGAGATAATGGTCTATTCACTGGGGAATCTTGCAGCTTGTGCAGTAGGATGCTGTCCGGTGAACGGCTCTGTGTCAAGAAGCTCCATGGGTGAGCAGTACGGCGGAAAGTCGCAGATAATGTCAGCAGCGGCCTCTGTTTCAATGATGATGATACTGCTTTTCGGTACCGGCTTTATACAGTACCTGCCTGTGCCTGTACTGACCGCTATCGTTATTTCCGCACTTCTTGGGGCTGTGGAGTTTGAGCTTATCGGCCGGCTTTACCGTCAGGACAGACGTGAGCTGATAATATTCTTTGCTGCTTTTTTCGGAGTGCTTGTGTTCGGAACAGTCTATGGTGTAATGATAGGAGTTGTGCTCTCATTCATATCGGTCATCGTGAATACAGCCAATCCGAAAAGGTCATTCCTCGGAGTGATAGCAGGCCACGAGGGCTTCCACAGCCTTGACCGCAACACCTATGCTGTGCCGCTTAAAAATGCGGTGATATACCGTTTTTCCGGCAACCTCTACTTTGCCAATATCGGTATTTTTACCGATGATATCGAGTCGGCAGTCACAGAGGAGACAAGGTGCGTGGTCGTTGATTCCGGAGCGATATGCAATATCGATATCACATCTGCTGACAAGATAGCCTCCCTTGAAAAACAGCTTGCGGACAAGGGTATAATTCTGTATTTCGCCTCCCATATAGGCTCGCTGAATGACAGGTTCAGGCAATTGGGACTTGGAGAGCTGGTCAGCAAGGGCTGCTGCCGAAGAACTATTCCTGCTGCACTGCTTGCTGCCGGGATAGCTCCGCCGTATGAGCTGGAGGATGCTGATCTGCCGGCAGACAGGGCCCTGACAGCCGGGAATCATAACAGACTTGAATTTGAATGGGCTTTCGGTGCGGATGCAGATGAGGAATTTGAGAAATATGCCGAGAGACTTCTTGAGGATATCAGTCCGGAAAATGACCCGGAAGCTCAGCTGAGTGAGGTCATAGCCGCAAAGCCCTGGGACGGTATCAGTGAACCGGATCAGGAGGAATTGCTGGAGCATATCCAGGCCCATTTGCGGGAACTGGCTGAAAAGCTGAAAATAGAGCCTTTGAAGATCGAAGAGGCCATTGAGCGCAGAAGGATCTTCCTTGCAGGAAGGATAGCTGAGAAGAATCCTAAGGCGCTGGCTGTGATAAGAGAGCACGATCAGCGCTTTGAGCAGAAGCTCCGTGAACATGACCCGAAGCTGTATGATATGCTTCTGAGCCACAGGAGAACAGCTCTGAAAAAGCTCAGGGAAACTGCTCCGGAATATGTACCGATAATCGAGAGCTTCTACGGTGAAGAGGAAAAATAGCTTAAAAACTACTGCCGCCTGTGCGGCAGTTTTTTATTGCAATATCAGCTTGGATATGCTATAATATCCTCAGCAACCAATAGTTGATTTTACAAACCAGGGTTTAACTTTGCAAAGAATGTCTTGCTTGAATTCAACCGGTTACTGTGTTATCATATAAACATGAAGAACGGTTTGAAAGAAAAGAAAACGGATATCCCTTGCAGAGCCAAATCCGGAGAGGATGCTTTGCATATGGATAATAAATTCAGTGAAAACCTTATAAAATACCGCAGGAAAGCCGGACTTACCCAGAGCCGCCTTGCTTCACTGCTGATGGTTACTCCCCAGGCTGTATCAAAATGGGAGAAGGGCAGCTATCCTGACGGAGAACTGCTGCCGAAGCTTTCAAAGATACTGGATGTGTCCCTCGATACGCTTTTCGGCCTCAAGGAGGAGAGCGGAGCCGTCGATGTCGGCCGTGCAGCCGCAGAGAAGCTCCAGAACCTTCCGCCGGAGGACAAGGGCGCACTGGTAATGGAACAGCTCTATCATATGCTGTGTGCATATAACAGCAGTGTCACTCCGGAGAATATCAGGTTCCCGGAGCAGCTCCAGAGAGAGACTTTCTCTCAGCTCCGCACCGACTATGAGCTTGCTGTTGCAAGACTCAATCAGGATATGCAGTATTTCTGCTTCATGCGCATACCGGAAAAAGGCATAAACAGCTATTTTAAGGTCAGCCAGAGAATAATTGAGCTGTTCGGCTTCCTTGCTGATGAAAATGCGCTGAAGATAATCTGCCTCGCTGAGACCCTTGAGAGAAATATCTTCATAACCAAGGAGCATATCGCAAAGGCACTGGATATGCCGCTGGACGTGGTATCAGATATCGTGGACAGGTTCGACAGGTTCGGTATAATGTGGAAGATAACCGCTAATACCGGGGACAGTACCTTCCCGATGTATGGGTACGTCCACAATGTTCCGCTTCTCGGTATCTTCACCCTTGCGGAATCACTGGTGAATTTCCTTTCGTACAGAGAACCGGACATAGATACATGGTCAAAGGCTCCCTTCAGAACAGAGGAGCATAACGAATAAACACACTTCAGGAGGATAAAAATGTTTAAAAGAAGCTTTTCAGGTCTGCTGGCAGGCGTATGTGTGCTGGCAAATGCGGCTGTTATGCCGGTTGGAAGTGTTTCCGCTGAGGAAGCATCCTATTCAATGAAGGTCAATGTCAAGCTGGACGGCGACAAGAAGGAGATTAGCCCCTATATTTACGGTGTCAATGCTTTCGATGCAGGAAATTTGAAGAATGTTACTGTAAAGAATATCAGACAGGGCGGTAACCGCTTTACAGGCTATAACTGGGAAACAAACTGGTCAAATGCCGGTGAGGACTGGCATCACAGCTCTGATACTAATATCGGCGATATCACTGACGGAGCAGGCTCTGCTGTAAGAAAGCTCTCCGGCTTCGGTGACAAGTACGATATCCCTTATAAGCTGGCAACACTTCAGATGGCAGGTTATGTTTCTGCTGATAAGAACGGTACTGTTACTGCTGAAGAAAAAGCTCCTTCAAAGCGCTGGAACAAGGTGGAATTCAAGAAGGACGGAGAACTCTCTCTTGAGCCTGATCTTGAAGACGGAGTTGTTTACATGGATGAATATGTGAACTACATCGTTAAGACACTGGGCGATTCTACTACAAAGAAGGGAATACAGGGCTACAGCCTCGATAATGAGCCTGTTCTCTGGAACGACACACACCCGCTGATCCACCCTGAGGAGGTCAGCAACAGCGAGCTGGTATCAAAGTCTATAGAGCTTGCAAAGGTAGTCAAGGATATTGACCCTAATGCTGAGATCTTCGGACCTGCTTTCTGGGGAATCCTTCCCTGTGCTCAGGCCGGAGACGGAGAGAAGTACAGCGATCCTGACTGGCAGAAGGTGAAGAACGATTACTCCAGCTACCTCGGCTACTACCTCGATCAGATGGCAAAGGCTGAGCAGGAAAACGGCAAGCGCCTTCTGGATGTTATCGATATCCACTACTATGCTCAGGACTGTGCAAATGACGATTCAAGATTACAGGCTGCAAGAAGTCTCTACGATCCTTCATATGTGGAGAACAGCTGGCTCCAGCCCTACTGGGGAAAATATTTCCCTGTGCTGCCCTGGCTCAAAAGCACTGTTGACCAGTACTATCCAGGCACAAAGATAGCTATATCCGAGTACAATGTTGCTGATATCGGAAATGAAAAGAACGTCGGCAAGACCTCAGTATCAGCTATCGCAGAAGCAGAGGCTCTCGGTGCTTTTGCCATGAATGATGTTTACTTCGCTACATACTGGGGAACACTTCCCGAAGCTCCCTATGTAGAGTCAGCTATAAACCTCTATACCAATTACGACGGAGAAGGTTCAGCCTTCGGTGATACTCTCGTTGAAGCTTCAACTGAGGACCTTTCAAAGTCAGCAGCTTTTGCTGCTATAAACGGCAGTGATGATTCAAAAGTTACTGTTGTGGTATCAAACAAGAACAAGACTGAATCCGAAAAGGCTGAGATCACTCTCTCAGGTTCCTCAAGCAGCTACAAGAGCGCTGTAGTTTATGCTATCGAGCAGGATCACAGCGATATACGCATAATCGATGTCAAGAACGATCTCTCCGGCAATAAGGTCACAGTTGAGCTCCCGCCTCTTTCTGTAGCACAGATAGTTCTTTCAGACAAGGCAACTGACAAGACTGTTTATGAGGCTCCTGATATTGAGATCAAGGAAGAGAAGTTCAGCTTCAGCGAGCTTTCAAAGAATGCAAACGGTTACTACACTATACCGATCTCTGATAAGGATGCCCTCAAGAAGGCTGTTATCAGCTATTCTTCAAGCTGCTCAACAGGTGCCGGCTGGTACGGCGGAGGCGGCGGTCTCTGCTTCAACAAGATGATCCTTGCAGACGGTTCTACAGTATGGGGCAACAAGGCTTATTCCTACGGTGCAGGCTCAGGTGAGGCTGAGGTAATATTTGACGGAACATTCACTGTTATGACCGGTCCGGATACTTCGGATGAAATGGAAGCTAAGATAGGCGATGATTCCATCGAGTTCCAGGATTGGTGGAAGTCCTCTACAAACAGCGAGACCGGTGAGGATGTTACAGTTACCTACAACAGCATCACTCTTGTTTATGAGTACGATCACACTGGCGAGCACCATGACGATGACAGAGTATGGGGCGATGCCGACTGCGACGGTGTGGTAAAGATGAACGACGCTGTTCTCGTAATGCAGAGCCTTTCCAATGGCGACAGATTCGGCGAGGACGGCAGTGAAGAGAATCATATCACTCCTGAGGGCAAAAAGAATGCTGACGTTTCAAAGGACGGCGAAGGCATTACTCCTAAGGATGCTCTTGCTATTCAGAAATACCTGCTTAAAATAATTCCCTCTCTTCCGGAGAAATAATCTTCGGGGCCGCACGAAAGTGCGGCTTTTTTATTGCTTTTTTTACGAAAAAGAGGTATACTATTGATGAGGCAATTAACTCTTGAAGTTCAGACGAAGACAAAAGTGAAATTTATCAAGGCACAAAAGTGAAAGAATACTGCCGTATTGCGAGCTTTTGAAACGCAGAGAAATTCCATTTTTGTCAAGTATCAGATCCAAGATTTAGTTGGCACATCAATATTATTGTCAAAGATCCAATCAGGGGTGATAATATGATCTACCTTCTTGAAGATGACAGCGGGATAAGAAATTTCGTTATCTACGCATTGAATAATTCGGGATTTGAAGCTGAAGGCTTCGAGCTCCCGTCTGCCTTTTATGAGGCTATGCAGAAGCAGCTCCCGGAGCTGGTGCTGCTTGACATAATGCTCCCGGAGGAGGACGGTCTGTCTATACTTCGGAAACTGAGGAGCGATCCTTCAACGGAAAAGCTCCCTGTGATAATGCTGAGTGCCAGGGGAACCGAGTTCGATAAGGTGACTGGCCTGGACAGCGGTGCTGATGACTATATTTCCAAGCCATTCGGTACTATGGAGCTTATATCAAGGGTGAAAGCTCTTCTGAGACGCTCCGGAGGGGACAGTGCCTCTGATACCATAATGCTGGGGGATGTTACGGTTTATCCGCAGCGCCATGAGGTCACTGCGTCAGGCAGTAAGGTACTGCTGACCCATAAGGAATATGATCTCCTGCTCATTCTGCTGAAGAATAAGGAGAGAGTTTTTTCAAGAGATGAACTGCTCAGGAAAGTCTGGGGATACGATTTCTCAGGCGAGAGCAGAACTGTTGATGTCCATATAAGGACTCTTCGCTCAAAGCTCGGTGATGCCGGAGATGTGATAATCACTGTCAGGGGAGTAGGATACAAGGCGGGTGAAGAGCCTTGACCAAAAGAATAATCCGCAATATGATACTGCTTTCAACTATAGCGGTAGTTCTCTCCGCAGTTATTCTGATTGCCTTTGTTAACAGGTCATATAACAGCAAGATCAGCGAGGAGATACGCACGGAGGCTGAGCTTGTGGCGAGAGGTGCGGAGATGAACGGTCCGGGATATATCGACAGGCTCGAACTGCGTGATATGCGTGTTACCTGGATAAGCCGGAGCGGAAGGATAATTTTCGATTCTCAGGGAGAGGATGACGGCAGCCGTATCCTCGACACCGAGGACGTCAGGGAGGCTTTCCGCAATGGCTCGGGAAGCAGCGTCCGAAGATATACCAGTATTTCAAGCTCATCTATAAGCTATTCGATAAGGCTGAGTGATGATACAGTCATCCGTGTAACAGATGTTCACTCTTCCTTTGCAGCACAGTTTGCTGAGGCTATGCAGCCGCTGCTGGTATTCCTTGCTCTTACAGCACTGATATCCGCTCTGCTGGCCAGCCATTTTTCAAAGAAAATAGTTAAGCCGATAAATGATATCGATCTGGATCACCCTAAGATCAAGGGCAGCTATCCTGAACTAAAACCCCTTCTCGATAAGCTCCGGTCACAGAATATCAGAGTCGCAAGACAGATGGATGAGCTCCACAGGAGCCGTGAGCAGTTCAATCTTATAACCGAGAGCATGAGTGAGGGTATTATCCTTGCTGACCCGAAGCTGAGCGTATTGGCCTGCAATTCAGGTGCGCTGAGACTTCTGGGTGCTGAGTCAGTATCCGAGGGGCAGAGCATTTACTCTCTGAACAATTCAGACGTGTTCAGAAGATGCATACAGAATGCTGCCGGCGGCCGCCATTCCGACTGTATCCTCAGAATGGAGCAGGGAGATGTGGAGGTGATCGCAAATCCGGCTAAGAGCACGGATATGGTCAACGGCATAGTGGTGCTGCTCATGGATGTTACTGAAAAGGAAAAACTGGAGGTAATGCGGCGGGAGTTCACATCGAATGTTTCCCACGAGCTGAAAACTCCGCTTACTACTATCTACGGTATTTCAGATATGCTGGAAAGCGGTATTGTAAAGGCTGAGGATGTTGCCGGCTTCGGCGGAAATATCAGGAGCGAAGCTGAAAGACTGATAAATCTTATCAACGATATCGTCTCTCTCTCAAAGCTGGATGAGGAGACTGCTCCCATTCAGACTGAGGAGGTCGACCTTTATGAGCTGGCAGAGGAGGTCTTAGGCCGCCTTGAGATAGCTGCTGAAGAAAAAAAGGTCAGAACTTCTGTCACCGGCTCCCATGTACTTTTCAGCGGCAGCAGGACTGTGCTTGAGGAGATAATATATAATCTCTGCGATAACGGCATAAAGTATAACTCTGCCGGAGGTGTACTGGAGGTAAGGATATCCCATATCCCTAAGACTGCGATAATAACCGTAAGCGATAACGGTATGGGTATTCCAAAGGAGCATATCAACAGGATATTTGAACGCTTTTATCGTGTGGACAAAAGCCGTTCCCGCAGGATAAAGGGAACAGGACTTGGACTTTCAATAGTCAAGCACGGTGTAATGTATCACGGCGGTACGGTCAGGGTCGAGAGTACTCCCGGAAAGGGAACTATTTTCACTGTTGAGCTGCCTATCGGTACAAGGAATATGTAATAAGAAAAGGGGCTGTTATCCGTGCAATGCGGCTGACAGACCCTTTATCATTTGTACGCGTCCGGCCGGACAGCTATCTTGTCCCGACCTTTTTCTTTTCTGCTATATCCCTGTATTTCTGCCTCGTGGCAAGACCTCCTCTGATATGCCTCTCCTGTTTGTTTATCTCAAGTATATCCTTCACCTTTGCATAAAGCTCCGGGTCTTCATTTCTAAGACGGTCTGTCACATCCTTATGTACTGTGCTTTTGCTGATCCCGAATATTTTTGCGGCGGCACGGACGGTCGTTCTGTTCTCGAGTATGTAGCGCCCCAGCACCACTGCCCGCTGATCTGGCTGAGCCTTCAAGATTATCCCTCCTTAAAATGGATTCAATCAATATATATGCATAAGGAGGAAAATAAAGACTACAGACAGCACCTTACAAAGTTCACCTTTCCGTATTGCTGTGCAAAAAGAAAAGCTCCGCTGCAGATAAACTGCGGCGGGGACTTATATTATTCGATACCGGCTGCGTCTCTGAACTTCTCAAAGAAGTTTACGAGGGAGTTCTTACCGGTCAGTGTATCTGTGGATATATTGTATCCGGAGTACTTTCCGTCGATGAAGAGATAAGCTGTTTTATCTCCTGCATCCACGATATCGCAGGTGACATCACCGTCAGAAATAGTGTGGTAGACTGCTGTCAGTATCGGATCCTTCAGTTCATGATCGCTTTCGCTGTCTACTGAGGTGACAGTGAGTGTATTCATGGAGGTGTAGAAGGTCTGGAAGGCCACACTGAGATCGTCATTGTTTATGTCAAAAGCGGAGCCGTTGAGAGTTCCGGTGTTTTTATCCGGATCGAAGGTGAAGCTGTCTTCACGGCCGTTGAATTTGAGCTCAAAGCCTTTTACATTATTGTAATCGGGGAGCTTATAGGTGTCCTGAATGAAATTCATAGGAGTATAGTCGAGGAATTTCATATCGCCGGTGTAGCATGAGACGATCTGATCGTCATCACTGATATACACATAGGAGTAGTCCTTATTGCCGTATGGTTCACTTACGAGGATCTGGTGCTCTTCACCATCCATTCCCTTTATGATACATTCACCCTTGGGTTTGTCAAGTCCATAGCGGGAAAGATCAGCGGGTTCATGCTCAAGCACATCCTGTATCACGATACGGGTAAATATTGATGTCATTGAGGACATAGCGGAGTAGTCCACGTTGAAGCCCTCATATCCTATAGGATCAAGCCATGAACCATTCTGGTCACGTTCGATCTGTAGAGTGGTTTTGCCGTCCTTGATTATTGTGAATCCGGCTATTTCGTCGTCTGTATAGGGAATAATAGACTTTGAACGAAGGAATTTTTTGTTGAGTCCGAGTATCGAGCCATTGAGTGCACGCATGGAATAGATACCGTCTCTGTCTCCGGTCTGAACGTAATAGTAATCATTGGTAGGTGATATCTTGCCTACATTTATTGTGTAACTGTCGTCATCGCTGTAGAGGGTAACGGTGCTTGGCGAATCAAGTCCGTAATCTTCAAGAGAACCGGAATACTCAGCAGAAGCAGTCATGTCAGAGGCATAGGAGCATATCAGGTTGATATAATCCTGTTCAAGCGGGAACTGGTCTCCCTCTGTTATCTCCCATTTGCTGTCATCACGCTCGAGAGTGTATTTCTCATCGCCTGAAACTATCTCCATTTTGTTGATGCTGGTCTCGTCAAAGTCGAAGAGTACAAGCCCCTGAGCTTTCTCCTCTTTCTTTTTTTCATCTGTTTTCTGCTTATCTCTTACGGCGAGGTATCCGCCTACTGAGATACCTGCGGCGAGCACAAGTGCTCCGAAGGCAACTATAGGTTTTTTCATAAAAGATCTCCTTAAACATTATGTATTGGATAAAACTGCTGCCGCAGTCCGCCGTCGGGCAGTCTGCGGCAGTTTTGCTGCATATCGATCAGGCGTGACGTCTCTTCAGCCATACCAGTACACCGACCACTGCTACTGCAATGGGGAATGCGATAAGGATGACGATAGTAGTCTTTGCCTTTCCTCCGCTTGAGAACTCCATATAGTCATAGGAGTTGAGCTTTGTTCCGACTCCGAGGGAGTCATCGGCATCATAGAGCCATGTATTTGTGAATACTGTGAGCATGAGTGTGCCGCTGGTAGTGGGCCACATCTCATCAGCATCGATGATATCGTTTGAACCCAAAGCAATGATCTTGGCACCTGTAGCCTTGTTGTAGCTGTAAGCTCCGAGTGTGAGCTCTTCTTCATCAAGGCCGTCAGCCTCGTCAACGGTTGTATCATCTCCGCCCATTGCAATACTGTCAGTAGTGTAGTGAGGCTCTAACTGATTGGTCGGGTCAGGAGTATTTGTGAAGAGCTGTCCCACCTCAGTAGTTGCTGCATTTGCAAAGCTGTACTCATCCATGAGGTAGAAGCTTCTTGTATTTGAAACACCGGGGGTATATGCGCCGTTGTCTATGAGCATGATGAGCTCAGATGTAAGGTCTTCGCTGTAGTCATTTTCTGCGGCGGTGTTATCAACGAACTCGACACGCATGAACTTGGGATCCTTGTTGTAGTCTCTGTTTTCAAGCTGACACATGGAATTTGTCTCGGTAACAACATTGTAGTCCATGAGGATTCCGAACTGGTCGAGTATTTTCTCGATGTTCTTGAAGCGTCCTTTTGCTTCGGTAGGACCGATAAGGAAGGACATTGCGCCGCCCTTGTCGAGATAATCGAGAAGGAGAGCAGTCTCATCATTGGTGAGGTCCTCCTGCGGGCCTGCAAGGTAGATTATTGAAGCATTGTCAGGGATGGCTTTTTCCTTGGAGAGATCAAGCTCCTTGACATCGTAGTTCTTTGCGAAGAGCTGGCGGGCAAAAACACCGTAGCCGTGCTCCTGGCTGTACTCACTTGACGGATCATATTCCTCAGTGTAGATGGACTTTTCACCATGTCCGATGAGGAAGTATACTGTGGGAAGTGAGCCCTTGGTAACTGTTCTTATAGCACCGGAGATGAGCTCTTCACCGTCGTAGTGCTGAACACCGTCTATCTTCTGGAAGATTCTTTCAGCTTCGACCTTCTTGATTACATCTCCGCATTTTACAAATACGTCGTTATCACCGACTTTAAGGATGCCGGTAGGGTCAAGCTGGGAAGCAATGGCAACATCCTCGTTAGGGTCGATACAGTGGAGAGTGATATTGCTTCTTGAATCCAGCTCTGTGAGTGTGTGGTAGAGCGGGAGGTACTCAGGGCTGTCCTGGAGGTATCTGAGCTCTGAAAGATAGTAAACGTCGATTTCCTTGTCCTCAACTTCATTGAGGAGGTCAACTGTCTTGGAGTTGAGAGTGTACTTCTTATTTGGTGTCATATCAAAAACCTTGTCATAGTACTTTATAATAAGGTTTATCGGCACGAATATCAGCAGGACCAGTATTGCCAGAACAAAGGCAAAGGGTCCGGAAAGATTTATCTTTTTCTTGTTCATCAGAGCTTACCCCCTGTTCCAGCGTCTTCTTTCAATGGAGATGTATGTCCATGAGAGAAGAACTATTATGGCAGATCCGAAAAATACCAGATCTGAAAGACGGATGAAGCCCTGTGAGAAGTAAGCAAAGCGGGGCTGTGCTGCAAATGAGAGAAGCACAGACTGAAGCTTGGGGTACTGTGAAATGAAGGCGGTACGGGAGAAGTCGTCGAGGAAGAGGTCGGCGAACATCACTATCTCACCGATGATAGCGGCAGTGATAGAGTTCTCGGTAAATGAGGAGATGAGCATACCCAGTGCTATGAACATGAGTCCCCATGAGAAGAATCCGATATAAGCACAGATGAGCTGACTGATAACTACTTCGCCGTTCTTTTCGGTAACTATGGGGAAGAGTACTGAGCCGGCGATCATGAAGAGGAATACTGTTGCGTTTGCGAAGAACTTTCCGAGAACTATCTTTGCCACATTCAGAGGCGATGACATCAGAAGTACTTCGGTGCCCAGCTTTCTCTCGTCAGCGAAGGTACGCATGGTTATGATCGGTATAAGGAATATGAAGAAGATTATAACGTCGTAGAATATCTCAGTGAATGAGAACATCAGTCGGTTGGTGGTCTCCAGCTTAGCGATCGCATTTGCAAATATGTAAGAGAACAGGAGCATGAAAAGGGCAGTTAACGCATACGCAAACGGCGTATAGAAGAATGACTGCAGCTCCTTTTTATAAACAGAAAACATCAGATATCCTCCTTTTCTTCGTCCTCGTCGTCCTCAGCGCCGTCATCGGCGGAGTCGGTTTCCGGAACGATCTCATTGAGGAGATCTTCAAGGCGTTCTTTCTTAACGGGACGGTTGATGAGATCAATAAATACATTTTCGAGATTTGGCTTTTCAGTAAATATCTCTACGATACGGATCTGACTGCCGAGAAGGTCAGCCATGAGCTTGTCCTGAATCTCTTCGGCATCGCCGCTGAGCTGAACAACAAATGAATAGATGTCATTTCCTTCATCATCAATAGAGAGTATCTCCTTGACTCCTTCAGTCGTTTCGATAATTGAAGCAGCCTTGCTCTTTGAGCCTTTAATTTTAATATGTAAGGACAGGGAGTCGCTGAAAGTGCTCTCGAGATTTTCGATAGTATCGATAGCTCTTATATCGCCTTTGTTTATAATAACGACTCTGTCGCAGACCTCACTTACCTCGCTGAGGATATGGGAGCTGAAAATAACTGTGTGATCCTTTTTGAGGCTCTTGATGAGCTTTCTTACCTCAACGACCTGATTCGGGTCGAGACCTACTGTAGGCTCGTCAAGGATGATGAACTTCGGGTCTCCGAGGAGAGCCTGAGCAAATCCTACACGCTGACGATAGCCCTTGGAAAGGTTGCGGATGAGCTTGCCCTTGACATCGGTTATCTTTAGCAGCTCCATGACACGGTTGATCTCGTCCTTGCGCTTGCCTCTCGGGATGCGCTTGATGCCTGCACAGAATGAAAGGTATTCTGTGACCTTCATATCCGGGTATACCGGAGGTATCTCAGGGAGATAGCCGAGTTCAAGCTTGGCATTTGTTGCGTCACGAGTAATATCGTGGCCGAAGATAGTGACCTTTCCGGATGTCATCGGGAGATATCCGGCGATCATATTCATGGTTGTGGATTTACCCGCACCGTTAGGCCCGAGGAATCCGAGGATCTCATTATCATTTATGGTAAAGCTGATGTTGTTAACAGCCCGGTTCTTTCCATAATATTTGGTAAGATTTTCAATAGTGATCATGAGCTTCTCCTTTCACATAAAATTAAATAATATAAATGTATGTCAGGATGGGAAATGTCACAATAGCATACTGTTTTATTATCCCAGATTTATATTAACTCCTGATGAATAAAATGTGAACAAAATATTAATTCAATTGAGAGCGTCTGAACGTCTGCTGACCGGACATAAACATTTCATTCTAAATGTTAAAGCTGATGTGTGTGGATTTTGTGAAGATTTATTGTAAAGGAGATGAATCTTGGAAGCTTTGATAAAAACTCTTGGATTGTTCATAAGGTGTTCATAACTTAAAAAATCACGACTTTTTGTTAATGGACAAAATGTACAAAAATGCCGTTGGTTATGTGTGCATTGCACCAAAATCACTTTTGGGCAATTGAGAAAAGTTCCGAAACTGTTGACATAGCTTAAAATGTGGAATATAATATTTTTGAAAATAGTTTGAGAATTGTGTGAACGCTCCGTGAAGCGCCGCACAGTGTACGAAGTATTTTCGTATTTTCCTTGTAAGGGGAAACATTCATTTTCAAACCACTTTTTAACCTATATTATTATGAGAGGGGTAAAAAACTAATGATAAGCAAAAAGAACAAGTCACTCGTAGCTGGTCTTCTCGCTGCAGCTTCAGCTGCTACAGCTATACTGCCTACAATGGCTTCAGCTGCTGACAACAGCTATGCTACTGAGGGCAAGGCTAATGAAGCTTTCGCTACAATGTTCTCCTCACTGTATGATGATGTAATCACAAACGGTGAGACAAACGGCTACCTCAGCAAGAATAAGAATGGCGATTCCTTCGGTATTCCTTATCACTCAAAGGAAACTCTCTGTATCGAGGCTCCTGACTACGGTCACGAGACAACATCAGAGGCTATGTCCTATATCGTATGGATGGCTGCAATGCACGATGCACTCGTACAAAAGAAAGTTATCTCCGGTTCAAGCGACCTGGAGAAGGCTTGGAATACTCTTGAAGCTATTATTCCTGGTTGGTCTGAGGCTTCAGGCAGAAATAAGGATGTTCTCTACGAGACATTCTGGACACAGCAGAAGATCCAGTCCGATGTTGGACCTGAGATGGATTCTCCTGAGGAGTATCCTATCACAAACACAGGCGCTAAGACAACTAACCCGCTGTTCGATAAGTTCAAGACAGCTTATGCTGGTGATAAGGGTTATTACCTCATGCACTGGCTCGCTGACGTTGACGACTGGTATGGCTTCGGTAAGGCATCCGGTAAGAACGCAGGCGGTTTCACATTCATCAATACATTCCAGCGTGGTGAGCAGGAGTCCTGTTTCGAAACAGTTCCTCATCCTTGTCTTGAAGAGCTCAAGGCTGGTAACTCCACAGATGGTGTAAAGGGTATCTTCAACGGCGTTGGCAACGTTGCTAAGCAGTATGCTTTCACAAACGCTCCTGACGCTGAGGACCGTGCTATCCAGGCTATCTACTTCGGCAACAACTTTGGCGTTAATGCTGGAGCAATTTCAGCTAAGGCTGGTAAGATCGGTGACCAGTGCCGTAACGACATGTTCGATAAGTACTATAAGCCTATCGGATGCCAGAGCATCGAAGGTACAGTTTCAAGCGCTGACAGCCAGCACTTCCTCATGGCTTGGTATACATCATGGGGCGGAGCTCTCGGTACAAGTGCTTCTGAGTACACATGGGCTTGGCAGATCGGCTGCTCACATTCACATCAGTTCTACCAGAATCCTCTTGCTGCTTACGCTCTTATCACAGATAAGAACATCAGCCAGGGTATGAAGGAGTCCGGAGCTGTTGCTGACTATAAGGAGTCTCTCAAGAGACAGATCGAAATGTACCTCTGGCTCCAGTCTAAGGATGGTCCTTTCGCTGGTGGTTGTACAAACTCCTACAGAGGACGTTATAAGGAGTATCCTTCAGGTGCTCCTACATTCTATGACATGGTTTACGTTCCTCACCCTGTATACGCTGACCCAGGTTCTAACCACTGGATCGGTAACCAGGTATGGTCTACACAGCGTCTTGCTGAGCTTTATTACTACATCAAGACCAACGGCGATGACAGCGGCGTTAAGGTTTGCAACGGCAGCATGACTCTTGAGGAAGCTCTCGAGGTAATCCTTAAGAAGTGGATCACATGGTTCCAGGAGAATACAAAGGTTGACTTCGATTATGATGGTCAGCACTTCGATTATGCTATTCCTTCTAACCTCGACTGGGGTAAGGGTGCTGACAAGGATAAGGATAACGTTAACTGCGCTCCTGACACTTGGACACAGGAGTACAATCCTAATGGCAACCAGAAGCTCACTTGTGATATCACTGGTTACGGCCAGGGAGATATCGGATGCGTATCCTCACTCTGTGAGACACTTATCTGGTACGCTGCTGCTAACAAGATTCCTGCTTCTGAGGGTAATGAGAAGACAGCTAAGGACGATTCACTTGCTGCTAAGGGTCTCCGTCTTGCTAACCACCTCCTTACATCTCAGTGGAATTTAGGCCGTGACGATATCGGTATCGCATTCAAGGATCACAACGGAAGCCTTTCTCGTGTATTCACACAGGATGTTTACATTCCTACAAACTACACAGGTAAGATGCCCGATGGTTCTTCACTTACAAACGGCGCAACATTCATCTCTATCCGTGAGAACTACAAGAAGGACTCTATGTTCAAGGATCTCGAGGCTGCTTGGGAGGCTTCAGGCAAGACAAGCACTGAGGACTACTACTACAAGCTCCACAGATTCTGGCACATGGGTGATGCTCTCATGGCTTACGGTGATATGGCACTTCTCTATCCGCAGGTAACACCTGAGCCCTTCGGTGATCCTGTTCCGCCTGTTCCGCCTACATCTGAATTTGATCCTACAAAGGGTACACAGGTTTGGGGCGACGCTGACCAGGATAAGCAGGTTAAGATGAACGACGCTGTTCTTATCATGCAGTCTATCTCTAACGGAGATAAGTACGGCCTTGAGGGCTCTGAGTCTACACACATTA
>ODAI011630032.1_pt1 | contig 20783 bp, 33 predicted proteins | sample 1539321 | NCBI WGS metagenome assembly ODAI01 (sample SAMN02144231, study PRJEB22623) | gut metagenome | biome: sheep rumen | host: Ovis aries | place: New Zealand
AAGTTATCTACTACGCCATCACTAACGAATTAGCAAATAAACGTGTTGGAACAGCATGTACAAAGGGCCGCGCTGAGGTTCATGGTTCAAACGCCAAGCCTTACAAGCAGAAGGGTACTGGTAACGCACGCCGTGGTGACAAGAAGTCTCCGATTATGGTTGGCGGCGGTACAATTTTTGGACCCAAGCCCCGTGATTACAGCTATGCTCTTCCAAAGAAAGAAAAGCGTCTTGCGATGAAGTCCATTTTGAGTCTTCAGGCTCAGAGCGACAGACTTACTGTTGTTGAGGATTTCACCATTGAAAGCGGAAAGACAAAGGATTTGGTTAAGATTCTTACCAATCTGACTCAGGCAGACAAAGCTGCTCAGGTTGCAAAAGAGACCCGCACAGTTATCCTCCTGAAGGATGATGACAAGCTGATTAAGCGTGCCGGAAAGAACCTTCCTAATGTTTACTTCCTGTCTTTCAACCGTCTGCGTGCACATGACCTCTTCTACGCCAGAAAGGTTATTATGCTGGAAGGCGCTGCAAAGAATCTGTCTGAATTCTACGGCAAACTGGAGGCAGAATAATGAATTATGAAGATATTCTTATAAGGCCAATCCTGTCTGAGAAAGCAACAGCTTTGCGTGAGGAGAATAAGTACACTTTTGTTGTGCATCCTGATGCATCAAAGATTCAGATTAAGGAAGCTGTACGCCGCCTGTTCAATGTTAAGGTGCTTGACTGCACTACAATCAATGTTCAGGGCAAGATGAAGCGTCTTCGTGGAAGACCTGGAAGAACTGCCAGCTACAAGAAAGCTATCGTTAAGCTTGCTCCTGGCGAGTCAATTAAGGTGTTTGAAGGCGTTTGAGCCTTTGAGCAGTAAGTAAGGGGAACCATATGGCTCTTAAAGTATACAAGCCTTATTCAAAAGGCACACGCGGACGCGTTGATTTGGTACGCGACGCAATTACAGCCGATAAACCCGAGAAGAGCTTGACTTCAGGCCGACTTAGAAAGGCTGGTCGCGGAGCCGGCGGACGTATATCTGTACGTCACCAGGGTGGCGGTCATAAAAGAAAGTATCGTGAAATCGACTTTAGACGTGATAAGCACGGTATTCCCGGAACAGTGAAAACAATCGAGTACGATCCCTACCGCTCAGCGGACATCGCCCTGATTGCTTATGCTGACGGAGAGAAGCGCTATATCATCGCTCCTAAGAATCTGACTGTGGGCCAGAAGATTATGTCTGGTGAGAATGCAGCTCCTACTGTTGGAAACGCATTGCCATTGTCTGCAATTCCTGTTGGTTTTACAGTACATAACATCGAGTTGACCTTGGGCCGCGGCGGACAGCTTGTTCGCTCTGCAGGTGCAGGTGCTTTGGTTGCTGCTAAGGAAGGTGAGTATGTTACAATCAAACTTCCTTCTGGAGAGCTTCGCCGTGTGAACGGAAAATGCTACGCAACAATCGGTATCGTCGGAAACGAGGATCGTATGAATACATCACTGGGTAAAGCCGGTCGCGCGCGCTGGAGAGGTATCCGCCCGACAGTTCGTGGTATGGCTATGAACCCTGTTGATCATCCGCTTGGTGGTGGTGAAGGAGCCGGTAAGGGACATCAGCCTGTTACTCCTTGGGGACAGCCTTGTCGTGGTTATAAGACCCGCAACAAGAGAAAGACTTCAAGTCGTTTCATTGTTAGCCGCCGCAAGAAGTAGGTAGGAGTTAAAAGTGTCTAGATCTGTTAAGAAAGGACCTTTCGTAGATAAATCACTCTACAAGAAGGTCTCAGAAATGAATAAGGCTTCAGCAGCAGATAAGAAAATGATTAAAACATATTCACGCTGCTCCACAATCATCCCGGAAATGGTTGGAAACACCATCTCCGTTTACAACGGTAAGTCATGGATTCCGGTGTACGTAACAGAAAACTTGGTTGGTCACAAGCTGGGCGAGTTTGCTGCGACACGTACCTTCAAAGGACATGGCGGTTCAGACAAAGGCGCAGGTGCTAAATAAGGAGGCTGGAAATGGCAGAAAATAAAGGTTATGTCGCAACGACTAAATTTCTGATTGCTTCCCCTACTAAGGTACGCCCTGTAGCTAATGTAATCAAAACAAAGACCTGTTCAGAGGCTATGGCAATTCTTGAGACTATGCCGCAGAAGGGTGCAAGACTTATCAACGGCACATTGAAATCTGCTGTTGCTAACGCACTTTATGCAAACAAGAATTTGGCTGAGGATATGCTCTACATTAAAGAGATTCGCATTGACGAAGGTCCCAGACTGAAGAGAGTATGGTTCCGCGGACGCGGTCGCGCTGATCAGTTGATTAAGCGCATGTGCCATATCACTGTCGTAGTTGACGAAAAGGCGGGTAAGTAATATGGGTCAGAAAGTTAGTCCTATCGGATTACGTCTTGGAGTGAACAAGACATGGCAGTCTCGCTGGTATGCAGATCCTCGTGAATATGCAGACCTGTTCTTGGAAGATATCAAGATCCGCAAGATGGTTAATGATCTTCCTGAATGTAAGAATGCGGATATCGCGGAGATTGAGATTATCAGACATCCCCAGCGCGTCACAATCGTTATTCACACAGCTCGTCCTGGCGTGATTATCGGTGTGAAGGGTGCCACAATTGAAAAGATTAGTGCGGATATTCAGGCTCAGTTGAACAAGAATGTCCAGACACCGAAGAAAGTTCAGATCAAGATTAAGGAAGTTAAGCGTGCTGAAATCAATGCATCCTTGATCGCTCAGAACATTGCCCGTCAGCTTGCTGGCCGCGGATCTTACCGCAAGGCTCTCAAGCAGGCATCTGCAAACGCAATGAAGGGTGGAGCTCTGGGAGTTAAGATTCGTCTTTCCGGCCGTCTCGGCGGTGCTGAGATGAAGCGCTCTGAAGAGCACAAGGAAGGACGTGTTCCTCTGCACACTCTTCGCGCCGACATTGACTATGGATTCTATGAAGCTCTGACCACCTATGGAAAAATCGGTGTTAAGGTCTGGGTTTACAATGGAATGAAATATGGCCGTGAGCAGCCTGAGGAAACCGGTGATCTTGGAAAGAGAAATCGTCGCGAGCGTCCCAATGGTTCACACCGTTCTGAATCTTCTCGCGCTCCGAAATCTGAGGGAGGAAAAGTAGAAAATGCTTAGTCCTAAAAGAGTAGCTCACCGCAAAGTACAGCGCGGTCGTCCTACAGGAAATGCTACACGTACCAATTATGTTGACTTCGGTGATGTGGCACTGGTTGCCATGGAGCCGGTTTGGTTGAGTGCAAAGCACATTGAGGCTGCCCGTGTGGCCATCAACCGCTGTATCAACCGCCAGGGCCAGTTGTGGACCCGTGTGTTCCCTGATAAGCCTGTTTCCAAGAAGCCTGCCGATACTCGTATGGGTAAAGGAAAGGGTGCTCCGGAATTCTGGGCGGCAGTGATTAAACCCGGTATGATTTTGTTTGAAGTTGGTGGAGTTGACAAGAATCTGGCTGCAAAAGCCATGCATCTTGCCGCTAGTAAACTGCCAATCAAGACAAAAGTGGCTTTCCGCCCGACCGTAGACTAAGGAGTAGGATATGGCAAAGAGCAAGAAAGACGACAAGAACTTGTCTTATTCCGAGTTGGTGACCAAGCGGAATGAACTTAAGAAGCAGTACATGGACCTTCGCTTCCAGATGGTTGTTGGCCATGTAGATAACCCGTTGCAGAAGCGTACCATGCGCCGTGAGATCGCGCGTTTGAATACACTTATTCATCAGCAGGATTTGGAGAACTTCCGTAAGGCTGCTGCTGAAGCGATTGCAAAATAAGGAGCTGACCCGTGGAAGAACAGAATGTTCAGAAAAAGGGTGGTAAGAAATCTTTCGTTGGTATTGTTACCAGCGATAAGATGGATAAGACCATTGTTGTGTCAATCGACACTAAGAAGATGGACCGCCTTTACAAGAAATATGTTACACGCACCAAGAAATGCAAGGCTCACGATGAGAAGAACGAGGCCCATGAGGGAGATACAGTTCGCATCGTGGAGTGCAGCCCTATCAGTAAAGATAAGTGCTGGCGTCTTGATACAATCATCGAGAGAGCCAAATAAGGTTAAGGAGTTAATAGTATGATTCAGATGCAGTCAAATCTGGTTGTCGCCGATAACTCCGGAGCCAAAATGGTTCAGTGCATTAAGGTGTTGGGTGGATCACACCGCCGCTATGCCGGAATTGGTGACGTTGTTGTGGTAGCAGTGAAGGAAGCAATCCCCACTTCTACAATCAAAGCTGGTTCAGTACAGAAGGCAGTAATCGTTCGCGTTGCAAAAGAGTACCGCCGTCCTGATGGAACTTACATCCGCTTCGATGATAATGCTTGCGTTATTGTTGATGCTGACAAGAACCCGAAGGGAAAGCGTATATTTGGACCCGTAGCCCGTGAGCTTCGTGATATGGATTATATGAAGATCATTTCACTTGCTCCGGAAGTTCTGTAAGGAGTTGTGAATCAATATGAATCAGAAGGTAAAGATCCATAAGGATGACAACGTAGAAATCCTTGCCGGAAAAGACAAGGGAAAGCGCGGATCTGTGGTTCGTGTTTTCGAAAAGAGTGGTCATGTCCGCGTTCTCGTGGCTGGCTGCAATCTTGTTAAGAAGGCAATTAAAAGAAGATCAGAGCAGGATGCCGGTGGAATCGCTGAGGTTGAGGCACCCCTCGATATTTCTAATGTAGGAATCGTTTGCAAAAAGTGCGGACGCCCTGTGAAAGTTGGATATAAGCTTGACGGCGACAAGAAAGTTCGCGTATGCCGCAAGTGTGGAGAAAAACTGTAATGGAAAATTACGTACCACGGCTTAAGAAAGTCTATAATGAAAAATTCGCTCCCGAGCTCTTTAAGGAATTTGGTTACACATCAAAGATGCAGATTCCCGCAATCAAAAAGGTTGTGGTGAGCATGGGTGTTGGCGAGGCTCTCACGAATAAGAAACTCCTTGATGCTGCAGTTACAGATCTCACTCAGATTACCGGTCAGAAGGCTGTTAAAACAAGAGCAAAGAAAAGTATTGCAAACTTCAAGCTTCGTGAAGGCAATGAAGTGGGTGCAATGGTGACACTTCGTGGAAACATCATGTATGAATTCCTCGATCGTCTCATCAACGTTGCACTTCCTCGTGTTAAGGATTTCCGCGGAATCAAGGCCACAGGTTTTGACGGACACGGAAACTTCTCTCTTGGTATTACAGAACAGATTATCTTCCCGGAAATCGACTTTGATAAAATCGTCAAGATTTCTGGTATGAACATCAGTATTGTAACAAGCGCCCGCACAGACAATGAAGCCCGCGTCTTGCTTAACAAGTTTGGAATGCCGTTTAGGAAATAAGGAAGAAGTTCATGGCTAAGAAATCAATGATTATCAAGGCGGCTCGTAAACCCAAGTACAGCACTCGTGAATATAACAGGTGCCAGCTTTGCGGTCGTCCACATGGATATTTGCGCAAGTACAAGATTTGTCGTATTTGTTTCCGCAAATTAGCTAGTGAAGGCCTCTTGCCGGGCGTCACTAAGTCATCTTGGTAGTGTAGGAGAATAAAATGGCAGCTTCAGACCCAATAGCAGATATGCTGGCAAAAGTCCAGAATGCGGCAAAAGTCAACCACGAGAAGGTTGATGTTCCGACCTCTAAGATGAAACTGGAAATCGTTAAGATCCTCAAGACTGAAGGATACATCAAGAACTTTAAGAAAGTTCAGGATGATAACGGCCACAGCATTATCCGTATCTTTTTGAAATATGACGATGTGAACAAGTCAGTGATTCACGGAGCTAAGAAGATTTCTACTCCTGGTCGCCGTGTTTACTCTGGTTACAAGGATTTGCCCCGTGTCTATAACGGCTATGGTACATTAATCGTTTCAACTTCAACAGGCGTTACAACTGGTAAGAAGGCTTCTGAGAAGCAGGTTGGCGGCGAGTTGATTTGCTCTGTGTGGTGATAGGAGGAAGTTATGGCATCAAAAATTGGTAAGCTTCCTGTGGCTATTCCCGCAGGTGTAACAGTTACTGTTTCCGAGAACTTGGTTACCGTGAAAGGTCCCAAGGGTGAACTCAAGCAGGCAGTCAACAATCTGGTAAAGGTTGAGGTTAAAGGTGCGGAGGTTATTGTAACTCCCGTCGATGGCTCAAAACCCGCCAGTGCAGCTCACGGTTTGTATCGCAACCTGATTCACAATATGGTGACAGGTGTTTCTGCCGGATTCACAAAGGCTCTGATTATCAACGGTGTTGGTTATCGTGCAGAAGTGAAGGGCAAGGAACTTGTTTTGAACCTTGGATATTCAAACGACTTCATCGCAGTCATTCCCAGCGATTTGACTGTTACTGCTGATCAGAACGGAAAAATCACAGTCTCAGGAATCGACAAGCAGAAAGTCGGTGAATTCAGTGCTCAGCTTCGTAAGCTCCGTCTGCCTGAACCTTACAAGGGAAAGGGGGTCCGCTACGATACTGAGGTTATCAGACGCAAGGTCGGAAAGACTGGTGTGAAATAAGGTGGTTTGATATGTTGAGAAAAATGACTGATAAACAGAGAAAGCGCCTGCACAGAAAGGTTCACATCCGCAAATCCGTGTACGGTACTGCAGAACGTCCGCGCCTGACTGTGTTCAAGAGCGGCAAAAACCTTTACGCACAGGTAATCAATGATGATGAGGGCAATACCCTTGCCTCAATCTCTACACTGGAAAAGGATTTTATCGCACTGAAGGCAAATATCGACAGCGCGACAAAGCTTGGTGAGGCACTGGGTGCTCGCCTTAAGGATAAGAACATCACGAAAGTCGTGTTCGACCGCAATGGGTATCTTTATCATGGCGTTGTTAAGGCCCTTGCTGATGCTACCCGCAAAGCCGGGATTGAATTCTAGGAGTGGTTATGGATCAGGATCGCAAGAACCGCAATGATAGAGGTGAAAGAAAGCCTCAGGATGAATTCGTAGAAAAGCTCGTGAAGCTGAACCGCACTTCTGTGACAAAGAAGGGTGGACGCAAGATGTCTTTCTCTGCTCTGACTGTTGTTGGAGACCAGAAGGGACGCATCGGATACGGATTCGGAAAGGCCAATGATGTAAGTGAAGCAATCAGAAAGAGCATTGACCGTGCAAAGGCCAATATGGTTACTCTTCCTATTAAGAATGGAACTATTCCGCATGAAATCATTGGTAAATACAATAGCTCAGCCGTTTTGCTGAAGCCTGCATGCCCTGGTACCGGAGTTAAAGCCGGTGGTCCTGTGCGTGCAGTAATGGATGCGGCCGGAATTACAGATGTTATTTCCAAGTCTCAGGGCTCAAGAACTTCCATCAACGTAATCCGCGCAACATTCAATGCTATTGAGCAGATGATGGATGCACGTGCCGTAGCTCAGGCTCGTGGCAAGAATCTTAAGGATATGTGGGGCTGATTATGGCAAAGAAATTACGCATTGAATTGGTAAAGAGCACCATCGGACAGAAGCCTTCGAAAGTTGCCACTGTCCGCAGCCTGGGTCTTAAAAAGATTAACTCGGTTGTTGAGCAGAATGACACTCCTGCCATCCGTGGCATGGTAGCGACCGTAGCTCACTTGGTTAAATGTGAGGAGATCGACTAATGGCAGATTTTACACTGAATGCCCCTAAGGGTGCTAACAAGGCTCCGAAGAGAGTTGGACGCGGTTCATCTTCCGGACTGGGAACAACAGCCGGTAAGGGTAACAAAGGCCAGCAGTCACGCTCTGGTGGAAAGACATACGTAGGTTTCGAAGGTGGACAGATGCCTTTGTATCGTCGTATCGCACGCCGCGGTTTCAGCAATGAGCCGTTCAAGAAGGAGTTCTCAATCTTCAACCTGAAGCAGCTTGAGGAAAAGTATGCCGATGGTGAGACAGTTAACCGCGAGACTCTGGAAGCTAAGGGCTTGTTGACCAAGTCCGGTACCGGAATCAAAGTGCTTGGCGATGGAGATATCACCAAGAAGTTGACTGTGGATGTGGACAAAGTTTCTGCATCTGCAAAAGAAAAGATTGAGAAGGCCGGTGGTTCCGTAAAGGTAGCCGCTGCTGAAGAGCCTGCGAAATAAAAACGTGGAGTGATGAAATGGCAAACAATGCTGTGGTAAATATGTTCAGAGTCAAGGAATTGCGTTCAAAACTTTTCTTTACTCTGTTCATTCTAGCTGTCTTCCGTTTAGGAAGTGTCTTAACAATCCCGGGCATAAATGCTACCCTTTTGGCACAGTATTTTGAAAGCCTGGGAAATGGCGCCGAGAGTGCGTTTGCCAGTTACATGGATTTTTTTGCCGGTGGTGCGTTTGAAAGGTTTTCTGTGTTCATGCTGGGTGTAATGCCCTACATCTCTACACAGATTATCCTTCAGCTCGCCTTGGTCATTTTCCCATCGCTCAAGAGAATTGCCCAGGAGGAAGGCGGTCAGCAGAAGGTGCAGTCTTGGACAAGAATTGGAACAATCTTTGTCTGTCTGATTCAGTCCTATGTTGTTACTGTGTATGCTGACTCCATCAGCCAGGCAGTTCCCGGCGTTTTGGTGTTTAGTGGCTGGAAGTTCAATCTGATTGCAATGCTTACGGTGACCACAGGTTCGATGATTACCGTATGGATTGGTGACCAGATTACTGCTCACGGTGTGGGAAATGGTATCTCAATGATAATTCTTGCAGGTATCGTGGCCCGCATGCCTAGTGCAATCTACGAATTGGGAAAAGCAGTTTCAGCAGGCACTGTGAATCTCGTGTTCGCAATTATCGCCCTGTTGTTCTATATCGTGATTATCGGTTTGATCGTTTACGAGCAGTCCGGAGAACGCAAAATCCGCGTTAATTTCGCGAAGCGCGTTGTGGGCCGCAAACAGTACGGCGGTATGGACACATACATTCCGTTGAAGATTAATCCGTCAGGAGTAATTCCAATTATCTTTGCTTCTGCATTCTTGACTTTCCCATTGCAGCTTGCCAATGGTCTTTCCGGCGACACTGGTATCAGACGCTGGTTGGGCAGTGTTTCACAGGCATTGAATCCACTTGGTTGGCTTTATAATGTAATCGAAGTTCTGTTAATCGTATTCTTTGCATACTTCTACACTCAGGTAACCCTGAACCCCACAGAAATCGCAAGGAATATCCGTGAAAACGGTGGTTCTATTCCCGGAATCAGAACAGACAAAACTGAGGAATATTTACAGAAGGTAGTAAACCGTCTGATTCTTCCTGGCTCGCTGTATCTGGCGGTAATCGCCATCCTGCCTACAATCATTCAGTTGGTGTTCAACTTCCCGCAGTCAATTTCTATGTTGATGGGAGGAACATCTCTCTTGATTATCGTCGGCGTGGTTTTGGATACTATGGCTCAGGTAGAGGCCCTGCTTAAGATGCATCATCACGATGGATTTACAAAGAAGGGCTTAAAACCGCGAAATTTGTAAAAAAAATCAATAAATTTCGCGATAAGGACTAGATTAAGTAAGGGAATATATGCTATATTAACTCACTACTTGAATTTAAAGTAGCGGGGTACTTGGCTGTAGTCCATGGCGGCGGTGTTCGCTTCGGATTGCCATGGTCAAGTGATGATATACGCATGATTCCCAGGGGGACTTTTATGAAAGTACGAACCAGTGTAAAACCTATCTGCGACAAGTGCAAGGTTATCAAAAGGAACGGAATTATCCGCATTATTTGTGAGAATCCGAAGCACAAGCAGAGACAGGGTTGAGGAGTAACTGATGGCACGTATTGCGGGAGTTGACCTCCCAAACAAGCATGTCAACATTGCGTTGACATATATTTATGGTATTGGCCGTCCGGCTGCAAACCGCATCTGCGAACTGACAAACACAGATCCCAACAGAATGATTAATGATCTTTCTGAGGATGAACTTGCAAAAATCCGCAAGGCTATCGATGACAACTACAAGACCGAAGGCCACCTCCGCACAGAGATTGGTCTTAACATCAAGCGTCTTATCGACATCGGCAGCTACCGTGGATTGCGCCATCGCAAAGGACTTCCTGTTCGCGGACAGCGCACCCGCACTAATTCTCGCACACGCAAGGGTAAGAAGAAGACCGTTGCCAACAAGAAGAAGGCTTAAGCGGAGGTAAACAATGGCAGTTGAAAGAAAGAGAAAAGAAAAAAAGAGTGTTTACGAAGGAAATGTCTACATTCAGGCAACTTTCAACAACACGATTGTAACAATCACAGACCTCAGGGGAAATGCGATTTCTTGGGCTTCTTCTGGTGGATTGGGATTCCGTGGAGCTAAAAAATCTACTCCTTTCGCCGCACAGTCAGTCGCTGAGACCGCTGTTCAGCGTGCTGCGAGTTATGGTTTGCGTGAGGTTCATGTATTCGTAAAAGGACCTGGAATCGGTCGCGAGAATGCGATCCGCGTTTTGGGTACACTGGGATTGAAGGTAAAATCAATTTCCGATATTACCCCCATTCCTCACAACGGATGCCGCCCCCGCAAGACACGCCGTATGTAATTTTCTGTGCAGGACGTTTTGTCTTGTGCAGTCTGATTTGACATTTTGTCATTGCATGCGGAAGACCATAGTTTACATTTGGTCGGTACGATCGACTGCCGGATGTAAAAGGATTTTTTGAAACGCTGAGCCTGAAGTCAGGCTCGGTTTGGAACCAAGGAGTTCAAATGGAAGGAGTTCACATGGCTCGTAAGAATCTGCTTAAAGGAATAAAGAAACCGAAGGGCATTACATTTGAGCATGAAGAAGAGAAGGCGGACTACGGTAAGTTTACGGCTGAACCTTTTGAAAGAGGTTTCGGAACGACTGTGGGAAACACTCTTCGCAGAGTGCTGCTTTCTACGATTCAGGGTTACGCTATCTCTGCGGTAACGATTACCTGGTATGATGCGGCTGATAATACCCATACGATTTCCAGCGAATTTGAGAACATTCCGAATGTTTCCGAGGATACGTTGGAAATTTTGGATACTTTAAAGAAGATTCGCTTGCGCTTGCCTAGGGATGTGGAACAGGATACGATTCTTTTTGAATTCAAAGGCCCTCGCAAAGTTACGAGTGATGACTTCAATAAGGAAGGTCAGCTTGAAGTGATGACCAAGGGGCTGGATGTCTTCGAAATGATGGAAGGCGGCCACCTTGAGATGGAAATTCAAGTTGAGCTTGGAAGAGGGTATAAGTCTGCTGAGGAAAATGCTGAAGGAAAGACTGATATCAGTGTGATTCCGATTGACTGTATCTATACACCTGTAACGAAGGTCAAGTATTCTATCGATTCAATTCGCCTCGGTGAACGGAGCGATTATGAACGGCTCATACTGGAAGTTTGGACAGATGGAACTATAAAGCCTGATGATGCTTTGGCTGAGGCGGCGAAGATTGTAAAAGATTATTTTGCTATTTTCGTGAACTTCAACGAAAGTGAGTATTCAGCCGAAGATGACCATGATGAGGTTGACGGCTGGATTCATGAGTTGCTTAACAAGAGTGTTGAGGAACTTGAACTTTCAGTGCGCAGTTCTAACTGTCTGAAGAATGCAAATATTCGCACCATCGGCGAATTAACTAAAAAGACGGAAGAAGACATTACAAAGACAAGAAACTTCGGCAAAAAGAGTCTTGAGGAAATCAAGGCAAAACTTGAGGCCCAGGGACTGAGTCTTGGAATGACTGACTATAGTCACGTAAAAAATGTTGACTTACGCAATAATAAGGACGAGAACGAATGAACCACAAGACTGGATTTAATCCGCTTTCACGTACCACAGCCCACCGCCGCGCAATGTCTCGCAACATGGTTACATCCCTGTTCAGATATGAGCGCGTTACAACTACAAAGGCAAAGGCTCTGGAAGTACGCAAGGCAGCTGAGAAACTGATTACACGTGCTAAGGTTGATACTGTGCACAACAGACGTATCGCTGCAAAATTCATTGCTGATGAAAAGATTCTTAACAAACTCTTCACAGAGATTGGACCACGTATGAAGGACCGCAATGGTGGATACACACGTGTCTTAAAGATGGGGTTCCGTCAGGGCGATGCTGCTGATGTAGTCATTCTGGAACTGGTTGACTACAAGCTTCCTGAATCAGAAGATGCAGACGCACAGGACACAAAGAAATCAAAGAAAGCCAAGGCTGAGAAAGCTGAGGCCTAAGAAGGAGTAAGCCATGTCTAAGTCACATCGTGGAACTGGAATCCGCAAAGAACCTAATCACGGCCGTGGAGTTTGTGCCATCTGTGGTACTGCTCAGATTAAGACCCTGTATGAACAGGAAGTGGACGGCAACAAGGTTAAGATTTGTAAATTCTGCAAAGCTAACCTGAAAAACAAGGCCCGCGTGGCGGCAAAAGCGGCAAAGAAGGCCGCTCCTGCTCCCGAAGCAGCCCCCGCAGAAGCACAGGCATAATCAACCGAATGTGTTTCGTAGCCGCTCTTATATACAAGGGCGGCGTTTTTTTTTGTCTGCGAAATAATTGTTAAAAATCGTCAATTTTCTTTTCTACGTATTCAATGCAAAATCTTCAATATTTTTCAAATTTCTTCAAAAAAATCATTTACTTAAATTGAAAAAATTACTATTATATTAAAAGAATATTGCCTTACACAAAATGGTTGGGTGGCAAAATCCGTAACAGCCCGATTATTTGGTAAGTGTTTAAATTCGGAGGTTTTCTATGAACAAAATGTTGAAAGGCGCATTTGCCGGTGTCGCTTTGCTCGCTGCTTTTGCTTTGTCTGCATGCTCAGGCTCAAAAGGAAATACCATTAAAGTCGGTGGAATTGCTCCTCTTTCCGGTCAGTACACTGAGTACGGTCTTGAGTGCAAAAAGGGTATAGATTTGGCTGTGCAGGAAATCAATGCCGCCGGTGGAATCAACGGAAAGCAGGTTGAATTCATCTGTGAGGATGACGAGGGAGATCCCGCAAAGTCAGTCAACGCATACAAAAAACTCACGACCAAGAACGGTGTCCGCATGGTAATCGGTTCGCTTACATCAGGTGCGACAATTTCCATCACGAAGCAGGCTCAGGCAAACGGAGTGGTTCAGATTGCTCCGGCAGCTACAGCCCTTGCCGTTACGGATGCAGGAAACTACATCTTCCGCACATGCTTTACCGATCCTTTCCAGGGCCGCATCGGTGGAAAATTCTCAGCCGTGAATCTGGGTGCAAAAACAGCCGCTGTTCTGTATGACATCGGAAATGATTATTCTGTGGGGCTTATGGAGAATTTCGTGAATGAGTTTACTGCTCAGGGCGGAACAATTGTTGCAACTGAGTCTTACAACACGAACGACAAAGACTTCAATGCTCAGCTCACAAAAATCAAATCAACAAATCCCGAGGTTGTATATCTTCCTGATTATTACACCACCGTTTCTCTGATTGTAAAGCAGCTCCGTGCACAGGGCATCGATGTTCCGGTTGTCGGCGCAGACGGATGGGACGGACTTGTCGGTCTTTTTGAAGGTCAAGGCGGAGATGAGGTGCTGAACGGATACTATTCAAACCACTACGCATCAGACAGCACGCAGCCGGCCGTTAAGAATTTCGTTGATTCTTTCAAGGCAAAGTACGGTTCCGCCCCCAACTCTTTCGCGGCTCTGGGATACGACAGTATGTATATGCTCAAGGATGCTATCGTTGCAGCTGGAACCGAAGAGCCTTCTGCAGTGCGCGATGCCCTTGAAAAGACAAGCGGTGACTATGTGACAGGCCACATCACATTCGATGAAAAGCACAATCCTGTCAAGTCTGCTGTTATGATTAAGCTTGTGAAGAATGACGGAAAACTTACAGCCGCTTACGAAGCAACTGTTGACATCAAATAAATCGGCTGGCTCCGGGAACTCATAAGTTTTCGGATCTGCCTGATTGACCTGACGGCGGAAATATTTCGTCTGAAAAATCTGCGTGAAAGCAGATGCATTGTACAAGGGGGTATATGCCGGAATGTGTATGCCCCCTTTTTATTTTTTTACATCTATAGTATAATAGGAAAACTTTATATTTATCATAAATAAGGGAGCCTCGAAAAACTTCATCTTTTCGATGTTGCCGCAATTTTCTCAAATTCTGTTTTGAGATTCAATCGTTTTATGATAAGGGCATCTCGGAAAAATATGTCTCTGGAAATTTTCGGGCTTCCCCATAAAACAAACGGAGGAAAAAGTGGGATTTCAAATCGATACTTTTTTAAAACAGCTGGTGAACGGTTTGTCTCTAGGCGGAATCTATGCATTGATAGCCCTGGGATACACCATGGTTTATGGTATCGTCAAACTGATTAACTTTGCTCACGGTGATGTGATGATGGTCGGAGCTTACACCGGCTATTTTGTGCTCAGGGCAATGGGAGCCACTCCATTCGGATTTGCTTGTGCCCTCGCTGCGGCCATGGTGGTCTGCGCTCTTTTAAGCCTGTTGATTGAAAGATGTGCCTACCGTCCTTTGCGGAATGCTCCCCGTCTCAATTCCCTCATTACTGCGATTGCGGTGGAATTGATTCTACAGAATCTTATGCGCGTGCTTCCGTTCGTCGGTCCCAACTCAAGACCGTTCCCCACAATGGACACAGTGACTTACACTATGCGCACTCAGGCTTTCCCCGGCGGACTCATCTCAATTTCCAATGTCCAGATAATTGTCATCGTCGGCTCCGTTGTTTTGATGCTGCTTCTCAATCTTTTGATTAACTACACAAAAACAGGAAAGGCGATGCAGGCCGTGAGTTACGATATGGGAGCCGCAAGCCTCATGGGCATAAATGTGAACCGGATAATCGCACTTACTTTTGTCATCGGTGCGGTTCTTGCCGGTGCAGGCGGAGTCCTTTATGCAACAGCGTATCCGCAGATTGAGCCGACTATGGGCTATATTCCCGGATTGAAGGCATTCGTCGCGGCGGTTTTGGGCGGCATAGGTTCGGTGCCGGGCGCAATGGTCGGCGGTGTGCTTCTCGGTGTTGTCGAAACTCTCGTAAAGGCATACGTTTCTTCGCAATATGCCAATGCCATTTCCTATTCCATTTTGATTCTGATGCTGCTCGTAAAACCGACAGGTCTTTTGGGCAAAAAACAGGTCGTTAAGGTGTGATGGAGGAATCTGAATGAAAAACAAAATACTAAGAAATATGTTGATTCCGGGAGTCGTTGCAGTTCTTGCTGTTGTGATTCCGGCACTCCTCATCCAGATTGGTGTCATAGACGGCTACAATGCTCAGGTAATCACTTTGGGCGGTGTGAATGCAATTATGGCAATCAGCGTGAATATGGTCTGCGGAATAACAGGACAACTTTCGCTTGGTCAGGCGGGCTTTCAGGCAATCGGTGCATACTCTGTCATTTTGCTTTGCACTAAACTGAATGTTCCCATGCCTCTTGCAATCGTTGCGGGTGGACTCATCGCCGCGTTCTTCGGATTTTTAATCGGCTTCCCCACTCTAAAACTTGAAGGCGACTATCTTGCCATCGTGACTCTTGCGTTCGGAGAAATCATCCTTGTGGTGTTGACGAATTTGAAAAATCTTACCGGCGGCCCGAACGGACTTCAGTTTTCAACATTGTTCACCACGTCGCTTGATTACGGTGCTCTCATTTCGTACTTGTCTGTAATCGGAACTCTTGTAATCATCATAATCCTCCTGCAGAATTTCCTCCGCTCCACTTACGGACGTGCCATACTTTCTGTGCGGGAAGATGAGGTTGCGGCAAACAGCACCGGAATAAGTGTGTTCCGCTACAAGATGATTGGATTTGTGATTGCGTCTTTCATCGGTGGAATAGGAGGCGCGCTTTACGCTCCGTTCATCGGCTTCGTGAAACCGGATCTTGCGTCTTTCAATAATTCAATCAACGAATTGATTTACGTCGTGCTTGGTGGAATGGGCAGTATTACAGGTGGTGTCGTGGCGGCATTTGTCCTCACGATTCTGCAGGAAGTCCTTCGTTTCCTGAAGGATTACCGCCTGTTGATTTATCCGGTCATTTTGATTCTCGTGATGCTCTTCCGGCCGCAGGGACTTTTGGGAAACCGCGAATTGAGTTTTGTCGGTGCATTTGATTATTTCGCCGCTTTGATTAAAGGAAAAAAATCCTCGAAAAAAGCTGTGGCAAAAGCTGAAGAAAAGGGGGTGGAGTGATGGCGGAAAAACCGGAATTGCTGCTCCGTGCAAAAGATATTTCAATTCAGTTTGGAGGCCTCCGCGCAGTAAGCGATTTCAGTCTTGATTTGTATCAGGGCGAATTGATTGGTCTCATCGGTCCGAACGGAGCTGGAAAAACCACGGTGTTCAATATGCTCTCGGGAATTTACAAACCCACCGAAGGAACGGTCACTTTTGTGGGACGCGATGGAAAACTCCAGGTCATCAGCGGAAAATCTCCGGCTCAACTCAACCGTGTTGGAATCGCCCGTACTTTCCAGAACATCCGTCTTTTCAGCAATCTGACTGTTGCGGAAAATGTGAAGATTGCACTTCATCAGTCCCGCGCCGTGAATCCTCTGGATGTCCTCTTCCGCACAAACCGTTTTCGAAATGATGAAAAGATGATGGATGAAAAGGCTGCCCGTCTTCTCTCGCTTTTCAATATGGAAGAAAAGAAAAATGATTATGCGAAAAATCTTCCCTACGGAGAACAGCGCAAACTTGAAATCTGCCGGGCACTTGCGAGTCAGCCCAAACTGCTTCTGCTTGATGAGCCTGCTGCCGGAATGAACGGGCAGGAAACCGAAGAGCTGATGAAGATGATTTCGTTTATCCGCCGGGAATTCAAACTCACGGTTCTTTTGATTGAACACGACATGAAACTTGTGATGGGAATCTGCGAGCGCATTCTTGTGTTGAACTACGGAAGTGTGATTGCAAGCGGCCTGCCGTCTGAGATACAGAAGAATCCTGAAGTCATCCAGGCCTATCTTGGTTCGGGATTCGATGCCGAAGGAGGAGAGCAATGAGTGAACTCGAAGTGAAGGATTTGGTTGTCTCTTACGGAGCCATCAAGGCGTTGCGCGGAATTTCGTTCACAGTGGAAAAAGGGGAAATCATTTCTCTCATCGGTTCCAACGGAGCGGGAAAAACCACAACGCTTCATGCAATCAGCAATCTCATCAAAAAATCTTCCGGCTCGATTACATTCAAGGGAGAAGACATCACCTCTCTTGCGGCGGACAAAATCGTAAGGATGAATCTGATTCAAGTGCCTGAAGGACGCCGTGTTTTCGCAAATCTTTCAGTGAACGACAATCTGATGATGGGTGCTTATACGCGGAACGACAAAAGCGGAATCGAGTCCGACAAGCAGTGGGTGTTTTCTCTTTTCCCAAGATTGAAGGAGCGTCTTAAGCAGGATGCGGGAACTTTGAGCGGTGGTGAACAGCAGATGCTCGCCATGGGAAGAAGTCTTATGTCGCGTCCGGAACTTCTTTTGCTCGACGAACCCAGTATGGGACTTGCCCCGATTTTTGTTGACGAGATTTTCAGCATCATAAAAAAAATCAACGAAAATGGAACCACGATTCTGCTTGTGGAACAGAATGCATACAAGGCTCTGTCGATTGCAGACCGTGCCTATATTCTTGAGACCGGAGAAATTACCAAAAGCGGCAATGCTTCGGATTTGATAAAAGACAACGCTGTGAAGGCTGCGTATCTTGGCGGCTGAAAAAGGAGGACGTTTATGTTGGTAAAAGATGTAATGAAGAAAAATCCCGTGACGATTGCATCCGGTTCTTCTGTGGTTGAGGCAAAGGAACTGATGAAAAAACACGGCGTGAACAAACTCCCTGTGCTCGACAAAAACGGCATGATGGTGGGAATTCTTACGAAAAACGATTTGGTGAAAGCGTCTCCTTCCGATGCCACCACTCTCGATATGTTTGAAGTGAGCTATCTCTTGAGCCGCCTGACGGTAGACAAAGTGATGGTGAAAAAGGTGACCACCGTTTCTGAAACCGAGACTGTGGAAGAAGCCGCCCGTCTTATGGATGATTACGGAATCGGGTGTCTGCCGGTGCTTAAAGACAAACTGCTTGTAGGCATTGTGACCGAAAGCGATTTGTTCAAGGCATTCATTTTTATGTTCGGAACCCGCCATGCCGGTGTGCGTGCAACTTTCCTTATGCCTGACGAACCTGGGGTTTTGAGCAGATTTGCAGAAGTCCTCGCCGAAAAAAAAGGAAACATCGTTTCTTTTGTGACATCGGATATGGAAGACAATACCCGCAGAAAAGTCACCGTCCGCGTGACAGGCATTTCAAAAGCGGAACTTGAAAAAATCATTGCAGATTCAGGCTATGCTCTGGAAGACATCCGCAACGTCTGATTTGTAATCGCACGGATTCTCTGATTCCCGGACAGAGGATTACATTGAGAAATCTTTTCCAAGGTAAATCTCGCGGGCTTCAGAGGATTTGAGTATATCGTCTTTGGTTCCCTGCACAATCAATTCGCCGTTTGAAATGATGAGGGCTCTTTGTGTTATTTCCAATGTGTCGCGCACGTTGTGATCTGTAATCAGCACGCCGATTCCTTTTTTGCTTAAAATCTGTATTATCTCTTTTATGTCCGCAACCGCAATCGGGTCGATTCCTGCAAAGGGTTCGTCAAGCAAAAGGAATTTCGGTTCAATGGCAAGAGAACGCGCAATTTCCGTGCGACGCCGTTCACCTCCCGAAAGAGTGTAAGCCGGCTGCTTCCTGATTCTTCCGATTGAAAATTCTTCAATAAGTTCTTCCAGCAGTGCTTTCTTTTGTTCTTTCGTCAAATCTCTGCGTGTTTCGATTACAGCCCAGATGTTTTCTTCCACCGTGAGTTTTCTGAACACCGATGGCTCCTGAGGCAGGTACGAAATTCCGGCCTTTGCCCTTTTGTACATCGGAAGCCCTGTGATTCTTTTTTCGTCAAGAAAGACTTCGCCCTGATTCGGTCTCAAAAATCCTACTATCATATAGAAGGTTGTCGTTTTGCCCGATCCGTTCGGTCCAAGAAGGCCTACAACTTCGCCGGTGTGCATGGAAAAATCAATTCCCTTCACCACGTGCTTTTTTCCGAAGGATTTGTAGAGTGCCTGTACCCGCAGACTGTGTTCGTTTTCAGCAGATTGTTTTTCCTCGTTTGCGGAGCTCATTGCGCTTCCTCCTTCTCTTCGGTCTGAGTCTTCTTTTTTCCGGTGTCAGCAGACTGCGGCGGGGGAGTGGATTCCTTCGTGGAAACAGTGCCCCTTACCCGTCCGTCGAGAGCAATTTCGTTTGTGTCAAGATTAAGCTCAATCTCCTGTGCACGGAACATATCATCGCCCTGCTGCACCGTCGGATTTCCCGTGAGCGTGAGCGTCTGCTCTTTCTTGCGGTAGATTGCGTATGCCGCCGTGCAGGTGTTGTCTTTCTGCTTCAACAGTATGCTTATCTGCAGCACTGCGATTTCGGTATTCTGATTGTATTCGATGATTTCTGCTTCTGCTTCGACATTGTTCTGTATGTCCAAAAGATGCACCGAATCTTTCAATGTTGCCAGTTTGGTTGTGCGGTCGTAGGTGAGTGTGCCGCATGAAAAATCCATCTGACTTTCGTTGAGTTTTCCCTTTACGCTTCCCGTTGCGGTGATGAATCTGTAGTCGGGGCCGGAAAGTTCAATGCTGTCTGCAAAAAGTTCCATCGTTTCGGTCTCAACCTGCGCATTTCCCGAAAGAGTCGTTTTCTCGCCGTTCTTCTTTGTACTGCCTGTCATTCTGTCGGAGCGAAATGTGATTGTTTCAGCCTGAGCCGAGGTAAAAAGAAATGCAATCAGGCCCAGTAAAATCTTTTTCATTGTTCCTCTTCCTTGTTGTCAGTGTAAGTGCCGCTTACCGCATAGTCGAAAGTGAAAGACCTGCTCAAACCGCTTGCGGCAAATCCTCCTCCTTCCATCGTCATTCCGCCGTGAGAAATAGTAACAGTTTCTGCCGCGCTGGAAGTGAGCTGCTGTGTGATTCCGTTCCATTTTATGTTGTTCGCGTGAATTTCAAAGTCCTGGTCATTGCTTTTGATGTTTATGTCATTGAAAAGCGTGTAGATTTCGTTTCCCGTGTCAAGATTCAGAAATCCGCAGTTTCCCTGTGCATCAATCTTCATATCCTTCCAAGTGGTGAAGAACGCGTCTTTCGCATAAGAGGACTGATTATCCCTGTATTGCTCCAGCTCCGAAGCCTCAAGTCTGAACGAAGGATTTCCTCCCTTGTAGCGGGTGAATTTTGCATTGGTGAAATAAAGCTCTGGCACTTTGTCGTCCACAATCTGTTTCTGTTCGTATTTCAACGAGCAGGAAAAAATCAGCGGGACAAAAAAGAGGAAGATAAAAAACGGACCCGGTGTCTTTAGGAAAAATCTTTTCACGGAATCTCCTTTGGTGAATAAATGTCCACAATCTGCGGAACACCGGGAAGAGGAAATTTCCGCGTCACAAAAAAGACAAGTGCGGTGGAAATCAAAAGTCCCAGCAGCACCATAAGAGCCTTTGTTCCGTCACCGGCTGTCTTTCCGAAAAGAGATGCCGCAAACGGAGCGGAAAAGAATCCTGCAATGGCGGCGGCAATCGGAAACAAAAGCGAAATGATTCCCTGTATGGCCTGGGAAAACGGAGGTGCCTCAAGTGTTACGACGGTTCCGATTTCAAGAGGAAGTTCACGGGGATTTTCCACATTAAAAGTGGGGCAGCTGTGCGAACATTCTCCGCCGCAACCCATGCATCCGCCTTTCTGGAGAGGAGATAC
>ODAI013575483.1_pt1 | contig 20780 bp, 15 predicted proteins | sample 1539321 | NCBI WGS metagenome assembly ODAI01 (sample SAMN02144231, study PRJEB22623) | gut metagenome | biome: sheep rumen | host: Ovis aries | place: New Zealand
TAGGCATTATACCAAAGGAAGCCAATCAACGCTCCCATAAATGCACAGAGGAAGATTACAAGTTCCTGTGACTCTGGTATGTACATTATGTTGAAGTATGAGGCATATCCTATGTGGGATGACACATAGGCAAGAACTCCCAGTGCCACACATATTATGGCTGAGTTACCCGCACACATTCCGTCCATTCCGTCATTCAGGTTACTACCATTACTTACCGCCATAACCACGAATGTGGTAAGGAGTACGAAGAAAATCCATGTAGCAGCACTTCTGTATTCTCCCAACCATGTGAACAAATCCGAGTAGTTCAAATTATTATTCTTCACGAACGGAATGGTGGTAGCTGCTGATTTTACAGGTTCACTCTTATATACTACAACTTCCGTACCATGACGCTGCTGTGATACGTTCTCGCGGATTACGGCATCAGGACTTGCCCAAAGCGTTAGTCCGACAATGAGACCGAGAGCAGCCTGACCTATGAGTTTATATATAGGACGAAGGCCGTCTTTCGTTATCTTCATCTTGATATAGTCATCGGCAAAACCGATAGCTCCGAGCCATACGGTTGTGACAAGCATCAGTATCATATAGATGTTACGTAGTCTGCCGAAGAGAAGACAAGGCACAATTGTTGCAATGAGAATGATGACACCACCCATTGTCGGTACACCTTTTTTCTCTACTCCGTATGGGTCGATGCTCTTGTCACGCTGAGCCTCTGTGGCATTGTGACGCTTCATCCATTTGATGAAATACTCACCAAACCAGATGGAGATAATAAGTGAGAGTATCAATGCAAGCAAAGCACGGAAGGAGATATAACTCCACATACCAGAACCTGGAATGTCCCACTTTTCAAGAAAGCGAAAGAAATAGTATAACATTCTTTGAAATTACAAATTTTCAATTTTAAATTATCAATTTTCAATTGCCGAAGGCTTTCCTCACCTCTTCTCTATCGTCGAAGTGATGTTTTGTGCCCTTGACATCCTGATAGTCCTCGTGACCTTTACCCGCGATGAGGATTACATCACCCTTCTCAGCCATCATAACTGCTGTTCTGATAGCCTCACGACGATCCACGATGCTGATGACCGACTTCATCTGCTGAGCGTTAAGTCCGGCAAGCATATCGTTGATGATATCCTGTGGCTCCTCAAAGCGAGGGTTGTCTGAGGTGATGATAACGCGGTCACTCTGCTTTACAGCCTCCTGTGCCATGAGAGGACGCTTACCCTTGTCACGGTTTCCGCCAGCACCACATACGGTGATAATCTTACCCGACTTACCCTCCATAACCTCGTGGATGGCATTGAGAACATTCTCAAGTGCGTCTGGGGTATGAGCATAGTCAACAAGTGCGGTAACACCTTCTGCAGAGCGTATTGGCTCAAGTCTGCCTGCCACGCTCTTCAATGTGCTGAGAGTAACAAGAATATCCTCAGGATCCTTACCGAGCATAACGGCTGCTCCATATACTGCGAGAAGGTTGCTTACATTGAACTTTCCAATAAACTGAACGCCTACTTCCTTGCCGTTAACCTCAAGATACATTCCCTCGAAGTGGCACTCTATGATCTTGGCATGGAAATCTGCCATAGTGCGGATAGAATATGTCTTAACGGTTGCCTTGGTGTTCTGAACCATCACCATACCGTTCTTGTCATCGGCATTGGTGATTGCAAAGGCATTCTTAGGCATATCGTCAAAGAACTTCTTCTTTGCATCACGATAGTTCTCCAAGGTCTTGTGATAGTCAAGATGATCACGTGTAAGGTTTGTGAAGATACCGCCTGCGAATGTCAGTCCACCGATACGTTTCTGGGCGATAGCGTGGCTTGAACACTCCATAAACGCATACTCACAACCTGCATCTACCATCTTGCCCAATAGCTCATTCAGCTCGATAGGGTCTGGAGTTGTGTGATCTGTTGGATAAGCCTCACCCTCCACATAGTTGCAGACAGTTGAGAGCAAACCGCATTTATGTCCCATCTTACGGAACATATTATATAATAATGTGGCGATAGTGGTCTTACCATTTGTACCTGTCACGCCAACCAGTTTCAGTTTAGAGGTAGGATTGCCATAGAATGTAGTAGCCACCTGACCAACGACATCCTCTGTATCTGTCACCTGAATGTAGGTTACACCTTGCTTCTTCTCCTCTGGGAGCTGTTCACAGAGAATAGCAGCAGCACCCAGTTCCTCTGCCTTTGGTATGAACTTATGTCCATCGACCTGAGTACCGCGCATAGCGATGAAGAGATGACCGTCAGCCACTTTTCGGGAATCAATATTGACTCCCTTGATGTCACACTCAGCATCACCTGTAATGCTGATAGTAACTATATTCTTAAGCAAATCACTCAGTTTCATATTACTTGTCTTTATATTAATTCAGTATCAATTCTATTCTTTGACCTCGCTTGTATGGCTTGCCATGGGCGAGACTTTGCTGCATAACGCGCCCCCTACCCCTGATTGTCACCTTCATTCCGCGACTTTCAAGTATATATACGGCATCACGAGCACCCATACCTATTACGTCTGGCATCTGGTTCCTAGGAGACGCAGCCACTTTTTCAAGCTTAACCTCCTTGTCATCACTCTTTGCTGAGCCCCAGATTGGATTTCCTGTTACATAACTGCCATTCCATCCACCGCTGGTTTTCATGCCGAGTCTTGAAAGGACATAGTCTGCAGCAAGGATATTTCCTCTCTTTACATCAGGCACGAAGCGTGAAAGCTCATCCTTTGCAGCCTTACTTGGGTATCTTATGTTCTTTGCCATAATACCCTCGGCAATATCGTGGAACACCTGACCGCTCATCAGACCACCAGATGCAGGCAACCCAGACTTCTGAATACATACGATACAACTGTACTTTGGCTTCTCTGAAGGGAAGTATCCGCAGAAACTCAGCAGATAATCCACAGTACCGCTCTTGTAAGAACCATTATGAGCCTTCTGGGCAGTACCTGTTTTTCCCGATACGTCGAAAGCCCTTGAACCTGCAGTCTTACCAAGACCTACGTGTACCACCTTGAACAGAATATCCTGTATTATGCCTAATGCTGCATTGCTGCATATATGCTCTTTGATAACCTCCACAGGATATTCCCTTACCACTTCTCCGTCTTTTTCCACACGGGTGACGAAGCGAGGTTTTACCATCTTACCGCCATTGGCAATGGCATTATAGAAGGTGAGAGTTGATATTGGAGGCACCTGTGTTTCGTAACCGATACTCATCCAAGGAAGAGCCGTCTTACTCCAGTTTGACCAGTATCGACCAGTCTTATCCCTCTTAGGGAAACGGATTCTTGGTGCGCTATATTCAGGGAAAGGCAACTTCAAGTCGGTAGCCAAACCAAGACGATGAATGCCTGCAACGAACTTCTCAGGATTCTTGCCATAGAACTTGTCTATCAATACGCTGACACCAATATTCGAACTGACCTGAAGGATACGTGAGACATTGATTATTCCGTAACCGCCGTTATGCCAGTTATGGTCGCGCATCTTTGCTCCATGCATCTCGAGGATACCATAGCCCGTATCTACCTTGCAGTTGGCTGTATCTGGAATAAAACCGTCCTCAAGTGCGGTAAGAATACTTGCGGTCTTGAACACAGATCCTGGCTCAAGCAAGTCTGCTATAGCGTGGTTACGGCCTTCATAATAGTTGCCAAGAGAGTCACGGTCAAGGTTTACCATTGCCTTGATATCGCCTGTAGCTACTTCCATTACGATAGCCACACCTGTATAGGCATGATCCTTGATAAGCTCCTTTTTCAAAGAACGCTCTGCAAGGTCCTGAATGCTGACATCAATAGTAGTAACGATATCCTCACCGTCAACGGCAGCCGTATCACTTATATTGATAAACTTATTCAGCACCTTACGCCTGTGCTTGATGCCGGGAGTTCCGGCAAGCACGGTATCATAGGCGAGTTCAAGACCTGCATACGCCTTACCAGTTTCCTTATATGCAGAACCTACTATTGAAGCTGCCATAGGACCGTAAGGGCGGTTTCTAACCATGAACTTCTGAGCATAGAATCCGCTTAGTCCCTGACGTAGCTTGAAGATTGGCAGTTTCTTGACCTCTGTATATTTCATATATGGAATACGCTGTTTCCATACTGGCCATGCCCTGTGATGCTTGCCTGTAGTGGCTGATTTCCACGCATAGCCGTCCTCCAGATTCTGAAGGAATTCCTCCGCTGAACGTGAAGGAAATATCTTATGAAGTCCTTTGCAAAGCTCCCTGAGTTCCTTGGTAGGTTTACCCTGAGCATCATGCCAAAGCGTATCGCACTTGGATTCACGTATAGCCTCGAAATCCATGTAGATACGATACTCTGGAAGGTTACAGGCCAACTGCTGACCACCGGCACTCAGGATATTACCTCTTGTCGGCTCTATAATAACACTATCCTTCTTCACCTGAGCTGCCACAGCAAGCCAATACGATCTCTCGGCTGTCATGACATAGAATGCACGTGCCAATACTGCAATAGCGATGAAGCTCATCACAACTGCAATAAGAGAGTAGCGTGTCATTGACTTCCTATTGTCAAACTGCTGTTTCATTTACTCAGGCACGTTTATTTTATATGGTGGATCCTTTGGAATCTGCAAGGTACTGTCGCCTTTCTGTTCCAGCATATCCATAATGTTACTTTCTCTACTTTTCTCCGTCAGGAAACTTGTCACCACAGTGGCCTTATATCTGATAGCCGTGAGCTGTTGCTCCATGCGGTCTATCTCCACCATCTTCTGCTGACATTGGTAACGGCATGTTATATATATAATAAGGAAGAGAGTTATGAGCAGAACCAGTTTTATCTGACTCTGGATGACATGCGCAAGAATAGCACCTCCAAGAGTACGGCTCAGAGAGAAGTTTGATGGCGGCTGGGTCTCCGACTCGTGTGCCTCCTGATGCATGATATCCTCAAGGGTCTTGGCTGTAGGGTCATGACTGTCTGTTGCTTCTTGAGCGTTCTCCGCAAGATCCTTGTCAATCTTATCCTCTACCGTGGCAGATGCAAGATTTTCCTGCACCGCAGATTCCTCTGCCGGTGTAGGAGCAATAGTGAGTTTTATGTCCTTGTCGTCTTGCATCGTTATTTATTCCTTTTTGTTGTCAATCTTTTCAGCTATCCTCAACTTGGCACTTCTTGAGCGAGGGTTTTCCCTCTGCTCATCGTCATTTGGCACGATGACCTTGTTGTTTACAGCCTTATATGGAGTAGTTACCCTTCCGAAGAAGTCCTCGTCACGCTTTCCTTCCACGTTGCCGGTCTTGATGATGTTCTTCACAATCCTGTCCTCAAGACTGTGATAGGTTATCACCGACAATCTGCCACCTTCTCCAAGCCACTCAGTAGCGGCATATAGCATCTCGCGCAGAGCATCCATTTCATGGTTCACCTCAATGCGCAACGCCTGAAAGAGCTTTGCCATATCCTTCTTCTCACGCTCACGCTTGAAGAAAGGCTCTACTGCCTTCAGAAAATCCTGAGTAGTCTCTATCTTTTCTTGCTGACGGTATTTCACCAAAGCAGAGGCAATCTTTCGGGAGTTCTTCATCTCTCCGTAAAGATAGAAGATATCAGCCAACCGCTCTTCCTCGTAGGTGTTTACGATATCTGCGGCAGTCATTCCGGCACGCTTGTTCATCCTCATGTCAAGAGGAGCGTCGAAGCGGAAGGAGAAACCTCGTGTCTCATCGTCAAAGTGATGTGAAGATACTCCGAGGTCGGCTAGAAGACCGTCAATATGATCCACTCCATAGTATCTCATCCAGTTGTTCAGGTATCTGAAATTACTTCTCACGAATGTGAAGTTCTCTGGAGCCTCCCCTATGTTCTGCTCGGCATCCGCATCCTGATCGAAACTGAAGAGCCGTCCTGTACCATTCAGCCTGCGAAGTATCTCACGGCTATGGCCACCGCCTCCAAAAGTCACATCCACATAGATGCCACCCGGACGGATATCCAAACCGTCAATACTCTCGTTGAGCAAAACTGGTATATGATACATCTGTTATTAGTTACAAATTTTTGTTTATTTACGAATTACAAGTTACTAATTACTTAGTTACTTTTGCTGGTTTTATTGAAAGGTTTTCTTTGTGTGCCTTTAGCTCTCCGGCTCCCTCCCTACGGGGGAGGGCGGGGGGAGAGGTCTCATCAACTCCTCCAATGCCTTGCCGAAGTCTTCAGCATCCATAAACGGCTTGCTATCCTTACCGCCTGCCCAAATCTCAATGGTATCACCAACACCGAGGAAACGAACCTCCTGTGTTATGCCCACCAACTGCTGATAGCGTCGAGGTATCAGCATTCTGCCGCTTGCGTCAAGATTCACCAACTCAACATCCGACACGAACTGACGATATATCTGCTGATGCTGCTTGTTCCAGCGATTGAGTTTTGAGCGAAGCATATCAACCTGCTCATTCCATACGCTTTCAGGATAAAGCACGAGACAATCTTGGAAAACATCCTTGCGCATGACAATCTGGTCCTCGCCAGATGCCTGGAGCACCTTGCGGAAACCTGCAGGAAGGAACACTCGTCCCTTACTGTCTGCCTTTGCCTCTATGTTACCTAAGAATCTCATTTATAGCTATATAATCACGCGCATGTTAATTTATATTATAATTTGCGTTCAAAATTACACAATTTTCCCCACTTTCCACCACTTTTCTCCACTTTTTTTTCGATTTTTATATTTTTTTTATTTTCAGACGAGAAAAATACACTATTCCACAACTGTCAACAACCTGTTTTCAACCGACAAAAATCATTATTCGCCAAAACCCATCAAGCAAAAACATATCAAAGAATTCGTGTTTTTAAGTAAATCTTTCTTTCCCTTGAAATTCCGCTTTTCCTCATAAGATAATCCATCAGTAATCCATCGATAATCCATCGCTTGTCCATCGAAACGATGGAGTAGCGATGGAGATGCGATGGAGATGCGATGGAGTATCTTCGGACAAGAAGAGGACGAAAAGAGTAAGAGAAGAGCAACAAGAGAGGAAGGGAATAGGTAAAACAACAAAGAAAAAGTAATAACAGCCCGAAAAAACTGAGAATTTATTTGGAGAAATCAGGGTAAATTTATACTTTTGTAATCGTTTTGGAAAGATTATTAAAAACAGAGTACAAACAAATTATATGAAGACAAGAAACCTCCACAAAATCATGATGTTACTGCTGATGCTCATAGTATCTGTAGTAGGGTATGCTCAAACTGAGATTGATGGCATTTGGTACAGTTTCAACAACGAAAAGAAAGAAGCTACGGTGACTTCTGCAAAAAATGGATCATATTCAGGTTCGGTAGTTATTCCTTCTGTTGTGAATTGTGAAGGGACAGAGTATAAAGTGACGAGTATTGGAAAAGCTGCTTTTTATAAATGTTCTGACCTTGATTCGGTTTTTATCGCAAATACCGTGAAAAGAATAGGGGAGGAGGCTTTTTGTAAATGTTCAGGCCTTGATTCGGTGTATATTCCAAATTCGGTGACGACCATCGATAAATATGCTTTTATGGATTGTTCGGATCTTTCCTCTGTGGTTATCCCTAATTCTGTAACTACTATGGATTGGTGTGCATTCAAGGGGTGCACAGGCCTTGCTTCCGTGACAATCTCAAATTCCTTGAAGAAAATAGAGATGTCTGTTTTCGAGGGTTGTACAAGTCTTGTTTCTGTCACTATCCCTAATTCCGTAGTTTATATTGATGGATTTGCTTTCAAAGGCTGTACAAGCCTTGCGTCTATAACAATCCCTAATTCTGTGACAACTATTGATGCTTCCGTTTTCGATGGTTGCAAAAGTCTTGTTTCTGTGACAATTCCTAATTCTGTGACGAGCATTGGTAAATATGCTTTCCATAATTGTACAGCCCTTACTTCCATAGTTCTTCCTAATTCCGTGAAAACTATTGGAGAGGCATGTTTTAAGGGGTGTACGGCACTAGCTTCTTTAACTCTTAGTAATGCTATGACGAATATGGGAGAGTCAGAATCTTTTAAGGGGTGTACCGCTCTTACTTCCGTGATTATTCCTAATTCTGTCAAAGAAATAGGACATGAAACTTTTTCTGGCTGCACAAATCTTCGTTCTGTAACTATTCCTAATTCGGTGAAGAAAATTGGGGGAAGTGTGTTCTTTGGTTGCGTGAGCCTTAGCTCTATATCTATTCCCAATTCTGTAGATGAGATTGGAAATTTTGCTTTTCAGGGGTGTACAGCTCTAACCTCTGTGGAAATACCAAATTCAGTAATAAGAATATGGGACTCTGCTTTCGAGGGATGCTCGAATCTTGCTGCTCTGACTATTGGCAGTTCTGTGGAGTGTATTTATGAAGCTGCGTTTAAGAATTGTGTTAGTCTTACTTCTGTAACTCTCCCAAATTCTGTGTATTTAATTGGAAATGCTGTTTTTGAAGGATGTTCTAATCTTACGACTGTGAATTTGGGTGATGCTTTGTATGATATTGGAAGTAAGGTTTTTGCTAATTGCAAGAAATTGGAGACAGTAACTTGTCTTTCTGGGGCAGAACCACACGCAAAAGATATGGAAACACCATTTGCAGAGTTGGATATGTTTGAAAATTCTGAAGTTAGCAAAGCTACTCTTAGGGTTCCCGCCTCTTTGCTTGAAGCATATAAGACAACAGCCCCTTGGAGTGAGTTCGGTAAGATTGAGGCAATTGATGTTGCTAATGGCGTTGTAAATATCAATTCTGACAACAACAAGAAGGATGTGAAGTATATCGAGAATGGAAAACTTGTAATTGTAAAGAATGGCAAGAAGTTCAATGTCAGTGGTTTGAAAGAATAGGCATTTGGACTTTTTGATAACGCAAAGACGCTAAGTCGCTGAGTTTTTCCGAACAGAGGAAACACAAAAGAATATTTCGATTATTCTGTGATTTCCGTGTTCAAATTTAATCTCTGCGCATTAGCGTCTTTGCGTTTGTTTTATGTTTTGCTTAGAAGAACTTTGAGGGGGGTAATGTCAAAAAATGTTAGGATATTTTGTTTTCTGCAAGTTATTTCGTAATTTTGCAAGATTAATTAGCAAATAAGGTAGAAATGAGCATAACATCCATAGCAAGATTGTACTTCCTAAAGAGACAGAAAGAGCTTGAGCGCCACATGAATGAGGGTGCCCAGATGCAGAATGATGCCCTTATGAGTCTGCTTCGCCGAGCAAGCGATACAGAGTACGGAAGAAATCATATCTTCAATATGACGAAGTCTTATGAGGATTTCGCAAATAATGTGCCTGTAAATACCTACGAGGAACTCAAAGGCGACATTGACCGTATGCGTCATGGAGAGAAGGATGTGCTTTGGCCAGGAACGGTGAAGTGGTATGCCAAGTCTTCGGGCACTACTAACGATAAGTCGAAGTTCATTCCTGTTAGTGCCGACGGACTGAAACACATTCATTATCAAGGAGGTAACGATGCTGTGGCTATGTATCTCCAGAATAATCCTAAGAGCCGTTTGTTCGATGGTCGTTCTCTCATTCTTGGAGGCTCGCACTCGCCTAACTATAATGTGGCAGGTTCACTTGTAGGCGACCTTAGCGCTATCCTTATCGAGAATATCAACCCTCTTGTCAATCTCGTTCGTGTGCCAGACAAGAAGACGGCTTTGATATCCGATTTCGAGGTTAAGCGTGATCGTATAGCCCATCTGTGTCTTGATAAGAACGTGACGAATATTTCGGGTGTTCCTTCATGGATGATGTCTGTCTTGATGCGAGTAATGGAACTTTCAGGAAAACAGCATCTTGAGGAGGTATGGCCTAATCTTGAGGTGTTCTTCCACGGAGGTATTGCCTTTACTCCTTATCGCAGTCAGTATGAGCAACTTATCACATCTCCTAAGATGCATTATATGGAGACTTATAATGCTTCAGAGGGATTCTTCGGACTTCAGAATGATCCTAACGACAAGTCTATGCTCCTCATGCTCGACTATGATGTGTTCTATGAGTTCTTGCCAATGGATGAGTTTGGAAAGGAGAACCCTAACATTGTACCGCTTGAAGGCGTTGAAACCGGCAAAAACTACGCCATGCTCATAAGTACGAGTTGCGGTCTTTGGCGATATATGATAGGCGATACCGTAATCTTCACATCAAAGAATCCTTATAAGTTCTATATCTCTGGTCGCACAAAGCACTTTATAAATGCCTTTGGCGAGGAGCTTATTGTTGATAATGCAGAGAAAGGCCTGAAGTTCGCTTGTCAGAAATGCAATGCCCAGGTACGGGAATATACAGCTGCTCCTGTCTTCAGAAGCGAAGGTGTAGTGCCTCATCATCAATGGGTTATCGAATTCTCAAAGGAACCAGAGGATTTGGATGAATTTGCCGATGCTCTCGACTCAAAACTTCAGGAACTCAATTCCGACTATGAGGCAAAGCGTTATAAGGACATCAACATGGTTTGTCTGAAGATTGTCAAGGTTCGTCAAGGTCTCTTTGAGCAATGGATGAAGAGCCGTGGAAAGCTCGGCGGTCAGAATAAAGTGCCAAGACTCTCTAATTCAAGAGATTACGTTGAGGCATTGATAGAGATGAATAAGTAGCCCCTCACCCGCCCTTCGGGTCCCCTCTACCCTAGGGGCGAGGGGGAAGTTAGTATTTCTAATCAAGGGGAGTAAGAATGTTAATTGCGAATACATCAATAGTTAATTGTGAATAATCGATTCCTACATAGCGTTAAAAACTATCTTTTCCCTCGCCCTTTGGGGAGAGGGTGTCACCTAGTGACGGGTGAGGGGCCGCTTTTCTGCTTTATTTTGTTTTTTGTATGCTCCTGTGCCCGTATGGGAAACCCAGACGGAGGATGGTTTGATGAGACTCCCCCACGTGTTGTTAGTGCCTCTCCTTCTGATAGAGGGACTAACAGCAAGAGCAAGAAAGTGATTATCAATTTTGACGAGTTTATCAAACTTGAGAACGCAAGTGAGAAGGTTGTGATCTCACCTCCTCAGCACGAACAGCCGGAAATAAAGGCTGCCGGCAAGCGAATAATCATAGAACTAAAGGATACGCTCAAAGAAAACACTACCTATACTGTGGATTTCTCTGACGCTATCACCGATAACAACGAGGGAAATCCCCTTGGCAACTACACTTACAGTTTCTCTACGGGCGACCAGATTGATACACTTGAAGTATCAGGCACAGTACTTACCGCCGATAATCTTGAACCTGTAAAGGGAACTCTCGTAGGTCTTTATCGCCTCACCGAAAGCCAGTTGGATGGTATTAATAACGGCATGCCTGTCAATGCCTTTGATACGGTTATCTTTAAGAATCCGTTTATCCGTGTGGCAAGAACAGACTCACGAGGCAGATTTATCATTCGAGGCATAGCTCCAGGCTCCTATCGTGTTGTGGCTCTTAATGACATGGACGATAATTTCATGTATTCACAGGCAGCAGAAGGCTTTGCCTACAATTATGACTTGATAGTACCAAGTTGTGCCCCAGATATACGACAGGACACAATCTGGTCAGATACTATCCATATCCGTGACATCAAACAAGTGCCATATACGCACTTCCGACCTGATAATATTGTGTTACGCCAGTTCGTTAAAGAGCAGACCGATCGCTTCTTCCTCAAGGCTGAGCGCAAGGAAGCTAATATGATCCAGTTGTTCTTCAGCGGACCAAGTGAGATGTTGCCGCAGATTAAGGGCTTAAACTTCGATGAAACCGATGCTTTTATAACAGAATACACACCAAAGCTTGATACTATAACCTATTGGATAAAGGATTCTGCGTTGATTGATAATGATACGCTCAGAATGGATTTGACCTATGAGGCGACCGACTCTCTTGGCCATCTTGTACTACAGACGGACTCTGCTATTGAAATTCTCTCGAAACAGCCACACGAAAAACGTATGAAGCAGCTGAAGAAGGAAATGGAGGACTGGGAAAAGAAAATAGCAAAGAAGCGTAAGCGTGGCGAGGAAGTCAATGATACCATTTTCCCTGTCAAGCCTCTTGAACCAAAATATGAAATCCATCAGAGGATGGCACCTGACCAAAGCATATATATAACGATGCCTACTCCTATTCACAAGATAGATACTGCCGCCATACATCTCTATATCAAACAAGATGATAAATGGTATAACGACCGCTTTGTCCTACGCCAGAGACAGACGGAGAATGCTACTCCACGTAATCTTGAGCTGATAGCAGAATGGAGGGATGGTGCTGAGTATAGTTTTGAAATTGATACTCTTGCCTTTGAGGATATCTATGGAAGGAAATCCCATCCGTATAAGGCAGGTATCAAGGTCAGCACAGCTGATGATTTCAGTTCACTTTTTGTTAAGCCTCACTATCCGGGAGCTGACTCTCTTGATATTATTGTACAGATGCTTGATAAGAGTGAGAAAGTTATAAAACAAAACCTCACCGTCGATGGAATCGCGGAATTTTACTATGTTAAGCCTGGAGAATATTATCTTCGCGCATTCATAGATACTAACGGAAATGGTAAGTGGGATACTGGTAATTTTGAAAAAGACCTACAGCCGGAAGAGGTGTATTACTATCATGAGAAGGTCACATGTCGCGAGAAATGGGATGTGACACGCGACTGGAATCTCCTTGCCCGTCCTCTCGACAAGCAGAAGCCTGGCGAGATAACCAAGCAGAAAGCAGACAAGGAAAAGACCATCAAGCAACGTAATGCTGAGCGTGCCCGTGAAAAGGGTATCAGGGCACCGGAGATCTATTAAGTGAATAGTGAAAAGTGAATAATTTAAGCTTCTTCAGACGTTATAAACTGATGAAAAAGATTGTATTTTTATTCCTTAGTCTTATCCTGTCTGTTTCCATCTATGCTCAGGAGACGATAAAGGGCAGTATAAAGGCGGCTAATGGTAATCCTGTGGAATATGCTACCGTGTCTGTGGATAGTATATTTACGTTGTCTGATGCAAAAGGAAACTTCTCGTTGGCTCTTCCAAAGGGACATACAGATGACATGCATATTTCTCATATCAGTTTTAAGCCTAAGTCAATTCCAAGAAGCAAGTATGTCTCTGGAAATATAGACATTACACTTGAAGAAGCCGTTAATGAGCTTGCTGATATTACTATCACAAACAGCAAGAAGAACAGGATGAAGTCTATTTCGGGCATGGGAATGAGATTTCCTGGCGGAGATGCTTGTTTCAGAAACTATCATGACGGAATAAAGGAGTTAGGCCCGATAGTCAAGGCTGATAAGGATTTCTCTGTAGAAAGCATTACATTGAAGGTTCTCAGTAATACATATACGAAATGTGTTCTTAGGGTTATTCTCTATGAAATTAAAGGCAAAAAACTAACCCCAATACAGGCAAAGCCGTTGTATGCAGAGGCAAAAAAGAGCGATAACAATTATTCTTTGAGCTTTACCTCTCAACAACATATCAGTCTTAAAAAAGGTCAGAGGTACTTTGCAGGATTAGCCGTTGTTGATGCTTCTGAAAAGGGAGAATTACATTTGCCGGTTTACTTTCATTCAGGACTTGGACATAACACACTTACTGGTAATACACGAAAGATTCCCGTAAGTATAGGCATGAAACTTCTTGGAAGCTATGAATAGGGAAAATCCCCTTCCTATATAGGGAAAAAGGAGTAGGATGGTATGTGGAAAAACATTACCTTTGCCCTCAGAAACTTAAAAATAGTATGACTATGAACAAGAAATTAACAACCCTACTCATATTCTTCTCTATGCTCATTAGCTCTCAGGCAAATGCGCAATGTACTTTCCGCAACACAGCCTTGTCGGGTAATGAGAAGATTAGTTATAACCTTTACTTCAACTGGAAATTCATCTGGGTAAAGGCTGGTACGGCTAATATGAACACCGTGTATAGCACTTTCAACGGCACACCGTCGTTCAAATGCAGTCTTACAACAAGCACTTCAAAGAAAGTGGATAAGTTCTTCATGTTGCGCGATACGTTGCTTGTTCACAGCTCTCGTGATATGACTCCTCTCTACTACAAGAAGGTTGCACATGAAGGAAAACGATACTATGTTGATGAAGCAACATATAGTTACCCTAATGGTAAATGCGCAGTTTCTATGCGTCATTTACACTCAAATGGCACGGTTACATCGGAGAAGAAGATATACGACCACTGTGTTTTCGATATGCTGAACATCTTCCTTCGTGCTCGTAATTTCGACCCAACAAACTGGAAGAAAGGTCATGTTGTGAACATCGATATTACAGGTGGTTCAGAGCTTACCAAGGCAAAACTCATTTATCGTGGCAAGGATAAGGTGAAGGCAGACAATGGTACTAAATATGATTGTCTCGTCCTCTCATACGTAGAGAAAGATGGTAAGAAGGATAAGGAAATCGTCCGTTTCTTCGTTACTGACGATGCTAAGCACATCCCAATCCGTCTGGATTTATTCCTGAAATTCGGGGCTGCCAAGGCATTCCTCGCATAAGGAAAAACAGAGACTATCTAAGTCCGTTGTAGGTCCGTTGTAAAGCCGTTGTAAGTCCGTTCATCCTATAGTCTTTAAAGCGGAGGCAGAGGGAGGGTATAGCGAAGGCACAGCAAAGGCAGTAGGAAATCCACTTTATACGACTGAACTTATACGGCAAAAATAAGAAAATTGGCTACTTTACAAATCCTTTATTTGCCCACTTGAAACTATTCCAACGTGATACGAAGATAGCACCACGGATATTCTCATCGAGCACAAAGGCGAACCACATTCCGATAAGTCCGAAGCCGAACACAATACCGAAAAGATAGCCGAAACCAACGCCTACGAGCCACTGTACGATGATTCCTAGGTAGAATGGGAAGAAGATATCACCAGTTGCACGAAGAGTGTTTGTAGCCCATATATTGATGCATTTTCCAACTTCGAGCAATACATCTATCCAGAAGCACCAGCAGACAAGGGTAGATATTTCCTCATTGTCGGTTAACGAACCTGCTATGAATGGTCCTGCCAATGCACATAGCACGGAGAATGTAAGCGTGATAATAGCCCCCCTATGCCACGCAAATTTTCCTATGACGTAAGATGCCTGCGTCTTCTCAACACCAGTCAGATGTCCTACCATAATAGAACTTCCCTGTGCTATGCAGATAGCATACAGATATACGAACATCACCACGTTTCCAACATAGATACGAGCCGTGAGAGCCTCATTACCTATCATGTTAATGAAATAGATAATGGTAAGCTGCTGAAGATTATAGGAGATATTCTCACCGGCAGAAGGCAATCCGATTTTGAGGAGCTTTCGCATCTCGGAGAAAGGGAAAGGACGGAACAATCGCAATGGGAAACTTGGAATGAGTTTACGGTTAAGCATCACGATAAGCATGAGCATAGATACCGTACGCGAGATACTTGTTGAGATAGCTGCACCCTCTGCACCAAGAGCCGGCATTCCGAACTTACCAAAGATAAGCGTATAGTTGCCGATGATATTCAGGATATTTACCACCACAATCACCATCATAGGGTAAATAGGCTTATTTGATGCTCGGAGAATAGCGCTTATGGTTGTGGTTATGGCTTGTGCAAAGGCAAGAGAACCTACAATCTGGAGATATGGCTTTCCATAGACCATCAGTTCCGGACGAAGTCCCATAAACAACAGCACAGGCTCTGCAAAGAGGAAGAGCATTAGGCTGGACATCAAACCAATAGTGAGATTGAGCATAAGAGCCACTCCACTTACCTTGACAAAGCGATCCTGCAATTTTGCGCCAAAATACTGTGAACAAAGCACAGAGGTACCAGCATTGATAATAGTGAAAAGAAGGAAAACAAGTTGCAGAATCTGGTTATCCATTCCCACAGCAGCCACGGCATCATCACTATGTTGAGACAGCATAAAAGTATCCACACCACCCAAAAGGAAGGTGAGGAGGGTTTCAAGGAGAATAGGCAATACGAGCCTGTTCAACTGCCGTTGAAGTCTTATTTCAATTCTTTTCTGGTTGCTGTTATCCATAATGCAAATGTTATCCGAGTACAAAGTACGAAGTTTTCTCGCACGCCTCTAATTTCCGAGTGCAAAGTGCCTCTTCGCACGAAAGAAATAGTGCGAGTCAGCCCAAAGGCTGGCGCACGTTTCCAATTTCCGAGTGCAACGTGCAAAAGCATCCTCGCACGAAGAAAATAGTGCGTGTCAGCCCAAAGGCTGGCGCACGTTTCCAATTTCCGAGTGCAAAGTTACAAAAAAATAATTTCAGCACCGAAGAATTGTCAATTTTTCGATGCTGAAATTATTGCAAATCAAGACCAAACGAATGAAATTGAGAAAGTTACACTCTCTTCATCATACGGTTAAGCTGCCATATACATGGAACTGCAACAATAATTGAGATAGCAACAGATATGAAGAGAAGAGTCTGATTACCATTAAAGTATTCAATCAGATGAGAATCTGATTTTATTTCCGGGAATATCCAAGTAAGAAAAAATGCTGCGGAATTATTAATCCAATGGTAAAGCATTCCAGGAATAATGCTTCCTGTGCGATAATACATCCATCCCAGTAATGTCCCTACGAGAAATGCATGGGGAAACTGTGCAGGATTAAAATGTACTGCGGCAAAGAACATAGCAGATATCACAATCGCTATCCACGCTTTTGACTTCGTAAGCCCGCCAAAACTCTCATTCATCCATTCCAAAAGCCTACGGAGAATAGCACCACGAAATACCACTTCTTCCACCAAAGGAGCAGAAATACCTATTACGATATATCCTTCTGGGCATCTCAACAGCTTATCGAATTGTTCCGCACGCACATCTTTCATCCATTGGTCAGGCAAAAGATCCTGTACCCATAACGATGGAAGAATAATAGCAAAAGTAAGTAAGAAAACCCATCCCAGTACTCCATAAGGCTTAGAGGCAAGATAATTGCTCGAAACAGGGCACCACTTCGCCCAAAAGAATACGACGAGTGTTACTATGGAATAAAGAATGGTGGTTAATAGCGTATATAAAACTACAATATCGTAATCCGAGCCAAGAAAGAAAGGCACAATGGCATATTTTACCAATAATGCCGACAATTCCATACATACTAAGAAAATACCTACGAAGATTAAAGCGTGTCTCATTTGAGGGGTTGGGGTTAGAGGTTAGGGGTTAGAGAGAAGAGGCTGCTCTGAAAAACCTTCTTCTTGTAAGAGGCAGAGCATCAGGATGCAGGAGATATTTGTTTGCCTCAAACGCATCATCTGCCAGTTGTCTTGCAAGATCTGAGACGGAATCAAAACGGCGTTCAAGCCTTAGTTTCTTGCAGAACTCCACGCGTACCTTCTTTCCGTATATGTTTCCGCGGAAACGGAATATATTTGTCTCAAGGGTGAGTTCGTTGATTCCGTATGTAGGACGATGCCCTATGTTCATCATTCCATTATGCATCTGGATATCACCCTCAACCCTCACCTTTACGGCATATACTCCGCCTACAGGGATTATCTTCTGTGGGTCAACATCAAGATTGGCAGTAGGGAAACCTATCTTCCTTCCTTCGTGGAAACCTTCCACGACTGTTCCCTCCACGCTATAGCGATGCCCAAGACATTCAGCAGCCTCATCTACCCTACCGTCAGCAAGCAATTCCCTCACCAATGTAGAAGAAACTCGCTTTCCATCTGCAAGTTCAAGAGGGTCGCATTCCACCACCTCTATACCAATAGCCTTGCCATAGCGCACATAGTCCTCAAAACCTTCATCCGGTTTCCTACGACCGAAACGATTGTCATAGCCGAGAAGAAGAAGCCTGACTCCGAGCTGATCACGAAGAACAACCCTCATAAATTCTTCTGCCGACATAGAAGCCATCTCCTTATCAAATCGCAGTATGGCACATACATCCACACCAACCTGCGATATTATCAGTCGTCGTTCATCTACGGTGGTAAGCATGTTCGGAACAAAATCCTTATCAAAAACCGTGCGAGGATGTCGGTCGAATGAGATTGCCATAGATTGAGCCAATCCCCTCTCTTTTGCCAGCATACAAAGGCGACGGAGTACATGCTGGTGACCCAGATGTACCCCATCGAAATGCCCTATCGTTGCCGCACAAGGTACGGGAACATAGGTTCCTTCAGTATATGGAACTGTTATGTTTGTCAAATCCTACTTTGCAAGAAGACTCTTGATCTCCGCATCCAGATCCTTAATCTGGGCATCACGCTTGTGAAGCGCGTTAGCACGACTGATAAGGAAGAATGTTGGAATGCTCTGAACATTGTATCGAGCAAGATACTCTGACTGAAGATTATTTGGATCATGAACGTTAATCCATGGAAGGGCTGCTGTCTGAGTCTTCCAGAAATGCTCATCCGGATCCACAGAAACCTGATAGATTTCAAGTCCCTGAGCGTGATACTTGTTATATACCTCACGAAGTTTCATGATGCGCTGTGTACTGCCAGGAGCAGAGAACGCATGGAAGTCAAGAAGCACAACCTTTCCTTTCAGTTCTGTTAGTGAACGACGGTTTCCGTGGTTGTCAATCAAAGGAACATCGATAATATCAGATACCACAACCTTTGACGGGTCGATATCCATAGCCTGCTGCTTTGCCTGAAGAATACGCTGTGTCTTCATTCCCTCAATAGCAATATTGTGAAGGTTCTTACCACGCTCTGCATCTGGATAATAGGTATCCCAGCTTGTTGCAACAGCACCGAACACACGCATATCCTCCACACTCTCGTGAGGATTGAAGATAAGACGATTACCGAGAGCCTGGAAAAGAGCGAAATAAGAGTATGCCTTGTTTGGCTCCTTGAAGATATAGTCGAGCTTCACCTTCTCCTTGTAGGCATTCACAAGTCTATTAATACTGTCATTAGCATCTTTCAGACCCAGAGAATTATCCTTGTTTATGGCAATGACCTGATTGAGCAGGTTAATCTGCATAAGTGAGAGGTCCTTAATCTTTACGCAGTTCTCAGAACCACTAACCTCATACTTCACAGCCATTGTTGGGTATGAAGCCTTGAACTCAACAGTCTCGGTTGAGTCGATGCTGACGTTAATGATGCTGTTCTTGATACGGAGACGATAGAACTCAGGAGCAGATGGCTTCTCACCAGAGAAGTCGAAGCTACCATCTGACGAGAGTTTCACGGAGTCAATGACAACAGGGCCGTCAAGACTCATATTCTCGAAATAAAGTACGGAATCCTGTGCATCGGTAATATTACCAGTCACATGGAACTTATTCTGCTGGCAAGAGGCAAAAGCCACTACCATTGCTGCTACGGCGGTGCATCGTGCGATGCGAGAAATAATATGATTCATTTTAATTATAGATTTTCGAGTGCAATGTGCGTCAAAGGACTATGGATTAAAGATTACAGATTAATAGTTATCAGTATCAAACCTTATTCCTTATTCTATTAGCCTTATTCCATTTCGAGTGCAACGTGCAAAAGCATCCTCGCACGAAGAAAATAGTGCGTGTCAGCCCAAAGGCTGGCGCACGTCTCTGATTTTCGAGTGCAAAGTTACACCAAATCAGCTAAAAAACAAAATATTATTAGGCTTTTCTTCTTTGTCAGCGTGCTAATAATAATTAAATAATGGATTAAAAAGTACCAAATTAGCGAAAATATCAGTACTTTTGTCTTTCGAAATGAAATTTTCGTCTTTCATCATATCGCTGACACTATGCGTCCTGCCCTTTTCTGCCAATGCACAGAAAGAGAAAAAAATCAATCCAGAGGATCGCAATGTTGACATGGACACCCCAACGTTCGTGCCAATGGTTCGTGTGTCTAAAGTCCTTGAAGGTAATGACAGCATCCAGTATGTCGAGATGAACAACATCTATGTCTATGGTCCTATTGATTTCAAGGATGAACGACAAAGGAAATCATACAACCGTCTTGTCTATAACGTGAAAAAAGTGCTTCCGATAGCCAAGGAAGTGAACCGCGCCGTTCTTGAGACATACGAATATCTTCAGACTCTTCCCGACGATAAGGCTCGCAAGGAGCACATGAAATATGTGGAGAAAAGCCTTATGGCAGAGTACAAGCCACGAATGAAGAAACTCACATACTCTCAAGGCAAACTCCTCATCAAACTCATATATCGTGAGACCAACTCTTCAAGCTACGAGCTTGTTCAGGTCTTCTTCGGACCTACCCGTGCCGGTTTCTATCAAGCCTTTGCCTGGGTTCTTGGTGCAAGCCTAAAGAAATCCTATGATCCAAATGGAGTTGATCGTCTCACGGAAAGGGTGGTTAGACAGGTAGAATCGGGGCAGTTGTAGGCGGCCTCTCCCCCCGCCCTCCCCGTAGGGAGGGAGCTTGATCGGTGACGAATAAATCAAGTTATTATAACGTGAGTTCGATGACTTGCTTCTGCTTGATGAGCTGTGCGAATAAATAGGGCGTGTCGCTCATAGAGCGGTGCCCGTCTCTGATTTCCAAATGCAAAGTTACAAACTTTTTCTTTCTTCTCCAAAGAAAACGGCTTCATTTTTCATTTTGCCCGAGAAGTGCCTTGTATCTTCTTTCCTTGTTCCTCCTATGATGCTCCTAACCAAACTCGATGAACCTCTTATGCTTAATGGTATTATAATGGTATTATCATCGAGTTTGGTTAGGAGGCATAAGGGAGGAGCATAGGAGGAAGAACAGACCTAAAGAAAAAGAAACTCCCCTTCTCTCTGCACTAAA
>ODAI012699837.1_pt1 | contig 20777 bp, 15 predicted proteins | sample 1539321 | NCBI WGS metagenome assembly ODAI01 (sample SAMN02144231, study PRJEB22623) | gut metagenome | biome: sheep rumen | host: Ovis aries | place: New Zealand
GCGTACCCCGACGAGAGGTACGCGATGTCCCAGCGCTGGTTGCTCGCGACCTTGGCCCTGTAGAGGATGACCTGGGCCCCGGCGCTCTTGCTGGCGCCCCTCACGTCGAGCGAGTAGGTTGCCGTGTCCTTTTTGTCTTTCTTGTTCGCCCTGCTCCAGACGGCGTAGCGCCCGGCCGGCAGGTCGCCGGCGTGCTCCCTCGCAAGCTTGTCGAGCTCGGCCTGCGCCGCCGCGGCGGCGTCTTCTTCGTCTGACTGGGCCGTGACCTCGATCGGACCTGCCGTCGCGCCTGCCGCTTCGCTCGAAGCAGGGACAGCATCAGTTTCGGCTGATTCTTCCTCGGCACCACGGTCTGCATCGCTCGCGGAAGGGGTGCCCTCAGCGGGCTGAGACGCACTACCGTCGGCACTCTCGAGAGTTTCTACGACACTCGGTCCTGCACTGGCGTCGTTCTTTATGCCATCATCGGAGCCCATGGGGTCCTGCTGGTCATCAGGCACCTCCACCGTCTGCTCTGCCTCGGTCCCGTCCGAATCACCATCTGGATCCTCGGACTGCCCGACTGCAGTCTGGCCGGACGGCGCCTCGAGAGCATCGTCTGTCAATGCCTCCTGTTCAGGCACCTCAACTTCATCGTTCGCATCAATCTCGTCGGTTGTGTCTGCGACCGGTGGCGCTGCTTTGGGGTCATTCGACTCAGCCGTGCCCTCCGCCAACGCAAGCGCCGGGACCGCGGCGTGGATAGTGCCAGCAAGTAACACCGACATCAAGGCCACAAACCGCTTTTGATTCATACCAGTCCTCCCTATGAGCTGCGACTGAGAAAGCACCGTCTCGATACGTGCGACATGCTTAGATCATTCAATTATGGTTAAGGCTTGTTTCGGAATCCCGCTCTTCATGGTATTTCCCCAAGTACAAAAGGGCCCTATGGACAAAAAGCATGTCCATAGGGCCCCTGCACGTGATCAAATGCCCCTGCAGCACCTCCTGCGATGCCGCCTGAGCGTTAGCGCCTAGTGCGCCTCTGACCCGGTCTTGAGGTTCTGCTTGACCTGGGTCGTCGAGATGCCCGGCGTGCGGTCAAGGTAGACCACATCGCAGTATTCCTTGAGATACTCGAAGCGGTCACTGCCTGCCCAGTCGCCACCCATAACGACGACATCGATGCCGTAGGTCTTGACGTCATCAATCTTCTGCTCCCAAGAATTCTCGGGAATCACGAGGTCAACATAGCGGATGGCCTCAAGCATCTCCTTGCGGGTCTCGTAGTCGTAGAAGGACTTCTTGCCCTTTCCCGCATTGAACTCGTCGCTCGACAGAGCAACGACCAGGTAGTCGCCAAGCTGTGCCGCGCGGCGCAGCAGGCGAACATGCCCAAAGTGCAGCAGGTCGAAGGTTCCGTATGTTAATACACGGCGCAACCCCTTGTAGCTTCCGTCGGAACTGACAGCAAAGGCCTTCTCATCGGCGTCAATCGCATCGTTCTTATATCCCATGACATTCCTCCTCGTAAGGGAACTACGCTAATCTACCATCCCTCTTGGTACCGCTCAAGCCCGCACCGGGTGCGCGGACAATCAAATCATGTCCAAAGGTCGGATAAACTCCCAGTTCGCTGCTGGTTACTACAAATGGCCTACGGATTCTCGCTAAAACCGAACATATGAAAACAGGTCACTGATCAAACCAGTGACCTGCGAAGATTCTGGCTCCCCGGGTAGGATTCGAACCTACGACATACGGATTAACAGTCCGCTGCGCTACCACTGCGCCACCGGGGAATATGTCCTTGCGCAAGGAGATACTATAGAGGTTCCCTCTCTCCATTGCAAGGAGGATTTGAAACTTTTTTTGACAATCCCAGAACGCGGCTTGCCAGGGACTGTCTCAACGCTACGGACGTCGTTTTCGAATGTTGCAGACGTCATTTTCGACTGGTCTTGGCAATTCAGAGCGCGCAGCCCATGATACGGCGCGTCGAGCCGCTTGCCTCCGGCACAAAAGCCGATAGAGGAAGCGCCCACTCCGAACGCATGATGCGATTTCGGAGCGGCCGTCTTCCAATACATGGAACGTCCGGCAACGGACGCCTCTATCTAACCCTGCAGACGATCGATGAGCTCCTTCATCGCCTGAATCGAGTTGAAGTTCTCGGGCTCGAGGTCCTCGACATCGATGTCGATGTCAAACGCCTCGTTGAACTCGCTCACAATCGTGATGATGTCGAACGAATCAAGGATGTCGTTGTCGATGAGAAGCTTCTCGTTCTCAAAGTCGACATCGGGACGTACCTCGCTCAGGATCTCAAGAATCTCGTCCATTTCCAGCAAAACCTTCCTAGTCGTCTAAACTCTCAAGCTCGTCCAGCACTTCTAGCGTAAGATCGCTGGAGAGCTGGTCCCAATGCGCATAGATGCGCTCCTCAGGCCAGTCCCACCACCTTAGCGCAAGCAGACGCTCAATGATAGGCTGATCGAAGCGGTATTTGATGATACGCGCAGGAACGCCGGCGACGATGGCATAGGGTGGCACGCTCTTGGTCACGACGGCCCCGCTTCCTATGACAGCGCCGTCCCCTATCGTCAGTCCCGGCTTGCGCGTGATCACGGCACCCGAACCGATCCAAACATCGTTGCCTACAACCACAGGTTCCTCGTCGTGATGACGCTGCAGTTTGCCCGCAAGTCTGTTGTTCACGCGGTAGGTGGGCATCATCGAAGCCGCCCGATAGTTATGCTCGTTGCCTCCGATATCCACCATGCGCGCAATGCAGCAGTATTTGCCCACTGTCGCCCATGTGATGCTCACATCAGCACCCGTGTAGCTCATGTCACCGATGGTCGCGTTGTTGAGAAGGTTGCGCTTCTCGATGTCGACATTGGTCCCGATGGTACTGCTGAGCACCACGCTGTCCTTCTCGATGACGCTGCCTGTACCCACTTGGCTTCTCTTGACCATGGCGCTGGAATCAATTCGTGGCTCGGCATCCCTCTTGCGCAAGGTAATCATCGGCTACTCCCCTACCCCTCGAGCATCGCGTTGAGCTTGCCGTAGAGTGTCTTGCCCGAAGCGTTCTTGGGAATCTCGTCGACCACGCGGACGACAATCATCCGGCGGTTGATCTCGGTTGCCTCGTAGACATACTCCACCACATCATGCGCGATCGACTCATCGACCAAGAAGACGGCCAGTAGGTCGTCGTGGCCTGCACAAGCAATGTCGAGCGTACCGAAGCGACGCACCAGCAGCCGCTCCATCTCGTCAAGGTTGGTACGGCGACCCACGATCTTGACGAAACGCTTGAGGCGTCCCACGATGTAGTAGAAGCCATCCTCATCGCGCTCAGCGACGTCACCGGTGGCCAGCCGCCCCTTACGCTCATCGCCCTTGGCCAGGTCGTCGGCACTGAGAGCATAGCCAAGCGTCACGTTGGGGCCGTAATAGACGAGCTCACCCGCCACGTTTGGCTCGTCGATGACGTTGCCATCCACGTCCACAATCTCGAACCGTCCGCCCGGGATGGGTATGCCCATGCTGCCACGCTTGTCGAGGGCGTGTACCGCAGGCAAGTACCCCATGCGAGCCGTTGCTTCGGAGGCGCCGTACATCACCACGAAGTTGATGTCGTGGTCTGCGGCATAGTGGGCAAAGCGATCCTGCAGGTCGGGGGCAAGCTTTCCTCCCGCCTGCGTCATGGTACGCAGGCTGGGCAGCTCCATCTTGGTGGTGAATCGCAACTTCTCGAGCATCTCGTACATGAAGGGAACGCCAGCGAATGATGTTGCCCCCTGCTCGCGGAACAGCTTCCAGAAGCCCTTGCTGTAGCAGGCAAGGCCCGTGAGGATGATCGTCGAACCGGCCCACAGGTGTGAGTTGATCACCGAGAGTCCGTAGACGTAGTTCATCGGCAGGCTCGTGATCGCGCGCTCGTCCTGCGTAATGCCCAGGTATTCGACGATCGAGGAGGTGTTGGCCGCAAGGTTCGCGTACGACTGGCGCACGAGCTTGGGACTGCCTGTGGAACCTGAGGTCGACATCAGCAGGCCAAGCTCGTTGTCGAGCGGGACCATCTTGCCGTCTGTGCGCTCGATCAGGGTATAGCCATCCGTCCCAAGCAGGCCCTTTCCCTCTCCGACACGCACCGCATCCTTTGCCGGTGCCCAGACATAACGAGGCTGATACGCCTCCAGAAGACTCGCAAGCAGTTCCGCATCGATGCCGCTCTCGAGCAGCAGCGGCACGACCCCGTGATTGACCAGACCCACATATCCTGCGACCGATCCGATACTGTTCGTGCAGAACACGAAGGCTATCGAGCGCGGCTCACACTGCGCCGCGATGCTTCTAGACAGGTCACTGAGCTCGGCATATGACACGCAGCGCTCGCCTTCGACTAGTGCGTCGTTACTTGCATACCGCTGTAGGTCAAACAGTGGCTCCATGCTCACTTTCCTTCCCGTTCAATCTATCGCTGGCGCGTCGTATACGCCACGCCCGCACGTGAGGACTAGAATTGCTCGTATATGAAGCTCGCTCTGTCATAGCCCGCCCCGTACATGCCAAAGACGACGATCGCATCGATGGCCAGCAGATAGATGACCCAACGCAGTACAATGTGCTGCCGGTCTATGGACTCGCGGATGTGCACGCCGCGCTCGTGCATCAAATCAATGAGGTACATGCCCACGACGCATGCGACGAGCAGAAGCCAGTTGGCCGCATCCAACCCGAGGCTCTTCATCGTGCCGTCAATCAAAAACGATATGTCCCACCACTCTGTACCGATAGACTGGAACATCGCCAACGCGGCGTTGAGGTCGGTACCACGCGAGAACAGGCGCCCAAGCGCGCAGATGCAGAACGTGCGGAAGGTCTGGAACGCCCGCCATCCAAAGGAGCTCTGGCGGATCTTGAACACCTCGCAGAGATACTGGTACGCCTCAGGCAACAGGATGCCTGCGACGATGAAGATGCCGTTCCAGACGCCGTAGGCGATGTACTTCCACTCAGCACCGTGCCAGAAGCCGACGAGGAAGTAGACGATGAACATTGCCATGATGGGTGGGAGTCGCTTACCCACAAAGCTACCAAGCAGCTTGCGAGAGGCGCGACTGATACCTACAAAACTCTTTGAAAGCGACAGTGGGTAGAAGACATAGTCGCGCATCCACGATCCGAGAGTAATATGCCACCTGCGCCAAAACTCTTCGATGCTACGCGAGAAGTACGGCTGATTGAAGTTAAGTTCAAGCTCGATGCCGATTACCTCAGAGAAGCCGCGGGCGATATCCATACCACCCTGGAAGTCGGCATACACCTGCAACCCATAGCCCGCAGCGGCGAGAAACACCATCAGCCCGTGGTACTCGGTGTAGTTGTTGTATATGAGATCAACTGGCACCGCCAGGCGGTCCGCGATGACCATCTTCTGGAACCAGCCCCAGAGCATGAGCTGGCACCCATGGCACATCCGCGTATAGTCGAAGCGATGTCCCTCATAGAGCTGCTGGGCGAGCTTCTTGTGTCGTGGGATGGGACCCTGGACGATCTGCGGGAAATACGACATGAACAGGGTGAATTTGGCGATGTTGGTGTCTGCTTTGACCTTGCCGCGATAGACATCGGTCATGTACGCGATTGCCTGCAGCGTGTAGAACGAGATACCTATGGGCAGTAGTAGGTTGATGTGCGGCAGGTGCGTACCCGTGGAGGCTAGCAGCACGTTGGCGTTCTCGGCGAAGAAGTTATAGTACTTGAGGTAGAGCAGCACACCGAGGTCTACCAATACTCCCATGACCAGGTAGGGCTTGCTCCGTCGCTTCGCCTGCGCCTTGATGCGCTTCTTGTCAGCGCGCGCGAGACGCTTCTGGGATGCGTCCTCCTTGCCTGCGTCGAGGATAGCCTGGATGCGGAGCGCCATAAGATATGTGAAGAGCGTTGTCCCCAATAGCACCAGAAGCAGATACCCGCTATTGAGGTAGAAGAAATAGAGGCTCCCCGCAAGCAGCGCGACCCAGCGGTAGCGCAAGGGGAAGATAAAGTAAATCAAAGCAACAGCTATGATAAAGACGATGAAAGACAAATCTACAAATGTCACTAGATATCCCCTCCATCATCAAGCACAGATACCTCAACTTGCGCGATATCAGGATTATTTGATCCAAATATTACGTCATTGCCATCATTAATGATGGGAATCACGCAGTAATTGAATTTCGTAGTAACTATATCTGTTGCCCCGTCATTTGCGCCGCCTTGCTCAAGCAGATCGTGAAGCGGCAAGTTATCCCGAACATCTGTATCGACAAAGCTCGTTGCGCCAGAGGATAGCCGGGCGATGCACTTCCATCCATACTTATCGATATCATCTACTTCGTACGGGTTATAAATATTACTATCCTCTTGTCTATATACGAGATACTCATCAGCCGTTTCAATCGGTTCCCACTTGAGATATGTGCACATATGAAGATTATTCGCTTCTATTCCACTAACGCGCAAATCACTGCGATACTCAGGAACATCAAACTCATATTCCCGAACGATATGGGTTTGCAGCAATTGTTTGTAGCGAAGGCTTTCATCGAATAATCGTTCATATCGATCGTCATTTCGTCTGTCAGGTATGTCATACGTATCCATGATATACTGCGCAAGATAATCAGTATATTTTATCGAACCATGGATATTAGTATGCAGATTATCTTTAAAGTCTTCAGTTTTAATCAAATTTATTGAATTTGGATCACTTAAATCGATATAATCAAGACCTGAGTCAAGAACTATTTGCCTTACCACCTCAAGCTGAGTGAGGTGATCGCGGTCAGTAATTGCTTGAGGTTGGTCAACAAACAGTATCGAAACACTATTCTCCTTGCAATACTTAATCAAATCATCCAAAGAATTATGCCCTACTTTACTTTCCACAGCGCCATTGCTTCGTATATCCAAAAGCAATTTCTCTTGCTGCTTAAAGAGCTTTGTGACATCTTCGGTATGATATAAACCAGCATTTGTGGCACCGCCAGCAACATCTGGTCTGATCTTTACGAAATCATCCCTCTTCATCTCGCTCCAGGTAGAATGAAAGCGCAAAAGGGGAAAATATAGTTCCAGTCTCTCATCGAAGTCAAAGTCATTCTGTTTGCATAAGACATCAATGAGCTCGAGCCGTTCGAGTGATCTGGGGAATGTATCTGTTGTCCAATGTGCGTGGCTTATCCATTCATCACCCTCGATCTTGAAATTATTCAAATTCACAACGTACAGTGCGTTGGGCTGAGTCTTTCGGCAATACTGAATCGCGTAGCGTAAGGCTGCAGCAGGCATAGATGAGTTTGTGTAGGTATGGCTCGCAAGACCATATCGATCCCATGCGAGAGGAGCCTGCCAAAACGCATATACATTACTCGCTCCCACATACACAACATCCAATGAATTCGGGTCCAACGACTGGAAGCTCGCTCGGTTGTCGCCGGAAATACGTTCCTCGCTCGTAAACGGACCCAAAATGAACAACTGATCCAGTTCATGAAGAGAGAGAACTAGTAACGAGAGAAAGAGACAGGCCTTTATGAACTGTTTGATCGCCTTCATATCCTCTAGTCATTCTCTTAAGCCAACTTGACCAAAACCGCGTTGATTCCCTTGCAACGAAGGTTCAATAATAAATTGTCACAAACGAAGATGCCCTCAGCCGACCGTGTCCTCCAGAATAAACACAGCGCAGGATTGCACGAAATGCCAATCGACTGGATAACGCCCATTTCGCTGTACATGCAAGCATAGCTGCATGGACATCGCGCATCACGCCTTGTGTCTGTAGGCCAAGAACCTCCGGCTACGCATGGTGGAAAAGCCTAGCAGAAAGATTACCAATAAATAGCCGTGCATCCAACAACATCACCTCAAGCTAACCTCTGGAACACCAAGACTCGACAAGCGCACCTGACGGCAATGCGACGGCGCCAGTCATCTTTCCTTTGGTGAAGGCCTGTAGTAAAGTGCTCCTCTATTGTTGCGAACATTCATATGATGATCAAACTTCACCATACTCTTCCAGAGCCTCTGCGACGGGCCTCTCACGTTCGAAATACTTCCAGGACAGCACGTGCAGCATGAGCATATGCACAACTATGACCGCATAGAAAAAGAGACACCAACGTTTCCTCAGGAACGGAGCACTGTACTTTCGGAAAATATTGAGCTCTAGATCAAATGGCGCCTCAACACCGTTTACATATGCTCGCCCGGGGAAGGCGTCAATTGAAGCAAGCATCCGGTATCGATATACGAGCGGAGACGGACCCAATTTGGTAAGCGTGACCCTCACGACAACATGCTCTTCATGTTTAGCGGGATTATAAGGAATCTTTACGGGCACATACTTGTCTTCCGCGTCTGATGACGAGAACTTCTTACTAGCAAGGACGTCGCCGTCCTCATCACAGATATCCAGGCGATACTCGGTGGCATCATCAGACTGCTTGTCATAGGACGCAATCGTGAGATCAATGCGATTGATTTTACGGTTGATATCCACTTCCTGGGCAATAGAATCACCTACTGCAGTCATGGCATCAAGATTCGTCAGCTGGTTACCTGTTGTAGTATTGCGACGAACATAGTCTTTGCGATCGTAGTCGGTCTTCACCATCGCTGAATACATTATTACGAGAGCGAAAGCAGTGGCAGCAGCAATAGCAATCTTACTCGTACGGACAATCGAAACACGTTGTTGCTGTGACAAGCCTTCGAGTTGCTCGATGAGGGTCGAACAGCCGAGGGCTGCGCATATGAGCATGCATGGCACAAATGGAGCACTATAGACCGACTTTGTCTCCCAAAGACAATAGAAGACGTATCCGCCCATGACGGTAGTCATCATGAGGTAGATATCCGGGATTATTCTTCTGCTCTTGTACACGAAGGCACCGGCGAGCACCATGAGAAAAAGTGTGACAACACGGAATGACTGACAGTAGATGAGGAATAGATCTCGTCTGTCTCCTGCGAAGTATGGATACACTTTGTTGTAGTAACTATCCTGCTCAAGACGACTCGGACCAAGCGATACGCCATCAGCAAAAGTCAAGCTAACCTTACGAACAAACAGGCGCACTGTCCCCGATACGCCAAGCTTTTTGTAGTTCTCTTTTGCGCGCTTAATAGTCTGAGCCTGGCGTTCCTCCTTGGTCTCAAATTGCGCGGTAAACAACATGTCGTCGTAGTCGTAATCGCCATTATCGTGAGCGGACATCATAATCCAGTGGGTAATGGGATAATTCTTGTCTATCTGTTCTTGACTTACGTAAGGCATATAGACGAGCGGTATGACTTTCATCACGAGTATCAGCGTAACCAAGCAGATAGCCATTTGGGCAATTACCGTCTTAAATCGCTTAAAATCCCGGATGACATAAAAACAAACCAGCAGGAATAGAGCTACGAGTGGTATGAGCGATGTGGGTCGAATGTAATATGCAACTCCACCATTGAGACCGCTGAGAAGCGCAAAGACTATTTTTCCCTTGGTAGTGGAAGCCTTGTATGCACGCAGTCCAAGATACACCGCGCCCATCAATTGAACCGTGCTGACCATACAACTGTATACCCAGAAAATCAGCGGATAGCTGATAGGATTTAGTGTCAAAAGGACGAGAGCCTTCGTTGCGTCTCTCAACCCACGTGACAATTTCACGCACTCGAAGGCAAGAACATTCGCCATATAAATGCAGCATGCGTTTATGATGACAAGAACTCTGTAGTCGTCAGCTATGTGGAGAAGATTTGCTAGGCGGTATACATACATAAAGATGACTACTAGGAAATAGTTATTCCCGTATCTACCGTAATAACCTGTATACAGATTATCAGAATCAATCATTTTGCCGGGGTTAAGTGCTAGATAGCGAGATTGATCGAGCATGATGTATTCATCCGCGATATGCATGGCACGGAAATTCACGAAAAAGAAAGCCATGATACAGGCCATAGCAATGAACATGGCGATACAAAGCGGGTATAGAGTTCTCTCGTTTACACGGTTGATGAAGGCAATGAAAACAATGATTGTGGAAAGTAGCACTACACTCGAAAGCATGATTATAAAAATCATGCCACCGCTACCTATTACATCTTCAAAACATGTTTTGCAAAATGTCCCATAAAGCGATAAGAAGAATAATGGGAAAGACAGTACAGCAAATACATATGGTATGAGCTTTACAATTGAAAACTCTCTTTTCATTAAGTACTCCTCATTAGCTTCTAGGACGACTAGCACTCAAACCCAGAGTGATATAATACCACCATCATTTCGGCGTTGAAAGGTTTGCGAATGACACAGTCTTCCGCTCGTCTGGCAATCGTTGTGCCCTGTTACAACGAAGAGTCGGTCCTACCAGTCATGGCTCCCAACTTCCTTAAGAAGCTCGCCCAACTCGTGGAATCCGGTCTCTGTGGCCAAGACAGCCGTATCGTCTTCGTAGATGACGGAAGCCGCGATAGCACCTGGAATATCATCTCTACACTTGCCAACGATTTCGAAGCCATCGAAGGAATCAAGCTCTCACGGAATCGTGGTCATCAAAATGCTCTTCTTTGTGGACTCATGCAGGCGAAGGATTACTTTGATGTGACCATATCGATCGATTGTGATGGCCAGGACAGCCTTGACGCCATGGATGCAATGCTCGCGCACTACAACGAGGGATGCGATGTTGTCTACGGCGTGCGCAGCAGTAGAGAGACCGATACTTGGTTCAAGCGGACGACAGCACAAGGTTTCTATAAGGTCCTTTCCCTTATGGGTGTTGATAGCGTCTATAACCACGCGGACTATCGGCTGCTCTCAAAGCGAGCTCTTGATCACTTCAGTGACTACCATGAGACCAACCTGTTTCTCCGCGGGATGGTGCCCCTCATTGGCTTCAAGTCTGCGTGTGTCGAGTACTCTCGTGCCGAGCGTGTTGCAGGAGAAAGCCACTATCCTCTGAGCAAGATGATTCACCTCGCTGTCGACGGAATCACTTCCCTATCCATCGAACCTATCCACATGGTTATGCGTCTGGGTATGCTCTTCTGCTTCGTCGGGCTTTTGGGACTAGTGATTACCTCGATAATGAGGGTGGAATCTGTGATTATCTTTATGGCGCTTCTGCTCATGCTGTTTAGCGGCATCAACATCGTCGCCCTCAGCGTCATAGGCGTGTACGTTGGGAAATCCTATCTAGAAATCAAACAGCGTCCACGCTGGATCGTCGAGACGAGCACGCTTGGTGCCATCAATAAGGATGATTCCCATTAGGTTCATTCACTAAGTGGACTTGAGAGGGATTGCGCTGTATACCGGGCGCAATCCCTCTCTTCTTATTGCTACTGCAGTTTTGATAGCTCTCTTGTCTTCCTGGAATCGAGAGGTCGCAATCTGTTCAATCAACATATTCGTTCGTGCTTGTCCAGCCAGGCATTGAAGACAGCGAGATCGATAAGCTTTAAGGCTTATCTGTAGCTGGACACAAGGGTTCGATGCGGATCCTAGTACAGCCAGCGCAGCCACTTGAATGTTTCACGTTTAGAGAGAGAAATTATAATGAAAGAAATACATGAACAAAGAGCAAATACAATACAAAACATTTGTAGATTAGAAAACGCAAAGCCTTGTGCAGCAAAATACTCATCGAGGCGGTACTTTAGCGTCGCATGGGTTACATAGAATAAAGTACTGCAGTTTCTGATAACCGGTGCAAAGGGTACACGTATATCGGTCATGATGATAGAGAGGAATAGCAAGGCGCAAACAGGTATCAGAAAAACATAGCAGTCGTTGGCCTGCCTGATTTTGAGACGTTCTATACAATATTCTTCAAAATAGAGACATGCCAACGAAAACGTAAGCAAGATAGGAATCAGATTCGTTCTCTTAAAGAAGCCTACAATTCTATCAAGACGCAAAGAGATAAAGTTTGCAATTGCAATCCAGATAAGGCCTCCTGGTAAGCTAAAACACGGCTGGATGTGAACTGTATGCCAAAAATCAATTATAGACTTACAAAACTCGTATTTGTTTGAGATACCATAATAATTACTCATTAAGAGGCAGTTAAGATATAAAATAGCACCAATCAACACAATCATATAATCAGGAAAAATCTTCTTAAGAAGGACGACTGCAACTATTGCAGTCACACAGGTCATGATGTACCAAGATGCTACAAAGGAACTGCCGAAGAAGGTGCTGTGTACCAGCTCGTGGACGCCAGGCCAAAAACCGTTATCGAACCAGGGACGGATTCTTATGGTTGGAACGAGAAGAATCAATAGCCATGAGAAGTACAGAACGAGCAGACGCTTCAACTGCTTGCGGAGCAGTTGGGATCGCTCTTGATCAGTGCTTTCCTTCTTGTTGTATCTAGTGAAGAAAAGATATCCCGTAAAGAGGAAGAACAAAGGTACAGCAACTCTAGAAATCGGAAAGATACCAAATCTGTACTTGTTAGGGAATGGATTGACATGGATACACATAACAGCCAAGCATAGGAAACCTTTGGCAATATCAATGGAATCGATATTCTTTTTTGGTTTCGAAGCCTTCATGTGCTGGCCTGTTTTAACACCCATAGGACACCAATCCAGAACTGTCAAAATACCATTTCTATAGACAAGTAGGGTAACCGTTTCTAGAGAATTCAACAAAATGAAAACGCAAGCCTTCGATATCCATGAACCAAATCTATCTTCAGCTATCGAAGTTCATCGCAGATGAATACTCTAGAGAACAATTACCCTACGTCATGCGACACTAGTCTTCCATGTAGTCCTTCAGCCTACCAGACCGACTCGGATGACGGAGCTTGGCGAGCGTCTTGCTCTCGATCTGTCGGATGCGTTCACGCGTCACGCCAAACTCGCGTCCGACCTCCTCAAGCGTACGCGGATGTCCGTCCTCCAGTCCAAAGCGGAACTTAATCACCTTCCGCTCGCGGTCGGCGAGACTGTCGAGCACCTGATCGAGCTGCTCGCGCAGCATCGACTCGCTGGCGGCCTCGGGCGGCGCGACAGCGGTCGAGTCCTCGATGAAGTCTCCCAGCTGGGAGTCCTCCTCCTCGCCGATGGGGGTCTCGAGAGACACGGGCTCTTGGCTGATTCGCTGGATCTCGCGGACGCGGTCGGCGCTCATGCCCATCTCCTCGCCGATCTCCTCGGGAGTCGGGTCGCGTCCGAGATCCTGCAGCAGCTGACGCTGCACGCGAACGAGCTTGTTGATGGTTTCCACCATATGCACCGGGATGCGGATGGTGCGAGCCTGGTCAGCGATCGCGCGCGTGATTGCCTGACGGATCCACCAGGTAGCATACGTTGAGAACTTGAAGCCCTTGGTGTAATCGAACTTCTCCACCGCACGGATAAGGCCGAGGTTGCCCTCCTGAATGAGGTCGAGGAAGAGCATGCCGCGTCCGACGTATCGCTTGGCGATCGATACGGTCAGGCGCAGGTTGGCGCTGATCAGCGCCTGCTTGGCCTCAAGGCCTACCTGCTCGATGCGCATCAGGCGCCTCTGCTCGGCACGGGTGAGCTCGATCTCGCCCGCCTCAGCAGCCTCGAGCTTGTCGGCCGCCTCGGTACCGGCCTCGATCTTCATCGCAAGGTTGACTTCCTCGTCAGCGGTGAGCAGATCGACCTTGCCGATCTCCTTGAGGTACATGCGCACGGGGTCTCCTGTGAGCATGACGGTGGAGGTGTCGGTGCGGCGGGCACGAGCGCGGCTCGAACGCTTGCGCGAACGCGTCTTAGGCGTGGATCGCAGGACCTCGTTGGCGGCACGCGCCTCCATGCGAGCCTCTGCGTTCTCGTCGTCATCGTCGTCGACGTCGAGGTCGTCATCTGCGTCGAGGTCATCATCGTCCAGGTCGTCATCATCGAGCGCCATGACTCCCGCATCGTCCTTCTGAGCGGACGTGATCTCGACGCCCTTCGCACGCACTGCGTCGTAAAGGTCCGAAAGCTCGTCGTCCGAGACGTCAATCTCCGCGAGGGCGATCTGAATGTCGTCCTCGGTAATCTTGGAACCGCTTCCACCAATAGAAAGCTGGTCAACGACAACCTGAAGGTCGGGAGACAGGACGATGTTCTTGTTTGATTTCTTTGCAGTCACAGGTATCCTTTCGACAGTCAGACTGATAAATGATACCCGTTTTTTCGAAGCCTAAACAACAGAAGGCAGCTGCTTCTCCAATTCACCAATCCTCTTCTGCAGATCAGTGGCTCTGCGGAAGAGCTCTTGGGCATCCTGTTCCATTGGGCTGTTCGAAAGCGACCGCAGACGACTGCGTATCTGCTGCACCTCGCGACGACAAGAGGCTAGCTCTACCGTGTCGAGCAGGAACTGAATCTTGTTCTCCAGCTCCATCCCCTCCAGCATGGCAATCTGGCCACCTGCCAGGATGCGCGGCGCCTCGGGTACCACTTCGCTCGCCGCGACCACCACGCCCTGCGGAGACGTGCCGACAGGTGTTGCCAGCATCGCCCAAGCCATGGTCTCGTTGCGGGCGTCCGCCCATGTGAAGGTGGCCATACGCTCGCCATAGGGGCGCAGGGCATCCGGCGCGGTCGCCATCAGCGCCAGCAGCTCTCGCTCGGCGCGCACCTGATAGCGCTCATCCGATGAGAGGGCGGCGAGATCCACGTCCGGCATGCGCCTTGCCACCGGCGATGGTGATGCCTGCGAGGACTCAGGAGGGTCTTTCCTGCCGCGTGAGGGCCGCTCCCGGATCCTCCTGCGCGCCTCATCGGTGCTTGTGCCGAGCATCTGGGCAACCTGAGCCGCGTATCCATCGAGCAGCACCGAGTCGCGCAATGGCGCCAGCACCTCAGCAAGGCTGTCAAGGGCCGCCACCCGCTGTCCCGGGATAGCGAGATTGAAGGACGCGAGCCTTCGCTCGAAGACGAAGTCCATCAGCGGACGCGCCTCAGCAAGACGGTCCCGAAGCGCATCGGCACCGTGGTCGGCAAGATACTCGGCAGGGTCCTGGTTGTCCGGCAGCACCACGCAGACCATCTCCAGCTGCGTCTTGTCGAGGAATTGCACGGCGCGCTCTGCCGCGCGCTGACCTGCAGCATCGCCGTCGAAGAGACAGATAATGCGGCATTTGGCAAAGCCCGATATCGCGCGGACGTGGTCCACCGAGAAGGAGGTACCGAGTGCGGCGACCGCATTGGTGAAGCCCGCCTCGTGCATCGCTATGACGTCGGTGTACCCCTCACAGACGATCGCCTCGCCGGTGGAGGTCATGCCTTCCTTCGCCCGGTCAAAGGCAAAGAGGTGCTTCGACTTGTGGAAGACGGGAGTCTCCTTGGTGTTGAGATACTTGGGCTTTGCGTCGCCCAGCACGCGTCCGCCAAAGGCAATCGTCTGACCCTGACGGTCATGTATGGGGAACATCACCCGCTCGTAGAAGCGATCGCGAAGCCTGCCGCCACTGTCTAGGGCAAGATCTGCCGCCACCATCTCCGCAGGCGTGAACCCGAGGCCTCGCAAGTGTGCCACCAAACGTCCGTTGCCTGGCGCATAGCCCAGCTTCCAGTCGCGACAGATCTTCGAGCCAAACCCACGGCCCCCAAGATAGCGGCGTCCCGCATCGGGCCCTTGGCCCCGCCCGCGCAGCAGCATCGTGTTGTAATACTCCTCCGCGGCCGTAAGGGCCTCTATCAGACGGTTCCTGCGCGGTCCGCGCGCGGCTCCCCGCTCTTCCTGGAGCTCGATGCCGGCTCGGTCGGCGAGGTAGCGAATAGCATCGGGGAACTCCAGCGACTCCCGCTTCATCACGTAGGCAAAGATGTCGCCCGACTCGCCACAGCCAAAGCACTTCCAGAGGCCCGTCTGGGGGTCAACGTGAAAGGACGGGCTCTTCTCCTGATGGAAGGGGCAGCAGCCCCAGAAGCTGTTGCCGCGCTGTCGGAGTTCGACCGTCTCACCGACAAGCGCAAGCACGTCGGTTGCCTGACGAACCCGCTCCTTGTCCTCATCGGTGATCAAGCGCCAACCTCCACGCACGCGTCGCCTACATTGCGGCGCACCCAATCGATGTTTCCCAGCACCACACGCTCGAGCTCCTCCAAGGACGAGAACGGTCTGGATGCACGCAGCCACTCCACGAACACCACCGATAGTTCCTCCCCGTAGAGGTCCCCCTCAAAGCCTAGCAGGTTTGCTTCGAGAAAGGCGTCGCGATGCGCGGCGAACGTAGGCGGCGCCCCCACGTTTGCGGCGGCTGGCCATGCATGCCGCCCGTCGGTCACGACGCAGGCGTACACCCCCTCGCCGGGCATGCACGAGCGCGCATCGCAGCAGACGTTGGCCGTGGGAAAGCCGAACGACGTCCCCTCTCCCCTGCCATGCGCGACGACACCGCGCACGAAGTGGTGGCGACCGAGGAGTCCTGCGGCCTCACGCACCTTGCCCTCGCCCAGGGAGCGGCGCACCCGTGTGGAGGATACCGGTGCGTCGCCCAGGAAGAGCAAGGGATGTGCCACCGTTGCGATTGAGGCTTCCTCGCCCAGCGCTCGCAAGGTCTCGATGTCACCTGACCCACGCGAGCCAAAGTGGAAGTTCTCCCCCACGTGTACCGATACGACCGCGCCGAATGACGCTTGCACGAATGAGACGAACTCCCGCGGGCTTCGGGCGGCGAACTCACGCGTGAACGGAACGACCAGCACGTCATGGACACCGATCGCCTTGCAGAACGCCACACGGTCCTCGATCGAGAGCAGTCTCTTTTGGGCACGCTCCCCTGCCAAAAGCTCAGAGGGGTCCGGGTCAAATGTCAGCACCGCCGAACGCGCACCTCGCTCCCGTGCCTCGTGCACGCACGCGGCAAGAAGCTCCCGATGACCCCTGTGCACGCCGTCAAAGGCGCCAATGGAGAGCACGGTCGGCACGTCGTGCCGGGCCTCTACGCGCTCGAACGCTTGAGACGACGCACACGGTACCGCAGCCTCAACAAGTGATGCCAGATCCTGTCTGGTGAGCGGAAAACGCCCAAGCTCATATTCCGTCATGACGCCACACCCGCAATGCCGTCGGGGAAGTTGGCCACGCAGGCCAAGCGCGACGCGCGCTCCTCCCAGACGCCCATGAGCCTGCCATTCGAGACGAGCGACACGCGCTCCTCGCACGATACGGGCCGGACCTCGCCACGTATGGTCGTGACCGATCGGCACGAGAACTGCCGGCCAACCGCGACCATCTCACGTTCGTAAGCATTGAGCTCGTGATAGGCATGCTTCAGCGCCCATACGGGGTCGAGGCAGCAGCCGAGTACGCCCTCGGGCCCGACCCCCTCGAGCTGTTCAAGCGTCACGCAGCGGTCGATGCCGATGGGGCCCGACGATGTGCGCCTGAGACCGCAGAGATGAGCCGCCGTGTTGAGTGAGCGGCCGAGATCGCGCGCAATGCTGCGCACGTAGGTGCCCTTCGACACATGGAGATCGCAGTCCCAGACAAGCTTCTCTCCGGTCTCCACATCAATCAGGCGGGCATCGTATACCGTCACCGTTCTCGGCGCCAGCTCGACCGTCTCACCGGCACGCGCCCTGTCGTAGGCACGCCTGCCGTCTACCGAGATCGCGGAATAAGCGGGAGGCACCTGTTCGAAGGTCCCTCTCAGTGACTGCACCAACACCGATGCGACGGCTGGCTCGCCCAGACGCGAAGGGACCTCGGCCGTACGAACGACCTCGCCCTCTGCGTCGTCAGTCTGCGTCTCTGCACCAAAGGCGATTCGCGCTTCGTAGCGCTTGTCGTCGAGCGTGAGCATACCCATCAGGCGCGTCGCTTGGCCAACCCCTACGACCAGCACTCCTGAGGCGTCCGGGTCGAGCGTGCCCGCGTGTCCCACGCGCCGCTCGCCCAGTATGCGACGGACCCTGTTGACCACGTCATGGCTCGAGAGCCCACGCGGCTTGTCGATGGCCAGAAGGCAGTTCAGGCCACTCGCATTGCGCTTCATGGGGCATCAGGCCTCGTCCGAACCGGTCTGTTCGACCTCGAACAGACCCTTGAGTAGCGGCATTGCCTTGCAGAGTGCGTCATCAACGCTTCCCTCGACGGTAAATCCCGAGGCAGCACGGTGTCCGCCGCCGCCAAGCTCGCGCGCGACGACTGATATGTCGTGCTCGCCCTTGGAACGGAGGTTGCCGCGCACCTTGCCACCGGGTACCTCCTTGAGGAAGAGCGCCCCCTCCGAGCCTGCCACCGAACGCACGACGTCAACAAGGCCGTCTGACTCGTCGAGACTCGCGCCGGTGCGTTCGATATCGGCAATCGTGGCGTAGCTGTACGAGATGCGCCCGTGCTCGAAGGTCCTCACGCGCCCCATCACGAGCGACTTGAGGTGCAGGAACTGCAGGCGGAAGCTCTGGTATACGTTGAGCGACACTTCGCTGGGGCTCGCCCCTGCCGCCACCAGCATGCTGGCGACCTGGAAAGCTTCTGCGTCGGCATTCTGGTACTGGAAGCGCCCGGTATCGGTAGCAATGGCGCAGAAGAGGCACTGGGCTATCTCCGGCGTGATCTCAACACCGAGGTGCTGCGCGAACTCCGCCACGATCACGCCGGCCGCCGCAGCCTCCGGGCGCACAAGCGCCGCATCGCCATAGGGCTTCTCGCAGGGATGGTGGTCGATGACCGCGACCCTGTGGGCCCGTCGCATGACGGGTTCGCCGTGGTTGAGCCGCGACGGTATGGACAGGTCGACGCTGATGAACAGGTCAGGAGTCTCCTCGTACTCTGAGGCATGCACCAGCCCCTCGGCCCCGTGCAGGAACGTGTAGATACGCGGGCACGGGTCGTCGTCGGCCAAGAGGCAGGTGACCTCCTTGCGAGACCACCTGCTCTCTATGATGTGCTTGAGCGCGAGCTGGGAACCCAGCGCGTCGCCATCAGGATTCGTATGGGCGCAGATCGCAATCGTCTGCGCCTCCGAGATGAGGTACGCGATCGCATCGAATAGATCCGATTGCTCTGAGCCCGTGATCGTCAGCATGCTGCCCCCTATTCGGCGCTCTCGGCTTCGATGGGATAGCCGAACTCGTCCTTTTCCACCGCCAGCGTCTCGGGGACGTTCTGGAGGGCGCGGCCGATGCGCTCGGCGTCATCGGCCGTCGTGTCGATGCGAAACACCAGCTCCGGCGTCACGCGCCATCCGAGCGCACGCCCCAGAAGCGACCGAATGCGACCCTTCGCGCGGGCGAGCGCGGCCGTCACCTCGTCGTAGCGACTGGAATCGCAGCTCACATATGCCACGACCACGGTCTTGTCCACCGACACCTCGCAGCCCGTGAGCGTCACGAGCTGGAGGTCCGGATCGGACACCTCGAACAGGAGGATGTAGCCAAGCTTCTCGCGGGCCTGCTGGCCCATACGACGGGAGTTCTGATTCTGCTTCAAGCCTATCGCCTACTCGGTACGAGCGACCTCGTCGATGCGGTATGCCTCGATGACGTCGCCTGGGTGGATGTCCTGGAAGTTCTCAAGGCCCACGCCGCCCTCGAGGCCGGCGCGCAGCGTGCGCACGTCGTCCTTGTAGTGGCGCAGGGACGCGATCTTGCCGTTGTAGACCACGATGCCGTCGCGCACGAGACGCACGGAGTCGGTCGAGGCAATCTCGCCCTCCTCGACGCGAACGCCGGCGGCGATGCCCACCTTGGGCACCTTGAAGGTATCGAGGACGACAGCGTTGCCGGTCGCGACCTCGACCTCGGTCGGCTTCAGCATGCCGATACGGGCGGCATCGAGATCTTCGAGCGCCTTGTAGATGACGTCGTAGGAGCGAATCTCGACGCCGGTGCGCTCAGCGGCGCTACGCGCCTTGGCGTCCGGACGCACGCCGAAGCCGATGATGATGGCGTTGGAGGCATCGGCGAGGACGACGTCGGTCTCGGAGATGGCGCCCACGGCGGAGTGGATCGTGTTGATGCGCACCTCGCTCTGGTCCATCTTGTCGAGAGAGTCCTGCAGTGCCTCGATGGAGCCCTGCACGTCGGCCTTGATGATGAGGTTGAGCTCCTTGACCTCCGCGTCCTCCATGGTGGAGAAAAGGTTCTCGAGCGTGATGTGCTTGACCTTGTTCTGCTCCTCGATGCGAGCCTTGAGAGCGCGTTCGTCCGCGAGGTTGCGGGCGTCACGGTCATCCTGGAAGACGCGGAACTCGTCGCCGGCCATCGGCACGCTCTGCAGGCCGAGGATCTCGACGGGGTAGCTCGGCTTGGCCTCCTTGACGGGGTTGCCCTTGGGGTCGATCATGGCGCGGACCTTGCCGTAGGACATACCAGCCACGAGCGCGTCGCCCACATGCAGCGTGCCGCGCGTGACGAGCACTGTCGCCACCGAACCACGGCCGCGGTCGAGCTTGGCCTCCAGCACGTTGCCCGAAGCGAAGGTGTCGGGGTTGGCCTTGAGCTCGAGCACGTCGGCCTCGAGCAGAACCGCCTCGAGAAGGTCGTCGATGCCGAGTTTCTGGCGCGCGGAGATGTCGACGAACATGTTGTCGCCACCCCACTCCTCGGGAATCACACCGTATTCGGTGAGCTCCTGGCGCACGCGGGTCGGATCGGCGCCGGCCTTGTCGATCTTGTTGACGGCCACGATGATGGGCACGCCTGCAGCCTTCGCATGGTTGATGGACTCGACCGTCTGCGGCATGACGCCGTCGTCGGCCGCCACGATCCGGATGACGATGTCGGTGACCTTGGCACCACGGGCCCCCATGGCC
>ODAI011511538.1_pt1 | contig 20762 bp, 20 predicted proteins | sample 1539321 | NCBI WGS metagenome assembly ODAI01 (sample SAMN02144231, study PRJEB22623) | gut metagenome | biome: sheep rumen | host: Ovis aries | place: New Zealand
CGAAGCTTAGCATCAAGGTTTGAAAGAGGCTCGTCCATAAGGAATACCTTAGGATTACGAACGATAGCACGTCCCATAGCAACACGCTGTCTCTGTCCACCGGAAAGAGCCTTGGGCTTACGATCGAGAAGCTTTTCAAGATCGAGGATCTTAGCTGCCTCTTTAACCATCTTCTCTATTTCAGGCTTCGGAACCTTTCTGAGCTTAAGTCCGAATGCCATGTTATCAAATACTGTCATGTGAGGATACAGAGCGTAGTTCTGGAATACCATCGCAATATCTCTGTCCTTGGGCTCAACATCATTAACTACTCTGTCACCGATCTTAAGAGTACCTGATGTGATATCCTCAAGTCCTGCAATCATACGAAGAGTTGTTGACTTTCCGCATCCTGAAGGCCCTACGAAAATAATGAATTCTTTATCCTCAATCTGAAGGTTGAAATTCTTAACAGCCTCAAATTTGTTGGGATATACTTTGCAAACATTTTCAAGTGATAAACTTGCCATAACCTTTATTTCCTCCTAACTCATCACATAGCTTATGATAGAATTCAGTATATCTTTGACAAGCTTTATTTACTATTCACTAATTTCACAAATATTTTATTATTCATTAGCCAATGTGCTAATTGACTCAAAAATGCTTTTCCAATTCCGTAATGTTGACGAATAATCTCAACTATCTATATGCAACTTGCTAATTATTCACCTTTTTTCTCTTCATCAAGATCATCAAGCTTCCTGATAGCCGCGTTCATCTCCTCTTCTTCGGAAACCTCATCCTCTTGTGGCTCAAATCTCTTGAAAGTAGGATTGTAGAGCATCGCGCAAAGGTATGCGGGGCCTGCTATTCCCACAAGCACATATATAGGAATGAATTTCATGTCAAAGAAGTATGCAAGCAAAAGCGGCAGCAATGAAACAAATGCCATACCTAGCGATCTGGGAAGCGCTACTATCGTCAATATAAATGCGTTCTTTACCGTCTTTACCACAGTGTTTTCAAATTTTGAAAGAAGCGGGAAAATATAAAGTCCCACCATGTACAGAAAGACGAACATCGCAAATACTACATATCTGTACAATCCGCCTCTGCTTCTGAGAATAAGGAAATCAAGAATAAGCATTCCGCCTACAAAAAACTTTATCACCTGGAGAATTATTCCCTGTTTAAAGTTTTCCTTGAAAGACTTAAAGAACGACTTAGTCACATAGCTGTCTTCTTCTCTTACCATCTTAAGGACAACGTAATGCATGGCAGTGCAGGCGGGACCGCATATTGCAGATAACGGGATTCCTATTATCCAGGCCCACATCACGGCTGCGACAAAAATATCATAGCTAAACTGGCCTCCTTCAGTCATCAGCGGAGAAACAGCCGGTCCCAAGATCAAAACCTGTTCTATGATCAGCGGAACCGCAAATATCAGCGTTAATACATTGAGCCACATTACATCGGCAAGTCTTGTAAGTCCAGCCACAAAAGGGCTGTCTAAACTAAAAAATTTTCCCATTCGTCATAACCTCAATTCCATCGGTGTGAATTTTATTCCGTCGGCAACCATTTCTTTATGCGTGTCTCTAAATCCCAGTCTGTGATAAAAATCGATCGCATACGGTGATGCATTGACTGTAAGTTTGTCTATTCCCTCTTCAGTCAAAACATAATCAGAAACAAATTTAATAAGGGCACTACCAATCCCATTGTAATGGTAGTCCCCATCAACAAACAACAGTGATATATGTGATTTTTCCCTTATCGTGAGCATTCCGAGGCATTTATTGTCATATGCCGCCACAAACAGCTGATAATGCCCTGCCACAAACATTTTGTGAAGATTTTTATCCGTCACAAAATTACGAAAATTACTTATACCCTCTGCTGAATAATCAGGGGCGTCGAACCTGGCAAATGTTTTCCACGCAAGTTTCATCGCCCCATCCCAATCAGAATTATAAGCACATCTTACGACTACTCTTGATGTATCAATTATCACCGCTCAACACTTTCTTGATCCAATCCAACTGGTCAGCAAATACTTTTTCTCTTCCGATCTCCTGTTGAAGCTCATGGCGGAATCCATCATAAATCTTTATATCAACATTCTTCATCTGTAACTGAAGCCTGTATATATCAAACAGTCTCTTAAGAGCCTCTCCGTAACTGCACACAGGATCTTCGCTTCCGCCTGTTATAAGAACGGGCAGATTCTTTGGAATATCCTCCATCCTGTCCTCATCCTGTATTCTCTTTAAGAGTTCCGCCATAGTCTTAAATCCATTCAGTGTAAAGATAAAGTTACATGCCGGATCTGCGATATATTTTTTTATACTCTCTTCGTTATGTGATAACCAGTCAAAAGGTGTTGCGGGCTTCTCGATTTTCCTCAGATATCCCTTGAATGCCATATCGTTGATCATCTTCGAACGATGCTTCTCGCCGAAAAAGAACTGCAAAATAGATATCCAGAAATTCATCGCTCCGAGCGTACCTCTTGTCGTATACGCTGTTCCCTGAATTATCGCACCTTTTATTCCTGTTCCGTATCGTGTCATATATTCTCTGGCTATAAATGAGCCAAAGCTGTGACCGAGGATAAATACCGGTACTCCCGGAAATTCTTCCTGTGTCATCTTTTTTAATCTATGCGCATCGCGCACCAATACCGTTGCGGGATCATTCTTGCAAAAATATCCGTAGATACTGCCTGGCGGAGTGACCGACTTACCATGTCCCAGATTATCATTTCCAATGACCATTATGCCGTTTTCTGCCATAAAACGTGCAAATTCGTCATAGCGGTCGATGTATTCCTGCATCCCATGAATAACCTGGAGAATTGCAATCGGCTGTCCATCGGGAATCCATCTTACTGCGTTAAGCATGGTCTGCCTGTCTCGTGATTTGTAAGTCAGTTCCTCTTTACGTACCATAAGAAATCCCTCCCAACACATATTTGTTCGGGTTATATAATCAAAATGCGTATCATGTGTATATACGCATTTCCGATTATTTAACTCCTATATAATATATGATAACACGAATTGCATATAAATTATCAACAGATTTCAGCTCCGGAAGGCATTGATTTTTCGGGAGTCATAAGAGCAAGATTGCCCTCTGCATCTTCCGCACAAAGAAGCATTCCTTCAGAAACAACACCGGCAAGTTTTGCAGGCTTTAAGTTCACAAGAACCATTACCTTCTTTCCTACCATCTCTTCCGGTGAATAATACTTCCTGATACCTGATACGATCTGCTTCACCTGACTTCCGATCTTAACCTGAGAGCACAGAAGCTTTTTGGATTTTGCAACCGCCTCACACTTTATGATCTCACCAACCTGGAACTGCATAGCACCAAACTGCTCATATGAGATTTCTTCCTTTGCGGGAATATCTATAACTGCTTCTTCAGCTTCATCGCCTGTCTTTGCGGGAAGCGGAGCAAGTCCTGCCTTTGCGAGATTCTCGGCAGCCTTCCTCTGGGCTTCTTCATATTCAGCCTTCTGCTTCTTTGTTATCTCTGCAGCTTTTTCAAGGACATCTTTGAGATCCTTACGTGCAAAGAGCATTTCAGGATTTTCCACTACCTTAGTTCCGCTCTTGTATAATCCAAACTTGCCGAGAGTATCAAAATCTCTCTCTGCCGCATTGATCTGTTCTCTGATCTTAACGGCTGTCTCAGGCATAAACGGATCAAGAAGAGCCGCACCTATTGAAATAGACTCTACAAGGTTATACAGAACAGTTGAAAGTCTGTCTTTCTTGCTCTCATCTTTTCCAAGGATCCATGGCTCAGTCTCATCTATATATTTGTTGCATCTCTTAAAGAGTGTGAATATCTCTGTTAGCGCGTCAGCAACACGAAGCTCGTCCATCTTCGCTTCAACTTTTTCATAGCAGCCTGTGACAACTGCCTTAAGATCGTCGTCAACAGCCTCTTTTACACCCTTATCTTCCAATACTCCGCCGAGATACTTGTTACTCATTGCGATAGTACGGTTAACAAGATTTCCGAGTGTATTTGCAAGATCTGAATTAAATCTCTCAACGAGAAGATCCCATGTGATAACACCGTCATTCTCAAAAGGCATCTCATGAAGCACGAAATATCTTACAGGATCTACTCCGAATAAGCTTACAAGGTCATCAGCATAAATAACGTTTCCTTTAGACTTACTCATCTTCTCTCCGCCCTGCAAAAGCCATGGATGTCCGAAAACCTGCTTAGGAAGAGGCTCTCCGAGCGCCATAAGGAAAATGGGCCAATAGATTGTATGGAAACGAATAATATCTTTTCCGATAAGATGAAGATCTGCAGGCCACCATTTCTTGTACTCTTCTGAGCTGTTGCCCTCAGCATCGTATCCTATACCTGTTATATAGTTTGTAAGCGCATCGAGCCATACATATACTACATGCTTATCATCAAAATCTACAGGGATTCCCCACTTAAACGATGTTCTTGATACGCACAGATCCTGAAGTCCCGGAAGAAGGAAGTTATTCATCATCTCATTCTTTCTGGAAACAGGCTGAATAAACTCAGGATGTGTGTTTATATAATCAATAAGTTTATCCGCATATTTGCTCATCTTGAAGAAATATGCCTCTTCTTCTGCGGGATGAACCGGGCCTCCGCACTCGGGGCACTTTCCGTCAACAAGCTGTCCCTCTGTATAGAACGCTTCACACTCTGTACAGTACATTCCCTTGTAAGATCCCTTGTAGATATCTCCCTGATTGTAGAATCTCTTAAAGATCTTCTGAACCTGCTTAACGTGGTCCTCATCCGTTGTGCGGATAAATCTGTCATAGGATGTATCCATAAGGTTCCAAAGACCTTTGATGGTATCTGATACTCCGTCAACAAACTCTTTTGGAGAACTGCATCCTGCTTCAATCGCTCTTGTCTCTATTTTCTGACCATGTTCATCGGATCCTGTCTGAAAATGAACATCGAATCCGTCTCTTCTCTTATATCTTGCTATAGCATCTGCAAGAACGATCTCATAGCTGTTTCCGATATGAGGCTTACCTGATGTATACGCAATCGCTGTAGTTATATAATATTTTCCCTTATTCTGCATTCCATTCATTCCTTCCTGATATATTACCAACAGAGTAGCTCATACCCGGTCTCGGTCACAAGAAGTTCCACTTCCCACTGTGCCGAAGGCTTTAAATCTGCTGTGTAAACTGTCCAACCGTTTTCTTCATCGCAAAAGATTTCATCTGTTCCCATGTTTACCATAGGTTCTATTGTAAATACCATTCCCGGAACCATTATCATACCGGTTCCAGGTCTGCTGACATAGCTTACAAAAGGCTCTTCGTGAAATTCTTTTCCGCAGCCGTGTCCGCCTATCTCTTTTACGACAGTATATCCGTTATCGAGAGCGTGCTGATGCACAGCATGTCCCATGTCTCCAATAGGTGTCCATGGGATTACCGCTTTAAGTCCCACTTCAAGACACTCTTTGGTCACATCTACAAGTCTCTTCTTTTCCGGGGATACATTTCCTATACAGAACATTCGTGAAGAATCAGAAAAATATCCGTCAAGAATTGTCGAACAGTCAACGTTTATGATATCTCCGTCCTGTAAGATCACATCTTCAGACGGGATTCCATGGCAGACTTCTTCATTTATCGAAGTGCATACACTCTTGGGAAATCCCTCGTAATTAAGATCAGCCGGGATTCCTCCCATTTTTATTGTCGTGTTATATACAATGTCGTCAATTTCCTGAGTTGTCATTCCCGCACGTATCTTATCACCGATTTCATCGAGCACAGCCATATTTATAACCGCACTCTTTTTGATTCCTTCAATATCTTTTTCTGTCTTAAGCAGGTCTCTTGTCGGGATTCTGAAACCTTTATGTTCAAGTTGAATAAGCTTGTCATCAAACGCGGCGTGACATGCCTTATATTTTTTTCCGCTTCCGCACCAACACGGATCGTTCCTCTCAAGTCTTTTATACATTCTATGCCTTCTTACCTCTCTTAATTTAACAAATATAGTATGCCTTTTCGCCTCCCAAATGTCAATTAACGCCACAGACACTTATACCTTTCCGTGTCTGTGGCGTCACATCATTATTATTTCAAATTATTAACTTCTCTGGCCGCTCTTATAGGTTCGTAATCTTCAGGATCCGCTTCCACGTATCCTTCATGTTTGTAAAAAGACAGCGCTTCCTTTCCTTCCTCTGTGTTGCCGATATTAATAAATGTATTTTTTATGGCTTCTTTAAGCGATTCATTCATTACCTGCGTTGTCCTGCTAACGCAGACCGTGTCATTATAAATTCCGCTTGTAACACCTATTACAGCAGTCTCGTCCCAGATATTAAAAGGTCTTCCGTATTCCGCCCTCCATTTGTCTTCAAAATCCCGTCTTGCATCCGCATATATGCATATAACATCCAGTGATTCCGACGCAAGGCCCTCAAAAGCCGTACTGTAGGTATCTAATTCCGTCACATATTTAAGATTTGTGATTTTCTTATTATATTTCTCTTTTAACCAAAGAGATGGATATAAATATCCGGCGGGTGATGTGGAGTTCATTACGCCCCATCTTAACATATTGAGTTCTTCCCATGTAAGAGGCTCACCGTTATTTACTTTTTCCGCCATGGCCTGACCTCTTACCGATGGCCCCGCCAATATCAATGCTCTGTAATATGTTACCGTTTTGTCCGTCGGCGAAGTGGGTGTATTATCATTCCACACTCTCGGCTCATCACTTTCAATCGACAGGCCTTTTCTAAGCGCCGTCAGAATAACATCGCAATACTCCTCATATAATACATACGTTGCTCCCGGAACAAAACCTATATCAACTTCTCCGATTGCAAGTTTTCGGCCTATCATCTCATACGATGAACCAACTTCTATCTCTACATCTCTGACATAATAGCCCTGTTTTATCATCTCGCTTTTAAATAATTTTTTTATCTCATCACTTTTACTTAGTATTTCTTCCTCATCTACTGATTTTACAAATCCAATGGTAAGTCTTTGAACAGATTTTTCTGCTCTTTGCGATGGCGATGCACAGCTACAACCCATTAACATTGTTATACACAAAAGAACAGCAACAGCTAACGAAGTATATTTCCTCATAACGCCTCCACACCATGACACAACACACGGTATTTTTGGAAAAAAAGGCTCATGCGCTATGCACATGAGCCACTTGCAGCTTATACTGAAATTGTATTTTATTTATGTTTTCTTGTCAATGTGTAGTCTGTTATTCCGATAATTTATTCCTAAATTTAATAATATTTTCAGAAATATCGCCTTTAAAAATACCTGAACCGGATACTATCACATTCGCACCAGCCTCCAATATTTCCTCTACATTATCGATGTAAACTCCACCGTCTACTTGAATATCAACATCAAGTTTTCTTTCATCAATGAGCTTTCTGAGCATCCTGACTTTATCAAGAGTTTCAGGAATCAGCTTCTGTCCGCCAAATCCCGGCTCAACCGTCATGACAAGCACCATCTCAACTTTTTCAAGATACGGAAAAACAGCTTCAATAGGCGTCCCCGGCTTAATTGCTATGCCGGCTTTTTTTCCGTATTTATGTATCTCGTCAATGACTGCCGCAGGATTATCGGTAGCCTCCTGATGGAAAGTTATGGAATCCGCCCCTACATCCACAAAATCCTTTATGTAACGTATCGGGTCGATTATCATCAAATGTACGTCAAAAAGCTTATCGGTTATCCCTCTTATACTCTTAACTATAGGCATTCCGTAAGAGATAGAAGGAACAAACATTCCATCCATGACATCAATATGTATGTAGTGGGTGCCAGCCTTATCGACTTCTTCGATCTGCGATCCCAGTCGTGTAAAATCTGCTGACAGAATTGAAGAACTCAATATATTCATTATTTAAGAAATTCCTTTACTGAAGCATATACTCCATCTGCATCAAGACCATACTTGTGTACAAGTTCACCTGCTGTTCCCGACTCACCATACTTATCCTGCATTCCAAGCTTCTTAACAGGTGTAGGTGCACTCTCTGAAAGAGCATCGCTTACTGCGCTTCCGAGTCCGCCGATAACGGAATGCTCTTCAACGGTTACAACCTTTCCTGTCTTCTTTGCCGAAGCGATAACAAGCTCTTTATCAAGAGGTTTGATTGTACAGATATTGATAACCTCAGCGGAGATTCCGTCTGCAGCAAGCTTCTCAGCCGCTCCTATAGCTGAATCAACGCAGATACCGGTTGCAATAATAGTTACGTCTGTACCTTCTTTGATCACAGAACCTTTACCGATCTCAAATTTGTAGTCAGGTCTGTCGTTAATGATACTGCATGCCGCACGTCCGAATCTGATGTAAACAGGTCCTTCGTGCTCAAGAGCTGCGCGAACGCAAGCCTTTGCTTCAATATCATCTGCGGGACACATAACAACCATTCCGGGGATAACGCTCATAAGAGCAAAATCCTCATTACACTGATGGCTGGCTCCGTCCTCACCTACTGTGATTCCGGCGTGTGTTCCGCCAATCTTTACATTAAGATGGGGATATCCCACTGAGTTACGTACCTGCTCAAATGCACGTCCTGCAGCAAACATTGCAAAAGAACTTACAAAAGGAATTTTTCCTGTTGTCGCAAGTCCTGCTGCGATTCCCATCATGTTACACTCTGCGATACCGCAATCTATATGTCTCTCAGGAAATTTCTTCTGAAAAACAGCAGTCTTGGTTGATGCTGCAAGATCCGCATCCAAAACTACAAGATTTGGAAACTCATCACCAAGCTCCGCAAGAGCATTACCATAACTTTCTCTTGTTGCAATCTTCTTTACTTCGCTCATAGTGCCGCACCTATCCTTTCCAATTCTTCCATAGCCTGTTTGAACTCGTCGTCGTTAGGAGCTTTTCCGTGCCATCCGGCCTGGTTCTCCATGAATGAAACGCCTTTTCCTTTAACAGTGCGCGCTATGATCGCTGTGGGCATACCCTTTGTCTTCTTGGCCTCTTCGAAAGCTGCCTTGATCTCATCAAAGTTATGTCCGTCTATATTGATAACGTGGAAATTAAATGCTTCAAATTTCTTGTCGATAGGATAAGGTGAACATACCTTATCTACAGGTCCGTCAATCTGAAGACCGTTGTTGTCAACTATAACAACCAGATTGTCAAGTTTGCGGAATCCTGCAAACATAGCAGCTTCCCATACCTGACCTTCCTGAAGCTCACCGTCGCCAAGAAGTGTATATACTCTGAAATCTTTCTTATCGAGCTTAGCAGAAAGAGCCATTCCGCAAGCAGCCGAGATACCCTGTCCGAGTGATCCGCTTGACATATCAAGTCCCGGAAGGTACTGCATGCTAGGATGTCCCTGAAGTCTTGAACCGAGCTTACGAAGCGTTGTCAGTTCCTCTTTAGGGAAATAACCTTTCTCTGCCATTACTGAATAAAGTCCCGGTGCGCAATGTCCCTTTGAAAGAACAAAACGATCTCTGTCGGGATCTGAAACGTTCTTGGGATCCACATTCATTTCCTCGAAATACAGATATGTAAAAATATCTGTTGAAGATAAAGATCCGCCCGGATGTCCTGCTCCGGCTGCATGAAGTGCCGTTATTATACTTTTTCTGACTTCATTAGCCGTTTTTTGTAGTTCCTGATTGGTCATAGCCATATTGAATTATTTCCTTTCCGTAATATTCAAAGACAAACTGTATTTTCAATTTATCACATGCCGCAAAGTTAGTCTACATCACAGTTTGTCTAAGTTTTATCATTCTTCCGTTTTCTGCCCATAATAGGCATTTGCACCATGTTTTCTAAAATAATGCTTATCTTGAAGGTGTGACGAAATAACATCTATTTTGGGATTCAAGATTTCACTCCTAAATGCCATCTTCGCAACTTCCTCTTCAACAGCCGCATTGTGAACCGCATTGGCCGCATCTTTTCCCCAGGTAAACACTCCGTGATTCTGGCAAAGAACTCCCGGAACCGCCATAGGATCAATGCCGAGGCGCTTAAATTCCTCTGCTATCGCAATTCCCGTATTTTTCTCGTAATCTGCCTCAATCTCTTCCTTGGTAAGTGCTCTTACACAGGGAATCTCTCCGTAGAAATAGTCAGCATGCGTTGTTCCGTAGCAGGGAATTCCTCTTCCGGCCTGTGCCCAGCTCGTAGCATAAGATGAATGCGTATGCACCACGCCGCCCATCTCTTCAAAAGCCTTGTAAAGCTCAAGATGTGTAGGTGTGTCCGACGAAGGTGAAAGTTTTCCCTCAACCTTGTTTCCGTCAAGATCCATAACCACCATGTCATCCGGAGTCATCTTGTCGTACTCGACTCCGCTGGGCTTTATTACAAAGAGCCCTTTTTCTCTGTCAATCGCACTGACATTTCCCCACGTAAACAAAACAAGTCCATACTTAGGAAGAAGCATATTTGCTTCATACACTTTCTTTTTAAGTTCTTCTAACATTTCTATACCCCGCCATTTATACTTTTATCTGAGCGACTCAACCGCTGCCTTCTCTACAGCAAGTCCCGCCGAATAATTCTTGATGAATTCATCGAAGCCCTTAACGTCTTTTTCTTCAGGCTCGCATGTCTCCACACTTACATTGGTGAACACTTTATCGCTAAGATACTTCTCAAGACTCTCGCCGTCCTGTTTCTGCATCATGTATCCCGCAAGTATAGCCTGTCCCCAAGGGCCGCCTTCACCTGCAGTCTCCATAAGCTTTATAGTAGTTCCGAGAGCGGCAGCCATAACTTTGTCACCAACTCCCCTTACTTTGAAGAATCCACCCTGTCCAAAGAAGAAATCAACTTTAACTTTTTCCTCTTTTATAAGAATGTCATTTCCAAGTTTAAGCGCGCCGAGTGCTGTATAAAGATGTGTTCTCATGAAATTTGAAAGATTAAATTTATCATCGGGTTTTCTGACAAAAAGAGGTCTTCCTTCGTTAAATCCCGTGATACTCTCACCTGAGAAATAGTTGTATGCAAGAAGTCCTCCGCAATCGGAATCTCCCTCCATCGCTTTTCTGTAAAGTCCTCCGTAGAGCTCGTCGTCGCTGATATCCTGTCCGAATGTTTTTGCAAACTCTCTGAAAAGAGATACCCACGCGTTTAGATCGGATGTACAGTTGTTGCAATGAACCATGGCAACCTGCTCGCCTGACGGTGTTGTAACTATATCAAGCTCAGGATATGCCTTTGAAAGATCATGCTCAAGTACAACCATTGAAAATACAGATGTTCCCGCAGATATATTTCCCGTTCTCTTTGCAACTGAATTTGTCGCAACCATACCTGTTCCCGCATCTCCTTCAGGAGGACATACAGGCACGCCTTCTTTAAGCGTTCCTTCCGGATCAAGGAAAAGAGCTCCTTCTTTTGTAAGCGAACCTGCTCGCTCGCCTGCACAGAGCGCCTTGGGAAGGATGTCACGAATCTTGATCCCCGCACTCTTTACCTCAGGAAGAGCGTCAAAAGTATCAAGCATTTCCGCATTATAATCGCAGGTCTTGGAATCTATCGGGAACATACCCGAAGCATCACCGACGCCAAGAACCTTCTCTCCTGTAAGTAAGAGATGAATGTAACCTGCAAGTGTTGTAAAGAAAGCAACCTTTCCCACATGCTCTTCCTTGTTAAGAATTGCCTGATAAAGGTGTGCGATACTCCATCTCTGCGGAATGTGGAATCCAAGAGCCTCCGTAAGTTTCTCAGAAGCCTCTTCGGTTATGGTATTTCTCCAGGTTCTGAACGGAACAAGAAGATTTCCGTCCTTATCGAAAGCCATGTAGCCGTGCATCATGGCTGAAACTCCCATAGCTCCAACTGTTATAAGGTCCTCGCCGTATTTGTTCTTTACGTCCTCTTTGAGGCCTTTGTAGCACGCTCTCACACCTTCTTTGATGTCATCAAGTCCATACGTCCAGATTCCGTCAACCAGCTTGTTTTCCCAGCTGAATGAACCCGATGCAAGAGAATTGTACTCCTTGTCCGTAAGAACTGCCTTGATTCTGGTAGAGCCAAACTCTATGCCCAGAAATGTACTGCCTTCGGCAATTACCTTTTTTGCGTCACTCATAACTCCTTCTCCTTTTATTGTATTTTTGTAACCCTTTATTAAATAAGCCCGTCGTTTCTGGAATAATAGAACAGATACTGCTGCATTATCCCGTTATACGGAGCATATTTATCAAAATTAAACCCGTTTGGATACTTAAGCTCAAGAACCCTGTTTATCCAAACATCTTTTGGAAAAGCGTCAAGTCTGTGATACCCAAATAATATCTCACAGTTTGCCACTTTAACCCCAACGCCGAACAACCCCAAAAGTCCGGTCATCAGTTCCTCATCAGAGGCGTCACCCCATTTATCAAGGCTTACCGCGCCGCTTGCAACATCAAGCGCAGCCTGCCTTACGTATTTATCCCTGTAGCCGAGGCTGCAGGAAGCAAGTTTTTCATCTGACAAACCCGCCAGTTCTTCAGGTGTAGGAAAAGCATAGACCGCTCTCCCTTCACTGTCTGTCCCGATTTTCCTTGATACCGCCGCGCATAGCTTTTCAATCGAAGCTTTTATCGCCGGAATATTTTTTCTCTGCGATATGATAAAAGAAATGAGCATCTCCCACGGATCTTGTCTCAAAATCCTGATTCCCTTACCAAATTCCGCGGCGCGGTACAAATAATCGTCTTCATCCTTGTCTATTCTGCCCCGGATTTCTCTGTAATCAAGGCCCAAGTCAAAATAATCCTTCCAGAAATTCTCATATTCATCGGGACTGCAATCAAGCTCATACTCAAACTCACCGCTTTTTTTGATAAAAAGGTGTCTTGAAGAAGCCGTAACTTCATATCCGTCACCATGCTCGTTAAACCTGAAGCACTGCCCGCTGTCTGCTATTTTTTTCAGATCAAAATCATCAAATATTTCTATCTTCATTATGTTTTATCCATACTGTCGAGATACCCTCTGTCCCACAACATAATGTTAAGTTTCTGCGCAAGTTCCACTGCAGGCTGCGTGAAATACTGATTGGTCATAACCACTCCGACCATCCTGCCGTAGTAATCTCTGCCCGCATATATCTCCTGAACCGCTTTAACTCCGATCGGTTTGTCATAGCACTTGCACTGAACCGCATAGGTTATCCCATCTTTTTCGGCAAGAATGTCGGCACCGAAATCTCCGCTTCCTTTTGTCACAGTTGCTTCGGAAAATCCATTTGTTTTAAGAAGATCGGCGCAATAATACTCAAAATCATGCCCTTCCATTTCATCCATCGGAAGTGGCTTCATCCTGTATTTCTTAATATAACTTACGATGAAAACCGCAACTGCGATTATCGCAATTCCCACCGCCAAATATATATAAATTTTCACCATAGGAATCTCCGCTTATTAAAGCTTCAAATCTCCCTCTTTCACCCATCCGAGCTTAACAACTCCCGCATGAACGACAGGTGCGATAACTGCGGGAAGCACGAATGAGATCAGTATCAGTCCGGCCCAGTCAAATCCGGTTATTGCAGCTTTTGCGCCGTCTGCAACATCCTGAACCCATCCCGTATATACTCCGATCTGTCCGACAAATCCGCATGTCCCCATTCCCGACGAAACAGGTGCTCCGTTCATCTTAAGCTTGAACAGACATGTCGCAAGAGGCCCTGTGATAGCCGATGTTACGATCGGTGCGATCCATACTCTCGGATTTTTGATGATATTACCCATCTGGAGCATTGATGTTCCGATACCCTGTGAAACTAGTCCGCCCCATTTATTCTCTTTAAAAGAGATCACGGCAAAGCCGACCATCTGAGCACAACATCCCGCTACAGCCGCGCCGCCCGCAAGTCCTGTAAGACCGAGCGCCGCACATATGGCTGCCGAAGAAATAGGAAGTGTAAGTGCGATTCCTACCGTTACGGATACAAGTATTCCCATGAGGAACGGCTGAAGTTCCGTTGCCCACATGATAAGATTTCCGAATGCCATTGCAGCTTTTCCCAAAGCAGGAGCTATGAGCCACGAGAAGAAAACTCCGACACCTATTGTCACAAGAGGTGTTACCAGGATATCCACCTTTGTCTCTTTTGAAACTGCTTTACCAAACTCTGCCGCAAGTATTGCAACAAACAAAACTGCAAGAGGACCACCCGCTCCGCCAAGTGCATTTGCGGCAAATCCTACCGTTATCATTGAAAAAAGAACAAGTGGCGGGCAGTGAAGCGCATATCCTATTGCCACCGCCATCGCTGGACCGCTCATTGCAGATGCAAGTCCGCCCACAGTATATTCCGTATCTGAAACTGTCGCTACAGTCTGCATAAGAAACGGAATATTAAACTGTTTACCAAATGTATTGATGATCGTTCCTATGAGCAGCGAACAAAAAAGTCCCTGTGCCATAGCTCCCAGAGCGTCAATACCGTAACGCTTCAGAGAAATTTCAATGTCTTTTTTCTTCAGAAAATCTTTCACTTTTCCATCTCCTCCGCTATATATATAGCATTTAAAATCATTGCTATATATTTTACCATAATCACCATATGGTTAAAATATCGGAAGAATCATATATTTTTGCACAAAATACCCCCGCTGATTTAAAGCGGGGGTAATATTATTATAAACGATTTATTTATTTTTAACTACTGTTTTTGCGGATCCGTAACCTGAAAGGTCACTGTATGTTACTACTGTTGCTTTTCCTTCTTCTCTGTCTGCAGAGCCGAACTCGACTTTTACTTCTTTAGCACCTTTAAATTCCTGGTTTGAAAGGTTGTCTGAAACATCATTTCCACGACTCTTATCCTTACAAGCCTCTTCGTACGCATCAGCCTTATTCTCTGCAATAAGAAGGTTCTTCTGGAACTTATTTGAAGAATCACATGCGAACTGGACAAGGAAGCATGCACCCTTCGTATTGTATATTGTATTATTTGTGATCACGCAGTTCTTTGCAGCGCCGGTCTTCTTTGCGTCATAACCGCCAATGCTTATTCCTGCCAAGCCACTGTTTACAATTGTGTTGTTATTTACTCTGATATTATCAACCACAACACCCTTGTGCTCTGTTGCTATCTCAATACCAAGATCACAGTTTTCGACATAGTTATCATAAACATCTATGTCTTTTCCTCCGTCTACATATATACCGTCTGCACAAGCGTCGTCATATGTGACATTTTCTTTTGAGGAAATATTATAAACCACATTATTAAAGATTTTTCCGGCTCTCGCCCTATCTCTGTCATCCTTTGTCGACTTCTCAAAGCCAATTGCATCAATACCGATGTTGTCACAGTCATGTACTTTGTTATTTGAAATCTCAAATCCTTCAACATTTCCGTTAACTACAACTGCTTCACTGTTTCCAAGGCGCAGGCCGTACACCTCACAATCTGTGATAGTAATGTTTTTAGTAGGTTCCTTAAGACTTCCGTCTACAAGAATACCATGTGCATTATAATCATCTGAATGTTTTGAATACTTACATCCCATATCATGAATCTCACATCCCTTAATTGTAACGTTCTGTGAGCCTTCATCTACGCATATACCCTTTGGAGCTACGCTTCCCGAAGGTTTGTTTAATGTAAACCCTCTGATTTCAAGGTTTTCAATAGTTACATCCGATGCGCATACATAGATCATTGAATCATCACTTGATGTAGGAGTGATCTTCGCTCCTTCAAGCACTGCGCCATCTTCACCTACAATCGTTATCCCGTCAGTCTCTACACTGATCTGTTCCTTGTATTCCCCTTTAGGAATAATAATCGTATCCCCTTCATTCGCCTTCTCAATAGCGTCTTCAATAGTTTTAGCCCCTTGCGAACCAACGCGGATAGTTTCCTTTGCATTCACGGGAACAGTCCCCAAGTCACCGTAGAGTGTCAGACATGCAATGAATGTACATGATGCAACTACTTTAAGAATATCTTTCATCTGCATTTCTTTTCTGTTCTCTCCTTTTCTTTTCTTTGTTGGTTGATGTATATATTATAACGGCCTCATGAGAATACTTTACCACACTTCAGTAAAAAAGTGAAGAGTTTTCTTAACATTTTTAACTTTTTCTTTGAATTGGCAGAATAGTGTGTTTTCACGCTGTTTCGCCATAGTGTCTCCCGTCTTTTATCAAGTTCTGCATATTTATATTTCATAAAACGTTTACATTTGTAACTTTTTGTGTTAAAGTACTTCTGTTGTCAAAGGGAGGAAACTTACTCATGAAAAAGAGAGTATTGGCACTATGCTTAGCAATTTCTTTATCGGCGATCGGTATGGCTTGCGAAAGCAGCTCCGAGCCGGAAACGGTCGAGGTCGCAGATCCTTCGGAATATGTAACACAAAATGATACAAGTAAAGATATTGCACCTGTTTCCGATGAAGCCCCTATAGACTCCACCGAAAGCGCAAATAACGATAATATTGATGACGGTACGGACGATTCTTCAGGCAGCAAAGCATCCGACTTTGATTGCTCGGTATTTACCGCAGCAAATTATTCCGAAGTATGTGAATATGCCAAGAAGATTAAAGATCTTACAATTGCCGAAGACTGGAATGCAATCGGTGATATGATCTGCTATCCGGTAAAGAACCGTAACGGCAAAGTTATAAAGTCAAAAGAAGATTTTGTTAAATATGTTTCAGATACGGGCTTTGATAAATCTTATATCGATTCACTCAGCAAATGGTCTGTGGATGAAATATGGTTTGACAGCCATGGGGCCTGCGTTGATGACGGAAATATATGGTTCGAGGATTGCGATTCCGACGATACCGAATTTAAGATCTGTTCTTTCTTTGCGCTATCGGCACAATAAGTCAACGATATTTTTTTCATATATATTAAAAATCAGCAGCCGTAAATCTTGGGCTGCTGATTTTATTTTACAAAGTTAATCCCCTTAAATGACTCCATCACTTTATTATCATTAGACCTACTTTTCTCATTTCTCCTCCAAAAACTCATCCTATTCCCATACATTCGTAGCACAAGCGGATCGCCTTGCTCTTTATATCATGGAACCCTTTGCTGTTTAGCCCGACAACAATAAGAATCACCGCAAGCACTATAAAAACTGCCTGCAATGGCATCTTCTTCCTGTCAATTCTTCGTATACCTATATATATTGCATCTACGGGACAGTGATGCATGCACTCACCGCACTGTATACACTCTCTGTCACAGACTTTTTTTACATCCATCTTACAATTTCTTACGCACGCATCACAATGAATGCATTTTGCTTCATCAACCTGTACTCCGAAGAACGAAACCGGTTGAAAAAAAGAATATATCGCACCAAGCGGACATATAAACCTGCAAAAGCCACGATAAGCAAATATGCAGATTGTAATAATTGTTAATAATAGCACGACTTTCCAGCTAAATAAAATCCCGATAAGGGAACGCAATTTCTTTTGCATAAATGTAAGTGGAATCCCTGCCTCGAGCGTGCCTGCAGGGCATATATATTTACAAAAACCGGGCGCTGAATAAAATATGGGAATCATGACTGCAAATAGGACAAGCAAAACATATTTTATACAGGTAAGCCCTCGCGTGGTCTTACTCTTTTTAAGTTTGGGTGTAGGTATCTTGTGTAAAAATTCCTGAATCATCCCAAACGGACACAAAAAGCCGCAAATAAATCTTCCGAGAAATAATCCCATAAGTAAGAGCGTTCCAAGGATGTAGTAGGGAAATTTATATCTCGAAGAGACAAGAGCAGTCTGAAGGCTCCCAAGCGGACACGAAGCAATCGCTCCGGGGCAGGAATAACAATTCAGCCCCGGAACGCAAACTCCCTTGCTGCCACCTTTCCAGATTGTTCCGGTCGCAAAGCCTTTCACGTTACAGTTATATAAAACGGCTGTAATCAGCTGCACATAGCGTCTTGAAAACTTTTTTAAATGCTCTCCAACTTTCATGTGCCCCTCATTTCTTATCACGTCAGTTCATGCACGCATCAATTGCATCCTTGTACTCTTTGTACTGAGTATCGGCATCCTGTGCACCAAGGAATGTTTTTTCTATAACGCCGTTTTTAATAATAAGAGTGTAAGGAATGCCGTCTGTAGGATATTTTGCCCCGATAGCTCCGTCTTCATCATAAGCAATCGGGAACGTGAATCCATGATTTTCCACAAGTGCATCGACAGTAGCTTTGTCTTCCTCACAGTTTACACACAGAATCGAAAGATTTGAATACGCATCGTTCTTAAGCATCTCAAAAGCAGGCATCTCTCGCATGCAAGGGCCGCACCATGATGCAAAGAAATTGAGGATAACGACATCATCCTTGTGATCTGACATTTTAAACTCAGATCCGTCAACGAGCGTTGCTGTAAAATCAGGAGCCGCATCGCCTTCTTTCAATTCTCCCGCCATTTGCATATCCGAATCGTCCTGATCATCAAGACCGCTTTCATCTTCTGTATTTTCAGGTACCGCATCATCAGAGCCGGCTTCAATACTTGTTTCATTCTCTGCAGACTCTTGCTCACTCGCAGCACCGCAAGCTGTTAAAGATGATAAACAAATACTAATTGCAAAAACAAAACCAAATAGCTTTTTGTATTTACTCATTATTTCGATCCTCCTTTGCTGTGTTTACTTTATCCTACATGCAGATCATTTTCAAATAAATCCTGTTCGTTTACTCCGTTACTGGAATAAAAAACTCCGTTTTCATCAGGCTCAAATGGAAGATATCCCAAGAATTCGCCACTCTTTGAATTAAATCCCATAACATTCTGCTTTATTTCACATGGATAAATTGTTTCTCCGGCCTTGGCAGTTTTAGGCGCATCTCCCGATTCATCTGTAAATGTAACATCTTTTTTCAATATCAGACCGCCGTCAGATCCCATAATAATGGGCTGAAGCTTTTCAGTCTTTTCTTCCGTTGCAAATCCGTCATCACCATATGTATAGTTCTTAGTGCCGATCCAGCTTCCAAAAATATCGTATCTCTTTGCAAGTACTATCTTATCAGCATAAATGCAATAAGTTGAAGAATCTGTTTTCTCATCGTAATTACTATCTACTCTCATATAATCATCAAGCTTATCGAGCTCTTTCATAGAACCATTGTCCCACTTATAAAGCGTTACTGTTCCGTAATATGCATCTCCATAGTTTTCCAATATAAGATAATCCGCGCCGGTTTTATGGACAAATAACGCATCTGCGCCTCCGAACACAATATCGCCATCTGCATAAACCTCAACATCTATAACCTGCTCATTTATTTTCATCTTGCAGGTTGTATCTTTAAACTCAAAAAGAAGTGTATCCTGCTTGCCATCATTTCCAAGGTCTACTTCTTTCTTTTCATTTTCTTTTAATTTCTCATAGTAGAATTCACTGTCATTAGCAGCACTTCCTGTTGCATCTGCCGCTGAATCCGCCTCCGATGATGCATCCGTAGCACCGGATATTTCCACTTCGGATACTTCCGCTGTGCTCTCTTCTTGCTGTTCACCAATGCCAAGATTGCTCATATCGATCGGAGTACATCCGACAAAAAACATCGATACAAGCGGAATTGCCATACATACCATTTTACTCTTTTTCATTTTTTCTCCCTTTCTCCCTTAGGTGTGTTGGTTTTTTCTTACAATGCGGTGGGGAACTTTAATTCCGTTCCCTTAGGAATCACCTTATTTACCGACTTGGTAATACTAAGCGTAGCTCCATCCCATCCATAGGTAATCTTACCTTCAATACCTGATTGTGCCTTAAACTCAATTGTTGTATCGTTGATAAGCGGGTCGTACGCAAGCTGCCCTACTTCTTTTCCGTCTACAACTACTGTTATCGCAATCGAACCGCCTTCCATTCCTTCAGATATATCAAGCATACCGTTATCGCTCACATATGCATTATCCATGAAATATCTTTTTGGCAATTCGTAATTATCACCTTTTACGTCAGAAAGAGTCTTTGCCAGCATATAACAACGATTCTTCAAAAATCTTGCATCCAATTCACAATTTTGCATAGGCACCCATGAGCCTTCCTCATATTCAAGGACATCGTAGCAACGATCAAAGTCAGCTTTCCATTTTTTCTGTTCAGCCTGAATCTCTTCTTTTTTTGATGCATCGGCTTCTTCAAGAGCTCTTTTCAAAAGACTGTCAAGTTCAAGTTCCCATGTATACGGCTCAGCCCCGCTTACAGCGTTCATCTCCATCTGACTGATATCTGTGTCGAAATGATATCCGTTATAGTAATTTGCAATCTTTTCTATTCCCTCTATTTCTTCAGCAATTGATTTACTGTTCTTTATTACTTCATCAACCTTAGATTTTACAATTTCCTCATCATACTGCGATTTATCATAGTCTGCTTCGACCTCTTCTTCCTCGCCCATAATCTCTTTCCAGTTCTCTTCCCACTCATCTATAGGAACCAGGGATGCATCTTCCGTTGAAGCCTCCGGCGTTGTATATTCTGCAGAAGCATCTGCTGAGATCACTTCTTTTCCGATTGATTCAGCCGGACTTACAGCTGCGTTTGAAGCCCCTGCTCCGCAGCCCGTCACCGTCATGCATATACATGACAATATTGATGCAGATAAATATTTTTTAGACAATATGTAATGACCTCCACTATGTAGCAACGTGGATTTACCTGTATACTAAAGTTGCTAAGACAATGGTAACAGGGATTACCGCATACAAAGGGAGGTCACTAAATGAATAATACCA
>ODAI014197944.1_pt1 | contig 20761 bp, 21 predicted proteins | sample 1539321 | NCBI WGS metagenome assembly ODAI01 (sample SAMN02144231, study PRJEB22623) | gut metagenome | biome: sheep rumen | host: Ovis aries | place: New Zealand
AAAAAACATCCATGGCTTCGGAAAGAAGATTTTCTTCAACATCGGGAAAATGAACCCTGACGATCTGTTCCATTAGCTCTCTTCCCGGAAATTCGATATAGTGAAAAATGCATCTTCTCAAAAACGCATCGGGAAGCTCTTTTTCAGCATTTGAGGTGATTATGACTATGGGCCTGTGCTTAGCCTTAACGGTCCTTTTGGTCTCATGGATATAAAACTCCATCTGATCCAGTTCCCAGAGAAGGTCATTGGGAAATTCAAGATCAGCTTTATCGATCTCATCGATCAAAAGCACGACCTGCTCATCCGAATCAAATGCCTCTCCAAGCTTACCGAGCTTTATATAATGTGCTATATCGTCAACACCGCCTTCACCGAACTGGCCGTCATAGAGCCTCTGGATCGTGTCATACATATAAAGACCGTCCTGGGCCTTTGTTGTGGATTTGATATTCCAGATTATGAGTTTTTTCCCAAGAGCCTCGGCAACGGACTGGGCAAGCATGGTCTTGCCGGTTCCGGGTTCACCCTTAATGAGAAGTGGTTTTTTTAATGCCATGGCTATGTTGACGGAATCCATAAGTTCCGGGCTTGCAACATATCCGCTTGTTCCTTCAAATTTTTCCATCATAAGCTTTCTCCATCAAAAAATCTTGCAATCTCAGATCTGAGCATTGCCATATTTATAGTTTTAAGAAGATATCCCTGGGGCTTCAGATGCATGACTCCTTTTACGGAATCCTTATCTGATTTTGAAGTCAGAAAGATCACGGGAATATCTTTTGAACTCTCTTCGCTTCTGATCATCTCAAGTATCTCGGGACCTGTTGCAACAGGCATCATATAATCCAAAAGGATAAGATCCGCATGGTTTTTTGCAAGCCATGTCAGAGCCTGGATACCGGAGTTTGCCATAAAGACATTATATTTATCCTTAAGCCAGTCCCTTATGGTCCTAAGATATGTAACATCATCATCAACGATCAGAATCCTGAGTTTATCTTCATCCTCCGAAACGATGGTATGTGTATTTCTCAGTAATTTCAGAAGGACATTCATATCTATGGGTCTTTCCAGCTTTCCTGCAAGGAAGTTATCGGAAATATAATTTGATACTACCGTAAAATCAGAAGGAGTTCCGATCAGTATAAGCTTAAGATCATCATCATTACATTTATCCCTCAGATACAAAAGAACTTCAGTCTTTTGAAGCACAACCTCATCGAGATACAAAAGAATAAGTCTTTTTTCATCTATCCTCTGATTGATATTGGCAGTATCGATAGAACAGAAATTACACATAAAACCGTCTGCTTCAAGCTTAGCCTTAATGGCATTTACCATAAAGCCCTCGGATTTTGCTATCAAAAGTACCGAATCCGTCATAATGCCTCCTTTGCACTCTGAACCACCTTATCCCAGTTGAGTTCTTCCAGCCCCTCTCTAATTTTAGCGATCCTGTCGGAATCTTCTTTTTCAAAGCTGTATTTTTCCAGCTGACTCAGTATCAGCTCAATACTGTCATAGTCCATCATGGAACCAAGTTCAAAAATCGATGAATAAGCATCAATGAGCACGGCAGGATCAGCAGGGACCTTTTCCGAATCATCCATACCGCCCTTTTTACATGTTATCATGGAAGCGATATCTTCATACATTTTTAAAAGTGTATCTGTCTTTTGTTTAATAAGATCTGTATTATTATCATTACCCGCCTTTTCAAGCTCAAAAGCAAGATCTGAAAGTTCAAGCGCTCCTATTATCCTTGCGGAGCTCTTAAGAGCATGTACACGTATAGTATAGGCAGATACATCTTCCTCCTCATAAAATCCGCGTATTTCCCGGGATTTATTTTTTGCACTTGATGCAAAAATATCCAGCGCCCGTACAAACCCTTCCCCCGATCCGCAGTTTTGAATGCCGGTATCAATATCAATTCCGGGTATATTGTATATATGCTCCGGAAGAATATAATCATCCTCTTTAGGTTTGGAAACAGCCTGCACGGTTTCTTCTGATTTTACAATACTTTCACGGGGCATGTCATATGAAGACTCATTAACAGGCAATGTATAATCTTCACTTTCTGATTTTTCGTATCTTCCTGAACCAACTACAAATACTTTATCTTTTGGAAGATAAAGCAAAAGCATTGCATCGATAATATCAGGTCCGCATCCCGTCTCTATAAAGTCTGTAAAATTCTCATAAAGGACAGCGGGATCTTTAACGCTGCCGGCATCAATGATCGAAACGGAGGGAGAAGAAATATTGTTCCAGATAAAAGCCTTAACCGCTCTGTTATTTTTGGCTGTCAGATCTTCTTCAACAAAGATCATGTCATAATCAACATTTGATAACAGATGCAGACAGTCATCTCCGCTGTATGCGATATCGATCCTTGCCAAGGTTGTAAGAAGAAGTCTTGCAAGACGGGATATCTCTTCTCTTGCATTTCCCGCAACAAGTATCCTGCATCCCGGTGAGATAACAGGCCTTGAGAATGTTGAAGCAAGCATAAAACGGGAAATTCCTACGGAATCATTATATTTAACAAGGGTATCCATCATTGCAACAGGAAGGAACTTGCCTATGATCCTTAAGATGGAACCGTCCGAGAAAGGCTTAGGTATATAGGAATCAAAACCTTCCCTGAGATATTTTTCTTTTTCTCCCTTAACAGCATTGGCAGTCACAACGATAATGGGCGTAAGATCACAAAGTCCCTCATTTCTGATTATATGCATTGCATCTATACCATCCATGCCGGGCATCATATGATCCATAAGTATAAGATCATAGGAACATTTTCTGACCTTGTCTATAGCTTCAAGACCGTTTGCGGCAACATCTGTAGAAAATCCGAAATTAGCAAGGATCCTAAGAAGCAGTTCCATATTAAGTTCATTATCATCCACACACAGAATCTTATACTGGGCGGAATCTCTCTTATAACCGAACCTGTGAAGACTGTCCCCGTAAAGGGAAGAAGCGGGATTTAAAGAGTCCCCTGCAGATAAAGATCCGGGTCCGTTTAAGCCATTTTCTCCTCCGGCAGGCGAAAGAGACATACCCATTCCGGGGCCCATTCCCGGACCCATGCCTGGCATCATTCCCGGGCCCATTTCCGGACCCATGCCATGGCCGACAGCGGGATTTGCCACAATGTCATAACCGTCCGAATTAAAGACAACTTCTTCATCCGCATTATATTCATTATGATTTATGGCTTCATCTATAACACCGGAAAAGAATTTATTCAGTCTCTGGGCACTGTTAAATACATTTTCAGCCTGTTTTCTCGTGGAAGGATCGGTATTTGTACTGACTATCTGTTCGGAATATCCAAGGATAGCATTAATAGGAGTCTTCATTTCATGGGACAGATATGTCAAAAACTTTGATTTTACTTCAATTGCAACTTTAAATTTTTCCCGGGCTATATGCTCTCTTTTACGGCTTTTTTCAAGTTCCTCGGATAAAGCATCAAGTTTAGACTTATCGGGAGTCTCAAGTACCATGAAGAGCATCACCATGGCAAGAGACGATGTATAGAATGTCAGCATTGTCTTTGGAACAACGAAGATCTGCAATGCAAAAAAGAAAATCATTATAAAGAGCGCTCCCCTTAAGCAAAACATCTGGATAGGAGCGAATTTCTTTTTGTTTCTGTAGGCGATGAAAATACCTTCAAACGCATAATAAAGCGGAAAGATAAATACAATAAGAGAAAAAAGCGGACCGTGTACATATCTTCCGTGAGGATCAAAAGTAAACGCTATGGGAATGAAAAGATTAACTATAAGAATAAGTGTATAAATAAAATTTATGGTATGGTCGAAGATCTTCTGCATCCCGGAAGTGTCTTTCAATCCGGAGAATGCCACCATGTAAAGCGAAAACGAAATTGCGGAGAAAAAAGCAATAAAACAATCAAAGGTATTAAACGCCATCCTGAACCAGAAAGGCAGAGAATTACCCAGAGAATGAATAAGCGCAGTAAAAACATCAAGCATTGTACTTGTTGTGACCAAAGAGGCGAAGATCTTAAATCTGTATCCGGATTCATTATCATCCCTGTAGGATCTGAATACAAAGATAAGGATGATCAGATCAACCGGTATCATCGCCATCTCAAAATACATATTGTAGTTTAAATGTATCGACATTATCTTTTTTCCGAATCCCTGTAATTGGCAGCCCTTTTGTATAATCCAAGAGCGTTCCTGTAAAGATCCTCATATCCTTCCGAATATCTTCTGATATCTTCAACTCCGTGGATCTGAGGGTATATACCTATATCGTTAGTGATCTGATATTTGTTTTTCGGAAGATATTTGATCAGCATATCCTCGATATCTCCCGGGGCTACGGGAACGGAGAGTATCGAATCATATTTAATGTGTACATCACCGGATGTATCGGGAAATGAATCATAACAAAGACAGATACAGGGCTTTTTCGAATTAAGAGGATTGATAAGTCCTCCCCGGATCCTTCTTATGATCTCACAGTCTTTGGAATCCTTAACTCCTTCCCTTACAAAAAACATATCAAATTTATTTTCTTCGATAAGTTTAAGAGCCTCCTTAGAATCACCTGCAATGCTTAAATCGGCGCCAAGGGATCCTAATATATTTTTAAAGAAAGAAACATTATCTGAAGTATCATCAATAAGCAGGATCTTTGCGGCAAAAACATTGATCTTACGTATCTTTCCGTAATTGGTTATACTTTTATTATTTCCCACATCCCTGATATCGCCAATTATCTCATCATCTTTGAGCATAACGGGAATGCTGAAGGAAAAGATCTTTTTACCATCCGCTTCCTCAAACGTGAGAGAACTCTTCATGAAATGAACAAAGGCTCCGCACAAAAACAGTTCGAAAAATCCCTGCTCATTTTTTGAAAAATTATAATTGTTCTCTGAAGGAGCAAGCAAAAGGCAGGATTTTACCCTGTCATCATCGCAGGAAAGTCCGGTGCATATAACTTTAAAAACAACACCGGATTTACCGGAGCTATTGTCAAATCCGATAACAAGCTCAGCAATACCCTTATTGTCGATATTTTTTTCTATAAAGCTGAACAGATTAAGAAGAGCCGTCTTTATCTTGTAAGGATCGCCTATCTGGTTTCTGGGACAGTTTCTGTCAGCAGACACATTTAAAACTATATCTCTGGATTTAAGAGGAGGAGAAACCGTTGTTACGATATCAACGATAAGAGAAGCAAAATCGTATTCTTTGATAAGGGATTCCACATTTCCTGCACTGAACCGCATAAAATCAATTACGCCCTGGGAAAGACTGATCACATCTTCAGCCGAAGAGCGTATGGAAACGGCCTGTTTTCTGATTGTATTATCGGGACTTTCCCTTAAAATGATCTCATCATTACCCAAAATGCCGATCATATGAGTTCTGATCTCACGTGAAAGATTGGTCATGAAAACTCCGAAATTATAATTCTGAGTTTCAATTTCCTTTCCTGCCCGGGATAATTTTTCCGACATCTCTTTCTTGTATCTGAGATGATGGAAAAAAAGCATAAAAAGAGAAATGATCGAAACGATCAAAAGAAATGACAAAATATATATTGGATTTACAAAATTACCATCTGGTATCTGATGATTCATCCTTCTTTTCCCGTAGCATCAATTCTCTGACGGCGGTAATGGCATCTTTGTCATCAAACAGAATATGATTGACCTGTTCTATGATGGGAAGGCTCACATCATATTTTCTTCCGAGTTCAAGTCCGGCCTTGGCAGAAAAAATACCTTCAACCACCATACCGACTTCTTTCTGTGCTTCGCTTAAGGTCTTTCCCTGTCCCAGAAGCATACCGCATTTTCTGTTTCTGGAATGAATGCTGGCACATGTAACGATCAGATCGCCTATTCCCGTAAGTCCCGCAAAGGTTTCGGGATTGCATCCCATCTTAACCCCGAGTCTTGTTATCTCGGCAATTCCGCGGGTAATGATAGCCGCCTTGGCATTGTCTCCGTATCCCATTCCGTCAGCGATGCCTGCTGCAAGAGCAACAACGTTCTTAAGAGCTCCGCCAAGTTCCACACCTTTTACATCATTGCTGGTATATACCCTGAAGGTCTCGGTCATGAAAACATCCTGGACATAAAGTGCCGTTTCCTTGTCTTTTGAAGCTGCAACGATCGTTGTAGGCATCAGACGGCTGACTTCCTCGGCGTGGGTCGGTCCCGAAAGAGCGCAGACCCTGACTCCCTTTATCTCATCTTCTATCTGCTCGGACAATGTTTTAAGAGTTCCCTCTTCTATGCCCTTTGCAACATCAACTATTATCTGTCCTTCTTTTATAAGAGGCGCAAATCTTTTTGCAGTACTTCTTGTAAAAGAGCTGGCAACAGCCATTACGATAATATCCCTGTCCGTAGCAGCTGTTTTGTCATCAAGTGTATATGTGACACTGTCCGGGATCTTAGCACCGGGAAGCATCTTATGTTCATGATTTGCCGAAAGATAATCTATCTCGGAATCAAGAGCCGACCAGACACAAACATCATGTCCTGCATTTGCAAGAAGTATGGTAAGACCAATTCCCCATGTACCGCCGCCGAGAACAGTGATTTTAGCCATTTTTTTACTCCTTATTTTTCCTTATTTTCAGAATTTACAGCATTAGCCTGTTTTTCAAGCTCGGAAAGACCTCTTTTTTTGCCAAGATATGTCTTTCTTTCCTCATGCTTTAAAAGTCTTACGATATTTGATCTGTGCTGCCAGTATGCAAGAAGCATCAGGCAGCCGGAAAGAATATAAAGCTCATTAAGCACAGCCTGTGACACTCCTTCAAAAATACCGAAAACTCCAACCTGTCCCTCAATAACAAGCTGCACCATGAAAAGTGCATAAAAAATGAGTGCGCTAAGGCTTACATAATGAGTGACAAAAAACGGGATAAAGAAATAGCAAAGCCCCGTGACAAAAAATGTCCAGTGAAAACCGATGACAGTTCCGCCTGTTGCCGCGATACCTTTTCCGCCCTTAAATCCCATATAAAAAGGGAAATCATGAGCAAGTATGCATCCGGCGCCGCCCCACATGATCAGCAGATATTTCATATCAGGATACATATTTCCGAAAGTATATCTGATTATAAGAGATGTAAGTATGGCTTTCAGCATATCTCCGGCAACAACGATAAGTCCGCCCTTTGGTCCTAAAACCCTTAAAGCGTTGGTGGTTCCGGCGTTACCGCTTCCGTAATTCCTGATATCAATACCTTTATGCTTGCCATATATGAATGAAGTCTGGATAAGGCCAAAGGCATATCCTGTCAAAAAACACCATAAACGAGCCATTTTATTCCCCTTTTCTCTCCCTGACGATGATCTTCAGGGGAGTTCCCTTAAAACCAAAGGTTTCCCTTATCTGGTTTTCTATATATCTGATATATGAAAAGTGAGCAAGTTCCTTATCATTTACAAAAATAACAAAGGTTGGAGGTCTTGAAGAAACCTGTGTAATGTAATAAAGCTTCAGGAAACGGCCCTTGTCATTTGGAGGCTGCTGCATTGCAACTGCCTCTGCAAGTATCTCGTTAAGAGCACCGGTTCCCACTCTCTTATCCTGACTTTCCCTGACCATATCAATAGTCTCAAAAAGCTTGGGAAGCCTCTGCCCGGTAAGTGCCGATATAAAAACGATCTCAGCATAAGGCATAAAGGAAAGAATGTTTCTTACATCATTAGTAAATTTGTAAATGGTCTTATCGTCTTTTTCGACGCTGTCCCATTTATTGACGGCAATGACAACCGCCTTGCCTCTGTCATGGGCAATACCTGCGATTTTTGCATCCTGCTCTGTGACACCTTCACCGGCATCAATAACAAGAACAGCTATATCCGCTCTTTCAACGGCACCCACTGTCCTGACAATCATATAATGTTCAAGATCGTCCTTGATCTTGTTTTTACGTCTGAGGCCCGCAGTATCAATGAGAATATAATCTTTGCCGTTATATGATACCTTTGTGTCCACGGCATCCCGGGTTGTTCCGGCAATATCCGAAACGATAAGCCTGTTTTCACCGAGTATCTTATTGATAAGGGATGATTTTCCGGTATTGGGCTTTCCTATTATCGCAATCTTAGGGATGTCTTCTTTGACATCTTCCTCGGACTCTTCGTCAAAATAGCTGACTACTTTATCAAGAAGCTCTCCGAAACCCTGTCTTTCCGTGGAAGATATGGGAAAAGGATCTCCGATACCAAGGTTATAGAATTCGTAAATATCGCTTTGATACTTCTCGTAGGAATCAACCTTATTTACAGCAAGGATAACGGGTTTACGAGACTTTCTGAGCATGGAAGCAACACCTGAATCCGCATCCTGAAGTCCCGTTTTTACATCACATACAAAAATAATGACATCCGCCGTGTCTATGGCGATCTGTGCCTGATCCCGCATGGAACTAAGGAGTATATCCCCCGAGTCAGGTTCTATTCCTCCTGTGTCTATCAGTGTAAAATTATAATTAAGCCATGAAACATCGGCATAAATCCTGTCTCTGGTAACTCCCGGGGTATCCTTAACAATTGAGATCCTTTCACCCGCAAGAGCATTGAAAAGAGTGGATTTACCGACATTCGGACGGCCTACAACTGCCACTATGGGCTTTGTGCTCATTTATCTACTCCAAGGCATGAATCAACAAAGCTATAACCATTAGATTTTATCGTAAATACGCGAACTTGTAAAGAATCGGACATAGCGGAAACGGTTACATCATCAAGAAAATAATCGGTTCCAGACCTGAGAACATTTTCGGGAATATAGACCGCATCCCCGAGATTTTTACCTTTAAGCTGTTGAATGATATCCCTGCCCGTCAAAAGTCCGGAAACAGTGATATTTTCACCGAAGAAATCATTTCTGACGGCATATACGTCTATCCTTAAAAGACTGCTTATACCCATGATCCTGTCGGCAAAATCCTTAATGACAGGGAAAGCCAGACGCCCGGATACAAGGGTGATATGTCTTTTTTCGGAAATGCTATCGAAAGTCCCGTCTTTTAAGCGTTTATTTATCTGTTCATCAATCTCATCAATAAATGAACGCATCATACCAACACCGTTATCAAGCTGGGGAAAACCGTCATACTTTGAAGCATCCGGAAGAGAAAGCCCTGCATTTAAATAGAATTCATCGCTTGCATAGACAAAATGTGTTCCGTACTTTTTGAAAGCTTCTTCCTGAAATCTTTCTATAATGCTTACTGCCGTCTTACAGTCATTTACGTCAAAGGGATCAAGGTGGAACAATCCCTCGCGGTATTTTGAAAGCCCTACAGGAACAACAGAAAGGCTCTTAAAAGAAGGATAATAATCCAGAAGTTTTTCAATTGAATATTCAAGCTCTTTTCCGTCATTTATGCCCTTGCAAAGAACGATCTGGCCATTCATCTCAATACCTGCCTCTGCAAGAACATCAAGCTTTTTTAAAGATTCCCCCGCAAAACGGTTCCCAAGCATTTTACATCTCAGCTCCGGATTCATGGTATGGATCGATACGTTAACAGGAGAAAGATTATAGCGGATGATCCTTGAAAGATCCTTTTCGGACAGATTTGTCAGAGTAATATAATTACCCTGCAAAAAAGAAAGTCTTGAATCGTCATCTTTAAAATACAAAGTTTCACGCATACCCTTGGGCATCTGGTCAATAAAACAGAAAATGCAGTTATTGCTGCATCTTCTGTAGTTATCCATCATTCCGTTTTCGAATACAAGGCCGAGATCCTCGTTTTCGCCCTTTTCTATCTCATACTCCCATTCTTCTCCGTTCCGTAAAAGGGTAAGGATCAGATGGTCAGAAAGGGTAAAAAACTGGTAATCAAATATATCCTCTATGGGATTATCATCTATCTTCAGGATCTCATCTCCGGGAAGAATGCCCAGCTCATCTGCGATAGAACCTTTATTTACACTTTTTACCACATGGGTTTTATTCATAGTCAGGTGATTTATAACTCAATGCCCCTGCGCTGGTTATAGTTTTCAAGTATGGCGTGCATCTTCTGTGTATTATCCAATACATTGGCCATGGATGAGTCATGATTCATAAAATCGATTATGGATGCGATGAATTTACACATATCCGCTTCGATAAAATAAGGCCTGTCATAGATCTCAGGAGGCAGATAAGTGAGATTGGTGGTGATAAGACGGTCAAAATACCCCTTTTCGTAAGCTTCGTCAAAAAGACTGAGTCCTTCTGTAAAAAGTCCGAAGGTGGTACAGATAAATACTCTTCTTGCATTCATCTCCTTCAGCTGTCTTGCGGTATCCACCATTGAACCTCCGGATGAGATCATATCATCAATGATGACAACATCCTTTGAATCGATATTATCACCTAAAAATTCATGGGCGACTATCGGGTTTTTACCATTTACGATCCTTGTATAATCACGTCTCTTATAAAAAGTACCGGTATTTAAGCCTAAAACGTTGGCAAAATATATTGCCCTTTCCATGGCTCCCTCATCGGGAGAAATGACAACCATATGATCCTCATCCACGATAAGATCTTCTTCATTTGTAAGAAGAGCCTTAATGAACTGATAAGGGGGCATGAAATTATCAAAACCGCTTAAAGGGATCGAATTCATGACCCTGGGATCATGGGCATCAAAGGTGATGAAATCATTCATGCCCATGTTACTGAGCTCTTTAAGCATATTGGCTGCATCAAGAGATTCCCTGCTGGTCCTTCTGTGCTGACGGCCTTCATAAAGAAAAGGCATGATAACATTGATCCTGGTGGCCTTGCCGTCCACAGCTGCAATGATCCTCTTAAGATCCTGATAAATATCGTCCGGGGACATGTGGTTCTCATAACCGTTCATGTTGTAAGTAATTGAATGATTACAAACATCAACGAGAATATAGAGATCGTATCCTCTGGTGGACTGAAGAAGCTGTGCTTTCGCCTCACCGCTTCCGAATCTGGGTATCTCAAAAGGAATAAGATAATTATCCTTCTGATAACCCTGGAACGCGGGATCGTTCTTTACAAGATCGTTATGGATATCCTTACGGAAAAGAGCAAGGTATGAATTGATGGTCTCTCCCTTGCCTGCAAATGAAGGATGGACGATGAGTCCGAGTTTTCCTACGGGCATGGAGTTTTCAAGTTCTAATACATTTGGCATGATTTACACCTGTTTTAATCAAATATAATTAAATAATAGTTACTCTATGCGGCTGTGCACATATATATTATTTTTTGAATCGAAGCGCTCGCGAAGGAATTCGGTCGCCTGGCCCGAACGAAGTGAGTGGCCTGCGGCACGAACTAAACCATTCGGTAACAGAATTCCCGCTCAGCGCGAGAAATGAAAAAAATGATATATATGGGCCGACAGCCGCTTAACTTACATTGGCGGTTTATGATTATACCATATGATGAGGATTTTCACCAACCATAACAAAATGCATTCTCAATATGAGTTAATTCGCTATCATTTCTGATGCCTATAACATCGTATCTGATCTGAAGTTCTGAATATTCGGGATTTTTGGAAATGAAATACAAAGAAGAACGGCAAATCTTCTTTTGTTTCGAGGAGGTTACGGCTTCAAGAGGGTCCCCGGAAAGGCCGGATCTTCGGAATTTAACTTCCGTAAAGACAAGTTCCCGAGAAGGAGAAATGGATATTATGTCAACCTCTCCGAACTTACAATAGAAATTTCTTTCAAGAATTTTATGTCCTTTATTTTCAAGATACCGGGCTGCGGTATCTTCAGCCATATATCCTTCGGTTCTTTTATTCATATAAATCAGGATTTGATCATCTTATTTTTAATCTTGTCCATGGAATCAACAAATATAAGGATCTCGGCTACAACTTCATAAAGCTCGGGAGGTATCATTTCTCCGATCTCGAGCTTTGACAATGTGTTTGCAAGCTTGTCATCCTCATGTATGGGGACGTCATTTTCCTTTGCTGTTTCGATTATCTTCTCAGCAAGTTTTCCCTTACCCGAAGCAATGACTCTGGGGGCATCATCCGAAGGGTCATATTCAAGCGCAACCGCTGTTTTTACTTTTTTCTTCTCTTCTGCCATTATGCCCTCACATCAAAAGATCTCATGCCTGCACTGAAGGATGCAGACGACATACCTGCATGCATCAGAAGGAAATTGACTCCGCCCTTATCCAGAGCATCTTCTTCAGGATCATTTTCATCACCCCTCTTTTTCATGGAACAGGTGATGTCATATCCTCTTTTTTTCAGTCTGTCCGTAAGCTGATCCATATGGGCATTCAACAGATCCAGAGTATCATCATCCGCAACGGTAAAGTTGGTGGATACTTTTCCTCCCGCCTTAAGATCCATGGATACGTAAACATCCACAGGTCCCAGATTATCCATATCAAGATGAAGAAATGCAGTCACATTTGAATCATCGGATGTCATATTCTTTTTATTTGAATATACATAAAGATCCCCGTGGGCATTATCTCCACCTGAAAGTTTTAAGGGAAGCTGGATATATGCATACATCTGGTTGATCTGGTTAAGGAAATCCACATTGGATCTCATATTGTCAACAGCTTTAAAAGCTTCGCTGCCGCTTAGCCCAGCATTTGACATGGACTGTTTAATGCCTTCAAGATTTTCGTTAAGTCTTTTATACAGGGATTCGACTTTTTCTTTATCCGCAACATCAGAAGGAGAAACCTTCCATCCGTCTTTTAAGACATTAAATATAAGGCCTCTTACAGACTCATTTGATATCAGTTTATTTAATGAACGGTGATCCCCCTCTGAATATGCTTTTTCAAGAGCGGCACTGACATCCTTTAAAAGGCTGCCGATATCCGAAGGCTTATAATCAGGGTTTTTACCGATCTCCCTTAGCAAAGAAATGGTATCTCCCACATAATTTTTAAGTGAAATTTCAGGATTCTTATCACCGGATGCATTACCTGCTTCGGCATTTGATGCATCCTGCGTTTTTTGCGACAGATCAGGTGTTAAAACTTTTTCATTATCCGTAATGTTTTTATCTGAAGGATCTGACTGAAGGGATTTTAAAAGCTCAAGTGCTTTGGATGCAGGATCGCTTAAAACTAAGTCACCGGATGCAGATTTATCAGTTCCCAAACTTTCAGCCTGATCAGTACCTGTTAAGATCTGTCCCTGCTTTATATCTTCTGATAAAGGCACTGCCCCTTTTGAAAAGCCTTCGGCATTACCTGCATCAGGTGAAGTTAAAGAATCAGCCTGCTCCTTTATGATGCTTTCAAAGCTCTCCTTAAATCCCGCATTAAGAGGTGATGAAGAAAAAGCTTCCTGAGAAGAAACATATTCTTTGGAAAGCAGCGTAAGTTTATTCATCAGCTCAAAAGAACCGCCCGAATCATTATTTTTTACAAGATCAAGAAGTGCTTTGTCAGTAAGCTCACTGAGAGTCTGCATTCCCTGATCGATCTGGTACGACAGATTTTTATAGCTTTCGATGTTCTGAAGATTGGATTCGTTAACCTCAATACCCAGTTTGGACAGATCCACAATATTTGTGATATCAGACTCGGGATAATTTCTTACATTTTCATACATGGAAAGAAGGGATGATCTGTCAATGGGAAGCCCGGCTTTCATCATCTCAAGAGTCATGGATGTTGTCTTATCATCAACAGGGATCTGGGCATAATCAAGAGCCTTAAGAACATTCACATCAGCGGATGTATTTGTAAGAAGTGGGGAAATGGTTACTGTTGAGCCTGAATTTTTTACTTCAAAAGAAACGCTCTGGCCTTCCGTCAAAGCCATATTTGAAGAAAGCTTTGCATTTAATGTCTCACCGGAAGGAAGCCTGAGCACAACATCAGAACCGCCGGACTGTACAACTTTAGCCTGAAATGTATCTCCGTTTTTCATGGCGGCAAGTTTTGCGCTGCCGTCAACACTCTGCTTGTCAGAGGATGTATCGGGGACGTTCTTTATTCCGTTAAAAAAGATATCGGATATTCCGGGCATTTTTTGTCCTTATTTACAAAATCTGATCATACATAATCATGAATGAATGAGCGTCTGTGTATGGGACACGGGCCGAGTTTTTTCAAAGCCTCTCTGTGTTCTTCGGTTCCGTATCCGACATTTTTCGCAAATCCGTATCCGGGATATTTACTGTCATATTCCTGCATCATACGGTCTCTTGTTACCTTTGCGATGATACTGGCGGCACCTATGGAAATACTTTTGGCATCTCCTTTGATTATGGGAACCTGCATTATATCAATTCCCGGTATCGTGACAGCATCATTTAAAAGAAGATCCGGTGCAGGATCAAGGCCTGCAACAGCCTGCCTCATGGCTTCATAAGTTGCCTGAAGGATATTTATCTCATCGATCCTTTCGGGAGAGACAATACCGATGGATACGCTGACGGCTTTTTCCATTATCTCATCATAAAGTCTTTCTCTTACTTTTTCGGATAATTTCTTGGAATCATTAATATATAAAATGTCACAATCTTTCGGAAGGATCACGGCTCCTGCAACAACAGGCCCTGCAAAAGGCCCTCTCCCCACTTCATCGATACCGCAGATGAATCTGTGGTCTGAATACTTTCGTTCAAACTCGGAAAGCTTATAGATCCTGTCTTTTTCGGCAAGAAGCTTATTATATCTGACTTTGGCTTTTTCTATAAGTTTTTGAACTCCGCACCTTTCATCTGCCGCAAACTTTTTTATAACTTCAGGAAGAACTTCATCAGGCGAAGAATCAAATATTTTTTTTATTTCAGAAATATTTTCCATATCATTCAACCTTTCCGAATTTACTGAAGGGGAACAGCCTGAATACCGCCTTTCCCATGATCACGTCTTTTTTTATATTCCCTACATTGGGATATCTCGAATCCATGGAGTTATTTCTGTTATCACCCATGACAAAATATTCATTCTCTCCAACGTAAACATCATACTCGGCAAGACCTCTGTTTTCGGGAAGAATAACTTCTCTTCCGTAATTTTCGGTTAGGATCTCACCGTTTATATATATTTTACCTTTTTCATCTATGTGAACAGTCTCACCGGGAAGTCCGATGACTCTTTTTATAAAATATGTGTCCTTTTCATGGGCATAGGGAAATATGACAATATCAAACCTCTCGGGATCTCCTGTAAGATAACAGAATTTATTGACCCAGAGGCTTTCTCCGTCATAAAGAGTATCACACATGGATGAACCGTCAACCACGGATCTCTGGCCTATGAACTTAAGAACAAAAGCCGCGATCGCGAAGATAAAAAGAAAATATAACGCAGTTCCGAAGGCACTTTTAAGAGCCTGGTTTCTTTTGGATCTCTTACTCATTATCCGTTGCAACCTCCAAAGTTAAACGTCCCAGCCTGCCGCCACGAAGGTCTAAAAGCAGCTGATCCGATGATCTGTCAATATCAACCTCTCCGCCTTTTGAGAGAATTCCGTTTTTAATACCTACGGCCTTAATGATATCTTCACCCTTTAAAGATTCATCACAACCGTATTTTGATGTAAGAAGCCCCGGATATATATCTTTTAAAAGATCCACGGTCTCAAAAGCAAGCTGAGTAGTATTTATTACCTGGTCATTTACGGAACCTATCACGGCAAGTCTGAAACCAACCGATTTATCTTCATATTTCGGCCATAAAAGTCCGGGAGTATCCAAAAGATCAAGACCCATGGATGTCTTTACCCACTGGTTGCTTCTTGTTACTCCGGGTTTATTTCCGGTTTTTGTGGGAGATTTTTTTGTAATTGTATTGATAAGAGTGGATTTTCCCACGTTGGGGATGCCGCATACCATTGCTCTTAACGGCCTTCCGACAATGCCTCTTTTTTTGTCACGCTCTATCTTTTCGGCGCAGACCTTCAGTGCGGCTTTTTTTATCTCATCGGATGTTTTCTTATCCCTGGAACATACGGAAAGAGTTTCTATCCCCTTACTTTTAAAATGATCCACCCACTCAGCGGTCTTATTTTCATCCGCAAGATCTGATTTACCTAAGACGATCAGCCTGAATTTTCCGGATGCAAGATCATCGATATCAGGATTCCTGCTTGAAAGCGGAACCCTTGCATCAAGTACCTCAATACAAAGATCAACGAGCTTTAACTCATCTCTTATCGCTCTTATGGATTTTGCCATATGGCCGGGATACCAGCCGTAATCATTACCTGCCATTATTTTACCCGATGCATGGTTTTATCCCCGTAGGCAAAAGCAAACCATACCTTTCCGAGAATATCTTTGCTGTGAACAGGACCTATATTTGCATTCCTTGAATCATCAAGATACAAAGGATCATCACTTAAAACAAAATATGTACCCTGTTCTATGGTTATCTCTCCGGATGCGATCCCGGGATCGGTCAGTTTTGAATCCACATACTCGGACACTTTATCATTAACATATAAAACCCCGTCTTCAATACGGACCTTGTCCCCCGGGCGGGCAACAACCCTTTTTATATGATATTCAACATTTTCATTTCCGTTTGGAAGAAAGATGACTACATCACCGGGCTTTGGAAGGACGAATTTATAAACTATCCTGTTGATCAGAACCCTTTCCCCGTCTACAATCCCCGGAGCCATGGAATCTCCCGAGGCACGGATACTGACGCCGAAAAAGAAGACACTGATAAAAGCAAGAAAAATACTGATGGAGATACCAAGGATCCATCTGAATACTTCTCTTGCAAACTCTTCCGAGAAACGTTTTCTTTTTTTAAAAAAGTAATATCCGTCCTGATTCACGTTTTAAATTATACCACTTTAATACTTAAAACAAAAAAGCGGCACCCTTCGGTGCCGCCTTATAATAATTACTGAATAGCTTCCTTAACCTTTGCAGCCTTACCTACTCTGTCTCTTAAGTAGTTAAGTCTTGCTCTGCGTACCTTACCTCTTCTTACAACTTCGATCTTCTCTACATTGGGAGAATGAAGGGGCCAGGTCTTCTCAACACCTACACCGTTAGAGATCTTACGTACGGTGAAAGTCTCGCGGTTTGAACCGTTCTGTCTCTTGATAACAGTTCCTTCGAAGATCTGAATTCTTGACTTCTCGCCTTCTACGATACGGTTGTGAACCTTAACGGTATCACCTACGTTGAACTCAGGAACTTCGCTCTTAAGCTGTTCATTTTCAATTTCCCTGATAATGTCTGACATAATTCTCTCCTTCTATTTAGCTCTGTCTCGGATATACCGGACAGCTCCTATGGACGTTCATAATACCGGATCCCGGTGACAGCGGACCGTCTGTTTTTAACGCAACATTGGTAATTTACCATAATGCAAGCCAAAATGCAAGAAAAAATCTAATTTTATGCTTTATTTTTTTCCAAGTACAAGGAAATATACAAAAAATAAAATGAAAAAGATCCATACACCCTTTATATATACCTTAATGTCCTGCCCTGACATATTCATGTGAAGTATCACACAGATAAGAAGATAAAGGGCAAAGGGAATAAGGATCCCCGGTATCACTCCTGCCATAAACCATGTTATCAGAAAGGATGAAATAAACATTCCGCTGATGACAGGAGCACAGGATACAAGAGTCATCTGAACGCAGTTCCATATTGCAGATCCTCTTGGCATGTATTCAACTCCTCCGAGGCGGTTTTTCCTTGGTCTGAAAAGCTCAACTTTAGTGACCTTACAAAATGTCACGAGTGCAAGAAGCAGATGCGACAGTTCATGTATTATGACTCCGGGAGCAGTTATATAGTTATGAAAAAAATAATAGGCATTGGAGCTTCTGAAAAGACGGTTTAAAAATGAACCGAATATATGATCCGTAATAAAATTAATAACAATCCCGATAAGCGGCAAAGCTGCACAAAGTAAAAAAGAATTGATCAGACTTATCAGTACCGGATTTTCTGAACAACTTATTCCAAATAACTCATTAATTATCATAAATCACTCCCACTGGTACATTTTGCCTTTAATTTATCGATCAATTATCCCATCACAAACACGGCTGCTCTCATTAATATTACATTAGACATTTATCTTTATGACGGGGGATGAATATAATCCGATACTAACTGCTGTTGAGATCGTCAGATCATCGGAAAAAGGTACGAATTCGTAAAATGTACGTCCCTGTGATAAAGATTCCGATATTTTTTTTCGAAGGAGTTGTCCGGTTTCTCCATGATCCCTGACTCTTGCGGAAGAAACAGGATTTCTTTCAGTGAAAGTTATCATAACAAGGTTCTCAAAATAATCGCCTGCAAAGGTTTCAGGCAGATTTAAAAGATATACCTCATCTCTTTTACCAACGCAGGATAAAAGGAGGTTTCTGAACTCCTCTGAATCTTTTAAAGAATTGGATATGCCCTTTTTTTCAAAGCAGCCTGCAAATACTTTTTTATTATCATGATCCTTAATCATATATACATCGTCGTTTTGATAAAGGATCTCAGAATCCGAAAAAAGAAGTGCCTGGGAAGCTGGGATATTCTGAACCCTGGCTCTTTTCATCTTATCTATCAGATCGGTCTTCCGCTCATATTTTTCATAAAGATCCGGCCTTTTCTCCCTTGTTCTTACAATTGATTCCGCAAGTCTGTGTTTTTCTATATTTGCATGACTTCCGCTTAAAAGAACTGAGGGTACCTGTTTTCCTCTCCAGATCTCGGGGCGTGAATACTGTGGATACTCCAGAAGATCCCTGTAAAAAGTCTCGATATCAGGGGATGAATCGTTTCCAAGGACCCCCGGTAAAAGTCTCGATATGGCATCGATCATGGTAAGTGCGGGTAATTCTCCGCCTGTAAGGATATAATCACCGGCAGAAACGTAGTCCGTTACTATCTCTTCAAGAACTCTCTCGTCAACTCCTTCATAGTGACCGCATAAAAAGATGATCTCATCTTCATGTGAGAATTCCTTTGCCATTCTCTGGTCGAACTTCCTCCCTGCAGGGGACAGATAAACGCATCTTCTTTTTGTTGAATAACTGTCATAAACAGCGGACTGATAGCATCTGTACACAGGTTCAGCCATGATAACCTGACCTGCTCCTCCGCCATATGGATAATCATCCACCTGGGCTCTGTTATTATCCGCAAAATCCCTGATATTATACGTTTTAAGTCCGATCTTTCCCTCTTTTAAGGCACGGCCTATTATGCCGGTATTCATTACCGACTCGATCATTTCGGGAAAAAGTGTCAATACTTTGAATATCAATTAAGGAGTCCCTCCGGGATATGTATCTTCATCTGCGAGTTTTCAATGTCAACATTCAGTATACACTCTTTAATCGCCGGAAGAAGAAAAGACCTGCCGTCTTCAGCGGTGATCTCATATACATCATTTGCACCGGTTTCAAGAATATCGGTTATGGTACCTCTTTGAATGCCTTTATCATCAATGACATTAAGTCCGAGGATATCGGCATAATAATATTCCCCTTCCGAAAGAGGCGCACCGTCCTCCCTGGATACATATATGTCCTTCTGCCTTAAAAAACGGACCTGTTCGGGAGTATCAAAGCCTTTTAACTTGATTATGACAAGCGGAAGTGCCATTTTTGCACTTTCCACTTCATACATATCATAACCGTTTTTGTTTTCTATATATATTTTCTTAAGTTTTTTAAACCTTGCAGGGTCGTCAGTGTGGGGATATACCTTCATCTCCCCCTTGATCCCGAAAGGCTGTGTGATTGTTCCTGCTTTAAGATAATCGACCATAATATTCAAACACGGACCGCTAAAAAGCGGTCCGATCATATTAATCCGTTATTTCCACATCAGCTCTTGCATCTTCCCTTGAAGCTGCAGCCTTAACAACAGAGCGGATAGACTTGGCTATTCTTCCCTGTTTACCGATAACCTTTCCCATGTCAGAAGGTGCAACGTGAAGAGTGATCGAATAATCAGATCCCTCTTTTGTTTCGGTTACGACTACTTCATCAGGATGTTCAACGAGAGCCTTTGCAATAACTTCAACGAGTTCTTTCATAAGGCCTCCTTAGACAATATGCAAAAGTTATTTGATGATACCGGCAACCTTGAAGAGCTTTCCTACTACCTCAGTGGGCTGAGCACCGTTGGCGATCCACTTCTTTGCAGCTTCCTCGTCGATGTGATACTCTGAAGGATCCTTAGAAGGATCGTAGGTTCCGATCTCATCGATAAATCTTCCGTTTCTGGGGCTTCTTGAATCTGCAACGATAATACGGTAAAAAGGAGCCTTCTTCTCACCAATTCTTCTGAGTCTGATCTTTACTGCCATTTTTAAATTCCTCCATTTATAATCAATAGCATTATTTTTTATATGAAAACGGAAAAATCCGGATTCAATCATAACTTAAAAGGGAAATCCCTTTCTGCCTCCCATGCCGGGAAATCCTCCCATTCCCGGGAAACCGCCGAAGCCTTTTCCGCGCTTGCCCATTCCGGACATCTGCTTCATCATTTTCTGGGACTGTTCGAACTGCTTAACAAATCTGTTGACATCTGCTATATCAAGCCCCGCTCCCTTAGCGATCCTGAATTTTCTCCTGGGATTAAGAAGCTTGGGATTCGATCTTTCCTCAGGTGTCATGGAAAGAACTATGGCCTCGGTCTGTTTAAGCTTTTTTTCATCCACAGCACCTTCAAGGTCTGCGGCATTAATACCCATTCCGGGAAGCATTGAAAGTATCGATGCAAGTCCCCCCATATTTTTCATCTGCTTCATGCTCTCAA
>ODAI010822100.1_pt1 | contig 20760 bp, 21 predicted proteins | sample 1539321 | NCBI WGS metagenome assembly ODAI01 (sample SAMN02144231, study PRJEB22623) | gut metagenome | biome: sheep rumen | host: Ovis aries | place: New Zealand
AACCAAGTATGCGCGTTGTTGTGCGCGTGTTGCATGTTCAAATTTACTGTGTTTGCCCAAACTGCCACCACGTGATTCAACGCGTTGCTGTGCCATTTTTTTAACACCTGCCCCGCGTTCGCCAGCATTTAAAACAACCTGAATCAATTCAGCATTTTGTGCATCGGTCAGTTTTTCGTTTGAATTTACCGCCAAATTCAACACATCAATTTTAAAACCATATTCACGATACATGAAATATGCATACGCAACGCGTTCTGCAGAAATATAATCACTTAAAACAATATTGCCTGATTGAACTTGGTTGTTTATTTTTGATAAAACATCAGCCTTTTTATTACCACCAATAATATCCAGCGCAGAATTATAATAATTCACCAAAGCCTGAGCATACGCTGTATCAATTGCGACTGTCGCCGCTTCTTGTTTTTGAACAACAGGTTTTGCTTTTACTTCTTTTTTTACCTGTTTATCATTTTGATATTGTTTTCCTGAATCAACACCAATTTTTAATAAACCTGCCAACAAAGCACCTGCGGCAACCACAGAAACCAAGCCGGTCCAAAAATGTTTTTTGGCGTGTTTTGGTTCTTGCGATGATTTTTGTTGTTTTTTCAAATTTTTCCAATGTTCGCGCGAAGTTTTTTCTGCATCACGAATAATTTCACGATTGCGTTTTTTTTCATCGCGCCCTGCTTTAATTTCTGTGTGTTTTTCGTTAATTGTTTTAACCCCAGATTGAACAACATCTTGAAATTCACCAACAACACCAGATACCGTTTTTTGCAACACAGACATCGCTTGTTCAAAATTCGCCCTGCGTGCATCGCGTTTTTCTGCGCGTGCATTTTTATCTGTTTCTTGCCTTGCCTGTTTTAAATCTTTTTTTTCTTCTTTGCGTTTCAACTCAATTGCTTTTTCACGCGCAGATTTTTTTTCATCATGCCAAGAATTAAATTTATCTTTTAATTTACTAAACCAAGATTTCTTTGGTTCGACATTTTCTTTAACAGCATGATTGTTATTATTGCGCAACCAACCATCTAATATATCAATAGCCTGTGTTTTTTCGTTATCTGCCACATGAACAGTTTGCAATAATGTCAATGCCGCACTTGCATATTCATACGTCAAATTTACGGTTTTATTAACAATTGCATGTGACAATTCTAAAACTTCATCACGCATATTATCCAAATGTTTTATCGCACGCGTATTTGTTGGATTTTTTTTAATTTTGGCACGCGCCGCCAGATATTTCTTCTGTCTTTGTTTCAATTCATCAGGACTCATTTGTGTCACATTTTTCGAACTTTTTATCATACCATTGCGATTATATGCCCCAACATAAGCAAGCACATCAAAAGATGCATATTTTTGTAATTCGCTTAATAAACGATTGCGACGCATTTGTTCAAAACTATCGACCAACAGAGCAAAACATTGAATATCTGCGTCTGTCATTTTTTCAGGATTTTTTTCCAAAACATGACGCATAACATCAAAATATCTTTCTGCACGATTTGCACAGATTGTGTGTGCCTTGTGGGCACTGCGCGAATTATAATTACCCGCCAAGCGCAAATGAGCACGTTTATAATCTTTAACCAAATCAAAAATATCATTTTGCTCTTTAATAGACAGCATATTAAAACCCCTATTCTTAAATCGACTTATAAAATATACACTAAAAAATATAATTGTCAATAACAAATTATTCTATAAAACAAAAAACGACCATTTTTGGTCGTTAATCTTGGTAGCGGAGGAGGGACTGTATATTCCCACTCTTTTCATTCGTGGGCCCCTTTCCAAATCGCGACGGTTTTGCCACATTGCATTTGCAAAACCTGCTATTTTGTCGGCCCCGGGGTCCTCGTCCCTGCTTTATAAAAAAAAACGACCAAAAATGGTCGTTAATCTTGGTAGCGGAGGAGGGACTCGGACCCCCGACACGCGGATTATGATTCCGCTGCTCTAACCAGCTGAGCTACTCCGCCAATGTTGTGCATTATAGATGCAAAAAAATAAAAATCCAGTAAAAAATAGTTTTTGTGTTGATTTTTGCTAACCGACGGCTATAATAGCCCTTGTCGCCCTAATAGTCTAGTGGTAAAACACGTCCTTGGTAAGGACGAGTCGCAAGTCCGATTCTTGCTTAGGGCACCACCCTTCGCGTCTTTGACGCTACGGGTGGCAAGCCACCCAAGCGGAAAAGGTATGCGAAGGAGTGTCGCCCATAGCGCAAAGCGCGACGGGGGACTAAAAACAAAATGTTTTATGTATATTTGATAAAAAGCATTTCTAATCCAAACCAAAAATATATCGGTATGACCAATAATTTACAACAAAGATTAAAAGATCATAATTCTGGTCATTCTGTACACACATCAAAATATACACCTTGGCAACTAATAAATTATATTGCTTTTTCATCCAAAGATGCGGCAGTGGAATTTGAACAATACTTAAAATCTGGGTCTGGCCAAGCCTTTTCAAACAGGCATTTTTGGAAATAATCATTCGCGTCTTTGACGCTACGGGTGGCAAGCCACCCAAGCGAAAAAGGTATGCAAAGGAGTGTCGCCCATAGCGCAAAGCGCGACGGGGGACTAAAAAGAATTAAACTACAACCTATTTTTTTAACCGTTCCAGCACCCGTTTTACCGCGATATCCCTGATTGTTTTCAATTCCATAATTACTAATTTATCTTTTGTTTCACTCATTTTATTGGACGCTAAATCTGCCAAAATCATCAACATATCATTTTTCAACCATGAACTTTTACGTTCAACAGCGGCCCTAAACCTAATAGCCATATGTTCAAAAACATCCGACCGCAAATTATCAAAAATTTCCAACACAGAATCCGGCAATTTTTTTCGAAATTTATTCCACATAGCATCTAAAAAACGCAGTCCATCACCACTCAAACCAACCATATCCACCACCTTTGATAAAAAAACACCACCAAAGATAATGGTGGTTGGAGTTCCTAACAATAGATAGATATTGTGCGATTTATTTGTATAAATACTTATTCACCGCACTCCAACCAATGTTGGAGTTTTTTATGCCACTCATGGCATCTATCTAAAGGTTAGGCACCCACGCAAACAACACGCTTACGCATAACTATAATATTCTATCAAAACCTAAAAATCAAGTGGCATCAATTCTGTTTTTTATTCCATTTGTTTTTAATCTTAAAATATGGTAAAATCAACTTCATGAAATCCAAACTTTTATTTTTATTACCAATACTGATGCCAACAATGGCAATGGCTGAATCTGTATTTTTACCTGACAACAATCCATTTATGGGAAATTATCAAAATCAAATGTTTTACGGCATTGGCCAGGGTTTTGATACTGGTATTTTATTACCACCACCGGTAAAGCCTGTTCCGTTTTATATTGGCACAATTACATATTCACAACCAACATCTTTTTTTCGTATTCCTGCGCGCAGAAATTTAAATATATCTATGACACTTGGGTTAGATGAAAAAAACGGTTGGAAATGGCAAGATTACACAATTCCAATTGGATATGTCACCGAAGATATCGCCCTGTTCCGCTATAAACGAATTTATATGGGAACCGGTGCCGGTGTTGGATTACAGGCCAAAGAAAACGCGCGCTTGGGCGCAAAGTTGGTTTTCCAATTCAAAGTTATGTTTGGTTATAACATCAACAAAGAATGGGCAACGGAATTATTTATTCAACATTTTTCAAACGCAAACACCGCCGAAGAAAATAATTCTTACGCATTTTACGGAATTGGTATAACACATAATTTTTAATAATTACCAATCTATTGGCGATTGACCTGTTTTTATTAAATAATCATTTGCCTGACTAAAATGTTTGCAACCGAAAAATCCGCGATATGCCGACAAAGGCGATGGATGCACAGATTTTAAAACTAAATTTTTTGATACATCAACCAATGATGCTTTCTTTTGTGCATAACTGCCCCACAACATATAAACCACATGTTCTTTTTTTGCAACCGCACTGATTACCGCATCTGTAAATTGTTCCCAACCATGTCCCGCGTGTGACGCCGCCAAATGTGCAATTACCGTCAATGTCGAATTTAACAGCAATACACCCTGATTTGCCCAATGTGTTAAATCGCCATGTGTCGATGACGGCCGTCCCAAATCATTTTCTATTTCACGATAAATATTTTGCAGTGATGGTGGCGGTGTAATCCCAGACGGCACAGAAAAACAAAGACCATGTGCCTGACCAGGTTCATGATATGGGTCTTGACCGATAATAACAACCTTGACTTTATCAAACGGGCATAAATTAAACGCATTAAAAATATCACGCGCACGCGGATATATTGTTTTCCCAGATAAATATTCGCCACGCACAAAATCAGTCAATTTCCGGAAATAATCTTTATCAAATTCATCTGCCAACACAGATTTCCAAGATTCTTCAATTTTCACGTCCATATTATTTCAACCCCGTTATTAAACCGTTTTGGCACGCTTTCCAAAGCACAACATCTATATACCCCCGCGGAAGTCTTGTTTCGCGCGACAAATGTTCAAACATATCATCACAATATTTTTTAATCTCTGGATTTAATTTTTGATTATCTGCAACAACTGAACTCTGTACTCTGAACTCTGTACTCTGCATTGCAAATGCAATGCCCAACCGTTGAATCCACCGGTCATATTTCACAACATTTTCACCCAAATTGCGTGCCAAATGATTTACAGTTATATCACCAATATATGGTAATTTTTTTAAACAAGATATTTTTTCATCTAAATTTTTGCAATTGTAATATTCATCACAAAACGCAATTTTATTTTGCCATACTTTGATAATAGATTTTAATTTAACATCGTTTTTAAAAATTTTTTTCAAATCATCAATGGTTGGATTTTGATTCATTAACGGCATAATAATTTTATGAATTTTTTTCGCAGTATTTTGATTAAACCCACTTGCCAAAATCACATAAGATACCGCCGATGCAAACTCTGTTGGCGACAATTTTTTTGGATTTGATAAAGTATCGCGAATTTCATCAAACGATTTATCATCACTGTCCAACCCGCGTTCGCGCAAAGTTTTTTCCAAATCAAAAAACCAATCCGCCGTAAACATTTTGCATCTTTTTATAAAAATTTAGATGTGTAAAAATTACACATCTAAATTCGCGTCTAATGCGTTTTCAACAATGAAATCGCGTCGTGGTTCAACAACATCACCCATCAACATAGACACAACCTCATCTGCGGCGGACGCGTCATTGATTTTAACCTGGAACAGCGAACGATTATTTGGATCCATGGTTGTTTCCCACAATTGTTCAGCGTTCATTTCACCCAAACCTTTGTATCTTTGGATTTTCAAACCATTACGCGCATATTCAAACGCGGTATCTAACAAAGCCAACGCGCCCCAGATTTTTTGTGATTTTGATTTCACAGTCAAAACTGTTGGATTTGCAAAGATTTCAACCAATTCGTCTTTGCCGTCCATACGATGCCAACCACGAATTTCTGGTGAATTTAATTTTTCATTTGGCAACACATGTGTCTCGGTCACAGAGCGCAATGTGCGTGTAATTGTGATACCCTCGTCATTTGCAAAAACTTTCCAACCGCGTTCAAATTCCAATTCTTCCGCGTCCAGCATTTTTGCCGCGGCGGCAAAATTTTCTTCTGTTTGATTTTCCAACGCACCGTTCAAAGCCAATGCTTCGATAAAACGCAACGGCATGATATGATTCAATGATTGCAAAGTTGTTTTCATATTCAATATCAACCCAAGCAACCGTTTCAAATCAGCCCCAGAAATCTGGGTACCCGCGGCACTTTGAATCATACCGTCGGTCGCCAATTGATTCATCAAATAATCGTTCATATCGTTTTCGTTTTGGATATAAATTTGCTGTTTTCCGCGTGTCACACCATAAAGAGGTGGTTTTGCAACATAAATATAACCACGTTCTATGGCCTCTGGCATATGACGATAGAAAAATGTCATCAGCAATATTTGAATATGCTGTCCATCGACATCAGCATCGGTCATGATAATAATTTTATGATAGCGCATTTTTTCGATATCAAATTCATCTTTACCAATACCTGTTCCCATTGTGGTAATCAATGCACCGATTGTATCAGACGACAGCATTTTATCAAAACGCACGCGTTCAACATTTAAAATCTTACCACGCAATGGCAAAATAGCCTGGGTTTTACGGTCACGACCCTGCTTTGCCGTACCACCAGCCGAATCCCCCTCGACGATAAACAATTCGCAATTTTCAGGATTTTTATCGGAACAATTTGCCAACTTGCCTGGCAAACCACCCAATTCCGGACCAGACTTTTTACGCGATAACTCACGCGCTTTGCGCGCAGCCTCACGTGCGGTTGCCGCCTCTACGATTTTATCAACAATTGCCTTGGCAATAACTGGATTTTCTTCCAGATATTCATACAGCATATCATTAACCGTATTTTCAACCAATGGACGAACCTCACTTGACACCAATTTATCTTTGGTCTGGGACCCAAATTTTGGGTCTGGGATTTTCACACTAACAATACTGGTTAATCCTTCGCGGAAATCTTCACCTGTTAAATTGATATCTTTTTTGGTAATTTTTTCACCAATATATTTATTTAATGCACGCGTTAAACCCGCACGAAATCCAGCCAAATGTGTTCCGCCATCGCGGTTTGGAATATTATTTGTAAAACACAAAGATGTTTCTGTATATGCGGTTGTCCATTGCAAAACAATTTCAATATAAGAATCTTCGATTTGTTTAATCATTTGAATCGGTTCTGCATTTAATAATTCTTTGGATTTATCCAAATATGTTGCAAAACCCTTTAACCCATCAACACTATGGAATTCGCGTTCTTTTTTCTCGGCACCACGCAAATCTTCCAAAATAATACGAACATTTGCGTTCAAATATGATTGTTCGCGCAACCAAGTTTCCAATGTATCAAAATTAAATACAGTCCCCGTAAAAGTATTTGGCGATGGCAAGAAAGTGACCTCACTGCCATGTTCATGATTTGTTTTATTTTCTGTAATTTGCAAATCTGTTGTTGGGACACCTTCGGCAAAAGACATAAATGCCTGTTGATTTCCACGCCAAACACGCACCTCTAACCATGTTGATAACGCATTTACGACCGACACACCAACACCATGCAAACCACCAGAAACCTTGTATGCGCCATTACCTTCGTTATCGAATTTACCGCCGGCATGCAATTCGCACATAATCAATTCCAGCGCACTGCGCCCGGTTTCATGATTGATATCAAACGGCATACCACGACCATTATCGCGTATTGTCACACTGCCATCTGGATTCAAAGAAACATATACTGTATCGGCATATCCCGCCATTGCTTCGTCGATAGAATTATTAACAACCTCGTAAATCATATGGTGCAAACCATCACCACCTTCGCCGACGTCGCCGATATACATACCCGGACGTTTTTTAACCGCCTCTAAACCCTTTAAAACCTTAATTGAATCACCTGTATATTCATTATTGACTGCCATAGTTATTTCCTTTCGTTTTTTACTATCCAAACATAGCAATTTATGCTATAATTTTCAAGGAAAAAGGCAAAAAAATTAAAGGATAAAACACATGAAATTTAAATTGATTTATTCAGGCGACATATTTGTCAATCCTAAAAAACGGGCCCAGCATATTTCGGATATCCGCATGCAATTTCACCCTCAATTGAAAAAGTTAGTTGAACACAGCCCATGGAATAATTTAACAAAATATATGCTGCCACACGCGTCCAAGGCACCGTTAATAACGCGCCATGTCGGCGGCATAGACTGGAACCCTATTATCAGTCCAAACCTGAAAATGATTGCAGAATTAGACATTTTGTTATTACACCCTGAAATTGTTGGGGTTGCACGCAGCGATATCGATAATCGCATAAAAACATTGATGGACGGTCTGCGTTGCCCACAAAACGAACACGAAATTGGGACAAATACCCCGGCGAACATAGGGCCAATTTTCACATTATTGGACGACGACCATTTGGTGACAAAACTGACGGTAAATACATCACACTTGTTGGCGCACGATATTATCCCTGAAAAATATCAAGGCAGTCCAGATTCAGTATTTGTATTAATTGACGTAAATGTCCGCGTCACCGAAGGTAATTTGGAAAACCTGCCATTTATGGTGTAAGTTCCCCTCCTGTGGAGGGGAGGGCCGGCTTTGCCGGCGGGGTGGTATTCCATTTTTTTGGGTTTTACAAAAAGCACCCTACTTTATCCAATATAAAAAATCCCCAAATCATTGGGGATTTTTGATTATATGCTGATTGCGTCACCCGCGTCCCTTTGTCGTGCCACCAACGCAGCCACACGTTTTGCTTCTTCGGCCTTGGCACGCTTTAATTCATCTTGTGCATCTTCGACTTGTTTTTTCATCTTAACCTTTGCTGCACCCTTGTTAAACACACCCGCTTTATCAACATCTGCTTCGCCTTTTTCATACGCATCAATCACTTCCAAAGCCTTTTGCAACATTTTTTCCACAGACAATCTTGCCGCACGTTCATCATTGTATCTTTGTTCCATTTTTTTATTCAGCAATTTTTCTCTATCAAAATTATCACGAAATTGGTCTCTGGATTTTTCCAATGTGGAATTTTGTTTTGTTAAAACATCGTTTTCTTTTAATAAATCGATATTTTCTTGTTCCAATGTATTTTCATAATTTGTGACATATTGTGCATCACCAGACCCAATAACTTTATTAAAATCATACTTATTATTTGCCATCTGTGACCATTGTCTTAATTGATTAAAGAATTTATCATTGGACTCATCGCGAACATTTAAAATTTTCTGCAAACTTGGGTTTAATTGTTTTAAATTTAATACCATATGCACAACAGACGATGGTTGGGCCAAAATATTTCTAACCCTATCTGTCCCTGGCACATCTTTACTTAATTCTTTATCAAGTTCTTCATCTGTTCTGGCGAAAACATCATTTATAATTTTCAAAGCCTCGTCTGGTGTTTCAACAAAATAAATCATTTCTGCGATATCGTCCAATGTTGCATTTTCATTATTTGCCAACATTGTTGCAATATCTTTATACACACCGGCTTTCGCAGGATTTTTGACAGAATTATTATAAACTGCCTCTGCTGGTTTTTGATAATATCCTGAAAAACTTTGAAAGTGTTTTAATACATCATACACCAGTTGTTTATCTTTAAAAGATTTCATTCTATTTAAAAACATCTGCATATATGTTGTATTATCATAATACTCAACACTTCCCCAACCATTACCATTTTGTTTTGGGAAAAACACTTGTTCCGCCACAAATTGAATTGTGTTTGTGACATCTCTTGCCTCTGGCTTTCCTTTTACATCGTCCATATATTTTAACACGTTTTTCACAGTCCCAGATTTTATATCTTTATAATCCCCCAACGCTTTCTGGACACTAACATTTGAATCTTTATCATTCATAGCACGGGTAACAGAGTCCCAAAATTCATAACAAGCCCTGGACCCATTTTGCCACTCTTTTTTTAAATCCATATACGCGCGAACAAATGTTTCCAAATCAAATTTAAAATCCGGCATAAAAATCTCCTTTTATTAACATATAAATTATAGCATAAAACCACCCCAAAACCAAAATATTTTTTATTCCGCCACACCAATTTTCACCGAAACTTTTGTTGAGAATTGAAAATTGAGTGCCGCGCCGTAGCCAACGCATTCGGCGAAAAGTATTAATAATTTGAAATCAATCCATTTTGTGCAATTAAGCACTAGCGTAGGCGGGCAAAAAGCACATAAACAGCGAGGTGTGGTATTCCGCCCCAATCGGGCCCCGCGAAAACATAGTTTTCGTGGGTGATGCTTGGGGAGGGGGACCGTCGAAGACGGTGGAGGGGGTTTTACAAAAAGCACACCACCCTGTTTAACTTAACATCATAGTAATTTGGTCTTGCATTTGGAAAGTCGCCAACACAACCCACGCAATAATAACAGACACCAATAAAATACCAACACTGTTTAATGTTGATGATACAGAATCCATTTTACGCACAGAATTAGCCAAATAATCATTGGCCACACGCGAAACATTTTCGCCAAAATCGTTCATTTCAGAATATATGGTTAAATCGCCGATAATTTCATCGTTTGGAAATTCGCGCCCTGTTTTATCCAACGCAACCCCTAAATTATCACCATTTGCAATATATTGCAAAGTATTTTCCAAAATATCGCGCAAATATCTGTTTGAATTATCCGCCAAAGTCCGCATTGCATCTGGCACTGCAACACCTGCACGCACCATCGCCGACAAAGACATCATCCAACCGACCGACACATACATTTTATAAATACTCCATGGTGGCAAAACATCAAACAAAGTCCGCAAACCCCCACGCCAATTTGCCAAACTTGCCCAAACCAAGAAAATAACAACCAACATAAAACCAACAATAACATGCCAATAATTTATACAAAACTGTGACACACTAATTAAAATCCCAGCGGCACCACCAAACACAACATTTGGCCCTGCAACCGATGTCAATGGTGGCACCAAATACACACCAACCATAACAATAATACCAAATGTCAAAGCCAACAAAAACAAAGGATACGCAATTGCATTGCGCATTGCGCGTTTAATTTTTGTAATACCATTTACCACCCTGTCCAGATTTTCCAACGAAACAACCAAATCTGTCACATTTGCAGACGTCACCAATAAAATTTCGGAATCCGGCAACCAACCACGCGTGGAATCCGCAAAACTAAGTCCCATTTCCAGATTTTTTTGCCACATACGCATTGCAATAGCAAACGGTTCATCGGGTTTTCGTCCATTTTTAGATTCAATATCCTCTATACGACTCAACGCGTCCATCAAAGAAAAATTATTGCGCAACAATGACGCCAATTTTCGTATCAGCGCCAATCGTCTGTCGGTATTCAATTTGAACACCATTTTTGCATATAAAATTTCTAATTTTTCCATGCGTTTAATATTCCCCTGGTCTGTCCAGTAATCCAACCCAACGTTCTAATTCATCGACACCAATGATACCACGCAACATTAATTCCGCCGCAGATTCCTTTAATGTGCGTCCGTCCATTTCTTCCAACCAATATTTAACCGCCATATCGGTATTTCCTGCCAATGCAATCCGTAAAAATTCACTGTTTGTGATAATGATTTCACCGGCCTTGATACGACCAATGGTGCCCGAACCATTACACTCGCTGCAACCTGGTCCTTTGATAAAAACTTGTTTTAATCCAATTTCACCGAACGCGTCCATCACGCGTGAATATGCCGAATGTTCTGGGTGATTTGATAAAGCCTCGCGACAATGCGGACACAGTTTTTTAAACAAACGCATAGACACCAAACCACGCATTAATGTTTCATCTTTTAATTTAAAACTTTCAATTCCCATATCCAACAATCTTGTCAAAGCCGCCATTGCAGAATTCGCATGCAAAGTCGTCCAAACATTATGCCCAGACAATGCACCACGCACCGTTAATTGTGCCGCCGCCAAAGTCCTGATTTCACCAACCATCAATGTATCCGGGTCACTACGCAATGCCGCCGCCAAAGCCTCGGTATATTTTTCATCGCGTTGTTCTTCGTTCATAGCATTTACTACCGGCATTTGATGTGCGCCAAATATTTTTTGTTCAACCGGATTTTCCACAGTAATCATATTTATTTCATAATTGCGTTCTTTTAACATCATCGACATATTGCGAACCAATGTTGTTGATTTACCTGATGATGTAGGCCCCGCAACAATAACCAATCCTGTTGGATACGCACGCAGACGCATTAACAACCTTTGTTCATATTCACCAAATTCCTGTTCTGTTTTGATACCTTCGGACGGATTATCATACAACAATCGCATAACAACATAACGCGTTCCATATGCGATTGGATTAAATTGCATACGAATACTGGTGACACCTGCTGGCAAATACAAATCGCGGGTTCCACGCAAAGGTGTTCGACCATCTTTTTGTGCTGATTGATATTCATTTTGTGCATAGTTAGAATTTGAAATATCCGCCGACGCAAAAGCCGCCCTAACAAAAGATTCCCCCCAACCAGAATTATATTCCAACACAGGTTGCATACTGCCATCTATACGGAAATAAATTGTTGTCTGGTCAGCCACCTCGATATGCACATCACTAACCTTTTGTGCCGCCGCACGTGCGATAATATCGACAAAATCTTTTTGCATTTGGTTGTCAAAATCATTTCTTTGACGCGCCCCAGAACCCAATCTTTCTTCGTATGTTTTATATATCGCCGACACCAAACCCAAATCGGAATAGAACGGTTCCCGATAATTCATACCGCGTTCGCGCAACAAATCCAAAAAAGCCAACACGCGCCCATCGTATTTATGCGTCCGCGAAATAATAATCTCGCCCCCAGAAAAATACGCAATCAAACTCTGGACATCTTTGGATAATTCCATTTTTGCCCCAGTTGCCGTCAATAAACGATTACCATTAGAAAACAAATAATCAATGATTTCTTTTATTTCGGCACCTTCCATGCCGGCTGGCACAGACGGTTTTAATGCGGTTAAATTTTCTGTATCTTTACTCATTTTATTACCGACTTGATATATTTAAATTTTGTGTTTCACCATCTTTGCTAAACACAACACCATCTTCCAATGATATAGATTTCACAACAAAACCGTCGATTTTTTTACCAACCGTCACGCGTTTTGTTTGACCTGTTTCCAAATCAGACAATGTTGCCTGTAATTGATTACCCGCACCCATAACATTTACCAATTTATACAAAGAAGAAATATCGACCCAATCTTCATCTTGGTTTTCTTCCACGGTGTGTTTCTTTTTTGCCGATTGAGATTTTTTTGCAGAATTCGTTGCAACCGGTGCCGCATATGTTTCATTTTCAGCCGCCGCAACCAAAGCCTTTTTCTCTGCCTCTATACGCGCAGCCTCGGCTTCCAATTTTGCTTTTTCATTTTGTAAAATCTGCTGTTCTTGTTCTGCGCGTCCAGATAGCGTGTCCATTTCCATTTGCAGTTTGATTTTTTCAGCCGCCAATCTATCCAAATCCAAATCTAATTGCGCGCGTTCTTTTTCCAATTCCATTAAAACTTTTTGCTGTTCTAAATCTGTAATTTTTTGAAATACAGACCCATCAACATCATAACTCGCAACAGACATAGCCGACAAATCATCTGCGGCATCATTGGTTAAATAATCATAAGAATCTTCTTCAACCAAATTTTCGAAATCATCGTCCGCATACGACATAACCGGCATAGAAAACACCGCAAACAAACCGAACAACAAACCAAACAATTTAATTTTATTTTGCATAGATTATAACCTCATAGTTCCAATTGCGTGATATTGCATTCCACGCGCAACGCGTGACATAAACACCACCAAAATCTTCAAACATTTTTGTAAATTGCATTGGCAATAATTTTGAACTCACTGCAATTTCTACAATGTTTAATTTTGCTGTATCAACACCATTTGTTAATGTATCAACAACAATCTTTGTTTTTGCGTCCATGCGCGCCGTTTGAAACAAACTGACAACATTGCGTTCAATTGTTTCAGCATCGCGTTCGTCCAAAGACGCCACATGTTCAATATTTGGCAAAGCAACACTAACACTCAAAGTATTGTCATCTATTTCAACAACATCTGCCCCAGGTAAAAAATCCGCCGCCACAGAATAAAAACCGTCCAGTGAGCCAAATTTTCTGTTAAATTCTGCTGTTGCGCGTGTTTCATCACAAACAACATTTGATTGTGACCAACCGGTCACAGGTTGCATCAAAAATCCAATTGCCTGATAGCATTGTTTTGCACGCGCAACCGGTTCTGGCAAATTAGTATATGGCAAAACCAGCGGTTCGACTTCTGTTTTTTGAATATCAAATTCTGCATCTAACTCTTTATTTTTTTCTTCGACCTGACGTTTGTATTCCGCAACTAATTCAGGGTCCAATTCAACTTTTTTTGGCGCAGTAATTTTATTAATTGGTTCGCGAAATATAAAATACAACGCACCAAAGAAAATCAAAAACAAAACCGCAGAAAACACAACAGGCGCCCAACGACTGATTGCGCGCAAATTATATTTTGTTTTGCGTGGCAACAAAGTATTCAAATCGCGTGCAGATGCGCGTGGTATTCCCCATGAATTCGGCGCAATAAATGCGGTCCAATCTGGAATCTTTGAAAATCGTGCATATTCTGCACGTGCATCAGCCTCGTCACTGTATAATTTATCAGCCAAAATAATACCATTACGCACAGCCAACAAATAATATTTTTTATCAACAATAAAAACCGCCAAAAACGAAGAATACTCGGACAAAGTATCAACAATTTCTGCGGCAGCCGATGGCATACCTGCATAAAATCCACGATGTTTTGGTGCCAAACCAACCATGGACCGATATTCAACAAATAAATTTGCTTTAACCTTGGAATTTTTTGTTAAAACGCGCGCATAATTTTTTGCACTGTACCCAACCGCAACCGGTTGCCAAAACAACCCAGCGGCAAAACGTTTTTTATTTACATGCAACAAATTAGACAATGTTTTATCACCAAACCCGAACAATTTGTTGAATAAAAAACTGAAAAAAGCGCCTATAACCGTATCTAACAATTTATTTCATCTCTCCTGCAAACAATTATAACAAAAAAAGATAATCTTTGGCAAACAGATAATATCCAATATTATTTTTATTTGTTATTTAATTTTTCAAATTTGGCACCACAATCATAAACACGCGCAACCATATTATATTTATATTCTGGTCCAAACATCACCCATGACTTTTGTTGTTTATCATCAACCTCTAACCAAACAACATTTCCAGACCGCCCAGTTGTCACAATTTGATTTTTTAAATATTGAATTGCATCATCATGGGAATAAAATTCTGCCTCGGCACTCATTTTATATAAATAAACACAATTTGCTGGGGCGGTATCAACAACAACCAATTTATCAGCACCCGACATTGGTTCAACGGTATTATTACATGCCACCAACAAACAAACCAAACCACACAAAAATATTTTTTTCATTTTTTCCTCCTTGTCCCACGAAGCCTTGGCGAAGTGGGATCCTTTTTTTATAAATCACTTTTCAACAATTTCGTAATTTTCTGGGTCGCTAAATAATTTTCTTAAAACCAGATTATTTAACGCATGACTACCCTTGTATGACACCAAATCACCAACAATAATTCCCCCAGATAAAAACATATCACCCAACGCATCTATTACTTTGTGACGAACAAACTCATTTTCCCAATACAGATTATTTAATACACCGTCACCTTTGGCATTAACAACAATAACATTATGTTCATTTGCACCATGTGCCATACCATGTTTTTTTAAAACTTCCCACTCTGAAATTTTTCCAAACGTGCGTGCATGCGCAACATTTTTAATAAAATTATTTTGTGATTTTTTTGTGCCATCAAACAAATAAGAAAAACTTTGGTCACCAATAATTTTTTCAGGATACACCAATGTCGCCGTCACATTTAAACCACGACCATCATTTGGCATTAACTTTACAAAACCACTGGTTTTTCGCCCAGCCAGTTTATTTATAATCCAAAATTTTAATCTTTCAATTCTAGAAATATTTTTCTTGGCCTCCGCCGATGTCACAACAACTTCGCGTTTAACAATTATGCGTTTTAATTTTTTTCCAACAACCCCAACAGACAAAAATTTTTCCATAAATTCAGCCGCACTGCCGTCCAGTATCGGTGTTTCTGGACCATCTATTTCAACGATTGCACTATCAACACCAACCAACATCAACGCAGCCATAAAATGTTCAATTGTTTGGACATGTGGCGCACCCATATTTCCAATTGTGGTATTACGCATTTTTGTTTCGCCAACATTTGAATATATGGCGGGGATATCGAACTTTTTATCCAAATCCACACGATGAAAAACAATTCCCGAAACCTTGGACGGTTTAATAACCATGGTGACAGGTTTTCCACTGTGAATACCATGACCCGAAATAGAAAATTTTTTCTTAAAAGTTGCCATTTAATTTTTCCTCTAACCAGTTAAAGAACATTTTATCAATCTTGGTATCTAACCTTGCAAACTTGATTTCATCACGCACATTTTGTGGGAGTCTCACCCAATCTTTTTCAGTTGTCACCAATTTAGCATTTTTCTTTTCTGCCAGATTCAATAAAAATTTAATATCTTGTTCTGTATATTGATAATGGTCAGCATAAGATTTTTTATAAACAACATTTTTTAATTGTTGAAAGAATTTTTCTGGATATCCAATTCCCGCAAACGCAACCAATTTTTCATCTTCATCATATGGTGACAGAGTTGTATTTTCTGCATAAAATACCGGAATATTTGACGGCAATTTTAAATCTGGCAACTTTATATTTTTTTTATTTGCACGCACAATAATAATCGCATCAGCCCGCATTAACCCAGACCGTCCTTCGCGCATAGGACCCGCAGGCAACAAAAACCCATTACCAAAACCCAACGCCTCGTCAATAACAACCACAGAAATATCTTTATTTATTGACAGGTTTTGAAATCCATCGTCCATAACAATTGGTGTATTTGATTTTTGTTTATTTAATAAAATAATATTACTTTTTCTGTCGCCTGTATGAACATTTAAACCATATCGCGCCAACATCAAAGCCTCGTCACCAACACCATTTGTCTTGTTTGATTTTTTATAACCACGCATAACAACGGGCGCATCTAAAAATTCAGCAATTTGACGAACAATCGGTGTTTTACCAACACCCCCAGCCAAAATATTACCAACACAAATAATTTTACGACGCGATACATATGGATTTTTTGCACGATGCCGCATTATCAATTTATTCGCCAACCAATACAGCCCCGACATTGGCAACAAAGCCAACGCAAGTGCAGATTTATGCAAAAACCAATAAGGTGTTTTCATTATTTTTTTCTCAATTTTTCTTTTTCTAATTTTTTTGCCTCGCGCAATTTGCGTTTAAAATCAGTCGCTGTCAAACCTTCTTCAACATGCATCAGGTTAAAAATCTTGTCCAAATCACGCATTTGTTTTACACAAATTCTTTCAATTTTTTCGCGTTCTTTTTCAAAAGCCTCGGTTTTAATTTTTGATTTCACAAAAATAGGCTCACCCACATCAACAATGGTTTTTGCAAACGGCAAAGTCACCAAATATCTGTCCCAACGGGTTTGAAACCATGATTTAGACGAAGAAAAACAAACCGGAATAATTGGCACATTTGCCATTTTTGCAAAATACATTGCCCCGTCTTGCAATTTCAAAGACGGACCACTGGGGCCATCTGGACACATAACAATACAACGACCCTCGTTATGCAAAACACGCACACCTTCGCGCAGAACAGACACCGCACCGGACGAAGTACTGCCATATATGGCGGTTGCACCAAACAGCCGTTGAATTTTTGCCATCAACCTGCCGTCTTTATGGCGACTGGCAACGGCACAAGACCGCATGCGGTACAATAACATAATCACACTGGGCACCATTGTTCGCCCATGCCACACCACGAACACAGCCGGTTTTTTACGATATTCGCGCAAAATGCGTTTATTACGCACATGATTACAACATGTAATATAAATCAAAAACACAACAAAAACGGCAAAGCCTGCAACAAACCATTGCACAGGCGCCGAACTAACAATTGGTTCAATAACATATTTTTTAAACTTTGACATATATTTTTTCACCATTAAAAATTCACAGGAATCTTAGCAATAATAAAAATACAATGCAAGGGACAAAAGCCCTAAAAAACACTAACAAACGGTTTTAAGTGAAATTTTTTAAAAAAAACATAGTGTTTTTTATTGACATTTAATAAATTTAGTATATAATAGACATTACGTTATCGCGGGATAGAGCAGTCCGGTAGCTCGTCAGGCTCATAACCTGAAGGTCGTTGGTTCAAATCCATCTCCCGCAACCAATTTAAATAAAAAGGCACCACAAAGGGTGCCTTTTTATTTAAACTTGTATTGTTGGTGATTTGAACCAACGAGGAAAGTTGGTTCACCACAAGGATTAGGCGATTGGGAAAGCGCCGGTTTGCGCAAAGCGCAAAAATCCGCAGTTGCGGCGAAAATGTAATTTTCGCCAATTCCATCTCCCGCCCTATTTTGCAATAAAATCAAAAAAGTGGCGAAAATTCACCACTTTTGAACTCATTAGTGCTTTTTACACAATTTTGTGCATTTTTTATTGCAACTTTTATTCGCACTTTTTTGTGTTGCATTATTTGTAATAACATCTGTTGTTGTACGCTCTGTATATTCTACAGAATCTTCAATTTCAGCTAATGTTTCTGTATTACTGATTTCAAATGAAAATTCTTCTTTTGAAATCATAAATTGTGGAACATCAGATTCAACACTATCAAAACAACCACATAAAAATAACTCTGATGTTGATGTTTTTACTGTTTTTCCATTTTGTTCAATGGTAGTAGTGCTTCTTTCATTTGGTAAACATTTACCAACAATTGTATTATTATCACATGAACACAAACATAATAACACAGGTAAAATAAATAATTTTTTCATTAGTTATTCCTTTTATGAACACTATGAATTATATTCCAACATATTATTTTTTCAATATTATTATAAAAAACCGGTCAAAAGACCGGTTTTTTATTATTTACCACGATTGCTTAAGCAACCAGCAGCAACAGATTTTGTCTTCGGTGAAGTATGCGGACTTCTAAGCAAACTGGATGCTTTTGAAGCCACTCTTCTTGAAGTACGAATGCCGTTTTTTGACATAAGTCACCTCCTTGTTTTATGACACCCGAAAAACAAACCGTTTTACAAATTGTTTTTTTTATGATATTATCATAACAACCTATAAGTAATTCGGTTTATTTCCGGTTATTTATCGTTTCCACCAAATTTCATTGCGATGAAATTTGGTGGGGTTTCTAAATCAATATGTAGATACATATTAACTTATTGATAACAATATATAGTATTTATAAAAAACAAACAATACACAAAAAATAAAATTTTGTTGATTTTTTTGTTGAATTATGAAGAAGGTATCAAATCCGCCATTTTTTCAACATCGAATCGCAACAAAAACAACACTAAATAAAATTTTGTGTAAAATTTTATTATTTAGAAACAAAATAACCGATTCGAAATACTTAATTTTTTGCAATTTTAGATTTATAAATATCGTTAATCCCAATCTTTTCTCACCCAACCAAATCGAACGACATTTCTATCAATTTTTGGACATTTTTTAATGGTATTGTTCCGTCCAATAACACAGTTATCCATTTTTGTTTATTCATATGATATGCTGGCAATATTCCATTAACCCCACGCAACAAATCGACATTATCGGTTTTAAGATTTATAAAATCAACCGCGCCATCGCCTGACAATTTCAATGTTTTACGTGGCAAATTTGCAACCAAAGCAAACCATTTTTGATTACCATTATTACGAAACACAAAAAAAGTTGGATATTTTTTCCATAAATATTCAGGCTTTGCGCCATACTTTTTTGCTACAAATTTTACTATATCGTCTTTCATTTACAGTTTGCTAATTCTTTATATTGTTTATTTTCTTCATCGATTTTGGCATTACGCAATTCTTCGGCCGCAGAAATTTTTTGTTTTACCAAAACAACATCTGGGTGATTTTGTAATTTATAATTTATTTCATCGATTGCGGCACTGATATCTGTATCATTTTTAACATACACCGGCATAATTGAATTAGCCGCCGAATACACAGAATTTTTCAAATCATCTTGGAAATCATCAATCACAGACAGATAAGCATTAATATGTTCGCCTTCGTGTTCCAAAACAACCTTGTATGAACAAGAATTCACACCATGACGCATATCGACCTTGACCAAGAAATCACTATAACCAATAACCGCATTTATACTTTTAACACCAATACAATATCCATCACGATTAGGCAATTCATCAATATTTACAACAATATCATATTCATCAACCAAAGTCGCAACAACATTACCATGATAAAAATCCATCATTTTCAAAGGCTGACCAACCTTTTTAACCCAATCAGGTTTATTTATTTGCACAGTTGGTTTTGTTTTGTAAATCACACATTTATCACGCGCATACCCAGACGATATAACGAAAACAGATAATAAAAATGCAATAATCTTATACATTTTTCTTTAAGTATTCTTCGACAAAACCACTCCCAAATTGTTTATATAATTCCTCGGCCAATAAAACCGATGAACGCCCAGATTCAAATAACCTTAATAAATTACCCAAACCACCTAATTCTGTATTTAAAATAACAGATTCACCTGTGACCGGACGCGACAACAACACCGCGCGTTTTAAATTAGGATATGCTTTACCTTGGATAAACGCCATTTCCAACGGATTTAATTTCCAGTGTTCATAATCCGCGACATCTGCCGCAGGATTACGGAAAAATAACACCGTTTGTGCCTGACCACGAACAACATCACCGATACCCAGTTTATCCAAAACATTTGCGCGTTGGAAAGCCACCATATATGCCTGACGATTTTTACGACCTTCTTGCAGACCTGTAATAAAATTATCGCG
>ODAI012535711.1_pt1 | contig 20757 bp, 16 predicted proteins | sample 1539321 | NCBI WGS metagenome assembly ODAI01 (sample SAMN02144231, study PRJEB22623) | gut metagenome | biome: sheep rumen | host: Ovis aries | place: New Zealand
ATCGTACTGATGGGATGGGAAAGCTTTCAGCCAGCGGAGGATCAGGCTCTGGTGTACCGGCTGGGCGCCGATGTGCATCAGGCGCCACTGATCCAGGTGATAGTCTTCCAGATGCAGCTCTCCGCTGTCCAGTGCGGTCAGGATATCCTGAGCCCAGGGTACCAGAAGCCAGACGATGGTGCAGTGCTCGTTGCTGACGGCCTGCAGGATGGTTTCCGGCCGCGTCCCTTTCAGGATGACGGCCTTGCTGCCGGAGATCAGGCTGCCGAACCAGTGCATCTTGGCGCCGGTGTGATACAGCGGAGGAATGCAGAGAAAACAGTCCTCCCTGGTCTGGCCGTGGTGCGCCTGCTCCACCCGGCAGGAGTGGATCAGGCTGCGGTGCTTGTGCAGGATTGCCTTCGGAAAGCCGGTGGTTCCGGAAGAAAAATAGATGGCCGCATCATCCTCCTCCGTCAGCGTGCATTCCGGGAAGAGGGAGCTGCTTTCATTGATTAGCTCGTTCAGGTCATCGGCAAAGGAGGGACAGCCCGGGCCCAGATAGACCAGATCCACCTGGGGGATCTGATCGGCAATTTCCTCCACCCGGCCGATAAATTCGGGGCCGAAGATCATCATATTGCTGTCGGAGAGATTCAGGCAATACTGGATTTCATTGGCGGCATAGCGGAAATTCATAGGCACGGCGAGGGCGCCGGTTTTCAGGATACCGAAATAGATCGGAAGCCAGTCAATGCAGTTCATCAGAAGGATGGCGACCTTGCTGCCCTTGCCCAGGCCGTGGCTTTTCAGCATATTGGCCACCCGGTTGGCCTTCTCATTGAAAACGGCCCAGGTGATTTCCCTCCGGTAATGACGGGAACGGACGCTGGGCTCCACCAGCTCAAAATCGTGCCAGGTGACCCGGCGGGTCTCCGGCTGATCCGGATTAATCTCAATCAACGCGGAATCGTTCGGCCATTCCCGGGCATTCCGCTCCAGCAGATGTACGATGGTCATGAAGCTTTCCTCCGATTTATCATATTCAGATCAGGAGAAATGATACTCTCTTTGACTGTGAATAGCAATAAAAGTGCTGCAAAAGAACAAAAAGCCCCGGCGGGGAAATCAGAAACCCACGGGTCTTTTTCTGTTCTTCCGTTGAAGAAAGCGGATGCGGTATGTATAATGAAAAAGGGTATGCCTGCTATTATCCGGCGGGCCCGGACGGCTTTTTACCCTCTCCGGCGGAGAGAAATGCTGCGGCACCCATCGGATAGAAAAGTCGTGACATCCACGGAAGAAACAGTTATAATACGACAAATCGGAAGAAAACATCCCCGGTGCTCGGGGGAAGGAAGGAATGACCTCTTTTGAAGAAGCTTTTGATCGGAAACGAAGCGGTTGCCTGGGGCCTGTATCACGGAGGGCTGCGGGTGATCAGCTCCTATCCCGGAACACCGTCGACGGAGATTACGGAATTTCTGTCCAAACATGACGACATTCACACGGAGTGGGCGCCCAACGAAAAGGTCGCCTGCGAGGCTGCTTTCGGCGCGAGCCTGGCGGGAGCCAGGTCTGCCTGCGCCATGAAGCATGTGGGGCTGAATGTGGCGGCGGATCCGCTGTTTACCCTGAGCTATACGGGGGTGACCGGCGGACTGGTGATCTGTGTGGCGGATGACCCGGCCATGCATTCCTCCCAGAATGAGCAGGATTCCCGGCATTACGCCGCCGCGGCCAAAGTACCGATGCTGGAGCCGTCGGACAGCGCGGAAGCCTACGCCTTTGCAAAGTCCGACTTTACCCTGAGCGAAGAATACGATACCCCCGTAATTCTGCGGATGTGCACCCGGATTGCCCACAGCCAGTGCCTGGTGGAAATCGGGAACCGGGAAGAAGTCCCTCTGAAGGAATATGTCAAGCAGCCCGCCAAGTATATTATGATGCCTGGATACGCAAAGGTCCGCCATCCGCTGGTGGAGCAGCGGACGGAACGGCTGAGGGCTCTGGCGGAGAATTGCGAATACAACCGGGTGGAAAACCGGGGAAGCAAAATCGGCATCATTACCAGCGGCTGCAGCTACCTGTATGTAAAGGAAGTATTCGGCGACAGCGTGTCCATTCTGAAGATCGGGATGCCCAATCCGCTGCCGGAAAAAATGATACGGGATTTCGCTTCCTCCGTGGAGAAGCTGTACGTGATCGAGGAGCTGGATCCGGTCATTGAAAACCATGTGAGAGCCCTCGGAATCGACTGTACGGGCAAGAGCCTGTTCAGCGCTGTGGGCGAGTTCAGCCAGCAGACAATCCGGGAAGCCTTCCGGAAGGAGGGCGTGAGCTTCGGGGAGCAGCCGGAGATGCAGGGGAAGGCGCCGCAGGTTCCCGGCCGGCCGCCCATGATGTGCTCCGGATGCCCGCATCGGGGCATGTTCTACACCCTGGCCAAGAACCATATCACCGTGCTGGGAGACATCGGATGCTATACCCTGGGAGCGGTGGCTCCGCTGAACGCCCTGGACTCCACCCTGTGCATGGGCGCCAGCGTCAGCGGCATCCACGGGTTTAACCTGGCCCGGGACGGGGAGACGGAGAAGAAGACCGTCGCCGTGATCGGAGATTCCACCTTCATGCATTCCGGCATGACGGGGCTGGTAAACATCGCCTACAACGCGACAAACTCCACGGTCATCATTCTGGACAACTCCATTACGGGGATGACCGGACATCAGCAGAATCCGACCACCGGATACAATATCAAGGGCGATCCCGCGGCCAAGGTGGATCTGGAAGCGCTGTGCCGCGCCCTGGGAATCCGCCGGGTCCGGGTGGTGGATCCCTACAACCTGAAGGAATGCGAACAGGCGGTGAAGGAGGAGCTGGCGGCCGAAGAGCCCAGCGTCATTATTTCCCGGCGCCCCTGCGTGCTGCTGAAGTATGTAAAGCCCAAAGCGCCGCTGCGGGTGGATTCCGCGAAGTGCAGAGCCTGCCGCCGCTGTATGGGGCTGGGCTGCCCGGCGATTTCCATGAAGGAAGGGAAGGCGCGCATCGATCAGACCCTCTGTGTGGGCTGCGGCGTGTGCGAACAGCTTTGCCCCTTTGAGGCCATCGGGGAGGAAGAACGGAAATGAAAACGACAAGCATTATGATCGTAGGCGTAGGCGGCCAGGGAAGCCTGCTGGCCAGCAAGCTGCTGGGAAATCTGCTGACGGAGGAAGGCTATGACGTCAAGGTCAGCGAGGTGCACGGCATGAGCCAGCGGGGCGGCAGCGTGGTGACCTATGTCCGGTACGGGCAGAAGGTGTATTCCCCGATCGTGACGGAGGGGGAGTGCGACTTCATTATCAGCTTTGAGAAGCTGGAAGGAGCCAGATATGCCAGCTGCCTGCGCAAGGGCGGAAAGATCATTGTGAATACCCAGCAGATTGATCCCATGCCCGTGATCACCGGCGCGGCGGAATATCCGGAGAATGTGCTGGAGGAACTGAAGACCCAGGGCTTTGATGTGGATGACTTTGACGCGCTGACTCCGGCGCTGGAGGCCGGGAGCGCGAAAGCCGTGAACATCGTGCTGATGGGACATTTTGCAAGGCATTCCGGCATTCCGAAGGAGCACTGGATCCAGGCGCTGGAAAAGACGGTGCCTGCCAGGTTCCTGGAGATGAACCGGAAGGCGTTTGAACTGGGCTATACCGCCTGAAGGGCGTAAACCTGCGGACAGCCGGCGGAAAAAGACAGGCTGAATAAAAAAGAGAAGAGGTGGAGTCCGTTGAAGTACTTTCAGGAGAAGGCGGAAACCATGCCGCTTTCCGAGCTGCGGAAGCTGCAGAGTGAGAAGCTGGTAAAGCAGGTTCGCCATGTATATGAGCATGTGGCGCCTTACCGCAGGAAGATGGATGAACTGGGCGTCAAACCGGAAGACATTCACGGCATTGAGGATCTGCCGAAGCTTCCCTTTCTGACGAAGGGCGACCTGCGTGATGAGTACCCTACGGGTTATCTGGGCGTTCCGATGAAGGACTGTGTGCGCATTCAGTCTACCAGCGGCACCACGGGACGGCGTGTGGTGGCGTTTTATACGCAGCACGATATCGATCTGTGGGAAGACTGCTGCGCCCGGGCGATCGTAGCCACGGGAGGCTCCGATGAAGATGTGCTGCAGGTTGCCTACGGCTATGGGCTGTTCACGGGCGGCGCCGGCCTGAACGGCGGCAGCCACAGGGTGGGCTGCCTGACGCTGCCCATGTCCTCCGGAAACACGGACCGGCAGATTCAGTTCATGATGGATCTTGGGGCCACGATTCTCTGCTGCACACCCTCCTATGCCGCTTACCTTGGAGAAAGTATGAAAGAGCGGGGCATCGCTCCGGATCAGAACCCGCTGCGGGTCGGCATATTCGGCGCGGAACCCTGGACGGAGGAAATGCGGCAGGCGATTGAAAAGTCCCTGGGCATCAAGGCATATGATATCTATGGACTGACCGAAACCTCCGGCCCCGGGGTTGCTTTCGAGTGCCAGGAGCAGCAGGGAATGCATATCAACGAGGATCACTTCATCGCGGAAGTGATTGATCCGGAGACGGGGAAGGTGCTTCCCGAGGGCAGCAAGGGCGAGCTGGTGTTCACCAGCCTGGACAAGGAAGCGTTCCCCCTTCTCAGATACCGGACGCGGGACATCTGCATCCTGAGCCGGAAAAAGTGCGCCTGCGGCAGGACCTTTATCCGGATGACCAAGCCCATGGGCCGCAGCGATGACATGCTGATTATCCGCGGCGTCAACGTATTCCCGAGCCAGATTGAGACCGTACTGCTGAAGGAAGGCTATACGCCGAACTATCAGATTGTGGTGGATCGGGTAAACAACAGCGATACCTTTGATATTCTCGTGGAGATGGATGAAGCGATGTTCGCGGATACGGTATCCGTGATTACCGGACGGGAGAAGGCACTGGTTGCCGCGATGCGCGCGATGCTGGGCATCGGGCCGACGGTTCATCTGGTGGCACCCCATTCCGTCCAGCGGAGCGAGGGCAAGGCAGTCCGGGTGATCGACAAACGCAAGCTGGTGACGGATACCCAGTGGCTGGGGAAATGAGATCACCATCGGACAGAAACGGAAAGGAGAGAAACCAATGGCCCTGAATCAACTGTCTGTTTTTGTGGATAATACACCTGGTGCCCTGGCGGACATTGCGGAGGTGCTCGCAAACGCGGACATCAATCTGCGCGCGCTTTCCATTGCGGATACGGAACGCTTCGGCATCCTGCGCATGATCGTCAGCGACAACAGGATGGCGGTTTCCGTGCTGAAGGGAAAGGGCTACATCGTCAAGGAGACGGAAGTGGTCGGCGTCAAGATCGGAGATCAGCCCGGAAAGATGGCGGAGGCGCTGAAGGTGCTGGATCTGGCCGAAATCAATCTGGAGTACCTGTATGCCTTCTGCGCCCGGACGGAGAGGCATGCCTATCTGGTCATCCGCGTCGCGGATAACCAGAAGGCGGAGGAAGTGCTGACCGCCGCGGGGTTCCATATGATCGAAGACTCGGATGTGGCAAAGCTGTAAGAAAGAACGGTTCCGGGGAGAGGAGACCGGGGTGTCTCCTCTCCTGTTTTCAAGGGAAAAAGCATGCTTCCGGAATGGTCCGGCAGTCTGGCAGGAAAGGAAGGAAAACAAAGATGCGCATCGGTGCACTGGAAGCCGGCGGAACAAAAATGGTTCTGGGGATCTTTGATGAGGAGGGGCATTTGCTGGAGGACACGAAGCTTCCTACCCGCTCTCCGGCCCAGACCATGCCGGAGATTATTTCTTTCTTTCGGGAAAGGGAGATTGAGACGCTGGGTATCGGAACCTTCGGACCGGTGGATCTCCGGCCAGGCTCCCCCACATACGGCGGTATTACCGCCACTCCCAAGCTGGACTGGCGGAACTATCCCATGCTTGCGAAGCTGCAGGAGGAGCTGCAGGTCCCCTGCGCCATCGATACGGACGTGAACGCCGCGGTGCTGGCGGAATGCAGGCTGGGTGCGGCCCGGGGATGTGAAAACGCGGTGTATGTCACCGTGGGAACCGGGATCGGGGCAGGTATTTTTGCGGGAGGGAAAACGGTTCACGGGCTGATGCACCCGGAAGTGGGGCATATGCTGCTGAAGCCGAATCCGCTGGATCCGCTGCCCCAGGGTATCTGCCCCTACCATGAGAGCTGCCTGGAAGGGCTGGCCTCCGGTCCGGCGATTGCCAAGCGGACCGGCGCGGGCGGGGAAGCGCTGCCGGATGACGATCCGGTATTTACCCTGGAGACAGACTATCTGGCACAGATGTGCGTGAACCTGATCATGACGGTCAGCCCCGAGCGGATCATGATCGGCGGAGGCGTGATGGAAAGGGAATACCTGCTGGACCGGATCCGCAAGGAAACGGTCCGGCTGCTGGGAGGATATATCCAGATGCCTGAAATCACGGCCAGGATTGACTCCTACATAGTACGGCCGGAGCTTTATCCCATCAGCGGGCTGATCGGCGCCTGGCTTCTGGGAAGAGACGCGGGAGGAAATGCGGTTTCATGATGACGGAAAGAACGCTGCGGGTTCTGGAATTTCCACGAATCCGGGAGATGCTGGCGGAAGGCGCCCTGACAGCCATCGGCGCGGAAAAATGCCGGATGCTGGTGCCCGCGGACACAATGTACGATATTGACCTGGCTCAGAAGGAAACCGAGGAAGCCACGGTGATTCTGCAGTATACCGGAGGGCATCCCCTGAGTGAGTTTCCGGACGCGAGGCCCGCACTGACGGTCTGCGAGAAGGGCGGAACCCTCAGCCCCGGCATGCTGCTGAACGTGGCGGCGCTGCTCCGGGCCAGCCGCGCAGCCCGGGACGCGCTGATTACGGAACGGGAAAACACCCCTCTGCTGCGGGGAAGGGCGGAGCAGCTGACGGATGCGCGGAACGTGGAAAGCGATATCACCGACGCGATCCTGAGCGAGGATGAAATCGCGGACAGGGCGTCCTCCGAGCTGATGAACATCCGGCGGCATCTGCGGGGCGCGCAGGACCGGATCAAGGAGAAGCTGAACCAGATGATCCGGTCCTCCTCCCTCCAGAAGTATCTGCAGGAAGCTATTATCACCGTGCGGAATGACCGGTATGTCATTCCGGTCCGGGCCGAATACCGGGCTCAGGTGCCGGGACTGGTTCATGATCAGAGCACCTCCGGCGCCACGCTTTTCATTGAACCCATGGCCGCGGTGGAAATGGGAAACGAGATCCGGGAATGGGAAATCAAGGAAGCGCGGGAGATTGAACGGATTCTGGCGTCCCTCAGCGCGGAGGTGGCACCGTACGCGGAAGCGCTGCGGGAAAATGTGGAAGCGCTGGGAGAACTGGATTTCATTTTTGCCAAGGGCCTGCTGAGCAGGAGACTTCGCTGCGTGGCGCCGAAGATGAACGAGCGGGGATTTCTGCATATCCTTCGGGGAAGGCATCCGCTGATTGATCCGGAAAAGGTGGTGCCCAGCGACATTACCCTGGGATACGCTCCTGCTCCTTCCCGGAAGGATGCAGCCGGGAAAGCGCCCGCGGAAGAGCCGGACGGCGGCGGGAAAAAGAGCTGGAAGGTCAGGGACGCGGAATCCCGGCAGGCAAGGGAAAACCGGGAGGAGACGGGTACGGGCTTCAATACGCTGGTGATCACGGGGCCGAATACCGGCGGAAAAACCGTGACGCTGAAGACGATCGGCCTGATGACGCTGATGGCACAGGCCGGCCTGCAGGTGCCGGCGGAGCTGGGAACGGAGCTTGCAGTCTTTGAACAGGTCTGGGCAGATATCGGGGATGAGCAGAGCATTGAGCAGAGCCTGAGCACTTTCAGCGGACACATGACGAATATTGTCAGTATCATGAAAGAGGTGACGCCCCGGGATCTGGTGCTTTTTGATGAGCTGGGCGCGGGAACGGATCCGACGGAGGGTGCGGCGCTGGCCCAGAGCATTCTGACCCGGCTGCTGCACATCCGGGTCAGGACGGTGGCGACAACTCACTACAGCGAGCTGAAGGTGTTTGCCCTGACAACGGAGGGCGTGGAAAACGCCAGCGTGGAGTTCAACGTGGAGACCCTTCGGCCGACCTACCGGCTGAGCATCGGGGTGCCCGGGAAGAGCAATGCCTTTGAAATCAGCAGGCGCCTCGGCCTGCCGGAGAACCTGATTGAAGGAGCCAGAAAGCTGCTGAGCAGCGACGAGGTTCGGTTTGAGGATGTGATCGCCAATGCCGAGTATCACCGCCAGATCGCGGAGCGGGAACGGCAGCTGGCACAGGAGGCCAGCCGGGAAACCCTGAAGCTGCGGGATGAGGCGGAAAAGCTGCGGCGGGAGATGGAAGAAAAGCGGGAGCAGAGCGTGCGGAAGGCAAAGGAGGAAGCCAGACGCATTCTGCAGGATGCCCGGAGAGAAAGCGAAAGCATCATCAGCGATCTGAAGCGAATGAAAAAGGAGGCGGGTTCTGCCGCTGAAATCAATGCGCTTCGCCGGGAACTGGATCAGGGGATCGATGAGATGAGCGAAGGACTGCAGGCCCCCCGGACGGAAGAAGGGGAAGCACCCAAAACCCTGAAGGCGGGGGATCGGGTGCGGGTGCTGACTTTCGGCACGGAAGCATCGGTGCTGAGCGAACCCAACGCCCGGGGAGAGGTGGAGCTGGCCAGCGGGAACATGAAATTCAAGGCAAAGCTGGGAGACCTGCGGCTGATCCGGGAAAGCGCGGAGAAGGAAAAAACAGTGGTCCGGGCCAAAACCGGGGCCATGACCAGGACAGTGCCCCTGGAATGTGACGTCAGGGGCATGAATCTGGAGGAAGCCATCGGCGCAGTGGAAATCTATCTGGATGAAGCCGTGATGGCCGGGCTGCATGAGGTGAGCGTGATTCACGGCAAGGGGACCGGCGTGCTTCGAAGCGGGATCCGGCAGGAGCTGCGGAGAAACCGGCATGTGAAGAGCTGCCGGCCCGGGATGTACGGGGAAGGCGAAGACGGCGTCACGGTGGTTGCTCTGAAATAAAGAAAAGAAGGCACGGGATCAAAATGAAGGAAAAACCGTATATTCTGATCGTGGATGATGATCCGAATATTTCCAGGCTGGTGGCACTGTACCTGGAAAAGGAAGGCTATGAAGTCAGGACGGCGGACCGGGGAGACGACGCGGTGAATGAGTTTACCCGTCTTCCTCCGGATCTGATGGTACTGGACGTTATGCTGCCCGGAATGGACGGATACCAGGTGCTGAAAAGCGTGCGCAAGAGCAGCGCGATTCCGGTGATCATGCTGACCGCCCGGGACGAAACCTTCGACAAGGTGCTGGGACTGGAACTGGGGGCTGACGATTATATGACCAAGCCCTTTGACGCCAAGGAGCTCGTGGCCCGGGTCAAGGCAGTGCTCCGGCGGACGCAGGGCGGGGAGGAGGACAAGAAGACGGATCTCTCCTTCCCCGGGCTGACGGTCAGCATTGCGGAATACGCGGTCTATTACGAGGGAAAGCGGCTGGATATGCCGCCCAAGGAACTGGAGGTGCTCTACTTCCTGGCAGGATCCCCGAACCAGGTCTTTACCCGGGAACAGCTGCTGAAGCAGGTCTGGGGGTTTGATTTCTTCGGAGACAGCCGAACCGTGGATGTGCATATCAAACGCCTGCGGGAGAAGCTGACGGGCAGCGAGAAGTACGGGTGGAGCATACATACCGTGCGGGGCGTGGGATACAAGTTTGAAATGAACTGATGAGGAAGATCATGAACGAGCGAATCAGGAAAGCCGTAACCTTCTTTACCGAAGAAACCGGGATCATGGACGGGATGGCGGTCTGCTGCGGCCGGAACGGGCGGAGGCAATGGGCCTGGGACGGCAGGGAAATCGGCCCGGATTCGGTCTATGACCTGGCGTCCGTGACCAAAATTTTTACCGGTCTGTGCCTGATGAAACTCTGGGAGAGGGGGAAGCTGGATCCATTCCGGCGGATCAGCTGGTACTGCCCCGAATTCAGCCGTCTGGGAGAGGTGACGGTGGAGCAGCTGATGTCCTTTCAGGTGCAGCTGCGAACGCCGGAAAGAATAGACCGGCAGCGAACCCGTGAAGAGGCGCTGGCATGCCTTCGGGAAACGCAGTCTCTGGGCGGATGCGGCCGGCGCGCCTATTCCGATATTCCGGCCATGGTGCTGAAATATGTCGTGGAAAAGGCCTCCGGAATGGATATGATGGAATGCGTTCGGAAAGCGGTCCTGGAGCCGGCCGGCATGACCTCTACCTGGGCCGCGGTGCCGGAGGAGCGGAAAAAGGACTGCCTTCTTTACGGACCGGAATACCGGATTGAGGGAGAACAGTGGATCTGCCGGGAGAATTCTCCCCGCGGGATTCCGCATGATCCGAAGGCAGCTGTTCTGCAGGGAAGCAGCGGCGACCTGTGCGGCCACGCAGGCCTGTTTTCCACCCTGGAGGACATGTCCAGGCTGGCGGAGGCGATCCTGGACGGCCGGATTCTCAGCCGGGAGAGCCTGCGGCGGATGGCGGTCAACCGGACCGGGCGGGAGCTGGCGGACGGCGGTTATACCCAGTACCTGGGATACTGCTGCTACCTGAAGCATCCTGACCAGTACTTTTCCGAGATCCCGGCGGACATGAGCCGGGAAGCCTTCGGCATCGGAGGCTTTACGGGGAACCACTTCAGCGTGGACCCCGGCACGGGAAGATATACTCTTTTCCTGGGCAACAGGGTGCGGGACAGGCTGACGATGCTGATTCTTCCCGAAGGGAAAAGCCGGACGGATTACGGACTGCAGGAGGACGGAACAGGCCGGATCCGCTGGACGGACGGAAGCGTTCATTTTTCCTCGGCCAATTATGTGCACCAGAAGGATGAACACCTGCATGCCGTGATTGAGCGGCTTTTCAGGGAGAAAAGGGAAGGGGAGCGCCCGTGCCTGACGGAGCGGGAAAGACGGTAAAGCGGACTCCCGAGACAGGAGGGAAAAAGGATTCATGAACAGCCTGTTTGCGCGGATTATGGCTGTGGTGCTGAGTGTGATTCTGCTCCTGACCATTTCCCTGAGCGTGCTGAGCTATTTCAGCCTGCGGGAACAGCGAATCTCAGCCCGGCTGGATTATCTGGCGGCGGAAGCGGAGGAAATCGCCTATCTGGCGGCAGATCTGAACGGAGGAAACGGCGGGCTGCTGTTTTTCCAGAACTCGCGCCAGTATCTGAACCGGATGGCCCAGAAGGTCAATGAGGAATTCGGAGCCTACATCGCCGTGGTGGACCGGTGGGGAAATGTCATGACCAATGTGCAGACCGCCTACAGTGAAGACCCGGACTTTGTGGCCAGCCTGAGCGGGGAGGAAATCAGCAATGCCCTGACCCAGGTGCTGGCCGGGAAAACCATCCGGGTCCGGAGCAGCGTGGGGGCGGACGCAACCTTTACGGTGGGGGTGCCCTATCTTCAGTATGAGACGGTGACCGGGGCCGTGTTTATCCAGACCAAGGCCCAGCGGATCCAGGGAGGCATGGAGGACCTGGTGTGGCAGGTGCTGGCAGTGGCGCTGGCGGCTTCCATTCTGAGCGCGCTGGCGGTTGGATTGGTGGTGCGGTCCATCATGCGGCCGCTTTCCGCGCTGACGGAGGCTGCCCACGCCATGGGAGAAGGGGACTTCAGCCGCCGGCTGGATGAGGAGAAGGGAGACCGGGAGCTGCGGCAGCTGGCGCATACCTTCAACGGAATGAGCGGGAAGCTCCGGGATCTGGAAAACAGCAGAAGGGAATTTGTCGCCAATGTAAGCCATGAGCTTCGCAGTCCGATTACGAGCATTAAGGGATTTGCGGAGGGAATGGCGGACGGAGTCATTCCGGAGGAGGATCATCCGAAATACCTGCGCCTGGTGGCGGAGGAGAGCAACCGGCTGAGCCATCTGGTGGGAGATCTGCTGCAGCTGAGCCGGCTGGAGCGGGAGGACGCGGCGCTGGAAAAAACGGAATTTGACATGAACGAGATGCTGCGGCGCGCGATTATCCGGAGAATGAATGATCTGGACGCGAAGAAAATCAATGTGGAATGCGATTTCCGAGCCGACCCCTGCCTGGTGCGTGCAGACTCGGAGCGGATTGAACAGGTGGTGGTGAACCTTCTGGACAACGCCATCAAGTTTACCGGGGAGAAGGGCAAAATCGTACTGACCACTGAACGCCTCGGGGAGGAGGCGCGGATCACCGTCTGGGATGATGGAATCAGCATTCCGGAGGAGGATCGGGGGCGGGTGTTTGAGCGCTTCTTCACGGCTGACAGAGCCCATACATCCGGCAAGGGCACAGGGCTGGGACTGAGCATCTGCCAGCGTATCCTGGAGATGCACGGAAAGGAAATCCGGCTGCAGGATACGGAGGAAGGAACCGGGTTCCGCTTTTCTCTGGATGCGGCGTGAAAAGTATTGACAGGTGTGCTATACTGTCACGCATGAACCGGGCGTGGATGAAAGGAGGAAACAGAAATGCTGAACAGACAGATTTTCCTGATTGGGATGCCGGGAAGCGGAAAGAGCACCATTGGACGGCGGGCTGCCTGGGAAGCAGGGGTTTCGTTCCTGGACATGGACAGCTGGATTGAACAGCAGGCGGGCATGAGCATTCCCGAAGTATTTGAAAAATACGGGGAAGCCGGCTTCCGCAGAATGGAAAAGGGCGCGCTGGCTTTCCTGAGCATGACCCGTCCGGGAATGATCTCCCTGGGCGGCGGAACGGCGATGGATCAGGAAAACCGGAAAATCATGCGGGCCTGCGGCAGCGTGATCCTGCTGGACCGGCCGGTCGAACGGATTCTTACCGATCTGAATCCGGAAAACCGGCCTCTGCTGAAGGACAATCCGGAGGAGAAGCTGCAGGAGCTTTATGACGTCCGAATGCCGGTGTACCGCGCACTGGCGGACGTTACGATCCGCAATGACGGGGATTTCCAGAGCGCGGTTTCCCTGCTGAGCAGAGTACTGAAGGAAAGGTATCACGCATGAGCTACCAATTTGAGCTGGTTGGAAAAATCGGATCCATGGCTCTGATCCGTCCGGAAGATCAGGACATGAACTACAATATCTTTTCCCGCCTGGGCGCAGAGCTTCGCCCGGGCATGATCTGGGTGACCAGCGGCGCGACGGAAATCGGCCGGCTGGATTATCTGAAAAGGACGGGCTGCGAGCTGTGCGGGGATCCGGAGCAGGACAAGTCGGACTATTCGGCGCAGGGGCAGGCGATCCTGATGCAGACCTACCGCCAGTTTGTCCGGCCGGAGTTCGGAATCCGGCAGATTCTGGTGGAGCATACCCATTTCAATGACCCTGAAAAGCGGGAACATATCAAATCGCTGCTGGAGCGGGCGGCAAGGCAGAAAACGATTCCCATCGTCAATTACAATGACCCCGTTTCAGACGAGGAAAACCGGAAGATGGAGCTGGCTGTGCGCCGGCAGCAGGGAGCGGAGGTCCATGAATGCGTGGACAACGATGAAACAGCCGCAGTGATTGCGAACCTGGTTCACGCGAAAACGCTGGTGCTGATGACCTCCACCGAGGGAATCTACCGGGAAGCGGGGAAACCGGAAACGCTGGTGCGGGATGTGCTGGGGAAAAGCGTGGAGGAGGTTTCGGCGCAGGTTCGGGCGCTGCAGGAAAACTGCATCGGCGCCAGCCGGGCCGGGGCAAACGGAGCCCGGGCCAAGCTGGAGTATGCGCTGGGATGCGTACAGAACGGGACAACCGTCATCATCGGACACGCGAGACACCGGATTTCTGACCTCGTGGAGGGACGCGTGCCCTGCACCAGAATCGGCCTGATCTGAGCGCCTTTTCGAAAGCGCTCTCTTCATACGAATCTTTCTCTTGAAAAAGCAGAAGAATCATGCTACAATACTAAAGTCAAAGAAAGTCAATCTGACGGATGCCGTCCGCGCACTTTGACGTTGAAAGGTGGCATACAGATGAGGATCAGTGATTCCATCGAGCAGTTTATTAAAGATATGCTTGGGGAGGACAGCCCGGAGGTGGAGCTGAAGCGGAATGAGCTGGCCGAGTATTTCGGGTGTGCTCCCAGCCAGATCAATTACGTTCTGGCTACCCGCTTTTCTCCTTCTCAGGGGTACCTGACGGAAAGCCGCAGAGGCGGAGGCGGTTACATTCGTATTGTGCGGGTGGTGGAAACCGGACCGCAGAAGATGGCCTATTTGGTGCGGGACCGGATCGGGGACCAGCTGAGCGAGGAGGAGGCGCAGCGGATTATCGCCCATCTGAAAGACAGCGGAATGGCGAACCCGGAGGAGGCGGGCATGATGTCCGCGGCGCTCAGCGCCCGGGCGCTTGCTGTACCGCTGAGCCCGGAGATGAAGGCGGCTCTTCGGGCCAGAATCCTGAAAACCATGATTCTGGCCCTGGCGAACAAAGGAAACGGATAAATCGGATCCTGCGGAAAAAGGAATGTACAGCGCGATTCGGACGGCCCGGACAGGGCAATCCGGATGAAGACCGGGAGCAGATCCGGAAGGGAAAGGGGGCAGAAGACAGATGCTCTGTGAGGAATGCCATCAGAATGAAGCGAATTTTACCATTTCAGTGATGTCGGGGGCGGAGAACAAAACCCGCCACCTGTGCGCTGACTGCATGAGCCGGATGAACGCAGACCTGATGAAGGGAAACCTGCGCAGCTTTTTGCACACCGTGCTGGGCGCTCTGCAGAAAGGAACCTCCAAGGAAGAGAGAAAGGAATTTTCCATGCCAATATTCGGACGTTTTACCCAGAAAGCGCAGCAGACCCTGCAGCTGGCCCAGCGGATCGCTTCGGAGCTGCAGATGTCCTATGTGGGAACGGAGCATATCCTGCTCGCCCTGCTGAAAACCGGAGCTTCCGTTCCCCAGGCGGTATCCTCCCGGATGTCCTTTGACAGCGCGCTGGAGGAAATCCGGGAACGCCTGTCCCAGGAGGATATGACGGCCCAGGGATCCCGCGTTGAGCTGAGCCCGAGAGCCAAGAAGCTGCTGGAAACCAGCGTGCTGGAATCCCACAAACTGGGACAGAGCTATGTGACGGTGGAGCATTTCTGGCTTGCCATCCTGGGAAGCGACGACGGAGTGGCCGGCGCGCTGCTGAGAAAGGCGGGAGTCGATCTGTCCGCCGCCCGGGAGGAGCTGCTGCAGCAGATGCGGGAAAACGCGTCTTCCGGGGAAGGGGAAGGCCAGAATCCGGGCTTCTTTCCCTTCGCGGCTCAGATACGGGCGGGAAACGCGGGGGAAAACCGGACCGGGCAGAAGTCCGCGCTGGACCAGTACTGCCGTGACCTGACCGCCGCAGCCGGAAAAAACGAGCTTGATCCGGTGATCGGACGGGACGGGGAGATCCAGCGGATTATCCAGATTCTGATCCGGCGGACCAAGAACAATCCGGTGCTGATCGGAGAGCCGGGCGTCGGGAAAAGTGCCGTGGTGGAAGGGCTGGCCCAGCGGATCGTGCAGGGAAACGTGCCTGATATGCTGAACGGAAAACGGGTGCTGAGCCTGGATATGGGATCGCTGATTGCGGGCACGAAATACCGGGGCGAGTTCGAAGAACGGCTGAAAAACCTGATGGATGAACTGAAAAAAGCCGGGAACGTTCTTCTGTTTATGGACGAACTGCATACGATCATCGGTGCGGGAAGCAGCGAAGGAAGCCTGGATGCCGCGAACATGCTGAAGCCGGCTCTGAGCCGGGGCGAAATCCAGTGCATCGGCGCAACCACGCTGGAGGAATACCGGAAGCATATCGAAAAGGACACTGCCCTGGAACGGCGGTTCCAGCCCGTTACCGTCGGAGAACCCACCGCGGAGGAAGCGCTGAGCATCCTCTATGGCCTCCGGGACAGGTACGAGGCGCACCACCGGGTTCGGATCACGGACGAAGCGCTGGCGGCGGCGGTGAAGCTGTCCGACCGATACATCCCGGACCGCTTTCTGCCGGACAAGGCTGTGGACCTGATGGATGAGGCTGCGAGCCGCGTTCGGATCCAGGCATGCACCACTCCTCCGGATGTGCGGGAGCAGGAGAAAAAGCTGGAGGCGGTGCAGATTGAGAAAAAGGAAGCCATCGCCCACCAGGACTTTGAGAAGGCAGCCGCCCTGCGGGATCAGGAGCAGAATCTGACCCAGGATATTCAGAAAAAGCGGAACGCGTGGAACAAAACACAGACGACAGCCAGGGACGTGGTCACGGAAGAGGATATTGCCCAGGTGGTATCCCTGTGGACCGGCATTCCCGTGCAGAAGATGACGGAGAAGGAAGCCCACCGGCTGATGAAGCTGGAAAAAACACTGCACCAGCGTCTGGTTGGGCAGGAGGAAGCGATCTCCGCGGTGTCCCGGGCGATCCGCCGGGCCAGAGCCGGACTGAAGGATCCGAAGCGGCCTATCGGAAGCTTTATCTTCCTGGGACCGACGGGCGTCGGAAAGACGGAACTGTGCCGGGCTCTGGGAGAAGCCATGTTCGGGGATGAGGATGCTGTGATCCGGCTGGACATGAGCGAATATATGGAAAAGCATACCGTATCCAGGCTGGTGGGATCGCCGCCCGGATATGTGGGATACGAAGAGGGCGGCCAGCTGACGGAAGCGGTGCGCAGAAAGCCGTACAGCGTGGTTTTGCTGGACGAGGTGGAAAAAGCCCATCCGGATGTGTTCAATATCCTGCTGCAGATTCTGGAGGACGGAAGACTGACGGACAATACAGGACGTGTTGTCTCCTTCCAGAATACCATCGTGGTCATGACCTCCAATGCGGGTGCGCACACCATCTCCACCAGCCGTTCCATGGGCTTCGGCGCGGAAGGCCCCCGGAGCCTGAAGGACTATGACGCCATGAAGGACGCGGTCATGAAGGAAGTGAAGGATCTGTTCCGCCCCGAATTCATCAACCGCGTGGACGAGCTGATTGTTTTCCATGCCCTGTCGGAGGAGGACATCCTGCAGATTACGGAGATGATGCTGAAGCAGGTGGCGGAGCGCCTGAAGGACCGGGATATCAAACTGACCTGGGACAAGCCGGTGCGGGAAAAGCTGGCCAGAGACGGCTACGATCCGAAATACGGAGCCCGTCCCCTGCGGAGGCTGATCCAGCGCACCGTAGAGGATACGCTGAGCGAAGCGCTGCTGGAAGGAAGGGTCACCCTGGGCGAGCCGGTCAGGCTGGGCATCCGCGGAGGGGAAATCGTAATCCGGGAGCAGAAAAAAACACAGCAAGGCCCTTCCGGGATTCCGGAAGGCGCAAGAATCAAGGCGCAGAAATAAGCGCAGGCCTGCCCGGGCGCCTTTCTTCAGGCGCCCGGGCAGGCTGCCCCGCCAGGAGATGGCCAGAGAAGCAGAAAAACAGGATGAGTTCCGTGCCCTGAGCGGCGGGCGGAGAATGCGGGGAAAACACCCTTGTAAATTGTTTTTCCGTTGTATTCAAAAGGGCTTGACAGGGAAAGAAAAAGCGGATAAAATAATCTTTGTTCGCAAGTCTTCAGGGGCTTGTGATGCGGTGCATGCAGGTGTAGCTCAATGGCAGAGCTCCAGCTTCCCAAGCTGGTCACGTGGGTTCGATTCCCATCACCTGCTCCAATTCCGCATCAACGGCTCGGAAGCAAAATTCTTCGCTTTTGAGCGAGACATTTAAGGAGGAGATTCCAATGGCTAAAGGAAAGTATGAGCGGACTAAACCCCATGTTAACATTGGCACCATCGGACACGTGGACCACGGCAAGACCACGCTGACTGCCGCCATCACCATGACTCTGGCCACCAAGGGCGAAGCCCAGGCCATGCGGTATGATGAAATCGACAAGGCCCCCGAAGAGAAGGCCCGTGGAATTACCATCAACACCGCCCACGTTGAGTATGAGACCGCGAAGCGGCACTATGCGCACGTGGACTGCCCCGGCCACGCGGACTATGTAAAGAACATGATCACCGGTGCTGCCCAGATGGACGGCGCGATCCTGGTGGTTTCCGCTCCCGACGGCCCGATGCCCCAGACCCGCGAGCACATTCTGCTGGCCCGTCAGGTGGGCGTGCCCTACATCGTCGTGTTCCTGAACAAGACCGACATGATGGACGACGAAGAGCTGCTGGAGCTGGTTGAAATGGAAATCCGTGAGCTGCTGAGCAGCTATGATTTCCCCGGCGACGAAATTCCGATCATCCGCGGCTCCGCGCTGAAGGCGCTGGAGTATGTGCAGGGCGGCGGCACCGACGTGGACAACGCGCCTGAATGCAAGTGCATCTGGGAACTGATGGACGCGGTGGACACCTACATTCCCGAACCCAAGCGCGCGACGGATCAGCCCTTCCTGATGCCCGTGGAAGACGTGTTCAGCATTTCCGGCCGCGGCACCGTGGCGACGGGCCGTGTGGAGCGCGGCACCGTGAAGGTGTCCGACCAGGTTGAAATCGTCGGTCTGATGGACAAGCCCCGGAGCACGGTTGTGACGGGCGTTGAAATGTTCCACAAGCTGCTGGACCAGGCGGAAGCGGGCGACAACATCGGCGCGCTGCTGCGTGGTATTCAGCGGAACGAAGTGGAGCGCGGCCAGGTGCTGGCGAAGCCCGGCAGCATTCATCCGCACACCCACTGCATCGGACAGGTGTACGTGCTGACGAAGGAAGAAGGCGGACGTCATACTCCGTTCTTCAACGGCTATCGTCCTCAGTTCTACTTCCGGACCACGGACGTGACGGGCACCATCAAGCTGCCTGACGGCGTGGAAATGGTGATGCCTGGCGACAACATCGACATGGAAATCACCCTGATCACCCCCATCGCTATGGAGCAGGGACTGCGCTTCGCTATCCGTGAAGGCGGCCGTACCGTGGGTTCCGGCGTTGTGGCGAAGGTCATCGAATAATTTCCCTCGAATTTCAAAAGGCTCCCACTTGTGGGAGCCTTTCTTTTGCAGAGCGAAAGGAGCTCGATATGTTCACCTATAAAACCCGGGGTACCTGCGCCACCTCCATCGAGCTGGAGATTCAGGATGGCGTCATCACCCACTGCAAATTTATCAACGGCTGCCGGGGGAATACCCAGGGCGTCGCAAAGCTGGCCGTCGGACAGAACGCGGAACAGGTGGCCCAGCAGCTGGAGGGCATCCAGTGCCGCGGCGGCACCTCCTGCCCGGATCAGCTGGCGAAGGCGATTCGCGCCTATCAGGCATAATCGGAGGCATCAATTTGGCACAGGAACAGCAAACCCTTACACGCTTTGAGGACATGGATCTGTCCTCCGAAATTCTGCGCGCCGTGCGGGAGATGGGCTTTTCGGAGCCCTCCACCGTCCAGGCCCGCACCATTCCCCTGATGATGTCCGGCACGGACATCAACGCCATCGCGCCCACCGGCACGGGCAAGACCTGCGCCTTCGGCATTCCGATGCTGGAATATGTGCAGCTGAAGGATTCCCGGGTGCAGGAAATCGTCCTGGCGCCGACGCGGGAGCTGGCGCTGCAGATTGGCGACGAGCTGACGCGCCTGGCGCGGTTCATTCAGGGAGTCCGCATCGCGGTCATCTACGGCGGCCAGTCCATTTCCAAGCAGATCACCGCCCTGCGCCGCAATCCCCAGATCGTTATCGCCACCCCGGGACGGCTGCTGGATCACATGCAGCGGGGCAACATTTCCCTCCGGGCGGTTCACACGATGGTGCTGGACGAGGCGGATGAAATGCTGAACATGGGCTTCGTCAAGGACGTGACAAAAATCATCGAGGCCACGCCGACCGACCGGCAGCTGGTGCTCTTCTCCGCGACGACCAACCAGGATGTGCTGACCATCGCCTGGAAGTATCAGCATGACCCGGTGGAGATCACGGTGGAGGCCACCCGCAAGGACCGGCCGCAGATCACCCAGTACGTCATCGCCACCGAGCAGGACAAAAAGCAGGATCACCTGCTGTATCTGCTGGACGCGGACGTGTATCACCGGGTGATGATCTTCTGCAACACGAAGTTCATGACCGATAAGCTGACCCGCCAGCTGCAGCGGGAGGGCTATCAGGCGGAATGCCTGCATGGCGATATCCCCCAGGCGAAGCGGAACGTGGTCATGAACGACTTCAAGCGCGGAAAGTTTCCGATCCTCGTTTCCACGGACGTGGCCGCCCGCGGCATCGACGTGGACGATGTGGAGGCCGTCATCAACTACGACCTGCCCAACGAAAACGAGTACTATCTGCACCGCATCGGGCGGACGGGCCGCGCCCACAAGCATGGCGTGAGCTTCTCCCTGGTCACCTTCCGGGAAAGTGTCCGGATGGACGAAATCCTGAAATATATGCTGACCACCCCCACGCCGCTGCACTTCGCGGACGATGTGCTGCGCAGGGAGGACGGGACGCCCTTCTTTGAGCATATCTGACGTGTGGATACCGCAAAGCCCGCCGGACCCAAACAGCATACAAAACGCCGCGGTTCCACTGTTCACAGACAGCAGAGCCGCGGCGATTTCAAATTCAAAGCCTTCCGGCGAGAATGCGGAATTCAGCCCACAAAGGCGCGAATGGCCGCAAGGGTTTTCTCCTGCAGGGCGCCGATGTCCGCCAGCTTTGCCTGAACCTCGGCGTCGGAAAGCTGGCGCTCTTTGCCCGGACGGAATTCCTCGCAGAGTTCGCTGGCCATCCGGCTGAGCTTCAGCATGCCCAGATTTCCGGCCACGCCCTTCAGCGCGTGGGCGCCCTCGAACAGGCCCTTCGCATCCATGGCGGCTCCGG
>ODAI012967480.1_pt1 | contig 20755 bp, 19 predicted proteins | sample 1539321 | NCBI WGS metagenome assembly ODAI01 (sample SAMN02144231, study PRJEB22623) | gut metagenome | biome: sheep rumen | host: Ovis aries | place: New Zealand
GCAGATAAACGAAACTACCTCACAGATAGACAGCGTTTCCAGACAGATCAATGAAACATCTTCCCAGATAACCGGATTTGCAAGATCCATAAGCGAGACCACCGAAAAGATCAATGACGCTTCCAAGCAGATGAACGAGACCACCGGTATGATCTCCGAGGCATCCAAGAAGATGAACGAGACCACCGGTATGATCTCCGAGACATCCAAGAAGATGACAGAGGCTACCGGCATTATCTCCGAGACGTCAAAGAAGATAAACGAGACCTCCGGCATCATCGACGAGGCTGGACTCCCCAAGCACCCCTACTATCTGTACAAGAGCAGGTGGACCGCCAAGCCGATGCTCCACCTCTTCCCCCACTGGAACTGGCTGCCGGGGCAGGAGATCGACCTCTGGGCCTACTACAATCAGGCCGACGAGGTGGAGCTGTTCGTCAACGGACAGTCGAAGGGCATCCGCCGCAAGGCCGACTCCCATCAGTACCATGTCATGTGGCGCGTCGCGTTCGAGCCGGGTGAGCTGAAGGCCGTCAGCCGCAAGGACGGCAAGACCGTCTGCGAGCAAGTCATCCGCACCGCAGGCGCCCCCGACCATATCCGGCTCTCCGTCGACTATCAGGGCAGGCAGACCACCTTCATCACCGCCGAGGTAGTCGACAAGGACGGCAACCTGTGCCCCTGGGCAGAGGATCAGATCAGCTTCTTCGGCGACGGAGAGGGCGAGATCCTCGGCACCGACAACGGCTGCCAGACCTCGATGGAGCGCTTCACGTCGCCCAGCCGCAAGGCCTTCTTCGGCAAGTGTATGGTCGTGGTGAAAGGGAAGGGGCGCATCGAGGCCAAGTCGCCCATGCTCAAGCCGGCATCACTGAGATTCTAACTTTTACATTAATGATAAGTATAAAAAAGAAACTGATTTTATGGCTGGCTGCCATGATGGCCGTCAGCTCAGCCACGATGATCACATCGTGTACCGTGGAAGACAATCCAAGTAGCGAACCCGTTGTAGAGCCCGAGTCGCAGGTGCCCGCAGCGCGCATCACGGAAACCATCCGCAAGGAAGAAGCCAAGGCCACGGTCTACAACTTCGAGTATCCCTCCGTCGACCCCTACGGTAATCCGGTGACCCTCTCGGGCAGCATCGTCGTGGGCGACGAGGTGGAGGCCGACGGCAAGCAGGCCTCCGGCATGGTGCTCTACAACCACTTCACCGTGTTCCAGAAAGACCAGTGCCCCTCGCTCGGCGACCTGGGCGTCGTACTCAAGGTAGTGGGCAGCAAGCTCATCGCCGTGGCTCCCGACTACTACGGCTTCGGCGTCACGGGCGACAAGAACCAGGCCTACTGCATGTCGCGCACCAATGCCCAGAGCAGCGTCGACGCACTCCTGGCAGCCCGTCAGTTGCTCAAGGAGAAGGGCTACAAGTGGGGCGACTTTCTCTTCAACCTCGGCTACTCTGAGGGCGGACAGACGGCCATGGGCGTGGTACGTCTCGTAGCCGAGAAGTATCCCGACATCAAGATTACCCACACCGTGGCAGGCGCAGGGCCCTACGACATCGGCGAGACCTACCGCCAGCTGGTCAGCTCGGGCGAGACATCGATGCCGTCAACTGTCATCAGCACACTGCTGGCCTACAACGAGTACAACGAACTCGACGTAGACAACAATGAGATGTTCCTCGATCCTATCTTGGACAACATCCTCATCTACCTGCTCAGCAAGGACTACAAGCGCGACGATTTGGAAGGCAAACTCGCATCCTACAAGATTGCCGACTGGATCAACCCCATTCTGTTTGACTTCAATAGTGACCTGTCGCTGAAGTTCATGGAGGTGTTCGAGAAGGACAACCTGTCGAAGGGCTGGAAGCCCCGTGGCGACGAGCGCATCAGCCTGGTACACAACACGCTCGACGCCTGCGTGCCCTACGCCAACACCACTCAGATGGCAGAGTTCTTCAAGCAGGCCGGCTTCACCGTGGATGAGGGTCGTACCGAAGACAGATACGTCGACGGCAAGGTGTTCGTTTACTCCGTCAACGTGCCCGCTCTGTCAGAAAAGACTGGCACCCACGAAGCCGGCGCCATAGCCTTTGTCGCCGAACTGGTTATCGTCGTCTGCCACTACCTCGACATCAAGCCCTGGTTCAGCCTCACCGCTGAGGAGCTGGAAGGCGTATAACCCTCCCTCCTGAGGATACAGTGATGCCCCGCCGCCTGAAAAGGCCGACGGGGCATTACTGAATCCGGCGACACCAGTGTCAGTCTATCACGCCGATGATCTCCTCCACCGACTGGCACCCGTGACGGTCGAGCCACTCGCTGATGCCGTCGCGCACCTTGATGCTGACGGCGGGGTCGAGGAAATTGGCCGTACCTATCTCGATGGCAGTGGCGCCAGCCATCAGGAACTCGATGGCATCCTCAGCCGAACAAATGCCACCCAGGCCGACAACGGGAATCTTCACCGCCCGGGCCACCTGCCACACCATGCGTAGTGCTACAGGTTTCACGGCAGGGCCGCTCAGGCCTCCAGTCTTGATACTCAGCAGCGGGCGACGGCACTCTATATCGATGGCCATCCCCATCAGCGTGTTGATGAGCGACACGCTGTCGGCACCCTCAGCCTCCACGGCACGGGCTATCTCGGTGATATCGGTCACATTGGGCGATAGCTTCACGATGAGCGTCTTGTGATAACGCTCGCGAACGGCCCTGACCACACTCGAGGCACCGGCACAGGTGACACCGAAGGCCATACCTCCGTCCTTCACGTTCGGGCAGGAGATGTTGAGTTCGATGGCGGGAATCTTGTCCAAGGCATCGATGCGGGCGGCACACTCGGCATAATCCTCCGGCGACGAGCCGCTCACGTTGACAATCATATTCGTATCGATATCCTTGATCTGGGGATAGATATGCTCGCAGAAGTAGTCTACGCCCTTGTTCTGCAGACCCACGCAGTTGAGCATGCCGCTGGCCGTCTCGGCCATACGGGGATAGTCGTTGCCCTCGCGAGGTCTCAGGGTCGTACCCTTCACGATGATGCCGCCGATGCCGTCGAGGGGCATCAGGTCCTGAAACTCCAGTCCGTAGCCGAAGGTGCCGGATGCCGTCATCACGGGATTCTTCAGGCTGAGATCCTTTATCTTTACGTTTAGTCTTGCCATAACAACTTCTTGATATTAAACACGGGTCCGTCCTTACACACACACAGATTTCCCTCGGTGGTCTTCTCCACACAGCAGAGACAGGCCCCCAGTCCACAGGCCATCAGATTCTCCAGCGAAGCCTCACAGTCGACATCCGCCCGTCGGGCATAGCGGGCCACGGCCTTCATCATCGGCGTCGGGCCGCAGGTGGCGATACGGGTGAAGCGCTCCTGTCCGAGGATGGAGTGGTTGGTCACAAAGCCGCGCTCACCCTGCGAGCCGTCCTCTGTGGTGACCAATACGCGCCCATACTTCTCAAACTCATTCAGCATCAGCAGGTCGCGGGCCGTGCGGGCTCCGAGCAGGAAGGTGGGCTCCAGGCCCCCCGCAGCCATCTCGGCTCCCATATAGAGCAGGGGGGCCACCCCCACTCCGCCGCCCACGAGCAGCAGCCGTTCGTCAGCCCGTCGCGGCATCGTGAAGCCGTTGCCCAGCGGCAGCAGACAGTTCAGCTTGTCGCCCGGCTTGAGCTGGGCCAGTCTCCGCGTGCCCTCACCCACGGCTGCCACCAGCAGCCACAGCTCGTTCTGCTCGCGGTCTACGAAATTGATGGAGATCGGGCGGCGGAGGAACGTCTGTGGCGAGCCGTCGACGCGTATCTCCACAAACTGTCCCGGCAGCATCTCCGGAAGGGGCTTCTCGTCAGTCAGCCTGATCAGCACATAGCGCTCGTGGATCTGCTCCACCGACTTCACCCGAAGGTCGATTAGAAATTTCTTCATATCCTTAATTCTACTCACGGTTTTTCGCTGCAAAGATACAACAATTTCCCGACATTGCCGCGGTTTCAGCATTTTTTTTCAGTACGGCGGGGCGAAGCGGTACCTCACATCGTGCCAGTCCCCATGTTACTTTCGTTTTCAACAGTAGCGGAGACAAGTTTAGCAAACTCTATCGGTGGCATTTTCCCAGGGGTGGCGAAGGCTGTCGATTTCGAGGTCAACGTCAAGCGGGGTCAGGCACCGTGTGGCACTCAGCCCACAACTATCTTGATTTAAGCTCTTATCTACACTATAAAAAACAATAACCCGCACATCTCGCACATCTGCTATATCTACTTGATTATCAGTGCGCTTGGTGAGAGCCTACCTCGCATTTATCTCGCATTTACCTCGCAGCACATAGGGAAATTGGGCAAAAAAGGGAGCCTTGGAGGTGTTTTGGATAGCCTAAACACCATCGGGAATAGGTCTGAAAGGAGGCTTTAGAGGCTTCCTGCTCCGAAATTCTCTAGAGAATTTAGAGGTTTAAAGGCACTAAAGGTATACTTTGGTGCCTACTTTCGGGTAAATTCTCTAGAGAATTTACCCTTTCGAGGGCTCCTGTTGACAGAATTGTGGCCAGTAGTGACTGTCTTTAAACTATCCAAAGCAGAAAAGAAGCTCCCGAATGGCCTTGAAAATGCCCGAAGCGATAGCTGCTGCGAGGTAAATGCGAGATAAATGCGAGATACCATGCTTTGTAACCACCTGTATTGCAGATGGTTATAGCAGATGTGCGAGATGTGCGGGTTATATTTTGTATGACCTTTCGCCATCCGTAACCATCCGGGAAGGATGATAAGAGCAGCATGCGCTACTTCTTTTCCGGCACAAAAGTCTCCCAAGTCTGGTCGTCGTAGAAGACACGGATCTCCTTGACACGGCGCTGCGGCTTGTCAATGAATTTTACTTCCGTCCGATTGATTTCTGGGTGTGTATTTCTTACACTATTAGCCTGAAGATGCTGCGCAACCACATTTTGGGGGGTGGGAGACGGTGAGTCATCGAAGAGCAACATCTGACTGGATGATGACGATACGGAAAACATGTCGTCAGGACTGCCAGTATCACCCTTATCAATGCCGACAGGATCGCCTGGGGCAGGGAGGAACATGTCGCCAGAGCCGAACATGAGCCAGTCGGTGCTGATGTTGGGAATTTTCTTTTTGATGGCTTCTACGATGTTCAGGGTAGGACGGGTGCGCCCGTTGAAGATGCTGCTCAGGGTGGCTGCTCCCACACCGATATAGTCGGCGAAGACCTGTTGAGTCATGTGCTGCGACTCCATAATTTGACGGATACGATCTTTCATTTTTCTGTCGTTAGGTGTTTAAGGGGTATTTTTGCCCCTTTTTCTTTCAGTTTACAAAGGTAAAGCAAAAAAATGAATTACACAACAAAAATAGAGAGAATTTAAGATTTAATAATTTAAGTTTGCATTTCTACATTCGTAAAGCAAAAGAAGACAAACAATAAAATTGGACTTTTGATTTGCGAACCTAAATTTACAGGATTAAAGCATTACAAAGTCTTCCTATAATCAGAATGAATAACTAATTGGCTTTCCTACAGATACTTTCAGCACAATTTGCTTTTCTTGACGGTCTATGCAGGATTATTTAGCAGATGCCTGATGTAAATCCGTAGATTTTAGAGAATAATAAGGTTATATAATTGATATTCAATAATTTATGTTTAAAAGAAAGGTGATGAATATTTATAAATCTATAAAACCAAATCGTAGAATTTATATTTCGATATTAAAATATTAAGTACAAAAGGTGTGCTTTTAAATTCTAAATTTGCAATTCAAAACAAAATATCCACTGCCATTTTCTATCAATTTGCATATTCAAATCAAGGAATTGAAATGTTATCAAGTGTGAACGCCGAATTGGAGTGGTCTGAAAAATCGGAAATTGAGCATTTCTGGCGTATTCTGAACGAGCGGGCGAACGCGCGGAAATACGCGAGTTTTGAACGGGTGGAAATTGGCCGAACTCCCTTAGATACCGCTATTTACGCCAAAAAAAAGCGTCTCTGAAAGACGCCATTTTTAGAAATTCCAGAATCGGGAAAAGGGTGAAATTAGTGCAAAATGTAAAAAATCAGTTCCTTCATCAGCTCTCCAGGAGGGGTATTGGGATTGTCCAGGCCCTTACTTTTGGCATCTATTTCCCTAATCTTCCCGATAATCTGCATCACTTTCACTCCAGAGTAATTTCTCAGCCCCGTCATATAGTCCTTAGCAGCCCACGGACTTCTCAGTTCCAGCCACTCAGCAACACTCTCCTGACTCTGCCGATTTGGGGCATAATACGCGAGCATCAGATTCTGGAAGTAATTGAAGAGCATTGGGAGAAAAGAGGAGATGCTACCAGCCTTCGGATTTTCGTCAAAGTATTTGATAATCTGATTAGCCTTGAAGACATTTTTGTTGACGATGGCGTCGCGGAGCTCGAAGGCATTGAAATCCTTGCTCACCCCTATCTGGTCTTCCACCACTTGGGGAGTCACTCTCCTATTCTCCTCGGGCAGCGAGAGGATGACCTTGTCGAGTTCGCTGGTCAGTCGGCTCAGGTCGGCTCCAATGGAGTCGGCGATGATCTGCGTGGACTTAGGGTCGATGCTCACGTTACGGCGCTTGAGATAGTTCTCGATGAAGGGCGGCAGATCCCTGTCGCGCAACTTCTTGCTCTCGAAAAGGATGCCAGCGGCCTGGATAGACTTCACATATTCACGTTTCCGGCCGTCGACGGTGCCGTTTTTGTGGCACATGACCAGGATGGTAGACTGCATCGGCTGTTTGAAATACTTCTCCAGGGCCTCAGTATTCTTCAGATTCTGGGCCTCCTTGACGATGACCACCTGATATTCGGCCATCATTGGGTAGCGACGAGCAGCATCGGCAATCTGGGCTGCCGTCACGTCGGAACCGAAGAGGACTGTCTGATTGAAATCGCGTTCTTCTGGCTGCAGCACATGGTTGGCGATATAGTCGCTGATCTTGTCGATATAGTACGACTCATCCCCCATCAGATAGTAGACGGGCACAAACTTGCGCGCCTGCAAATCCTGCATAATGCTGTCGAAACTCACACTTTTTGCTTCTGCCATTTGGTCTTTTGGATTATTATATGTAATTTTGCCGATGCAAAGATACAAAAATGTTTCGAATAAACCTACCGCCATACGAAATAAAAGTGGGAGAAAAGGACGGCAAGCGCCTCATTTTCGACTTTTTGCGCCGAAAATACGTGGCGCTGACCCCTGAGGAGTGGGTTCGCCAGCACTTCACCCACTTCCTGGTGGAGCATAAAGGCTACCCCCAAGGGTTGCTGGGCAACGAGATAGAGCTGCGTATCGGCGAGAAACGGGTGCGCTGCGACTCCATATTATATAATAAGGTGGCACAGCCGCAGATGATCATCGAGTACAAGGCTCCCACGATACAGATACAGCAGAAGACCTTCGACCAGATAGCGGCCTACAATCTTCTGCTGAAAGTGGACTACCTCATTGTCAGCAACGGTCTGCAGCACTACTGTTGCCGGATGGACTACGAGCATCAGAAGTACACCTTCCTGAAAGACATTCCTGACTACGAAAAATTATGACCCGCAGTCCTTCCGGATGCGGGTCATAATTTTTATCAGGACGGAGTTGGAATTACTCCATATCGTTGGCATCGGTAGCCTTCTTCGACGTAGCCGTCTTGCGGATGGCACGCTTACGAGTCTTCTTCTTCTCCTCCGTGCCCGTTGCCTTGTCGATCTTCACGCCTGCCAGCTCCGGATCGATCAGGATGCGCCCGCAGTACTCACACACGATGACCTTCTTGTGCATCTTCACGTCGAGCTGACGCTGGGGCGGAATCTTGTTGAAGCAGCCGCCACAGGCATCGCGCTGCACATAGACGATACCCAGGCCGTTGCGGGCGTTCTTACGGATACGCTTGAATGAGGTGAGCAGACGGGTCTCAATCTTCGACTCCAAGTCCTTCACTTTCTCTTTCAGCTTGTCTTCCTCAGCGCGCGTCTCAGCAATGATCTCCTCGAGCTCGCTCTTCTTGACGTTGAGGTCTTCCTGGCGCTCTGCTATCAGAGTCTTGCTGTTCTCAAGCTCGCCCTTACGCTCCTCGATACGGGCATTGGCCTCACGAATCTTCTTGTTGCAGAGTTCAATCTCCAGCGTCTGGAACTCGATCTCTTTCGACAGGGTGTCGTACTCGCGATTGTTCTTCACTTCGTCCAGCTGGCTCTTGTAGCGCGCCACGCTGGCCTCAGCATCCGTAATCTCGCCCTTCTTCTGGGCGATAGCCTTCTGGAACTCGCCGATCTCGTTCTGAATCTTCTCCACACGGGTGTTCAGACCTTCAATCTCGTCCTCCAAGTCTTGAACTTCCAAGGGCAGTTCTCCGCGCAGCGCCCGTTTCTCATCGATGGTAGAAAGGGCCGACTGAAGCTGGAACAACGTTTTCAGTTTCTCTTCGACTGACAAGTCTGTAGGATCTTTTTTTGCCATAATTTCTGTTGATTTATATATACAATATCGGATTTGTGCACGTCTCTGCGATACAGGTTCTCACCCCTGGGCATTCCCGCTCGATAATCTCCTGGAATATCTCGCTGGTGAACTGTTCGCTCTGATAGTGGCCGATGACGCAGATCTGTATCCGCTGCTCATAGCCGAAATACTGGTGGTAGTGCATCTCGCCTGTAATAAAGGCATCAGCCCCTGCGGCCAGCGCCTCGTCGAGCAGGAAATCGCCGGCTCCGCCACAAATGGCCACTCTGGCAATGTGACGCTGCAGCAACTCATTGCACATGGCGCACTCCACATCGAAGGCTTTCTTCACGGCGAGTACGAAATCGTCGGAAGCCAACGGTTCCGGCAGGGTGCCTACGACGCCGCTGCCTGCTTCAATACCGCCAACTGCTTTCTGTGCAAGGAAACTGACATCCTGCAATCCCAGCTTCCGGGCAATCCTGAAGTTGACACCACCTTGAGCATTATCCATGTTGGTATGCATGGAGATGACACATATATGTTGCTCAATGGCCTTCATCACCGTGCGCTGCACGTCAGTCAGGTCGCTGATGGTCTTCAGCCCGCGAAACAACAACGGGTGGTGGCTGACAATCAGGTTACACCCCTTCGTGACGGCCTCATCGAGGATGCGCTCCGTCACGTCCAGACACAATAAGGCCCCTGAAACCTCCGTCTCTGTCAGTCCTACTTGCAAGCCAGCATTGTCCCAGCTTTCCTGCAAGGGCAGAGGCGCGAAACGTTCAAGGGCGCTCAGCACTTCTTTTATTTTCACGCTGCAAAGGTACGAATTTTAAGTGAAATGTGAAGAGTGAAGCGTGAAGAATTTGCTTCCGCTTTGGCATTTTTAACGTTTTACCATGCCGCGAGCTTGGCCTCGGCTTCTATTTTAGTCTCTGTCTTATCATCCAGGGCGGGGAAGAAGTCTATGCCAGTCAGGCGTTCTATCTCATCCACAGAGCGTATGGCCTCAGCCCTGCTTTGCTTCACTCCCTCGTTGCGATAGACAAAGCCGATGGCCTTAGGAGAGCCCTGCCGGCAGAGGATGACCTTGAAGAAAGCCTGCGGCACCCATACCCGGTTACGCCCGATAGTCTTCTGCTCACCAGAGGTACCATAGATAGGACCGCAGACGATGTCGATGGCACCATATTCCTGCGCCCACTCACGACACTGTATCTCCAGGTCGTTCCACTCGTATTTGTTCAGTCCGTGATTCTGGGGACAGATATTAGTGAAGAGAAACGACTGGGCCATCGCTTCGGCATCCCACTTGTTGTCGCCAGCCGGGCACATGTGGCCCCGGTCATAGCGCGAGTTATAGTAATCGTTGTTGGTTGCCCGGGGAGCCTTGACGTCACTATCCTCCGAGAACACCTCATTCTTACGCTGGTGATGGCCGTTGGTGTGGCTCTTCGTCAGATGCCAGGCCACCCAGTTGGGATTCTTCGACTTACTGTTATACGATGTGGTGTAGCCTCGCCGATGCAGTATCTGTTCAGGGCGATCTGTCAGTGGAGCCGGCAACTCGTACATGGTCACCACCTTCGCCTTAGTCTCCTGCTTTCTGACCGACACCGCCTGCGGGTCGTAGAAACTGTTTTTCTCCGTATTGACGGCCTGGGCTACAGCCTCAGAACCTCTGTTTCCATTGCAGCCCAGAAAAGATGTTGCCAGTATCAGCAACAGGCCGCTTCGCATGAGTCTTATTTTCATCTTATTCATTCGTTTCTTTCTGTTTGCCAAACTTATCAAACAATAGCCGATCAGCGAGCCAGAGGGTCACCATGAGGGAGATCACCGAGGAGGCCAGACAGCCGATGGTGAGCATCAGTGTGACGACAAAGGCATTGATGGGCCTGACACCACCCAGCAGGATACCGCAGAGCAACAGGGGCATCGTGAAGAGTCCCATCACTGTCAGATTGGCCACCGTAGGGGCAAAGACTGCCTGCAGAGCCCTGCGTACGAAAGGCAGAAGGGCGTGCAGATGGTCATGACCGTTACCGCGCAGGAACTCATACTGCTGCTCGTCAGCCTTCAGGGCCGAGTGATAGGCACTCAGTCCGCGAATGGTGGTGGTCATCGAGTGCCCCACGAGCAATGCCATCACGGGAACAGCCCAACGCGCTCCGAGCCAGTCGGTGACGGGAAGGACGGCCCCCAACAGATAGCAGCCCACTGTCAATGCTCCCGCAAAGAGCCCAGCAGCCACAGGTGGCACGAAAGCAGAGATACGCATTTTCACACGTCTCACCACCAACAGGGCCGAAGCCACAGAGAGTACAACCAGCCACAGCAGAGTGAGCCAGACGGAGTCGTATTTCACCAGCGCCCACACTATCAGGCACAGGACGAGCAACTGACAGGCCATCCTGCCAACAGCCACTCCAAACGATTGCATCAACTTCCTGTCGAAGAAATAGAGGGCTCCTGCCGGAATCAAGAGCAACAACAGCCCCAAGACAACATGTAACACCATCCCGCTATTCATTATTCACATTTATCACTTGGTCAGAGTTTTCAACCAACAACGGCAGACGACTGGCAATCAGTACCGTCTTTCCCGCATCAGCCTGACTGCGCAGCAACTGCAACATCTGCATGGAGAGTTCTGGTGTCAGCCAGGCAGCAGGCTCATCGGCTACGACGATGCTTCTGTCGACCGCATGGGCAAGAGTCTGGGAGGCCAGGCTGAAAATAGCATCAGGCCCCAACGGCAACGGTTCCTCAGCCGTCACGGCCGGAGGCAGGAGCTCGTTCCATACGGCATAGTCGTCGGGCTCAGGGACAACAGCCTCTTCGGGCATCATCTGATGAGCCAACAGCTGTACCTGCTGGGGCAAATAGACCATCATCCGACGGAAATCGGGGGCAGAGAGCACCGTCAGCAGTTCACCATCGACACTCACGAAGCCACTGGCCACAGGCAGGAACCCCATCAGCGTACGCAGGAAAATGGTCTTGCCCGAGCCCTTAGGACCCGTGATACAGGTGATCTCACCATCCTTGGCAATGAAGGAGAGTCCCCTTGCCAAAGTACGCTCACCAGCGGCTATCGTCGCGTCTTTTACCTCTAACATACCAATAATTTGCTGCAAAGATACAAAATAATTGATAAACGATAAATGATAAAGAAGATTTTTTTGTACCTTTGCACCAAAATATGAACATGGTGACAGAAAATACAACGGAGAAATGGCGCCTTCCAGCAGAATGGGAGACACAGTGGGGCATACAGCTGACATGGCCCCACCAGGAAACAGACTGGGCGCCGATGCTCAGTGAGATACTCGTCACCTACCATGAGATGGCTCGTGAGATTGCACGTCGCGAGCGCCTGATCATCGTTGCACCCGAGGGAGCTGCCACAGACTGCGTGCGCTTTGTCTGCCCCACAGACGACACTTGGGCCCGCGATCATGGATTCATCACGCTGACCGACGACTGCGGGCATCATCGACTGCTCGACTTCCGATTCAACGGCTGGGGGGAGAAGTTTCCCGCCTCGCAGGATAATGCCATCAACCGTCGGATGTGGGAGGCAGGAATCGTAGAGGGCGAATATCACGACTGTCTGGACTTCGTCCTTGAAGGAGGTTCCATCGAAAGCGATGGGCGCGGCACCATCTTCACCACTACGGGCTGCTTGATGGCTCCCCACCGCAACCAGCCTCTGACAAGAGAGCAGATTGAGAATCGCCTGAAGCAAGAGTTGTACGCCGACCGCATCGTATGGATAGAGCACGGACAACTGACAGGTGACGATACCGACGGGCACATCGACACCTTGGTGCGCATCTGCCCAAACGACACCTTATTATATATGGGATGCGACGATCCACAGGACGAACAGTACCACGAACTCAGACTCATGGAACAGCAACTGAGGGAACTTCGCACCCTGGAAGGCAGGCCCTACCGGCTGAAGAAGCTGCCCATGCCCCGCCCCATCTACGACGGCCCCGACAGACTTCCTGCCACGTATGCCAACTTCCTCATCCTGAATGGTGCCGTGCTCTGTCCCACCTACGGACAGCCAGACCTCGACGGCGAAGCCATCCGGATCATCGGCGAGGCCTTCCCCGACAGAGAGACAGTAGCCATTGACAGCCGATGCATCATCAGGCAACATGGCAGTATACACTGTTGCACCATGCAATTTCCTGACGTATGAAAGAACTCAAGATAGGATTTCTACAGCAGCACAATACTGCTGACACGCACAACAACATCCTCCGGCTGGCTGAAGGCATCAGCGACCTGGCCAAACGGGGAGCAGAACTGATTGTGCTCCAAGAACTGCACAACTCACTCTACTTCTGTCAGACAGAAAATGTCGACAACTTCGACCTGGCAGAACCTATTCCGGGCCCATCCACGAAACTCTTCGGCGAGATAGCCAAAGAGCTCGGCGTGGTCATCGTCACCTCGCTCTTTGAGAAGAGGGCACCAGGGCTGTACCACAACACAGCCGTAGTACTGGAGAAAGACGGAAGCATCGCCGGCACCTACCGCAAGATGCATATCCCCGACGACCCAGCCTACTACGAGAAGTTCTACTTCACTCCTGGCGATCTGGGATTCCATCCCATACAGACCTCTGTGGGACGCCTTGGCGTAATGGTATGCTGGGACCAGTGGTATCCGGAGGCAGCACGCCTGATGGCCCTCCAGGGAGCCGAACTGCTCATCTACCCCACCGCCATCGGCTATGACCAAAACGACACGCCCGAGGAACAACAGCGCCAGCGCATCGCATGGCAGACAGTGCAACGGGGGCATGCCGTGGCCAATGGCCTTCCCGTGGTGGCCGTGAATCGAGTCGGCTTTGAGCCATTATCCGCAGAATCCGGACTATCCACAGAATCCGAAGCCCCTGGCATCCAGTTCTGGGGCTCATCCTTCGTAGCAGGGCCTCAGGGCGAAATCATTTACGAGGCAAGCACTGACGAGGAGGAGAGCATCATCGTCAGCCTGGATCTCCACCATTCCGAACAGGTACGCCGGTGGTGGCCTTTCCTTCGCGATCGCCGAATTGAAAACTACAACGATATATTACGCAGATTTATAGATTGACTAAAGACATGAAGAAACTGTTTATCATTTTATCAAGTATCTTTCTTCTCTGTCTGCCCTCAACCGTGGCAGCACAGGAAAAATTCGAGGCAGAGATTTCTGCTGGTGTTGTCAGCAACTATATGTGGCGCGGCTTGAATCTTGCCGGTATCAGCCTGCAACCTCAGGCGAAGCTGGCCTGGCAGGGCCTCTCACTTGAAGCGACAGCCAATACAGGCATCGACAAAGAGGATCTGAGAGACCTCGATTTGACACTCGACTTCAGTCGTTGGGGATTTAACATCGGCATTACCGACTACTTCAACTACAATGTCGATGCCAAAGACCGCTTCTTCTATTATAGCGGTGGAGAAGAGTGTCCCCATGCGCTGGAGGCCAACCTCGGCTATACGTGCAAGTATGGCTCCATCCAAGCCCACACGATGTTCTACGGCAACGACTACAAGATTAACGGCAAACGCGCCTACTCCACTTTCATCGAGCTCGACGTCCCCTTCCGTGCCGCAGGTCTCGACTGGGATGTCATGGTCGGCATCACTCCTTTCGAAAGTGCCGGCGTCAGCCACCAAGAGAAGGTGGAAGGGGAAGATGGAAAAATGAAGACCGTCATCCTTGGCGACTGGGTATACGGTGATTCGTTCACCTGTAATATGGCTGCCGTCCGCGCCACCAAGAATCTGGTATTCAAGCACTGCCGCGTGCCCATTTTCGTGGAGTTCCATGCCAACCCCTACCTACAGCGAGCCAATTTCATACTCGGTGTGGCCATCGCCAACCTGTGAAAGTATTGAATCCGTAAATCGATTTTTCAGAAGATGTCAAACAACCTCAGATTCCAAGTAGTAGAGGAGGCTTTTAAGAAGCAGGCCGTAGAGGTCAAGGCCCCAGCAGAGCGACCATCCAAGTATTTCGGCAAGTATGTGTTCAACCGTCAGAAGATGTACAAGTACCTGCCCTCCGACGTGTATGCCAAGCTCATCGACGTGATAGACCATGGGGCCCGCCTCGACCGCTCGATTGCCGATGCAGTGGCTTTAGGAATGAAGCAGTGGGCACAGGAGATGGGTGCCACCCACTACACCCACTGGTTCCAGCCCCTGACCGAAGGCACCGCAGAGAAGCATGACGCCTTTGTAGAGCACGACGGCAAAGGGGGAATGGTGGAAAACTTCAGCGGCAAGCTACTCGTTCAGCAGGAGCCCGATGCATCGAGTTTCCCCAATGGCGGCATCCGCAACACTTTCGAGGCACGTGGCTACTCTGCCTGGGATCCCACATCACCCGTGTTCATCATCGACGACACGCTCTGTATCCCAACCATCTTCATAGCCTACACCGGCGAGGCACTCGACTACAAAGCCCCGCTGCTTCGTTCGCTGCACGCCATCAATAAGGCAGCCACTGACGTATGCCAGTTCTTCTACGACGATGTCCACAAGGTGCAGGTCAACCTGGGATGGGAACAAGAGTATTTCCTTGTCGACGAGGGGCTCTACTCAGCCCGTCCCGACCTGATGCTCACAGGGCGCACACTGATGGGGCACGAGAGTGCCAAGAACCAGCAGATGGACGACCACTACTTCGGCACGATCCCCGACCGTGTGCAGGCCTTCATGAAGGACCTGGAGATTCAGGCTCTCGAACTGGCCATCCCATGTAAGACGCGCCATAACGAGGTGGCTCCCAATCAGTTTGAACTGGCCCCCATCTTCGAGGAGTGCAACCTGGCAGTCGACCACAACATGCTGCTCATGTCGCTCATGAAGCGCGTGGCCCGTAAGCACGGCTTCCGCGTACTGCTTCACGAGAAGCCCTTTGACGGCATCAACGGCTCCGGAAAGCACAACAACTGGAGCCTGACAGCCGACAATGGGGTACTGCTCCATGCCCCCGCCAAGAGTCCGGAGGAGAATCTGCGGTTCGTCACCTTCATCGTCGAGACACTGATGGCAGTCTATCGCCACAACGGGCTCCTCAAGGCCTCCATCATGTCGGCCACCAACGAGCATCGTCTGGGTGGCAACGAGGCACCTCCTGCCATCATCAGCTCATTCCTCGGCAAACAGCTCACCGAACTGCTTGACCATATCGAGAAATCCGACAAGGAAGACCTCTTCAACCTGAAAGGCAAGCAGGGCATGGAGATTGATATCCCACAGATTCCGGACCTCATCATCGATAATACCGACCGCAACCGCACCTCGCCTTTTGCCTTCACCGGCAACCGCTTCGAGTTCCGTGCCCCCGGTTCTACAGCCAACTGCGCCTCAGCCATGATTGCCCTCAACTCTGCCGTGGCGGAAGCCCTGCTGAACTTCAAGCAACGGGTGGATGCGAAGATTGCCGGCGGCGACAACAAGGTGAGCGCCATCCTCGACGTGCTGCGCGATGACATCAAGACCTGCAAGCCCATCCGTTTCGATGGCAACGGCTACTCAGAAGAGTGGGTAACCGAAGCAGCCCGGCGCGGTCTGGACGTGGAGAAGTCATGTCCTGTCATTATTGAGCACTACCTCGACCCCGAGAGCATCAGTATGTTTGAATCTATCAAGGTGATGAACCGCAAGGAACTCGAAGCTCGCAACGAGGTAAAATGGGAGACGTACGTCAAGACCGTACAGATTGAGGCTCGCGTGATGGGCGACCTGTCGATGAACCACATCATCCCTGTTGCCACCCACTACCAGAGTCAGCTCATCAAGAATGTGCAAGGCATGAAGGATGTGTTCACTGCCGAACGTGCCGAGCGCCTCTCTGCCCGCAACATGAAACTCATCGAGGAGATTGCAGAGCGTACGGAACGCATCGAACAAATGGTAGAGGAGCTTACCGAAGCCCGCAAGGTGGCCAATCGCATCGCTGACATCCACCAGCGTGCCATTGCCTATCACGACACTGTCTGCCCAAAGATGGATGCCATCCGCTACGAGGTCGACAAGCTCGAATTGATAGTCGAAGACGGTCTCTGGACGCTGCCCAAGTACCGCGAACTGTTATTCATCAGATAACCCCACAGAAAAAGCAGAAATTCCTATCGGAGTTTCTGCTTTATCTTTTCAATGCCTTTCAGCAGGTCTTCTGTCGGCTCGATGATATTCTCGTTGCCCCAGAAGGCCGGATCACGGAAGAACACCACCTTGTCGTAGAAATTATCACGGCGGTTGAAGGTATCGCGAATCTTGATAGGCTTGATGCCCTCGCCCTCTTTACGGTCAGTCACCACCATTTCCGACACGATGATGAAATTGGATTTGAACAGCTTTCGCTTCCAGTCGCAACGGAAACGGATGACGTTCTTGATATAGTTGATACGCGTCACGCCACCGTCAGTCTTATAGTCTATGCTGACGGACAACTGACGGGGTGCAAAGCGGAGACTGAAGGGCTTCTTGCGCAATATCATGTCAGTCACCTTGCCCGGCTCACTCATGTCGACCTCCAGGTCAATCTTCGTGAAGGCCAGAGTCTCCCTGTCGATATAGAGCAGTCCTTTGAAGAGCGGATAGGGCATCACCAGCTTGGGTGTTATCTCCACCACGTACTGCACCTGATTGTCGGTCTTCTCAGGCACCCGGAAACTGAATGAGTAGTTGTCCAACTCCTTCGGATTGAGCAGAAGATCACGCTCCTTCACCATATCGAGGATCACAGGCAGCACCGGACCTCCCTGGAGCTTCACCGAAAGGGTATCGCCCTTGCGCTGGCTCAGCAGACGGCGCCCTTTCAAGATAGCCACGCCATCACGCCAGTCACTTCTGTGATATCCCGACTTATACACGTCAACCACGCCTTCTGCTATACTGATGAAACGCTGCCGCTTCTGTACCGTCTCACGGTAAAAGCCCCGCAACAGGTTAGGCACTCGCGGATAGTTCTTGTCAATCTTTTCAATGGCTTTTTCGACGACCTCCCTGGCATCGGTTCCGTCGACGAATATCTCGCTGAGCATCACTGTGCAGGGTGACATCCTGACAGGTTTCTTCTGGGCCTCCAGAGCCAGGCATTCTTCAGCATCCAACTGACGGGACTGGTAACCGAGATACGAGAACGTCACGACAGGAACGGCCCCGGCAGTACGCTTCAATTTCAGGATGAATTCGCCATCCTCATTGGTTACCGTTCCTACCGTCTTGTCGGTCACACTGACCGAAACCATCGGTTTGCGAGTCTTGGCATCTATCACCTTGCCTCTGATTGTCCATATCGAGTCGGTCTGAGCCGTCAAGCCTAGAGAGAAAAGCCAAATCAAGGTTATGAATAAGCAAATACGTTTCATATCATTACCTTTTACGCTATTTTGACGAATATATGAGGCAAAAGTTTAAATTTTATCATTTTTTTTGTACCTTTGCAGCCGTAACAATCAAATACAATGCCAGATATGATTAAACAGGAGACTATCAATGAGACCCTGCGCCGCAATGTGGCGGTGCTTGCAAAACATACCGACGACGAGAAGCGCATGATGCCGACGACCATGCTGGCTGATCTCCCTTCGGTAGAGGATGTCAAGCGCATCGTGAGCCTCATCAAGAGCATCATCTTCACCGACTATTTCCACAAGCGCCAGCCCGATGAGCAACTGCGATCCTACCAGATCGGCGTATCGATGGAGGAACTCTACCGTCTGCTCAGGCAGCAGATAGCACGTGGCATGCAGTTCTGTGAAGAGTGTCAGGAGGACGATGTGCTATGTATCGGCGAGCGGTTGGCCCTGAAGTTCATCGACTCCCTTCCGGAAATCAAGCGTCTGCTCTATACCGACGTACAGGCCATGTTCGACAACGATCCTGCTGCCCAGACCTATGGCGAGGTCATCTTCTGCTATCCCGTGGTCAACGCCATGGTCCACTACCGCATCGCCCACTGGCTCCACCAGATGGAGGTGCCTGTCATTCCCCGTATCATCACGGAGCAGGCTCACGCCAAGACTGGTATCGACATCCACCCCGGAGCTCAGATCGGTGAGTACTTCTCCATCGATCATGGCACAGGTGTCGTCATCGGCGAAACCAGCATCATCGGCAACCATGTCACCCTCTACCAAGGCGTCACCTTGGGTGCCAAGAGTTTCAAGTACGACGAGCAGGGCAATATGCTCAACGTGCCGCGCCACCCCATCATCGAGGATAACGTCACCATCTATTCCAACGCTTCCGTATTGGGCCGTATCACCATAGGCCACCACTCCACCATCGGCGGCAATATTTGGCTTACCCACAGCGTGCCACCCTACTCCCGCATCCTACAGTCGAAAGCCGTCGACGCCGGATTCCAGGACGGGGCCGGGATATAACAAAAAAATCGGGCACTTGGCCCGATTTTTTCTTTATTCCTCATCTTGCTTCTTTCCAAAGGAGGGATCCACCTTGAGTAGGGATGAAACGATGAATGTGAGCGAGCAGGCCGCGATGACGATGATGAAGAAGGCACGGTAGCCTACCGACTCCTGAAGGGCGCCAGCGAAGAGGCCGGGAATCATCATCGAGAGGGCCATGAAGGCAGTACACAGAGCATAATGGGCCGTCTTGTGCTCACCCTGACTATAATAAATAAGGTATAGCATATAGGCGGTGAAGCCGAAGCCGTAGCCGAACTGCTCGAAGAATACACAGACATTTACCACTATCAGGTCCTCAGGCAGGGCATAGGACAGATAGACGTAGACCACGTCGGGAAGGGTGATGGCGCATACCATCGGCCAAAGCCAACGTACGAATCCGTCGCGACTGACAACGATACCACCCAGGATGCCTCCCAGCGTGAGACCGATGACACCCACGGTGCCCTGCACGAGTCCGTACTCGGCAGGAGAGAGACCCAGTCCACCGTTGGCAGCAGAGTCGATAAGGAAGAGGGCACTGACCTTGGCCAACAGTCCCTCCGGCATGCGGTAGAAGAGCATGAAGCAGACACCCACCCACACCTGAGGCTTCTGGAAGAACGTCTTCAACGTAAGCCAGAACTCACGCAGGATCTCCCCACCCTGCATCTTGACGAGACCCTTGTCCTCGGCAGGCTTGGGCAGGATGTAGTGATGCCAGAGCCAGAAGGCAATGAAAAGGCCCGCCATGCCGTAGAACATCAGGCTCCAGGAATACTTCACATCGCGAGTGAGGACCTCAAGATTGCCTGCCAGCATGACAAGCAACCCCTGGCCGACAATGGTGGCAATGCGGTAGAACGTGCTACGGATACCCACGAAATAAGCCTGGTCGTGCTGTTCGAGTCCCAGCATGTAGAAGCCGTCGGCAGCGATGTCGTGGGTGGCACTGGCAAAGGCCATCAGCCAGAAGAAGGCCAACGACCCCTGCAGCCAGTAAGGAGCAGGAATTGTGAAGGCCACACCACCGAGAGCAGCACCAATGAGCAACTGCATGGTGACGATCCACCAACGCTTGGTGCGGATGATATCGATGAAGGGACTCCATAGTGGTTTGATAACCCAGGGCAAGTATAGCCATGAGGTATAGAGGGTTATATCCGTATTGGAGAGGCCGAGTCGCTTGTACATGATGAGTGAGATGGTCATCACGGCCACATAAGGCAGTCCTTCGGCAAAATAAAGAGTGGGCACCCAAGCCCAGGGAGATTTTTTCATTATCAGAATACTATTTATTTTTATAATTACTCGTACAACTTCTGGATTTGGGCTCCCCGATAGTAGAAGAGCAGGATTTCATCATACGTCTTACCTTGTTCGCCCATCACCGCAGCACCTATCTGACAAAGACCAACACCATGCCCCCAGCCTCTGCCATGAAGGACGAAGCGATCACCATGACGCTCCACATCGAAAGCGGAAGAGAGCAGATGGGTCTCGCTGAGGGCACGACGGATCTCGAGTTCCTTACCGATGGTAAGCGTCTTCTTGGTACCGACAATCTTCAGTTTCCAGATACGACCGCTCTTGCCACGCTCAAGGGGAATGAGGTCAGTGATTTCCCCAAAGTCTTCCTTCAATTTCCTACAGACCAGTTCCGTAAGCTGGTCCTGCGTGTACTCCACCGTCCAGCGATAGAAGTCGGGGGTCTCCTGGTCATAGTCGTTGAGCACCTGTGAAAGGATATGCCTATCGGTAGTGTTACAGTAGGGATCATGGAAACTGATGAGATATGGCTTGGGCGTATCTTCCCAGCAATACTGGAAC
>ODAI010461326.1_pt1 | contig 20753 bp, 23 predicted proteins | sample 1539321 | NCBI WGS metagenome assembly ODAI01 (sample SAMN02144231, study PRJEB22623) | gut metagenome | biome: sheep rumen | host: Ovis aries | place: New Zealand
AGAGCACAGTGTGCGGGAATAATGTGCGCGGCGCTCTATTCACTGATTTCTGGAAAGCGTTATGGGACAAGGAGGCAATCAATGAATAAACGGATGATAAGCGGCATTCTGTCAGCGGTTTTGTGCCTGGCACTCAGCGGCTGCGGAAGCAATCGAACGGATGAGGAAATGGTCATAGCCAGTATGCCGCCGGTACTCTCCCCGGATGCGGACGACGGAGTCGTCACTGACAGGGACGGTGTCATTGAAGATCGGGATACCGGACGCATGACGAATGACAACAGAACCGCAGATGGACGCGCAGCGGACGGCAACAAAAACACGGATGGACGTATGGGGGATATGGCCCCCTCTGCTCCCGCACAAACGCTCCGCCCGGAAGTCACCAGACAGCCGGGTACACTCACACCCTGACAGAATCGACCGGGTCAAAGCTGACCCGGTCGATTTTTTGCTTGCCTGCGCTCAATACATGGGGTATGATGGGGCATAAAGGAAGTGTCATCATGTCCCCTATACTCTACTGGGCCGATGTTTCAAGGATGAACACCGCTCCGGATCTCTATCCGATCTCTGAGGATCGGCGTGCCGCTTTGTCTGCCCTGAAAAACGAAAATGTCCGACAGCAGGGGCTCGGTGCGGAACTGTTGTTGATTTATGCGCTGCAGCAGTTGGATCATACGATACAGCTGCCCCTGCCGATCAGTCGAACGAATATGGGCAAGCCCGTTTTGGATGGCTTGAACTGGCAGTTCAGTCTGTCCCATACGGGTTCGTGTGCCGCCTGTTGCGTGTACGATCGTCCGCTTGGCATCGACATTCAGGAGACCAAGCATGTGCCGGAGCGATTTCTGACGCGCTTTTATACGGCGGATGAGAAAAAGACTGTGTTGGACAGTGCTGAACCGGACGAGACGTTTACGCGCATATGGTGCCGCAAGGAGAGCCTTCTGAAAGCCTCCGGGCTCGGTCTCGGTGTCGATCTGAAATCCTTTGAGGTACTGCGTGGCGAGCTGGACTTTCAGAATCGTCGCTATTCGTTTCAATCCGGACAGACGGAGGCGTTCCATTACGCATTCTGCTGTGAAGGAAATTGCAAAGAGCCTCTGACAGTTCAGCGTGTCATTTTGCCATAATCAGACCGACAGGCCGGCACTGCGCATCGTGTTGCGGAGTGCATCCCGGTGTTCCTCGCTGATAGAAACGAGCGGCAGACGCAGCAGCCCGCTGTCGGTGCCGAGCATCTGCATGGCCGCCTTGACAGGCATGGGATTTGTCTCGATGAACAGCGCAGAAAACAGGGCGCTGTAGCGCGCGTAGAGCTCTGCTGCAGCCGGGGAGTCACCGGATAGGGCAAGGTCACAGAGCTTTGATACGACGCCGGGCACGATGTTGCTTGCCACGGAGATCACGCCGATAGCCCCGAGCGCCATCATCGGCACGGTGTTGTCGTCATTGCCGCTCCAAAGGTTCAGATTGCTGCCGCAGAGACTTCTGGTTTTTGCGATCAGGCTGAAATCGCCAGAAGCCTCCTTGATGCCGTTGATGTTCGGATGGCGGGCAAGTGCTTCATAGGTTTCGGCCTGGATGCCGATCCCGGTACGGCTTGGCACGTTGTACAGGATAAGCGGCAGATCCACCCGGTCGGCCACCGTACGAAAGTGCTCGATCAGCCCGGTTTGACTTGTTTTGTTGTAAAAGGGCGTAACCATCAACAGTCCGTCGACCCCGATGGAAGCAGCGTACTCAGCGTTTTTCAGCGCAGTGAGTGTGTTGTTGCCGCCGATCCCTGCGATGACGGTCAATCGGGAGCGACAGCAGCGGACGCTTTGGCGCAGCAGCTCCCGGTATTCTTCACCGCTGAGGGTGGCCATCTCTCCGGTCGTCCCGGCGACAACCACGGCCGAGACCCCATTATCGTACTGGTCATTCAGATTTTTCTCCAATCGACCGTAATCAATGCCTCGCTCTGTAAACGGAGTAACAATGGCTGTACAGCAGCCCTTGAACAGTGGCGTTTTCAACATTCTTACCTCCACACGATTCTTCACATCAGCATATTCCCTTGCTTTTCGCAATATGCGGCATTGAAAAACAAAACTATTTCTGTTATAATCTTACAATCCGAGAAAAAAGGTGCAGATGCGGCATGAATAGACAAAGCTTAACCAAAAAAATCATATCGTATCTGCTTTTCCTGCTGCTTGTGGGTGCATTTTCGGCTTCTGCATATGCGGACCCTCCGGCTGACAAGCAGATCAAGGGGCTAATACCCGCCTGGTCGACACAATTGGCAGAACGCACGGACGCCGGACATGAGTATGTACCGCCGCAGAGCAGCGATCTGTTTCCGGTGCGGATCGGCCTTCGCTACGGCAATACCGGCGATCGGCGGGCGGCACTGTCAATTCAGCGAGGCACGGGTTTTTCAATTGGCAGTTATGATGAGGCCAATATTTTTCAGCCGCTCTACAGCTTTGAAGAGACACGGCTGGAAATCCTGGCAGACAGCTCCTGGCATCTGCTGCTCGGTGAGAGCGGAATGTCGCCCATGGACGCTATGGCCATGGCGGAAGAAGTCGGCGGTTTTGTCGGCCATTTTTCCGACGGTTTCCGGGTACTCTGGGGCAGCTTTGAGAGCTTGGAAGAAGCGGAATCCGTTATCTCAACGACTGATCTGGACGGCATGATTTATCTCGCGCCTGAAGGCTCTGTACTGGTTTGCGGCAGGCGAGTGCTGTGGTATTCGGAACGCACAGATACGCTTGGTATTATGGCGGAAGGGGACGTTACGCCGGTCACTGTTTTCAACGGGGATCGCTTCAGCGGCAGTTTTGCTTTTCCTGTTGTCAATGGCAGCATACAGGTCGTCAATGTTGTCGATCTGGAGGATTACGTGAAAGGCGTGCTCCCTTATGAAATGAGCGCGTCCTGGCCTCTTGAGGCCTTGAAAGCCCAGGCCGTCTGTGCGCGCAGCTATGTCGTCTTTCGCCGGGGAGAGTATGGCGACTACGGCTTTGATGTGACCGCAGATACCCGCAGTCAGGTATACCGCGGTCTGACAGCCTCATCCGATCGCTGCAACGAAGCCGTAGACGAGACTCGCGGACAATTGCTGCGCTATCAGGGTGAACTGTGTGAAGCCTACTATTTCTCCTCTGATGGCGGCGCAACAGAAAACTGTGTGCATGTATTTGGCTATTCGCGAGCATATCTCTGCGGCAAGCTCGATCCCTTTGAAGCTGCGGCCAATGTATCCAATAACAATTGGGAAATAACGCGGAGCAGTCAGGAACTGCAGACCTGGCTTGCAGGCAAGGGGTATGTGCTCGGCCCAATCGCCGAAGTGGAGGCGAGCTATTCCAACTTTGGCAATGTGACCGCTCTGCGCTGCACCGACGCGGAAGGTGTGAGCGTTATGCTCAACGCCCGTAAGTCTTATACAGGACTCGGGCTTGACAGCTGCCGCTTTACCGTATCCGGTGACGGAAAGAGCTTTCGCTTCAGCGGGCGCGGCTGGGGGCACAACTGCGGCATGAGCCAGTGGGGCGCCTATGCGATGGCCAAAGAGTATGGCTATTCCTATGAGGATATTCTTGGTTTTTATTTTACAGGAGCAACAATTGGATGAAAAAATCTGATTTTTATTATGATCTGCCTGAGGAGCTGATCGCGCAGACCCCGCTGGAGAGGCGCGACGCTTCGCGGCTGATGCACCTTGACCGGCAGACCGGCGCTATCGAGCACCGGCACTTTTACGAGCTGCCGCAGCTTTTGCGAAGCGGCGACTGTCTCATCATGAATGATTCGCGCGTACTGCCGGCAAGACTTCTCGGCTGCCGATCCACAGGCGGCGGGGTAGAGCTTGTTCTGCTGCGCGATCTGGGCGAGGGCAAGTGGGAGTGCCTGAGCCGCCCCGGCAAGAAAACGCGCCCCGGTACAGAGCTGAGCTTCGGCGACGGGGAACTGAAAGCTACCGTCGTCGATGTGATCGAGGGCGGAAACCGCATCATTCAGTTTCACTATGATGGCATTTTCCTTGAAGTGCTGGAGCGTCTCGGAAAGATGCCTCTGCCGCCATACATCAAGGAAGAGCTTGCCAATGCCGAACGCTATCAGACGGTCTACTCCCGGGAACTTGGCAGTGCGGCGGCGCCTACGGCCGGGCTGCATTTTACCAATGAGCTCCTGGATGAGCTGCGCGCGAAGGGCATCAGGACCGGCTTTGTGACGCTGCATGTAGGTCTCGGCACCTTCCGCCCGGTCAAGGAAGAAGAGATCGAAGACCACGACATGCACTCGGAGTTCTGCATGGTGCCGCAGGAGACTGCAGACCTCATCAACGAGACAAAGAAAAACGGCGGACGCGTGGTCGCCGTCGGTACGACCTCCTGCCGTACGCTCGAGAGCTTTGCCCGTGAGGACGGCCATATGGAAGCCGCCTCCGGCTGGACCAACATCTTTATCTATCCGGGCTACCGCTTCAAATGCATTGACGCGCTGGTGACGAATTTTCACCTGCCGGAGAGTACACTTATCATGCTGGTCTCGGCCCTGGCCGGACGCGAGCATGTGTTGAACGCTTACAAAACCGCCGTGGAGGAAAAATACCGATTCTTTTCCTTCGGTGATGCGATGCTGATCGATTGAGGTACTTATGTATCAATTATTAAAACAAGAAGGCCATGCCCGTCGTGGCTGCTTTGAGACGCCTCATGGAACCGTTCAGACGCCGGTGTTTATGAATGTCGGCACAAACGCCGCCATTAAGGGTGCGCTCTCTGCCGCAGATCTGAAAGAAATCGGCTGTCAGGTCGAGCTTTCCAATACCTATCATCTCCATGTGCGCCCTGGCGACGAGCTGGTGCGCGATCTGGGTGGGCTGCACCGCTTTATGACCTGGGATGGCCCGATCCTGACCGACAGCGGCGGATTTCAGATTTTTTCGCTTGCAAAGCTGCGCAAGATTACCGAGGAGGGCGTTACCTTCAACTCCCATGTTGACGGCCGAAAGATTTTCATGGGGCCGGAGGAGAGTATGCGCATACAGGCCAATCTCGGTTCAGACATCGCCATGGCCTTTGATGAGTGCGTTAAGATCCCGTCTCCGAAGGACTATTTTGAGCGCTCCTGCGATAGAACGGCCCGCTGGCTGCAGCGCTGCAAGACTGCTTTGAGCGAGTATAACAGCCGTGACGATGCCGTCAATCCCGGACAGATGCTCTGGGGCATCAACCAGGGCGGCATCTTCCACGATCTGCGCATCGAACATATGAAGAAGATTGCTGAGCTTGATCTTCCGGGCTATGCTATCGGTGGGCTGGCCGTGGGGGAGACCCACCAGGAGATGTACGACACGATCGAGGCTGTTGAGGAGTATATGCCCAAGGACCGCCCGCGCTATCTGATGGGCGTCGGTACCCCCTGCAATATCATCGAAGGTGTTGCCCGCGGCGTTGATTTCTTTGACTGCGTCATGCCTGCTCGCAACGGCCGCCACGGCCATCTGTTCACCTGGAACGGTATCATCAACATCAAAAACGAGAAATACCAGCGCGATGAGCAGCCGATCGATCCGCAATGCCAATGCCCGGTGTGTCGCCGCTATTCCCGCGCCTATCTTCGCCACCTTGTCAAGGCTGACGAGATGCTCGCCATGCGTTTTTCGGTCATGCATAACCTATATTTCTATAATGACCTGATGAAAAAGATCCGCGAAAGCCTTGATAACGGGAACTTTGCTGCTTTCCGCGCGCAAGCTGTCGAAATTCTGGATAAAAGAATCTAATCATCTTGAAATCCGGAAAAAGCCCGTGTATAATATCAATATATTTTGTACGTAGGAGGAACCCTCATGTCTCTGATTCTCACTGAAGAAGTTGCCACAGCCGCTGGCGGCGGAGTATCTATGATCCTTATGATGGTGGCGATGCTGGCCATCTTCTATTTCATGATCATCCGTCCCGAGAACAAAAAGAAAAAACAGGCCGAAGATATGCGTAACTCGCTGTCTCTCGGCGATGAGATCACGACTATCGGCGGTCTGACCGGCAAGATCGTTCAGATCACGGAAGACACCATTACTTTCGAAACCGGTGAGGACCGTGTCCGCATCCAGGCCAAGAAGTGGAGCATCTCCACTACAGCCAAGATGGAAGCCGCCGAAGCGGCTGCTGCTGCCCAGAAGAAGAAAAAGTAAACGGCAGATTGCATATTGTACGCCCCCGACCAATAGGATGGTAGCAATCCATTGGTTCGGGGGTGTTTTTTTGGAACAGAAAAAAGAGTTCGGCGCAGTACTGCGCATGGCGGGCAGGGCGGTCTTGATGTGGGTGATCACAGCTCTGGTATTGCTGTTGCTTTGTGCGCTGGTGCTCAGTGTGAGCGATGTGAAGTCCTCCAGCTATTCCGCCTTCAGCCTGGCTATTGCGTTTGCGGCGGCGCTGTTCGCCGGGCGCGGTGCCGCGGCTGAGGGGCGGATCGGTGTCGGATACGCTCTTTTGTTCGGCATCCTGCTTGGTTCATTACTCGCTCTGATCGGATGGATCGCGGACGGGGAAGACTTCTCCGTGCAGCAGGCGGCAGGGGTATTCATACTCACAGTGCTCGGTATGCTGCTTGGGACCAGGTTCGTCTCAAGGCATCCGGCAGCGAAAGCCTTTCGATCGTCCCGGCACAGAAAACACAGCATGAGTTGAACTATCGATACAAATAAAGATGGTGCAACTGAACTCACAGTTCATCGTCGGTTATGTTACCCTATGCATTAAAAAATTTTTCGAAAAAATGAAAAAAAGGACTTGATAAATCGGATGGTTTGTAATATATTGTTACCAGGCTGTTGTTATGTTAAGTGAGTTATTATCAACTAAATTACAAAATGCAAACAAACGCTGATGATCCATAACCGAGCTCGTCGAGCCTGGCAAAAGCGATTTCTTCCGTTGGTCTTGTTCTGCCTTTTCGTTGCGGGGGCAGGCTGCTGCTACTGGCGGCCGATGGCTTTTCTCGAACAAATTTCGCAGAAGACCGTTGTGACGATGGAATTTGCGATGATGCTTCTGCTATTGATTGGATGTGCCTCACCGGTACAGTTGGCGGTGATCCCCGGTCTCTGTTTCAGCTCCGGGCTTCTGACAGCAGCCATGTTCCGCATATCCGGTCTGCCGGATTTTTACGCCGCTCGCTCTTGCATACAGTGGACGCTTGCGTATCTGCCTGTTTTTCTCAGCAGTGCACTGGCCTGTATGCGAGCCGCGTGGAACGGCTGCAGCGGCAGAGGAGGACACAGCGAAGACCCATCACCGTATTTCTGGTTCAGTTTTGTACTGACGATCTGCGGACTTGTGCTGCTCGCTTTTGTGGAACGTTTTTTCATGTAAATACCCATGCGCATACTATTTGCGCCGCGATAACTGAAAGCCGCATGATGCAGCATTGTAATGCTGTGGAAGCACCGGCTGCCATAGAAATAGATAGAAAGGAGGGTGGTTCCGTGCTGAATTCTGAATGTCTGATCCTGTTTGAAACCTATCTCAGAGAGGAGAAAAAGGCATCGGATAATACCCTCAGTTCATATATGCGAGATATTCGCCAGTTGGCCGACTATATGTCATCTCATAGCGGACACACCTTGATTGAGGCTGATGAGGACGATCTTGGCGAGTATATTTCCATTCTGAAAGCCATGGGGAAATCTATCGCCACGGTATCCCGCAATATTGCCTCGATCAAGTGTCTGTATTCTTATCTGACCATCCATCGTATTATTCCGCGCAGTCCCGCGCTCAAGCTGGTACCGGAAAAGAACACGCAGAAGCTGCCGGAGATTCTGACAAGCAAAGAGGTGGATCTGCTGCTTGCGCAGCCCGAGCGCGTAGACGCCAAAGGTTACCGCGACAAGGCCATGCTGGAGCTGCTGTACGCAACGGGTATCCGTGTGACAGAGTTGATCGATCTGAACGCTGACGATGTCAGTCTGTCCGCCGGTGTAATCCGGGTACAGGGGCGGAATAAAGAGCGGTTCATTCCTATGTATCCCAAGGCGATCCAGGCACTGCAGGATTACCTGGAGCTGGTTCGTCCGCAGATGATCGCAACACCGGATGAACCCTCGCTGTTTGTCAACGTCAGCGGCGACCGCATGTCCCGGCAGGGATTCTGGAAGCTGATCAAGCAGTATCAGAAAAAAGCCGGCATCGAGAAGGACATCACGCCGCACACGCTGCGCCACTCCTTTGCAGCCCATCTGCTTGAAAATGGAGCGGATATCCACTCGATCCAGGAGATGCTTGGCCATGCCGATCTCTCTTCGACACAGGTCTATTCACAGCTTGTCAAGAAACAGCTGAAGGATGTCTATAACAAAGCGCATCCGAGAGCGTAGCGCCTCGAATTTCTTGTATTTTTGTTTTCATATCGCCCGGCGGCCGGCTGGCCGCCGGGGTTGCATTTTTTGTTGCACTCAAAGGACAAATGTGTTATGATGCCATAGGATGTGATTTTATGCGTATTTTAGGTATTGATCCCGGGATCGCTACCATTGGCTTTGGGCTGGTCGAAGCAGAGAGAAACAAGATTCGTCTGATCCGCTGCGGCGTGATCACAACGCCGGCGCATACCAGCCTTGCTTCACGGCTTGATCAGCTGTTCATCGATTTGTCCGAGCTGCTGGAGGCGTTTAAACCGGATGCGGTTTCCATCGAAGAACTGTTTTTCAATACCAATATCACGACCGGCATTGCCGTGGCCCATGGCCGCGGCGTGATTTTACTTGCCTGCCAGCGCGCAGGTGTGGAGATTTACGAGTATACCCCGCTTCAGGTCAAACAGGCGGTTGTTGGCTATGGCCGCGCAGAAAAAAAACAGGTCATGGAAATGGTGCGCCGTATCTGCGGTCTTGCAGCGGCGCCTCGTCCGGACGACGCTGCCGATGCTGTCGCTTTAGCCTTATGCCATGCGCGCAGCTCAACGTCATTACTTGCCAGAAAAGAGAGAGACGAATGTTCCACCATATAGAAGGGATCGTATCAGAGCTTGGACAGAATTTAGCCGTGATCGATTGCGGCGGCATAGGTTTTGCCCTGAATGTCACGCTCAATACGCTCTCGTATCTGAAATCCGGAGAGAAAGCCAAGCTCTATGTTACCGAGAATATCCGTGAGGATGCATTCGACCTGTTCGGTTTTGCAACGAAGAGCGAACGCAGATGCTTTGAGATGCTGGTCTCTGTTTCCGGCATCGGCCCGAAGGCTGCGCTCTCAATCCTGTCGGCCAACACGCCTGAGGGTCTGGCTCTCGCGATCATGAACAACAATGAAAAGGCGTTGACGGTCGCACCCGGCATAGGAAAGAAAATTGCACAGCGCGTTATCCTTGAACTGAAAGACAAGATCAGCAAAGAGCAGCGCGAGAGCAGCAATTTTGTGCCGCCGGCCGTTCAGACAGCAGGGGAGAGCAGTGCGGTCAACGACGCTGTCACAGGACTTGGTGTGCTTGGCTACAGCAGCTCGGAGATCGCCGCCGCGCTTAAGAAAACCGACGTCAGCGGCATGACGACCGAACAGATCATTAAGACAGTTCTCAAGCAGATGGTGAAATAACAGGAGCAGAGCATGAGCATCAGTTTTTCCGATGAGGACAACGGCGAGATCCTTACGACCACGGCCAGCATAGCCGAGGACAGCAACGAAGGCAGCCTTCGTCCGAAAACACTGAATGAGTATATCGGGCAGCAAAAGGCCAAGGGCAATCTGGAAATCTTTATCAACGCGGCCAAAATGCGTAACGAGCCGCTGGATCATGTGCTGCTGCACGGGCCCCCGGGACTCGGTAAAACGACACTGGCGGCTGTGATAGCCAACGAGATGGGCGTCAATATGCGCATCACTTCCGGCCCGGCCATTGAAAAACCGGGAGATCTTGTTGCCATGCTGACAAACCTCAATGAAGGTGATATCCTTTTTGTCGATGAGATCCACCGCTTGAACCGGGCCTACGAGGAAATCCTCTATCCGGCAATGGAGGATTATGCCATTGACATCATCCTTGGCAAAGGGCCTTCGGCCAATTCTATCCATCTGGATCTTCCTAAATTTACGCTGATTGGAGCCACAACCCGCTCGGGACAACTGACGGCGCCGCTTCGTGACCGTTTTGGCGTCACGCTTCGGCTGGAGCTGTACTCTCCTGAGGAGCTGCGAAAGATCGTTGTGCGCTCGTCGGGCATTCTCGGGGTCGATATCGACTATGACGGGGCCTATGAAATTGCGTCCCGTTCCCGTGGTACACCGCGTATCGCCAACCGTCTTCTGCGCCGTGTGCGTGATTACGCACAGGTGAAGGCCAACGGCGTGATCAGCAGGGAAGTGGCGGACGAAGCGCTGTCGGCCCTCGAGGTTGACAAACTGGGGCTTGATTCTCTGGACAGGCGGATGCTGCGAAGCATTATTGAATTCTATCGCGGCGGCCCCGTGGGATTGGATACGTTGGCGGCCACGATCAATGAGGACGCCGTGACGCTTGAGGATGTCTACGAGCCGTATCTGCTGCAGCACGGCTTTTTGATCCGTACCCCGCGGGGGCGCTGCGTCACCAGAAAAGCCTATGAGCACCTGGGAATTGCCTATGTTGGCCAGCAGGAGCTTGAACTGTGAGTTCAGCACGGGTCAACATAGGAAATATTTAGAGAAAAGCCAAAAATAATACAAATTCATATTGACTTTAGTTCAAAACGTTGTATAATAAGCTCGTATCTTTGGTAAGAATAGATAAAGTATGTCTATGTTTGATTTTGCGGAATTTAGCGACGAGCGTTTGCAGGCTTTGTGCCTTTCCGGCAGTAGAGATGCCGAGACAGAATTGATCCGCCGCTATGCTCCATTGGTCGAGCGCTGCACTTGCGGCATAAAGGCTTTTGGAGGAGAACAGACAGATCTGGTTCAGGAAGGTATGTTCGGCCTTGTGTCTGCGATCCGTCAGTATAGGCCTGAGGCCGGAGCCAGTTTTCGAACGTTTGCTGAGCATTGTATTCGCAACCGTATCCATTCCGCAGTCAAATCCGCATCCCGAAAAAAGCATTTTCCACTCAAAGACTGTTTGTCCTATGAGCAGCTCTCAGAAGAATCCGATTCTCGGTTGTCGGCTGTAGAGGAGATCTTCCAGCGCATGCCGGAAGATCTGGTCCTAGCCAGAGAGAGTAGGGAAGAACTTTTTGCGGCCTTATCCGATTGTTTGTCTGCCCTGGAAAAACGTGTGCTTCACGATTATTTGAATGGCCTGTCCTACCAGGAAATAGCGGCCAATATAGGGAAAGATCAAAAATCCGTGGATAACGCAGTGCAACGGATCAGGCGCAAGCTGGCGCGGAACCTTAACCTTGGCGATTTCAGCAAAAGCTGAACGCAAATACAGCCTAAATGGCAACACGATCAAAAGAGAGGATTCATCATGTACGAAGACAAAACCTTAGTTTGCAAAGAGTGCGGCAACGAGTTCGTTTTCACTGCCGGCGAGCAGGAATTCTATGCCGAGCGCGGCTTCCAGAACGAGCCCCAGCGCTGCAAGGCTTGCCGCGACGCGCGCAAGAATGCTGCCCGTGGTCCCCGTGAGTACTTCACCGCTACCTGCGCTGCTTGCGGCGGCGAGGCTCGCGTTCCCTTCGAGCCGAAGTCCGATCGCCCTGTTTACTGCAGCGAGTGCTTTGCAAAGATGAGAGCTCAGGGCTGAGTTTTCTAATCAGAGAGTCGGGGCATGTATTTGTCCCGACTTTTTTTATTTTCTATTCAGAAGGTGTAACTATGGAAATCACTCGTGAATCAAAAATATCCGATGTTCTGACCAATTGCCCTGATGCGATGCCTGCTTTTCAGGCCATAGGCATGCACTGCATGGGCTGTGCATTGGCGGGGGAAGAGACGATTGAGCAAGCCTGTGCTGCGCACGGGATCGATCCGGATGAATTCCTGGACGGCTTGAATGAATATTTGCTTTCGCTGTAATACCCGGCGTTTACATGGAGGGATCCTATGAACCGACGTTTGGAAAGTCTCTATTCCATGATCAACAGCCGTATCGGCGTCATTGACGTCGGGACTGACCACGGATATCTGCCGATCTGCCTGGCCGAGCGAGGCTACAAAGGGGCGCTTTTTGCCTCGGATATCAATGCCGGCCCGCTGCATGCAGCAATCAACAATGCCCAATCGGCCCATTTGGAAGAGCGCATTTGCTTTCTGCTGTGTGACGGTCTGGCGCTTTGTCCTCCGGCGGAGGTCGACACGGTTGTGATCGCAGGTATGGGAGGGGATACGATCTGTTCGATTCTCGATGTAGCGGAGTGGACCATGGAGGACCGTGTGCAGCTTGTGCTGCAGCCGATGACAAAGCCGGAGGTGCTGCGCTCCTGGCTTGTCAGCAACGGTTACGGCATCGAACAGGAAACTTTGACTGTGGACAGCGGTACACTCTACCAGGCGCTGTCGGCGCGTTTTTCCGGACAGAATACGCCGCTGAGCGACGCGGAGTGCTTTGTCGGCGCTCCAGCACTTGCGAAGGATCCGGCTCTCTACGGCCAGCTTATCGACGTTCAGCGCAAGAGGATCGAGACGCGGCTGCGCGGGCTCGAATCGTCTGACCGCAGTTCTGACGCAGGGATGATCCGCTGGTACCGTGAGATCCTGGCACAGTTCAGAAATATAGAGGAGGCACTCCTATGACGACAGTACAGGATATTTTTGCTTTTCTGAAAGCGGCGGCACCCCTGGAACTGCAGGCGGACTTCGATAATGCGGGATTCCTGATCGGCCATGCTGACAGCGAGGTTCAAACGGTGCTGCTTTCACTTGATGTGACGGATGAGGTGACCGAGGAAGCGGTGCAATCCGGGGCGCAATTGATTGTAAGCCATCATCCTGTGATTTTCCATCCGGTTCGGTCGATCACCGATGTATGTGCGGATACCGTCAAGCTTCTGCGTTTGATCGAAAACCGCATCGCCGTGATTTCCATGCATACCAACCTTGATATTGCCGAGGGCGGTGTCAACGATGTCCTGATGCAAGTGCTCGGTGCTGAAACAGAGGGTGCTTTGGATGCGGACGGCTGCGGTCGTGTGGGGCACTTGCCCGCTCCGATGGTGTTCGAAGACTTTCTTGCCCACTGCAAGAAGACACTTCAAGTCAACGGCCTTCGCTACGTCAGTGCCGGGAAACATGTGCAGCGCCTGGCCGTCATGGGCGGTGCCGGAGTGGACAGCATGGCCCAGGCGGCAGCTCTCGGCTGTGATACCTATGTGACCGCGGATATCAAGTATCATGACTTTCTAACTGCAAAAGAGCTGGGGATCAATCTGATTGATGCCGACCACTTCTGCACCGAGGATCCTGTCATCTCTGACCTGCGGGATCGCCTGTCAGCGGCCTTTCCGGAGGTGCATTTTATGAAATCCGCTGTCCATCGGCAAACGGTCCAGCTCTTTTGAAAGAAATCATAAGCAGCCTCCGCCGCTCATACACTCGTACAAACGAGAATGAGAAGCGGAGGCGATTTTATGACCGATACCAGTATCTACCGCCGACTGGCGGCTCAAACAGACGGTGCCTTTCTGATCGGCGTTGTAGGGCCTGTCAGAACTGGAAAATCCACATTTATCAAACAGTTCATGGATGCACTGGTGATCCCGCACATTGAAAACGAATATGCGCGGGAGCGCGCCAGAGACGAGCTCCCGCAGAGCGGCTCCGGCCGCACGATCATGACGGCCGAGCCTAAATTTGTCCCCGAGGAGGCTGTCAGCATCCGTCTTGATGACAGCAGTGAAATCTCTGTGCGACTGATCGACAGCGTAGGATATATGGTGGATGGCGCTGCCGGCGCCACCGAGGACGGGACCGAGCGCATGGTGACGACACCCTGGTTTGACCATGAGGTCACCATGACCGAAGCGGCCGAGTTGGGTACGCGCAAGGTGATCGAGGAACACTCCACGATCGGGATCGTTGTCACAACAGACGGCAGCTTCGGAGAACTGCCGCGGGAGAAGTTTATCGAGCCTGAGAGCCGTGTGATTCGGGAACTGCAGCGTATCGGGAAACCGTTCCTGGTTGTTCTCAATTCCGCCGACCCGGAGGGGGAAGGCGCGCGGGCTTTGGCGCAGGCTATTTCTTCGCAGCACAATGTTCGCGTACTATGTGTCAACTGTCTGAAACTGGACGAGGGGCGGATCACGCGAATCTTGTCCACGCTGCTCGAAGAATTCCCGCTTTGTTCGATCGGCATCCATCTGCCGGATTGGTTTTCCGCTCTGCCTGAGGACAGCGATCTAAGCCGCAATCTATTGTGTGGAATGCGGGATGCTTTTACTAATTGCCATAAGCTCGGCGATCTGGCAGAAGCAAAAAACCGCATTGAGGCGATGGACACAGTCAGCCGGGTGCAGGATGTGGAGCATGAGTTGTCACGCGGCGCTGTCAGCATCTCGATACAGATGCCGCGCGCGCTATATTACCAGACAATCAGCGAGCAGACCGGTCTGCAGGTCGGCAACGACGGCGACCTGATTTCTATTCTCACTAAAATGAGCAAGATGCAGCGGGAGTACGAACGGATTCGACCTGCGCTTGAAAGCGTGTGGGAGACCGGATATGGCGTTGTATTGCCTGAACCGGAAGAGATGCGGCTTGAAGAACCGCAGATCGTGCGAAAAAATGGCAAATACGGCGTGAAGCTTTCCGCCAGCGCGCCGGCGATCCATCTGCTGCGCACCGATGTTGAGACCGAGGTGCGTCCGGCCATCGGTGGTGAGGCGGCCTCGGAAGAGATCATCAACTTCCTTTTGCAGGGCTTTGATGGCGATGTCAATCGGATCTGGGAATCGAATATCTTCGGAAAATCTCTCAACGAGTTGGCCGAGGAGGGCTTATACGCCAAGATCGACTCGCTGCCGGACAGCGCCCGCCGCAAGCTGAAGCAGACGCTGCAGCGTCTTGTCAATGAAAACTGCAACAATCTGATCTGCATCCTGTTCTAAACGGCAATATGTTTGACTTGAAGCGCCGTAAACGGTATAATATATTTATTAGCGAGTGGGGCAGGCTGGCACTTGTTCTGATGATTGCCGCAGCGATGGTTGCGATAACCGCTGCCTCTGTTTTGCGTGAGAGATGGCCGACCCTTGTCTCGACTACACAGCATACACTTGTGATCGACCCCGGCCACGGTGGCTTTGACGGCGGCGCGATTTCCGATGACGGCAGCAAGGAGAGCGATATCAATCTTGCAATCGGGCTGAAAATGCGCACTCTGGCCGAGCTCGTTGGTCTGAACACCGTGATGACGCGCAGCGATGACAGCGCCAGAACCGATTACGCAAGCTACAGCGAGCACGAGGATCTCGTGCTGCGCACGGCGATCGCGAACAATACGCCTGGGGCGATCCTTGTCAGTGTGCATCAAAACGATTTTCCCACCGGGCAGCCCAGCGGCGCTCAGGTACTCTATGCCGCCTCTCCCGGCAGTGAGGATCTGGGAAAGACAATGCATGGCAATCTGATCCGCCTTCTGGACCCGCAAAATCGGCGTGTAGCGGCTCCGGCACCAAAGTCGCTGTATATTACCTCCCATGTGAAATGCCCGGCTGTTTTAGCCGAGTGTGGCTTTATGTCCAATAATTTTGAGGTTGAAAAGCTGAACAGTGAAAGCTACCGCGGAATGCTTGCCCTTGTAATGGTGGGGAGCGTGCTGCAGTATCTCTCGCAAACCCAAACCATTTGATAACAGAGGAAAACAATCATGGCATCGAAGCAGAAAACCGTCTATGTATGCAGCGAATGCGGCGCTGAGACTGCAAATTGGGCAGGGAAGTGCCCCAACTGCGGCGCCTGGAACACGCTGTCCGAGTTTAAGACCGAGCCTGCCTTGCGGCGCGGAGAAGCAGGCCGTGGACGCGGCTTCCAACGGCCGAAAAAAATCAGCGAGCTCGATACCTCGGCCGAAATCCGATTTACGACCGGTATTTCGGAATTCGACCGGGTGTTGGGCGGTGGTGCCGTTGTAGGATCGCTTGTGCTTGTCGGCGGTGCGCCTGGTATCGGCAAATCCACGCTGCTGCTGCAGATGTGCGGCCATACGCCCGCCGATCAAACGCTGCTCTATGTCACCGGAGAAGAGAGCGAGCGGCAGCTCAAGCTGCGGGCCATGCGGCTCGGTGTCGAGCAGCCTTCTGTCTATGTACTCGCGGAAACCGGGATCGACCGCATCATCGCCTCAATGGACGATCTTGCTCCGCAGGTTGTGATCATCGACTCTATCCAGACGATCTCTGACGAGACCATGGATTCAGCCCCTGGTAGCATCAGCCAGGTGCGCGAGTGCACCATGCGGTTGATGCGTGTCTGTAAAGAAAAGGGCATTACTATCTTTGTTGTAGGGCACATCAACAAAGAGGGGAGTATCGCCGGCCCCAAAGTACTTGAACATATGGTGGACTGTGTACTCTATTTTGAAGGAGAACGCAGCACCAGCTTCCGGATCCTGCGCGCGGCCAAGAACCGGTTCGGCTCCACCAATGAAATCGGAGTGTTTGAGATGGCGGGCAACGGCCTTCACTGCGTTGAAAACCCGTCGGAGCTGCTGCTGTCCGGCCGTCCGGAAAACGCGCCGGGCACCTGCGTGGCCTGCGTTATGGAGGGCAGCCGCCCGATCCTGGCCGAGGTGCAGGCGCTGGTCAGCACCTCAAGCTTTAATGCCTCCCGACGCAGCAATGGCATCGACTACAACCGGGCTGCCATGTTGTTGGCTGTGCTGGAAAAGCGCGGCGGATTACAGGTTTCCGGCTGCGACACCTATATCAACGTGATTGGCGGGCTGTTCCTCGAAGAGCCGGCGGCCGATCTCGCCACAATTCTGGCGATCGCTTCCAGCTTTCTCGACAGGCCGCTCGGGCTGGATCTCGCCGCGGTAGGAGAGGTTGGACTCTCCGGGGAGATCCGTTCCGTCAGCAATCTGACACAGCGTCTTGCAGAGATAGCCCGTCTGGGCTTTGGCCGCTGCATTGTACCCTATCATATCAAAGACGAGATAGAGCCACCAAGAGGTTTGAAGCTGATATCCGTGAAGAATATCAATGAAGCGATCGCTGCTGTGCTGCGGCGTGATGCGTAAGAATACATATTGTATATCGTAAATCAGGCGCCGACCGCTGCTTATGGCAGTGATCGGCGTCTGTTGTTATTCTTTATCTTCTTCGATTTCGGCGCGTCTCTTTCGGCCGATCGGGTTAGCCATGGCAGCCTCATGCAGCGAAGCGTTGTCGAGGTGCGTGTAGATCTGGGTCGTGTTGAGGTTGCTGTGACCCAGGACTTCCTGCAGAGCCCGCGTATCCACACCGTTTTTCAGCATCAGTGTAGCCGCCGTGTGCCGGAGCTTATGCGGCGAGTAGCGTGTTGCGTCAAGTCCGGCCAGTTTTAGCTTGCTTTCTACCATCTGCTGGACACCGCGCACACCAAATCTGCGATTTTTTTGACTAATAAACAGGGCGTTTTTGTCCTTATCTGGCACTTTTTCGTCATTTCTGACCATTAAATAGTCGTCAATTGCCTCACGGCAGCCGTCTGCGAAAAAGACGATCCGTTCTTTATTGCCTTTGCCGAGGACTCGCACGTGGTCCTCGTAGACGTCGGTCACATTCAGGCCAACAAGCTCGGAAATCCGCAGCCCACAGGAGATAAACAGCATCAAAATGCAGTAATCCCGCAGCGCAAATGGTCCGTCACATGCATTAAGCAGCTGTTCGCACTCCGATTCTTCGAGATACTTTGGCAGCGAGGCTTGACGCTTGGGCATGTCAAGTTCTTGACAAACATTGGTTTCCAGCAAATGGCGCTTCATAGTCAGATAATTAAAGAAGGATTTTACGGAGGAGGTCCGGCGGCAGCGGCTGGCCGCGGAGAGCGCGTGGGAGGAACCGAGCATCTCCGGCGAGAAAGACTGATAACCGTAGAGCTCCTCGATCTTTGTAGCTTTCAGAAAATCAAGGTCTACATCTGTGATATCAATTTCAGAAAAAGGAGTTTTCAGATCGACCTGATGACGGCGTCGTTTGAGATAACGCAGCAGGATTTTCAGATCGGTGTAATAGGCGCTGACCGTACGGTCGGAGTGTCCACGCACCGTCGAGTGGTATTCAAGAAATTCCCGCAGAATATCGGGAATATCACAGACTTCATCCAGATTCAAGGGATAGGCCTCCTTCAGGCTTGAAATGGTATATCAAATCTCGTTAAATTGATATTATGCGAGATTTGACGTGAGCTTATCATAGCACAAGCCTGTTGAGATGTCAAGTAATACGTCCCAATGAATTCTGAATACACAGCCCTCTCCTGCCGCTTTCCGATTAAAAATCGCACCGGGCCAAAACGGTCCGATGCGATTTATCAAGGATTCAGGTTTACTGGTTTTTACGAAGCAGCTTCCAGACGTCGAACAACGGTTCCTGCGTCACGCGGATCGCGTTAAGGATCGTCGCCAGACCGATCACAATATCCATGAAGAAGACGAACCAGATACTGACCTTACCAAGAATACTGAGATAAATCATCAATATCTTTACAAGGTAGGCCACAAGGCCGTTTTCCTGCATGATCTCTCTCATGCGTCGGCAAGCTTTGATTGCAGCAGGCAGATCACCGACCTGGTCGGGAGCCACCAATGCGTCGGCGAACTTAGTCTTGTTGCTGATACGAATATCAACAGCCGCGGCACTGTGCTGCTCGATACCATTGGCATAGATGAACATCGACTTGGGATTCTCGGCGCTGACTTTTGCGACGACCTTGACTTTCTTCTCGGTGTCACATTCGGCGTATACCGCATCAGCATCGAGCGCAGTACCCAGATGCTCGCTTTCGTCTTTTCCTTCTTCTGTCATCAAGACACACTGCGCGATCGAACCTGCTTTCAAATCCTCGATCAGAGCCACGCTGTCCTGATTGACATCGTCAGAGAGCTCGATTTTTCCGATATACTTCCCGGCGACCATCAGATAGAAAATCGGATGATCACTGTCGGACTCGTAAGGGACTGCCTCTCCCCTGCCTGTAAACAGCTCGCGCGTTCCCAGTGTGACCAGGGCGCCGCCGATTTTTGCATCACAGCCGGCACCGGGGATGTCGTTGAAATCGCTGATCAGGTCAAGACGGTATTCTTCCTCAAACGCATCGGCTATCGCCTTGGCGAAGGGTTGCTCAGAATAGTACACAGCGTGTGCCACAAAGTTCATAAAGACATTTTTGTCCAGAATATCGGACTGAATGGCCAGGAGCTTTGGGCTTGACTGCGTAAATACACCGTTCTTGTCGATAACAGCGGTGTCTGCTGTCGCTGTTTTCTCCATAACTGCAGCACTGTTGAAAAGCGTTCCAAACTGTGCAGCATAGGCCGTTGCGATTTTTGCGACAACCGGAAAAGAGATGACCACAGACAGCGGCGTGCAAACCGACAAAATAGCAAGTGAGCGGCGAATTGCCTCGCGGAAGGTCATGTCCGTAAAGAGCGGAATGAGGACCGCAAACAAACCGGCAAACAGAATCGCATACCGAAGCGCGGAATTGGCGGCAAAGCGCATCTCCCCTTCCAACTCGGTTTCTGCGGCCTCGTCGCTTTCAATCACGGCGGAGGCTTTTTCCCGGGTCTCTTCACTCTGGTACTGCAGCAGCTCCAGAGCCGAGTCTACGCTGTGTTCTGTCGCGTATTTGGCGAGGAACTGACCTACCTGATACAGGATCACGATCAGCGCTCCTTCAAACGGCAGGCCGATCACAAAGGACAGAAGTACAACGAACAGAATCAAAACAGGGGCGGCAAAATAATCTTGTTTTTCAAAAGCGTTGACAGCACCGATCACGATATCGAATCCGGCTGCGGCCGCAGATATAACCAGAAGAACTGTTCTGAGGATGACGGAATCGCGCAAAATCAGAGCAGCGATCAAAACGACAACAGCAATGACCAGACGAATGATCAGCACATTATTTGATAATAGTTGACTCTCGGATAGAGTGGTTACGCTCTTTTTCGAGGGCTCCGAGTGTTTCCCCATTTTGCCACCTCCGTTGTTCTCTCTCTGCTGGGTGAAACTAATTATGCCTTGCCGTCGGAGCCGAGGACGTAGACGATCTTATGGGCGACCATGTCCTTGACAGCCTGACGGGCGGGCTTGAGGTACTGGCGCGGATCAAAGTGATCGGGATGCTCGGCAAAGTACTTGCGGATGGTGCCGGTCATGGCCAGACGGATGTCAGAGTCAATATTGATCTTGCAGACTGCGAGCTTGGCAGCCTCACGCAGCTGATCCTCGGGAATGCCGATGGCGTCAGGCATATTGCCGCCGTACTGGTTGACCATCTTGACAAACTCCTGGGGCACGGAAGAAGAGCCGTGCAGAACGATCGGGAAGCCGGGCAGACGCTTGATGCACTCTTTCAGTACGTCGAAGCGCAGCGGGGGTGGAACGAGAACGCCGTCAGCGTTGCGGGTGCACTGGGAAGCCTTGAACTTATAAGCGCCGTGAGAGGTGCCGATGGCAATGGCCAGAGAATCACAGCCGGTGCGGCTAACGAACTCTTCGACCTGGTCGGGGTGGGTATAGCTCTCTTTGCCGGATTCGACAACGACTTCGTCCTCAACACCGGCCAGCGTGCCGAGCTCGGCCTCGACGACAACGCCGTGGTCATGCGCATACTCGACGACCTGCT
>ODAI010204633.1_pt1 | contig 20741 bp, 17 predicted proteins | sample 1539321 | NCBI WGS metagenome assembly ODAI01 (sample SAMN02144231, study PRJEB22623) | gut metagenome | biome: sheep rumen | host: Ovis aries | place: New Zealand
ACTTCTTCAAAATTGGTTTTCAGGAATTTGCCGAATTCAACCGGGTCCTGATATGCAAGATTCAGGTTCAGTTTTGCAGCAGTTTCCACAAATTCGGGATCCTGTTCTGCCTTTGCAAATGCATCAACCAGAACCTGTTTGATTGCCGGGTCTACACCCTTGGGCAGTGCAAGACCACGCCATGTAAAGTAGGTGATGTCAAATCCCTGCTCTTTGAATGTAGGAATGTCCGGATAGTTTGCAGGGCGCTTTTCGTCCATAATACCGATAACCTTTACATTGCCTGCATCCAGCTGAGATTTTACTTCTGCCAGAGAAACAGAAACAGCTTCAATGTGACCGCCAGCCAGAGCTGTAACAGCACCTGCTGCACCTTCAAATGCAACATGCTTTACATCAATTCCGGTTTTGTTTGCCAGAAGACCTGCACCGATATGCCAGACTGAGCCAGGAGCTGAGTTACCGATAGAAACTTTTCCCGGGTTTGCCTTGCAGTAATCAACGAATTCCTGAACTGTGTTGTAAGGTGCATCAGCCTTTACGGTCAGTGTTGCTGCATCTGCATTAACACGAATCAGGGGATCGTAATCAGCATAGGTAAAGTCAATCAGCCCCTGCTGGGGAAGTGAATTCAATTCAAAGGTAATCATACCAACAGTGTATCCGTCGGGTTTTGCATCTTTGATTGCTGCATGACCGATTGCTCCGCCACCGCCGGTTTTATTTTCTACAGTAATGGTCTGTCCCAGCTGTTTTTCAGCAGCACCACAAATAGCACGCAGAACGGCATCAGTTCCGCCACCTGCGCCCCACGGACAAATCATTGTAATTCCTTTCTTCGGATAGCCTTCAGCACTTTTGTTGCTCTTTTTGCAGGCAACCAGTGAAAGTGTTGAACCAACAAGCAGTACCGCAGTAGCAGCGGCAATCATTTTTTTCATATAGTTTCCTCCTGTTCATATACGAAACTACTAATATTTTAAATAATTATATCACACCTTTTTTAGAATGCAATTTTTTCACGAAAAATTTTTCATGCAAATTTTCCCTAGTTGCTCATATTGGTAATTTAGTTTAAAATAGTACATTCTTTTCAGGGAGGCATATAATGCTTACAGATATTCAAATTGCGCAGGCAAATACCATGGCACCCGTTGCTGATGTTGCAAAAAAAATCGGAATCAGTGCAGATGCTCTGGAAATGTACGGTCCCTACAAGGCAAAACTTACCATGCCTGAATTGCGCTCCCTGCAGAAAAAAGTTGCGGAAGGAAAGAAAGGAAAACTTGTTCTTGTTACTGCAATTACCCCCACTCCTGCCGGTGAAGGAAAATCAACGGTTTCCATCGGACTTGCTGACGGTCTCCGCAAAATCGGAAAAAACTCGGTAATTGCCCTCCGTGAACCTTCTTTAGGCCCCTGTTTTGGTGTAAAGGGTGGTGCCTGTGGCGGCGGTTATGCTCAGATTGTTCCCATGGAAGAAATTAACCTGCATTTTACGGGTGATATTCATGCCATTTCAGTGGCAAACAATCTGATTGCGGCCCTTATTGATAATCATATACAGCAGGGGAATGCACTGGGAATTGATCCCCGTACCATCAGCTGGAAACGCTGTCTTGATTTGAATGACCGTGCCCTGCGCAATATAACCATCGGCCTGGGCGGAACGGCAAACGGAGTTCCGAGAGAAGACCATTTCTGCATTTCTGTTGCCAGCGAACTTATGGCAATTATCTGTCTTGCTACATCCATTTCCGACCTCAAAAAACGCATAGACAACATTACCATTGCTCAGGATTATTCAAAAAAGCCGGTGCGTTTTTCCGCCCTCAAATGTACGGGAGCCGTTGCCGCCGTGCTTAAAGATGCCATTCGTCCCAACCTGGTACAGACCCTGGAAAAAACTCCGGCATTTGTTCACGGCGGTCCCTTTGCCAATATTGCACATGGCTGCAACAGTATCAATGCAACAGTCTGTGCTCTTGCCACCGGCGACTATGTTATCACCGAAGCAGGCTTTGCCGCTGATCTTGGTGCAGAAAAATTTTTAGACATTAAATGCCGTATTGCCGGTCTTTCTCCCGACGCCGTTGTAATTGTTGCGACAATCCGAGCCCTGAAAATGCACGGCGGTGTGGAAAAATCTGCCCTTTCTACTCCCAATGTTTCCGCTTTGGAAAAAGGCTTTGACAATCTGTGTGTTCATATAGAAAACATTGCAAAATTCGGCGTTCCCTCTGTGGTTGCAATCAATCATTTTATCACAGACTCAGATGAAGAAACCTCAGCCCTCAAAGCCCTGTGCGAAAAGGCGGGGGCAAAGGCCATAGTGACCGAAGGCTGGGGAAAGGGTGGCCAGGGAGCCGCAGAACTTGCTGAAGAAGTTGTATCCATTTGTGACAGCGGAAAGGCTTCTTTCAGGCACCTGTATGCAGATGAACTTCCCCTCAAGGAAAAAATTGAAAAGATTGCAAAAGAAATCTATCGGGCAGGTTCTGTAGAATTCTCTTCCCTTGCCCTCAAAAAACTTGCACAGTTTACGGCGGACGGCTATGCTTCGCTTCCTGTCTGTGTGGCAAAAACGCAGAATTCTATCAGCCATGATCCTAAACTCATCGGAGCTCCTTCCGGCTATGCATTCCCTGTGCGTGACGTGCAGTTGTACAGCGGGGCCGGATTTGTAGTCGTGCTTGCAGGTGATATCATGACTATGCCGGGACTTCCAAAACAGCCGGCCGCCCTCAATATTGATGTGGACGATGACGGTATAATTTCCGGATTGTTCTAAAAAGCAGGGTGGTTTTGCCCAAATGAAGGACAGACTGCCAGCACAGTGCTTTTACGGGAGAATATATGTTTAAATTTTTCTTGAAGAAAAACTTTTGTGACGGGTGGGATAATCTTTTTTCCATTCTGCTGAGTAATCTGCTTTTTATTGCACTTTTTGCCGGCTCATTTTTTTTAATCAGATTTGCCGCAACAATAAATCTGCTTGCCATGTTTGCCGTGATTATAGTGGCGACAGGACTGCTGATGTCTCTTGTCTTTGCCTGGGGTGCCATTGCCCGTAAGATTGCGGATTTTAATACGCCTTCCATTTCGCTTTTTTTCCGCTCCCTTAAAGAATCATGGAAGACAGGTTTTATCTTTGGACTCTTGCTGGGAGTTTTTGTCATTTTTATCACAACGGCTTTTTCCTATTACCTCCGCATGGCATTTTCCGGCAAAAGCATAGGTCTTTTCTTTGTGTCGGTCATTGCTTTCTTTACCCTTGTCTGCGTCATGGCAATGCAGTGGTTTCTTCCCCTTTACTTTCTGCAGGAGACCAACACCTTTGCAAAGTGCTTCAGAAAATCCTTTATCATTTTTTTTGACAATGCGGGCTTTTCATTTCTGATGCTGCTCTATAATCTCTTTCTCTTTTTGCTTTCTTTCCCGCTCTTTTTTATGCTTCCGGGTGTAAACGGCATCACTCTTTCTAATATGAATGCCCTTCGTCTTCGTCTTTACAAGTATGACTGGCTGGAAGAACATCCTGACTATGAAAATGACCGGGATAAGCGTGCGGATGTGCCCTGGGACCAGCTTATTGCGGACGATAAAGAGTCTCTTGGCGAAAGAAAATTACTTTCGTTCATATTTCCCTGGAAATAATTAAGGATTTTTTTTGAAATCTGGTATATAATGGTAATAAGAGGTTTTTAGAAATGGATAAAAACAAAAAGCGAAGTCTTACAAAACGTTTTGGAATCACAATTGGTATTGAGATTCTGGTACTTATGTTTGCGCTTGCCCTAGTCAGCCTGTATGTAGTTCGTGCCCAGCTGGAAAAGAGTTACATCGGTTCTGTTACGGAAACACTGGACGCCCATGTAACGGGTCTTACCTACCGTAACTCAAAATTTATGCAGCAACTTCGTATGTATACCATGAGTGATGTTGTTGTTGATGAAGGTGATACAGATCAGATTGTGGACTGGCTTATTGCTCATCAGAAAGTTCGTGGCGGTGACTTTAAGCAGATGTGGTGGGTTGATGCAGAAACAGGCATGGGGTACCGTGATAATGGTGAACAGGTGAATGTTAGCAATACCGAGTATTATCAGGCGATTGTACAAGGTGACCTGGGACAGTACATTTCTAACCCCGTGGGAAAAACAGTTGAAGATGCTGTTTTCTATGTCTGTAAATCAGTTAAATACAACAAGAAACTCTACGGCTTTTTCGCAGGAGCTGTAAGTCATGCAACTCTTTCCAAGGCAATTGATGCCATTAAGATTGGAGAAAAAGGATATGCCATGCTCCTGGATGGAAATGGTGTCGTTATGGCATTCCCCCAGAAAGAATTGTGCATGGTTACAAACTTTGCTACTTCTTCTGATGCAGACGGCATGATGGGTCTTCCCGAACATGCAAAGCGCATGGTAAACGGAGAAGCTGGTTACGGCTGGGTTAGCGGCATGGGAAATAATGATTTGATGGTTTATAAGGCCATTCCCGGTACGCACTGGTCAATGGGAATTGTTACTCCTTCCTCTCAGGTTTATGCTACTGCCCGCAAGTTGCAGACGGTTATGATTATTCTTTCGCTGGTTATTGCAGTTATCCTGATTATTTCTGTAATGTTCAGTGTAGTTCTTGCGCTTAAGCCGCTTAAAGCAGTTGATGAAAAGATAAATGAAATCGCATCCGGCAAGGCAGACTTGTCTCAGCGCATGAAGGTTTTGACCAATGATGAAATCGGTTCTGTAACAATAGGCTTTAATACCTTTATCGAAAAACTGCAGACCATTATGGCTGGCATCAAAGACTCCCGCACACAGCTTTCTGAAGCAGGTGACGGCATGCAGTCAAGTATTAACGAAAACGGACATTCAATTGAAAATATTCTGCAGAGTATTGATACCGTACAGAATCAGATTTCTGCCCAGGCTGCCAGCGTAGATGAAACGGCAGGTGCGGTAAATGAAATTGCCTCCAATATTACTTCGCTTGAGAGAATGATTGACAGTCAGTCACAGAGTGTGAGCGTTGCTTCTTCCGCTGTTGAAGAAATGATTGGAAACATCAGCAGTGTTAATAATTCTGTTGCAAACATGGCTTCTTCATTTGATGTGCTGGAGCAGAGTGCAAGAAGCGGTGTTCAGAAGCAGGGCGAAATGAATGACCGCATTGAACAGATTAAAACTCAGAGCGAAACTCTGCAGGAAGCAAACGTTGCAATCGCTTCCATTGCCTCTCAGACAAACCTCCTGGCAATGAATGCGGCAATCGAGGCGGCTCATGCGGGTGAAGCAGGTAAGGGTTTTGCGGTTGTTGCTGACGAAATCCGTAAGCTTTCAGAAACATCTACGGCTCAGTCTAAGACAATCGGTGAACAGCTGAATATCATTAAGGATTCAATCGGTCAGGTTGTAGAAACTTCTGTAGAAACAAGTGCTATGTTCAATGCCGTAAGTGATAATATCCGCACGACAGATGAACTTGTCCGCCAGATTAAAAATGCTATGGAAGAACAGCAGGAAGGCAGTAAGCAGATTGTTGACGCCCTGCACAATATGAGCGACAGTACAATGGAAGTTAAGAGTGCTTCTGCAGAAATGTCTGAAGGAAACAAGGCTATTCTGGAAGAAGTTCGCCGCCTGAAAGATGCCACAACGGTTATGAAGGCCAGCGTGGTTGAAATGTCTGATGGTGCTCAAAAAATCAGCGAAACAGGTGGTGCCCTCAGTGACATCGCTGGCAAGATGCGTTCATCAATCGATCAGATTGGCAGCCAGATTGATACCTTCCATGTTTAATCAGGACTGCTGATAATGCAAAGAGCCGGTTTTTGCCGGCTCTTTTTTTGCACTTGGATTTTTCGTATTTTCTATAAAGAAAGTCTGTAAAACTATCTGGTTCCGATTGTGTAGTCTGTTTTGTCAATGCTTAAGCCTTCAACAGTCTTAAGCATGGCAATTTCCAGGGTCTCAAAAACATATTCGCGGATAGCCTGGATGGATTCCTGAGGAGTCTGTTCATTTATGATAAAGATTGCCGCAAAGTTGTTTCCGCTCGGTTTGACAACAAGGACTTTTGCCTTTGTTTGAATCTGCTTTTGTCCCAGCTGAATGGTTGCAAAGATTTCTCCCCGTCCCTGTACGAAGGGCAGTTCCTTTTGCGTAATCAAAACAGCAACAGAGGCGGTACTGATATCAACAATCTGGGCGGTAAAGAGTTTTTTGTCCTGTATCCACAAAAAGCGTGCGCTTGTGTCGTTCATGCAGATTGTTCGGACATATTGACGGCGGCCTTTTGCTCCCAGATCGTTCAGCTTTCTTTCGATTGTAGGAAGAACAGCCTTAAACTGCCCTTCGAGATGAAAGACGCCGCCTGTAATATTGGGGTCATCGGTTAAGAGTTTTAACTCTGTGGGGCTTAAATGTTCATTAACTACGCCTATAATAGTTGAATTGAAAACACTGTCCTGCTTTATGGATTTTATGAGATTCTGCCATGCAGGAATATTCAGCTGGGATTCGGTGTTAATGAAGAGAACGGCGTCGTGATGAACGCGAAGATAACTTTTTACACGACGGTAGTCTGAGATAGTATAAACTTCATATTCAAGAACCCGCAGTAATGTTATGATGTGCGTACGTACAGAGAAGCTTGGGTTGAGAAAAAAAACCTTTCGGCCAAATGCAGGTCCTGCTGACTGCTGTCCTTGTTCCATAATCTTCTTCTATTATACTGGGAAATTTAAAATAACACAACTGAAGATTTTCTTTTACATATAAAAAATCCCCTTTTACCATGCAGATAACCTTGATAAAAGGGGATTTATATCAGACGAAAACTGAAAAACTTATTTCTTGCTAATCAGCAGTGTCTTTGTGTCCAGCTTGAGGCTGGTGTCGATGTTTTTCTTGTCGCGCAGTTTGAGCACAGCCAGTTCAACATCGCTTGCTTTCTGCTCCAGATGAGCAACGATTGCAAAGTAGTCTTCCAGTGCAGCCGGTACAGAGTCAGAAAGTTTTTCACCTTCTGCGCTTGCACTGAACCACACTTTTACGTTTTCAGCCTTAGCATAGTCTGCAACAGCCTTTACGTCTTCTTCGCTTACTTTTGCGTAGTCAACACCGTCCATTACAACACCAGCAACTTCAATTCCGCCAGCTTTGAGAGCCTTAAGAGTGTTTACTACTTTTGCAAGAGTAAAGTTGTCCAGAGAGAAGTTCAGGATTGTACGCTTTGCAACGATATCATCTTTCAGATCTGCAGCACCGTTCTTCTTCTTGGCGATTTCAGCAAAAATGCCGTCATACCATGAAATAACGTTAGATGAATGCAGGTCGAAAGTAACGTGAGCCAGCTGCTTATCCTGAAGCAGAGTGTCCATACCAAACTGTACGAGTACAGAAGTCTTTCCCAGACCTTTCTTTGCTGTAACCAGACCAATTTCTCCAGCTTTCAGACCACCGTCTGTCACTTCATCAAAGAGACGAACGGGGCTTTTGTCAAACAAATCTTGTTTTACCATGTCTATCTCCTTAACTTAGTTTCCAGCCTTTCTCTTAGCCTGGTATTCTTTGATCAGTTCGTCTGCAACAGCATTGGGAACGCGGCCATATTTTTCGAATTCCATTGTGAATTCAGCCTTACCCTGTGTTGAAGAGCGCAGAATTGTTGAGAAGCCGAACATTTCGCTCAGCGGAACTTCTGCGTTTACGGTAGACATGTTGTTTTCATCGGTAGAATCAAGGATAACGCCACGGCGCTGGTTAATCAGACCGAACATATTTCCCTGGAATTCTGTAGGTCCTTCAATAGAAACCTTCATAATCGGTTCAAGGATAACCGGCTTTGCCTTTTCATAGCCTTCGCGGAATGCGCCGATAGCAGCAGTCTGGAATGCGATATCAGAAGAGTCAACCGGGTGATACTGACCGTCGTTGATTGTACAGCGTACGCCAACAACAGGAGCACCAATCAGAGAACCTTTTTCCATAGCCTTCTTGAAGCCCTTGTCACAAGAGGGAATGTATTCGTTAGGAATAGCACCGCCTTTGATTGAGTCCACAAACTCGTAGTCTTTTTCTGCGATCGGTTCCATAAAGCCTGCAACACGACCGTACTGACCTGAACCACCCGTCTGCTTTTTGTGGGTGTAGTTGAAGTCCGCACGGGCAGTGATTGATTCGCGGTATGCAACTTCCGGCTGGCTGACCTTAACTTCGCACTTGTATTCGCGCTTCATGCGTTCTACATAAACTGCAAGGTGGAGCTCACCCATACCCTTGATGATGGTCTGATTTGATTCAGGATCAACGTAGGTCTGGAATGTCGGGTCTTCCTTGGTAAAGCGGTTCAGAGCCTTAGACATATTTGCTGCATCGCTCTTGTTTACCGGTTCGATAGCTTCAGAAATAACCGGGTTAGGAACGAACATTGAAGTCATTGCGTAGTTGATGCCTTCGCCACAGAATGTATCGCCGGAAGCACAGTCAACACCGAAGAGAGCACAAATGTCACCAGGTTCGCCGACAGAAATATCTTCCATAGCAGCAGAGTTCATGCGGACCAGACGACCAACCTTGAACTTCTTGCGTGAGCGTGTATTGTAGAGTTCCATGCCCTTTACAACACGACCCTGATAGATACGGATGTATGTCAGCTGACCGAACTGTCCGTCATCCAGCTTGAATGCCAGTGCAACAGTCGGCTTGTCGGGAACGTTAAAGAGTTCAATCTGTTCTTCGTTCTTGTCCAGGTCCAGACCGTAGTTGTGAACTTCAGTCGGGTTGGGCAGATAGCGCTCAACACCGTCCAGAAGCGGCTGGATACCCTTGTTCATATGTGCTGAACCACAGAATACGCCGACAAACTGTTCTGCCAGAGTACCCTTGCGGATTGCTGCAATCAGCTGTTCTTCTTTTACATCGCCGCCTTCGAGAACGACTTCCATCAGGCTGTCATCGAAGTTTGCTGCTTCTTCCAGAAGTTCCTGGCGATAGCGGTCGGCGTCTGCCTTGAGGTGAGCCGGGATTTCTGCGATGCGCACGTTTTCACCGTTTTCACCGTCGAAGTAGATTGCCTTCATGCCAACCAAGTCAACAACGCCTTCCAGTTTGTCTTCCAGACCGATAGGCAGTTCAACCATGTGAGCATTCAGACCCAGTTTGTCGCGGAGCTGACCGCAGACACGGATGGGGTTTGCACCCTGGCGGTCACACTTGTTTACAAATGCGATGCGGGGTACGTGATAGCGCTTGAGCTGGCGGTCAACAGTGATTGACTGTGACTGAACGCCTGCAACAGCGCACAAAATCATGATGGCACCGTCGAGAACGCGCAGTGAGCGTTCAACTTCAACGGTAAAGTCGACGTGACCGGGAGTGTCGATCAGGTTGATGGTGATGTCCTTCCACTGAACCTGAGTTGCTGCAGACTGGATAGTAATTCCGCGTTCGCGTTCCAGTTCCATGTTGTCCATAACAGCGCCGACACCGTCTTTACCACGAACTTCATGAATCGCATGAATCTTGTTGCAGTAGAACAGGATGCGTTCTGACGTGGTAGTCTTACCAGAGTCAATGTGGGCACTAATACCGATATTACGTACTTTGGTAATATCAAAAGCCATATTGTTTACCTCTCAAAAAAAGTTTCGAAAATTGGTGATTTTATCAATTTTATAGAAAAACAAAGGTTTTATCAATATAGTAAGCGATGATTTCTCAAAGCCCTGCTTATTGACCTGTCCCTTTTTCTTCAGCAGTGCCTTTGGATTCGCCTTCTGCCGCTTGTGTTTCAGACTGTGCTTCAGGCTGCGGTTTGGGCTCCTCAGAAAGCATTTCCTCCGGCTTGGGCTGTGAGTTACCCTGAGCCTGGTTTGCATGCTGCAGTTCCTGCTCAATCTGTTCGCGCTGGGCAACAAGTTCCTTTTCCCTGCGCTCTTTTTCCTGTTTTGCTTCTACGGCTTTGCGGGCTTCTGCCAGTTTGTCTTCGGGAATCTTTTCCAGTTCCAGCTTTGCCAGTTTTTCGTATGCAGGCGGGAAAGTTCCTACTGGATAGGCTGCATAGAGCTTGGTAAGGCTGTCAAGGGCTTCTACTGCGCCCTCATAGTTTTTGTTGCGCATGTGCAGATGACCGATTTCGTAGGTGGCTTCAGTATAGAGGGCAGGGTCTGAGCCGTAGCGTTCAACTACTGCAGTGAAATAGCGCAGACTCTGTTTGTTTCTGCCTTTTTCAAATGCTTCCTGTCCGCGCTGAATCAGTTCTTTTGCGGTCAGGTCATCAGGAATGGGTTTGTTTGAGTTGCAGGAAATAAATGCGGCTGCTGAAAGCGCAATAAGTGCGCCTGTCAAAAGTTTCATTACATGTTTCATACTTTTAGTTTACCATCTTGTAAAAATAAAAAAAAGATACCCTGCGAAAGTTACGCAATAAATTATCACAGCGATTTTCGTTGCCAACGGAAGGAGTTTTCGCTATATTATATATTGAGGTTTTATAAATGAGTATCATTTTGGATAAGGATGAAAAAAAGCCTGAGATGCCGCAGCAGGATGCGCTTGCGGAAAAATTTTTAAAGACACGCCAGATTATTTTGAGCGGCGAAGTCAATCAGGAAAATGCGGAAAAGGTAATCAAACAGCTGCTTCTTCTGGAGGCAGACAGCGATAAGCCCATTTATCTTTACATTGATTCACCCGGCGGTTCAATCGATGACGGCTTTGGTATTTTTGACATGATTCGTTTTGTTAATGCACCGGTCTACACAATCGGTACAGGTCTGATTGCCAGCATGGGTGCACTGATTCTGCTTTCAGTACCAAAGGAACGCCGTTTGGGACTGCCCAACAGTCATTATCTGATTCATCAGCCCCTGATTGGCGGTGCATATCGCGGTGTGGCAACAGATTTGGAAATTCAGGCAGAAGAAATTGCCAAGAGCAAGGCAAAAATTGTGGAAATTATCTCCTCAGAGACAGGCAAGAGCAAGGAACAGGTTGTACAGGATACAGACCGCGATTTCTGGCTGACAGCTGATGAGGCGGTGGCGTACGGCCTTATTTCCAGGGTTGTTACCAGACGGTCTGACCTGCCTAAGGCTGACTAGCATTAACAGACTTTATTTGTTATTATGATTTTTGAATTGACGGATTCCATTGCCCAGTCTGTAATCTTCGCCATGGAAAATCAGGAAGAATCTTTTCTGCTGGATGCAAAAACCGGTAGTCTGATTCCTGCTGAGACTGAATCCGCCGATGAAGAAACAATCTATTCGCTGCCGTCATGGACTTCCCGCGACGGTTACGAGTTGCTGGAATCATTTGTTTCGGAACTGCATGTGCAGAATGCAAAGGCAGATTTAAGGAATGTACTGATTGCCGGCAGGGGGGTGTTCAGAAACTTTAAGAATGTTATCAAAGGGTACCCGGAAGTAGAGCGTAAGTGGCATTTTTATAAAGAAAAACAGATGCGCTTGCGTGTGATGGACTGGTACAATGCGCTGCGCGAATCATGGGGTCTGGCTTCTCTCCCGGATGAGATTGAAGAATACGATGACCTTATCGAGGAAGATTTTGATTTCCGTTCATACGATACCCTTCAGGACAGGGATTGTGTGACTCAGGGCGTAGACGCAGTTTCAAAAGAATACGAGAAATCGGCAGAAGGTGAACTTGGACAGGCTTATGCGGCCTTGTGGAACCTCCAGTGTAAGCATGTGGAGAAAGCGAACGAAGATGGCTTTGTATGCCGCACGTCGTCTGATGATTTTGCCGGATGTCTTTTGGTTTCTCCCCTTCCGTCCTGCGCAAAAGAGACCGTTCAGTTGACGACTCTGTTTGTGAAAGAGAATTACCGCGGACTGGGAATAGCACGGACTCTAATTTCGTTCTGCATGACCCGTTTACGTGAACGCGGAATTCGCTGGTTTATTATTACACGAATACCCCAAATTCTGGAACCCACGCTGGTTCGTTCAGGTTTTACGAAAACCGATTTTGGATTTGTGGCAGATTTGAAAAACTCTTAAACGTATAAGGAGCTATGAAAAAAAATGGCATTTAGACGCAATTTTGACCTCGACATGGATAAGGTCGCAGCATTTTTGAAGGATGCAGTTGCAAAAGTTGAATCAGATCCGGATACTCTGGAAGAACTGAAAAAAGTATTTAAGAAGAATGTACCCCTGACACGCCGTTCTTATGTAGCAGCATATCTGCTCAAGGCCTGCTCAGGTTCAATTATGCGCTTTTCTGCGCACAATCGTTTTGAAAATGCCCGGGAAGAATTCCGCGGTCGCGTGGAAGAACGCAGAAACCGTTTTGAAAATCGTAACGAGCATGCCGCTGGTGAACATACAGAAGAAAACAGAGAGCGTGCACCCCGCGTACAGATTGATCCCGCAGTAGCAACAAGCGTATTTGTTTCTATCGGACGCAATCGCCGCGTATTCCCCCGTGATCTGGTGGGACTTTTCTGCAGCGTAGCAGGAATTGATCGCGAACGCATCGGCGACATCAAAGTTCTGGCAAATTACTCTTTTGTACAGGTTTACAGCGAAGATGCAGATAAAATCATCAACGCTCTGAACGGCTACGATTACCGCGGACGCAAACTTGCCGTAAATCTTTCACGCCAGAAGGAAGACGGAGAAGATACAGCAGTAGAAAATGAAACTGCAGAAGATCGCGTACCAAGCGATGTAGAAAATACTTCAGCACCCATCGCAGACAGCTTTACTGCAAGCAATAATGATACTGTTGCAGAACAGGCTGCTTTTGCAAAAGCACAGGCTGAACAGGCAGAAATGAGCGATGAAGAAATTCTCGCTGCCCGCGCACCCCGTTCAAGTTCTTCCGATGATTTGAACTAGGATAAAGCGGAGTATTGATGGAAGTCAAACTTCTTCAGACGGGGCCCCTTGGTGTAAATACTGTGATTGTTCCCTTAAGGGAAAACAAAGTTTTCATCGTGGACCCCGCCGCCTGTGCCTATTGTGACGACGAGCATATTATTTCCCGTTTCATGGCACAGAATAATCTGGAGCCCGTTGCCATCGTGCTGACCCATGGTCATTTTGATCACGTTGCCGGGCTCACATTCCTTTCTAAAACATATCCCGATATTCCCATTATAATTCACAGACAGGATGCAGAAATGATTGGCGCAGACAGCGGACGTCTTCAGGGTATGATGCTGCGCCAGATGGGCTTTTACGATTTTGTAGAGGCTGTCTCTAATCTGCCTGAGCCCGGGGCTTTTCTGGAAGACGGTAAGACGCTTGCTGACTGCTTTTCTTCTGATGACACCGGGGTAAAAGATTCCCTTTCTTTGTGGAAAGTTATTCATACTCCGGGACACACAAAGGGGTCCTGCTGCCTTTACAACGAAAGTGAAAAAATCCTCATCAGTGGAGATACGCTTTTCTATCAGTCCTGGGGTCGCACAGATTTGTATGGCGGAAGCGAGGCAGAAATTCAGCAGAGCCTTCGCAAACTTGCAAAAACAGTGTCCAAAGATACCCGTGTTTATCCGGGACATGAATACAGCGGCTTTTTATTTTCTGATAATTTTTAATTTTCTATCTGCACAAGGTTCAGTGCTTTTTTAGGGAATTTTTACGACCACAAAAGCGAAATTTCTTCGTGGGGCGGCGTGTATGGCTCAAACTGCATTGTGTCGCTGACGGCAAAAAACTGATAGTCTGCACCAGATTCTTTGAGAGTCAGCAGGGCGAATGAGTTTGGGGAACCTCTGCGGGGGCGGGCACAACTGCCTGGATTCAGCAGCAAAATTCCTTCTTCATTTTTTGCATAGGGAATGTGGGTGTGTCCAAATAAGGCTACGCTTGCCCTTTCCCTTTTTGCGGCGTGATAGAGTTCTGTGCTTCCGTAATAGACATCGTAGAGGTGTCCGTGGGTCAGAAAGATTATTTTGCCCGCAACAGGCAGAAGTTTTGTGTGCGGAATGGAAAAATGCTGCAGTTCGTTTGCGGTGCGTATGACGCAGGAAGAATCATCTCCGTTTCCCTGGGCAAGGGCAATTACAGGAGGCAGGCATTTTGCAAAGTCTGCATCACTGAGGGAGCGCGCCAGTACGGAAAGAACGTCACGGCTTCCGTCTCCGCAGAAACATGCGGCGTCAGCTGTCATGCCAAAGCGCTTAAAAATGGCGCGCACGACATCCGTATTGCCATGGGAATCTGAAAGAACGAGGATGCGGGCTTCTTTTTTGTGAGCCAATTCACTTATTGCGGCACTGCTGCCGAGCAGGGTGGACGCTTGCTGTACTAATTCAAACATAGGTGAACTCCGTTAGCCAAAGACAGGGGGCAGAAAGAGCCTTTACTCAAAGATAAAGTGATTTTGAGACTGCAGGCCGGATTCCGTGTCGATGTAGCGGGTGATGGTACGGTTTGGTCCTACGATTTTCTGGACAAAAGCGAGCAGATCTTCCGTGGCCGGAATGGGTTCCCGCGGATTAAGCATGGTTTGAATTGAATTTGCAATCAATGTATCTGCGTCAAAATCCGGAGTGTGCTCAATGTCTTCACCGTCAAGAATTCCGGCTTTCTGAGCATAGTCAAGTACGAAAGTTGCGGTTGCCTCAGAGCCAAGCATATCGTCCTGGGGAAAAAGACTGAATACGGGGAAGGGGTAGATGCCGTCATTTTTGTCCTGGAGGCGGGCAAGGGAAGCGTTTGTTGATTCCGGGGCACCCAGAATGACAATGCCGGCCAGATTTTCCTCTTCCAGCATGCCGTACAAAAGACTGATTCTTGCTGAGGAGCCTTTAAGAAAGTCATCGGGATAGACTGCGATTTCTACAAGTCCATCTGAATCCTCTGTTTTGAGGCCGAATTTCTCTGTGATTTCAGCACGGGTTTTTTCTACAAAAGCTTCATCATTGTATCCGTAGCCTAAAAGCAAAAATACATGCTTTCCTTCAAGATATTGTCTGGTATTTGAGTCTATGTTTTTCAGTTTGTGGGGTATCTGTGAGTCCGCTTCAGAAATGACGGTGTTTTTTTCCTTTTTGCAGGAAAGAAGTGCAAAAGAAAGAATTGCGCACAGAATGAGTAATAAAATCTTTTTCATGAAGACAGTATAGCAGAATCCGGCTCTTTTGAAAACAGCAAAAAAAATCCAGCCTTTCGACTGGATTTATCTCTTACCGCCTGTGTGGCGGGATTTTTCCTGTTACCAGGTAACGTTTACAATTACGCGTCCTGTTGAAGAAACTGTTGAACCTGAGCCGGCAGGTGTTTCAGCGACTGCGACAGCTCCTGCTGTAGCCTGATCTGCACTGCTGCCCATCACGACTGCTTCTCCTGCAGCAGCGGTGCTTGTACCGCCACCCAGACTGCGTGCTCCCTGAGAAGCCTTTGACTCAGGACTTTCTGTTGTACCGCTCTGATTATAACCGGTAGACTGTCCTGCCTTAACAAGTGTTGCAGTTGCGGGAGCCTGACCGTCAGAAACGGCTTCGGGTGTATTCCCTGCTCCTGCTGCAGGGGGAGTTTCCGGTGCGTTATCTTCTTCATCTGATGCAATCTCTGCTTCTGAATTGTCAGAAGCCCATGTTGCAACAGAACCTGCATAGGTTTCGATGTCAGTAGACTGGAATGTGTTTGTAACGCCGAGTTCTGTACCGCGGACAGAAGCCGTTGCAACCGGGCTTTTAACTGTAAAGCCAACGCGGCGGTTTTCTGTCTTTTTAACGTTTGCCTTTAATGAACCGGTTGCAAGGTGCAGACGGGTGTCATCCTTTGTTTCTTTTTCTGCCAGCTGTTCAATTGTGAGGCGGGAAAGAGGTTCAACTTTTACGGTTGTTCCCTTTATTTTCAGTTCCAGTTCTGAGCGGAATCCTGTCTGAATAATATCGCCTTTTGTGAGCTTGCTGCCCTGTGACAGTGCAGTCCATACACCGTTTTTCTGAACTTCTACTTTGCCTTTTGCAGATACAACTTCTGCATCAAATGCTGCTACGGCAGAAATAAGTGCCGCTGAAAGCAGAACAGTTATCATCATCTTTTTCATAGTAACCTCCTGTAAAAGCCTGGGGCAGTCATGCAGTATGGATACCCCTTTTATGCTGTTCGCTTAGAATGAAAGTGCCGCCTTGAGCTGTATACAGTTCTTGTTGCGGTTGTCATCATTTTTGTCAAAGTACTGGTACATTGTTGCTGCAAGCAAGAAATCGCTTACAACCTGCCAGTTAGCATTCAGACCGTACTGGAATCCTTCGTATTTGGGAGATTCATTGGCATCGAAAATCGCGTCGCAGCTTGCACCCAAAAGGAGGTTCTGCAGGGGTTTGATTGAGAATGCCGCAGAGGCCTTGATAATGCCGGTATATTCGGTACGTCCGCCGCTTGCGTTTGTTGCAGTCTGGCTGGTAAAGCCTGTAAAGGACTTCAATCCGCCGTTATCACCTGATGCGTATACTGCTCCGGCAGAGAATGTGATGCTCTTAACTGGTGCATAGTAGGTGAGGAAAGCCTTGCTCAGGTTTCCGGTCTTAAAGTCGTCATCCTTTATCTTTGCAAAACCGAATGTTGTATGGAGATTATAGTAGAGTGTAGATACCAGAGGACCACCCAGCGAAAGTTCTGCGTAGATGCGGTTGTATGAATCACCCTCTACCTTGAAAGTTCCCAGTCCCTGCAGAGAAAGAGTCTGTCCCGCAAACAGATTGGGGAAAGAAAGCGTTGCAGAAGCCACAACGTATTTCTGTGCCAGCTGGTAGTGATCCATAGCCAGGCTTCCCTTTCCGTCATGCTCAACAAAATCAGCTGTCGTCAGCATTTTTACCGTACGGGCATTCAAAAGACCTGTGTATGCGCCGTAGACGGCAAATGTAACTCTGTTCAAGTCGAATGAAATCAGAAGGCTGTCTGCTGTCTGGCTGAAAACCAGTCCGCTCAAGTCCATGGAATGGAAGCGTCCTGCAGAAAGTGAAATCTTGTTGCTGCCGGTCTTCCATGTTGTAGCAAACTTAAAGAGGCTCAGGTCTGCAATGCCGGCATAGCGTGTGTCCGGAGAAGGAGATACATCTCCGATTTTGATGTCTTTCTGGACAAACTGATACATGCCTTCTGCAGTGAAATATGTTGTTCCTTCATTATTGAAAGGAATGCGGATCCAGGCAGTTGCGGCATTCTTCTGTTCAAGAAGCAGTTTTCCAAAATCCTTGCCGGAAAATTTTGTATCGTTGGTAATCATACCGCCAAAATCAACGGCAGATGCTGCTGTTACGGAAGAGGCAAGCAGCAGGGAAAGCAGTGTATATTTAAGTGACTTTTTCATTAGTTGTTACCTCCGGTAAGACCGACACATCCGTTTAAGACAGCGATAACATCACGTCCGCTGACAGTCATAGATGAGTCAACTGATGGAGGAAGGATCTTCTTTGCCTTGAGCTCTCTGTAAGCATAGCGAGAGTTGTGGAAAATCGAATAGAAGAGTCCGCCTTTTAACTTTGTCGCTTTTGCGCAGAGGAATGCGGTTTCCTGCAGAGGAATCTTCTGGTCCGGAGTTGCCGCAGATTTGATGATACCGTCTTTCTGTAATGTCTCAAATGCAGCTTCGTAAGAGGCATCTTCTTGTACGGTTCCCTGATATACACCGGTAATGTAGGCTACCTGACCATAGGTTGCAGCCGGTGTAGCTATGATTTCTGTAAGTTTTTCTGCACTTTGAGAATGGGCAAAGGCGGAAATTGCTACCAGAAATGCAACGGATAGAAGAACTTTTTTCATGACAAGCGTCTCCTTTTTTTCCTTGAAAAAAAATATTTCATTATTATTATAACATATGATATAATTCTTGTCATGGAAAAGAAGAAGAAAAATGTATTTTCTGGTAAGACTTTGGCAAGAATCGTTGTCATACTGATTATTGTTTTCTGGTGCACGCTTTCTTTTGGAGGCCTGCTGCAGAAGTTTGACTACCGCTTGTACGACCTTATGCTGGGGCTGCGTCAGTCACCGGAGGAACGTTCTGAACTGCTTTTTGTGGAAGTTGATAACGATTCTCTGGAAGCGCTGGGACCCTGGCCGTGGACGCGGGATATCATCGGAAACGCAATGCTGCGCATGAAGGAACTTGGCGCAAAAGATGCAGTCTTCGATATTGAGTATCTTTCGCCCTCAAACATCGGCGTAAATAAAAATGCAGTAACCGATGTCTTTGGCATTTACAATCAGATGGATTCGCTTACCTATGACGAGGCTTATGAAAATCTCTGGAATGCAGTTTACCGGGATTATGATGATTTCTTTGCCCGCTCCCTGCAGTTTTTCGGCAATGCATGGCTTACCGTAAACATTTCTGATATTGGTGTAAAACTTTCTGAGGAAGATGCGGCCTATGCAGAAAAACGTGTTCTGCTGCATTCGGTACAAGACCCGGGTGATTTGACCGCTGCTGACGGACACTTTTATGAAAAAGACCAGCAGAATGCATTTGGTTTTGCTCCTGCAATCCGTCCCCTTCTGTCTCGTGCCCGTGGCGCAGGTTTTACAAACGTTGTTATTGACCGTGACGGTACCCGACGTAGAATCAATCTGATTGCAAAAGATGAGGACAAAGGTTATATCGGACAACTGGCCTTTGCGCCTATGTTTAAGAAATTTGACATTCAGGGAATTATCCGCCACAAGCACAGTATTGAACTGGTGGATGTCCTTATTCCGGGAACGGAAAAACGAAAAAACATTCGCATTCCGGTGGATGAGCATGGACGCATGTATATCAACTGGCTGCACAAAGAGTTTACAAGTTCCTTCCGTCATGAAAGTCTTTTGTGGCTGGCCCAGCTTGACCAGATGGAAGAAAACATGGTGAATGCCATCGCTTCACTGCGTGATTACGGACTGAAAGGCAGTGATGGCAGTACGCTTGCCTATTCGGAAGCAGCTTCTTCCCTTATGAAAGACTATAACGACATTTCTGAATACAAGTCCTATCTGCTTTCCCGCTGTGCCGGATTTGATGAAGAGGGGAATGCGATTGACGGCGGTATATCTGATGAGGAATATGCAGAATACTTTGCCCTCAGGACTGACTTTTTCAGTAATGTTGCATCTTTTGCGGCCGGCAGTTTTGAAGAAGAAATCATGAACACGCTGATGGATTTGCGTGACCGGCTTGGAGAAGAGGAATTTGCCCGTAATACTGAGGGAGTGTCCGGAATTTTTGAAACGCTCAAGAGTGAAAGTGACCTCTATGCTTCGTATATTGGTGAAATGGGCAAGAACTACAAGGATTCTTTCTGTATCATCGGTAATACAGCCAGCAGCACAACGGATTTGGGTACGACACCCTTTAACCGTTCCTATCCAAACGTCGGTACCCACGCAAACGTCTATAATACCATCGCTACTGAAGATTTTATCATTCCGATAAGCGGTATTTTCGGCCTCCTGTTTGCAATTCTTCTTGCTCTTGTTTATGTCTTTGTCAGTGAAAACAAAAAGGCCTGGCAGCAGAATACACTTGGTGCCTTCCTGGTTCTTTTGATTCTGGCTGTTCCAATCCTGCTGATGATGCTGGCTGGTGTGTATATGCCTGTGGTTGCTCCCGGTATGATTGCAGTATCTTCTTTCCTTGCAGTAACCATTCTGCGCTTTGTAACCAGTGAAAAAGACAAGAGCTTCCTGCGTAATGCATTCAGCACCTATCTGTCTCCTACGGTTGTAGAGCAGCTGGTTATGAACCCGGAAAAACTTCGCCTTGGCGGTGAGGAAAAGGAAATGACGGCCTTGTTTACCGATATCCGTTCTTTCTCTACCTTCAGTGAAAAGGTTACGCCTACAAAACTCGTCCGGGTTTTGAATGAATATCTGGGTGCCATGAGTGACTGTATTCTGAATCAGAACGGAACTATTGATAAATTTATCGGCGATGCAATCGTATCCTTCTTTGGTGCGCCACTTGATATGCCTGACCATGCTTATTCGGCCTGTGTGGCTGCAATCCGCATGAAGCAGGCGGAAAAACGCTATAATGATGAACATTTTGCAAGCGGTGATATTCCCATGCTGCTGCAGACCCGTATTGGTTTGAATACGGGAAGCATGGTTGTTGGAAACATGGGTACGGAAGGCAAGATGAACTACACTATGATGGGTGATAACGTGAACCTTGCGGCCCGTCTTGAAGGTGTAAACAAGGTCTATCACTCATGGATTCTGGCGTCTGAGACAACCTGGCACATGGTTGATTCCGGCGCCCACTCCGGCGAGCTTATTGCCCGTCCTTTTGACCGCGTTCGTGTTGTGGGAAAGGAACAGCCTGTTCAGCTCTACAATATTCTTGGTTTTAAGAATGAACTTTCGCCGGTGGAACTGGAAATGACTGATGTCTTTAAAGGCGCAATTGATGCCTATCTCAAGCGCGACTTTAAGAAGGCGGAGCAGATTTTCATGGAAGCCAACAAGGTTATGCCGGATGAAACATCAATAATGTTTGCGGAGCGCTGCCGCGAGTACATGGCCATGGATCTGCCGGATGACTGGGACGGCGTCTACCAGATGACGACAAAGGGACATGACTAAGGCTGTGTGCTCCTTACGGGGCGCCTGCGTTCGCTGACGGGCGCGTCCGTGCGCCCTTTTCGCAAAAATGCGGCGCACCTGCTCGCAATTTTGCGCGCTCACTTGGTGATTGGCTCCAGTCCGGGAATGTAATCCTTTAAAATAAAAAATATCTCGCTTTTGACGAGAGATGCTTAGCCAA
>ODAI010572119.1_pt1 | contig 20741 bp, 21 predicted proteins | sample 1539321 | NCBI WGS metagenome assembly ODAI01 (sample SAMN02144231, study PRJEB22623) | gut metagenome | biome: sheep rumen | host: Ovis aries | place: New Zealand
GAAGCCGGAGCTGCATACGAGACCGTCATGAGCCTCAGAGGAATTGTTAAAGAGTAAGTATTTTATCTTGTTTATAAATGCTGCCGCATTGCATCAATCGTGCTATTAATAAAATCCAATTGATTTGCGTTGCAAAGTTTTAATTTTTTTATTATGCCATTATTTTATCAAAATATCCGATTTAATTAAAAGCGTCCAACCGGAAAAGTTGAACGCTTTTGGTATTTTTAAACTTAAAGTTTAAGATTATAGTTTAGAAGCAACCATTAATGTTGTTTCAGCCAATCTTGTTGAATAACCCATTTCGTTATCGTACCAAGAAATAATCTTAACTTGGTTGCCGCCCATTACACGAGTTAATAAAGCGTCAACTGTTGAAGATTGTGAAGTACCAACATAATCTGATGATACTAACGGTTCTTCAGTGTAGCAAAGAACGTGTCCGTCAGCACCTGCTTTTAATGCTGCGTTAACTTCTTCTACTGTAACGTCTTTAGCTAATTCAAATACAACGTCAACTAAAGATACGTCAGGAGTAGGAACTCTCATAGCGAAACCGTCCAATTTACCTTTCAATTGAGGTAATACTAATGCAACTGCTTTAGCTGCACCTGTTTTTGTAGGAACAATATTTAAAGCACCTGCTCTTGCACGACGAGGATCTTTGTGACCTGCGTCTAAAATTCTTTGGTCACCTGTGTATGAGTGAACTGTTGTCATCAAACCTTTTACAATACCGAATTTTTCATCGATAACTTTAGCTACTGGAGCTAAGCAGTTTGTTGTACAAGATGCCATTGAAATTACATTGTGTTTTGCAGGATCGTATTCTTTATCATTTACGCCTATAACGATAGTTTTGTCTTCGTTAGTTGCAGGAGCTGAAATGATAACTTTCTTAGCACCTGCATCGATGTGAGCGTGTGCTTTTGTTGCATCTGTGAAGAAACCTGTTGATTCAACAACAACTTCAACACCTAATTCTCTCCAAGGCAATTGTGCAGGATCTTTTTCTGCGAAGAATTTAATCTTCTTACCGTTTACGATGATACCTTCATCATAAGCTTCTACTGTACCGTCAAATTTGCCCATAACTGAGTCATATTTGAAAATTCTTGCAGCATCTTCCGGTTTCAAACCAGGGTCGTTGATTGCTACATAATCAATCTTGTCAAAAATACCTTCTCTGATAGCGGCTCTTAGTGTATTTCTACCAATTCTTCCAAAGCCGTTAATAGCTACTTTTACCATAAGTTTTTACTCCTTCTTATTTTGTAAATCTTATATACATGACTTTTATAGCACCAACATAAACCTTAATCAAGTGGCTAAACCCATGATAAACATTAAGAAATAATTAATTCTATAAAATCATGTAAATAAATGTTAATATTGCACGTTAAATGTGACAATTTTATATTCTAAAAATTTTTTACATATTTACAAGGCCGTATTGTGTCTGATTGAAATTAAACACGAAAGGAGATATGGATGGATCCGATAATTCATGGTTCTCATTTTAATAATATGAGGGATGTTGCATTTAATGCAGAACAGCAAAAACTGAATAAAGATACCTCAAATTATATTTTGAATGGTAACAGTTATATTTCTGCAGAAGATTTGAAAAAAACCGATTTATTCAGCGTATATAAAAACGACCAAGCATTTAATAACCTGCTTTCTCAGGTAACTGATGAAAACGGAAATGTAGATGCTGATGCTATTGAATTTTTAGGGATTGCGGCAGATGCTTCTAAGTATGCGCAGCGCACTCTTAATACAAACCCCATTGATTTAGCGAATGTAACAGGATTTTACTTGGATGGAGTCGGTGAAGAAGACGGAATGACTCATTTTGATGAATTTACGGTTGAAGATTTTCAAGCATACAAACAAGCAAAGGCGGAATCTCATAACAAGCAAATTCAGGAAATTTCCGATTTAAAAAAGGCTTCTCAAGATTATCAGGCAAATTTATAATAAATAATATACACAGGAAATAATGAATAAAATACGGTACTGATTTTGTATCGTATTTTATTTTGTATATATTGACAATGGTGCTTAAAAGTTGATACAATTTGAATATAAATAATTGTGTAATATCGTTTTATATGTTTGGGAAAGGTAAAAAATGGATAAAAAGATTAGTGTAAAAGTATGCTTAGGGACAACATGTTTTGTTATGGGGTCATCAAATCTGCAAGAATTAATAGAAACGGTTCCGGCAAAATACGGTGACAGAGTTGAAGTAACAGGTGTTCCTTGTCTAGGACTTTGTTCTATTGATTGGGAGTTTTCAAAAGCTCCATATGTAAAAGTTGATGATGATGTTATTAAAGAAGCTACTGTTGAAAAAGTTTTGAATGCTATTGATGCAAAGATGAAAAAGTAACTATTTACTGAGTTCTTTTATTATTTCGTTTGCAGCTTCTTGAGATGATATTTTATCGGATAACAAAGATTTAACACTTGCCAAGCCTTCAGTTTGACTTTGTCGTACTTCTTTGTCATATAGTAATTTTTCAATATTGTATGAAATGTTGTTTACTGAAACATTGTGCTCTATAATTTCGGGTACAATTATTTTGCCGTTTATAATATTTGGTAATGATACCATTTTAATACATCTTACAAGTAAGTATATCCAGTATAAAATAACAGGACCCCTGTAAGCAATAATCATGGGAGTGTTATATAAAGCAGCTTCTAATGCAACCGTTCCCGATGCAAGAATAAGAGCATCAGATACGCTCAATAACGCTTGATTTTCTCCTTTAATTACTTTAAAATCCGTACCTTTGACGTATTTGTCATATATGTCGTCAGGCAAATTTGGGGCATGCGAAATACAAAATTGCAACTCAGGATGTTTTTTTTGTAGTTCTTTTGCAGATTTTATAAATACTCCCGCTAAATTTTTTAATTCAAATTTTCTTGAACCCGGAAATATTGAAACCAATTTTCTTTCAGGGTCGAAACCGTGACGTTCAAAAAACTCTTTCCTATTAGCTTTTTCAGGTAATTGTGATACAAGAGGATGACCGCAGTAGTGTGTTTCTATGCCGTAACTTTCATACAATTCTTTCTCGAACGGAAATATGCATAATACTTTATCAATATTTTTCTTAATAACATTAATCCGCCATTTTCTGCTTGCCCACACTTGCGGCGGAATATAATAAAATACTTTAATTCCGGCTTTATGTAAAAATTTTGAAACGTTAAGATTGAATGCACCATAATCTATTAATAATACTAAATCAGGTTTATAATCATTTTTTAAATAATCTACAACCCGTTTGCCAAGTATTATGTGATTAAAAATTATAGCAGGAGAAATGCCGACAGCGCCCATTTTTTTCTGATCGGAAAAAAGTTTTACACCGGCAGCTTTAAGGTTTTCTCCGCCTATACCTTCAATTTCTAAGTCAGGATATTTGTCACGCAATGCATTCACTACACGACTTGCGTGGATGTCTCCCGAGTATTCCCCTGTAATAATAAATAATTTTTTCATAACTATACAGCCATAACTACCATATCGTGTTCATCAGCATATTTAATTACTTCTTCCTGATTAACAATAATGGTTTCATTTGCTTCTACTGCCAGCAAATTTGCTTTATATCTTTTCATGGTTTTTAGCGTCCTAAGTCCTACTGCGGGAATATCGAAACGCTTGTCTTGTTTAGGTTTGGAAACCTTTACTACTACGGCATTTTTCTTAGCAAGTTTTGCACCGCGTTTTATACAAACATCTGTTCCTTCAATAGCTTCTACTGCCATTGCCATTTTATCTTTGATAACAACAGATTGTCCGACATCTATTTTTCCCATTTCTTTTGCCAGCCAAAAACCGTAATTGACGTCTTCCATCTGTTCCTTTGTTGGTTTGTTTTTACCCAATACCCCTGCAGGTATCATAAGATTTTTGATAAATATTGTTTGATCAAGAACACTTATGCCATGTTTTTCAAATTCGTTTACTATAAGAAGCATTACCTCATCGTCGTTTAGGCGTTTTACTGATTTTAAAATTTCTATTGCTCTTTCATCAAATTTATGAACCTTTAAAAGTACACGTTTATGGACTTTACCCAAAAAAGTAACTTGCTTGATTTCTTCTTCTGTCATAATTTTTTCAATCTTGTTAATTTCTCCGGGGTGACAGGAGTATACTTTTGAACAATATTTTTTTAATTGTGATAAATTGTCCTTTGCTAAAGATATACAAACAACTTCAAAACCGTTTTCTTTAGCATATTGAGCCATTTTTACCGGTAAACATCCGTCTCCTGCTATTAAACCTTGCTTATGTTCCAATTCAATTGACACTTTATATTCCTCTTTTCCTTACAATTTTTGTCTTAATTTCAAAATTTCTTCGGTTTGCTCATTACTTAAAACTTTAGCTCCGCCTAAAATTTTTGTATTTAGCACAACCTGCGCATATGATTCAGCTAATGTTAATTTTAAAAATGCATCGTGAATAGTTTTATCTCCGACGATAAAACCATGATTTGCCATTAATACGGCATTGTATTCGTTAAAATATTTTGATGTTTTTTTGACTAAATCGGTTGATGATGGTAAACCGTATTGGGCAAGCGGGATTTGTCCGAAATAAAAAACATTTTCCGCCATTATCGGTTCATCTAACGGGATTCCTGCCGAGGCAAACGAACTTAAATAAGGACTGTGCATATGTATTATATAATTTACATCAGGACGCATTTTATAAAATTCGCAATGTAACAGTTTTTCGCTTGACGGTTTTTTATTTCCTTCGACAATATTGCCGTTTATATCAATTACGGCAAAGTCGTCTTCCGTCAAATATCCGTTAGCGGAGCCTGATGATGTTATAACTATATTTTCACCATATCTTGCGGAGATATTGCCTGATACTCCCGGTGTCAGGTTTTTAGCTTCGGCAAGTTGTCCGTATTTTATTATTTCTTTTTTTAATTCTGATAAATTCTTCATTACAATTGTTCTCTGTTCGGATCTTCTATGTTTATAACTTGAGCATGAGTTCGTTTCAACTTTTGCTTTGGACCGTAGTCAAAAGATATCGGCTCAACTTTTTCTGATTTATCACGTCCGAGGGATTCCGGATTTTTGATTACCATTTTCTTATAATCAACTTTTGTACCCTTTAAATCAAGAGCCGTATTCAGAAGGAAATATGTTCTTTCACGAATAAAGTCATATCCTAATGTAAATTTAACATCATCGGGTCCGATTGATAAGAAAATACCGTTTTCTTGGAAAGTTTTATGATTAGGTGCATCGTTAGACAATGCTGATGACATACGCCAAGACGCCGTTAAATATTTATTAATACGAAGCGCTTCTCTTAAAAATAATGTTGAACGCCCGTATCTGTATATATCGACTTTACGGATAGGTGTTTCATCGTGTACTCCGGCAACCGTATATCCGATATCTTGTGCCCATCGTTTATATTGGGTGTGTAAAAACGGTCCTGTTCTTGCAACAAACTGAGTATCACCGGTCCCGTATATAGCAGCGCTGCCTTGGAATATCCAATTTAATTTGGCTTGTAGTGTATTATCTTCATTTGCGAAAGAAAATAATGTTTGCGAAAGTTCTGACATATATTTTAAACGGGGTGTTCCTGTTGTTTTTCTGCCTAATCTCTCACCTTTTCTGTTATAATTTGCTTCTTGGATAAATCCGGCAGAAATTCTTTGTCTGAATCGGGCATTCTTTCCTGCCCCCAATGTGTTAGGTATAATTGTCGAATCTCTATAAACACCCTCGAAACGATATTTAGCCATACTGCTTCCTAAGAACCATTCATCCTGATACGCATTAATACCATATTGCAGGTATAATCTGTCATCCAAGAATTGACGTCCGCGCATGGTTAGCATATCATTTGCAGAACCATAATACATTTCAGTATAATTTGTTCCGCTTCTATATTTTAATCCGCCGCCTATACCCCATTTATCTTTGTAGTTAAGAAACGGTATAACTTTTAACGTTGCTCCGTTCGGTACATCAAATACAAATCCGGGGCCTGCAAACATACCTATTCTCGGTATTGAACCAAATTCAGGGTAGTTTGCTTCAAAATACTCTTGACCTTTATTTGTGTGTGCCGTAAATGAAGATAAACGTGTTATAAAACTGTCTTTAAAGTATATATCAGCATCCTTTACCGTTATTACATCGTGGTTTTTTTTCGCTGTAACATATATGTCTTTTGCTTTTATTTGTATATCTAATCCTGATTTTGAGAGGCTGGATTTTTGTTCCATAGGAACTTCGATACGTCCCAATCTCGAACCCATCATGCCTGAACGTAAACGTAAGATATAGTGTTTATCACCTTCCATAGAACCGTCATGAAGTTCAATAGTGTCTTCAACTGCAGTTACGTCTTTTGCGTTAATAAACATATTCATTTTTTCAGTGTGCATATTAGTAACGATTGATGATTCGTCGTTTAAGTTAATCATTACATAATCGCCGTATATAGAATCACCGTCTTTAATAATTTCAACGTCATCATATGCTTTAATAACATTACTCTCGGTATTATAAGTTAATCGTTTGGCTTTAATAGTAGCTCTTTGCGGCGGGAATTTCATAACAGGGTTACCGATTGCTTCTAATTCTGATGTTTCATCATCATAATTTAACTTGTCGCAATCAAGTATCATATCTTTTTGGGCTGCAACTTCTCTGACACCGCCTACCAAAGCTCCGTCAGTAGGACTTTCTGTTGTATTTTCAGCATCAACTGTTGTAGAACTTTCGGAATCTTCTTCTTTGTTTTTCTTACGTTTAAATATGTTTTTAAACTTATCAAAGAACGAAACCTTAATTTCATTTCCGTTTTCATCTACATATTTTTTCTGAAGAGTTCTGTCTGAAAGCTCATCAATATAATCGTCATAATCTTCCTCTGTCATTTTAGGAAGTGATTCCTGCTTTTTCAGTTCATTTAAGTATTCCTCGTGTTCTTTGCGTTTATAGTGGTTTTGGATTTTGATACGATATTTTTTAAACAAAGGCATACCTTTTAGCGGTTTAACCGTATAATCTCCGTCAGTCAAGGAATCAAACGTACTTTCAGCTTCCTCCTGATTAAATGTCTCAGGATTGTTAAATTTAGGAGCAATAGTACCGTCCTCAAAAAATTCCTCATCCATAGCTTCAAGATAATCAGAATTTCCGTAAAAATCACTGCTTCTGATTATTTCGGCTGATGCTTGAGTGCCGATTATTACTAACGATATTAAAGATATTAAAGCTAACTTCTTCACAACTTTCCCTCTAATTTTATATATAATTCATCGGATTATTAGGTTTTCCGTTAATTCTTACTTCAAAGTGACAATGTGGACCCGTACTGTATCCGGTTGTTCCTTCCAATCCGATAACTTGTCCTTTTGCCACATTTTGACCGTTTGAAACTTTGATGGCTGACATATGTGCATAAAGCGTAGTGGTTGGTTTGCCGCCAACAAGTCCATGGTCGATAATAACAACTTTTCCATACCCGCCATACCAACCGGTATAAATAACTCTACCGGAATTAGAAGCAACAATACCACCGCCGTTAGGACCGGCTATATCAACTCCTGAGTGGAAGGTACGGCTTTTAAATATAGGATGTGTTCTCCAACCGAATGGAGAGGATATTCTTCCGCCTATCGGTTTAACAAATCCTGCAGATGATACAACAGTTGAATTGCTATATGCACTCAACATTGCTTGCAAACTTGCAGATTGTCTTGCAAGTTCTCTTTCCGAACGTTCATATGCTGCTCTGTCGTTTTTTAATTTGCTAATCATGTTTTCGTTATTAGCAATTTCCTGTTGGATAGAGCGTTTTTGTGATTTTATTTCGTTCATTGAATTTGCAAGATATCGCTTTTGTTCTTCTATATCACGTTTGATTTTTGCAAGTTTTGTAGCCCTTGTTTTCATTACTATTATTGATTCGTAATCACGTTTTATGATAACTCTTTCAAAATATAATGCATCAAGCATAGAGTTTAAATCTTTTGCCTTGAAAATCAGGTCAAACATACCTATACGCTGGTTTTTAAATACGTGCCTTATACGGGCTTTCATCAGGGCTTCGGTTGCACTAAATTCACGCAAAGTCTCCTGATATTTTTGTTCCATATCTTGTAATTTGGTATTCATTGAAGAGTATCTGTATTCAGAATCAGCTAAATTTGTTTTAGCACTTTCTAATCTTTGTTGATTTCTTACAAGTTTATTTCTTTCCTGTTGTTCTCTTACTTTTAAGGTTTTAATTTTATCTCTTGCATTTTTAATTTTTGTTTGGTTATTTTGTATTTTTTGATTAATGGATGCTTTATTGCCGGATTGCGGTGCAGCACAAGAAATCTGCGGTATACCAACAAGCATTGCCGCAATAAATGTATATGCAATAATATTTATGTATAATTTCTTTATGCTCACTATATCTCCTTACCAAATGGAAGACATCATCATGATGCCTAATCCCGCAGACCAAGCAATGAATGATACTGCAATTATGATAAATATAGCTCTACGATATTTTCTGAAAAATTCCATAATTTCCCCTTGTTCTTGATAATAAATATTTTACTATAAATATAGTCTAACATGCAAATCTTTACAAATTAATTTGCAAATTATTAAAATATAATGTAATATAGCTGTATGGCTTTAAGGTTTACCGATGAAAATTTTGATATTAAGAATTTAACTAAAACTGAGTTAAGTGGTGTAAACCAATTTTTGTTGGATAATAATAAAAAGCAGCTTGAAAGTTTGCTTAATTTTTATAACTCATCAACCCCGTTAATGCTAGTAAACGGTTTTATGGGGACAGGCAAAACTCAAATAGTTAATCATTCTCTAAAATTTTTAGGTTCAAATGTAATTATTCTTGAATATAATTGTTTTGAGACCACTATTTTAGATGATATCCTTTTATCGTTTTTTGAGGATTTTAAAGAGCTTGCTTTAAAAGGTGTGATTAGTCAGCCAAAAATTAAGACTGAAAACTTTACTCAAAAAATAGCCGCATATTTTAATTCAATAAACTTGCCTATTGTTATAATTATTAATTCTTTTGAAAGCGTATTGAAAAATAATAAGCAAGATATTTTAGATTTTATTTTTCATATATCAGTAAAAGAAAATGTAAAAACCGTAATTATAGCAAGAACATTCGAATACGAAGATTATACCAATAAGATAAAGTTCGACAGAACAACAATTTTAGCATTGGAAAAAGGTTTATTTGAAAAATTCCTTCGCTCTGAGGGGATAAAAATGATTGGTCCCGTATCGGATGAGTTGTACAAACATACAAGAGGATATTTTTTGTATACTCGCTTAACTACAAAAGTTATAAATATGCATAATTTATCTCTGATAAAATTTATTGAAGGATATACAAACAGTTTTCTTACATACAATGATTTTATATTGAGAGAAGCCCTTTCGCTTGTTGACCCTGTTAGCGGCCACCTGTTCCGTTTATTAACGGTATTAAGGCATCCGATAAGTATAAAACTGCTTGAAGAAATTAATTTGTATGATGAACAAAAAATTCAAATGTTTATTGATAATCTTTTAATTTGCAAAGAAAAAAATATGATATATCTTCAAGATTATTATAAGAACATTTCTCAAAATTCTATACCTGATAATGTAAATGTTAAACTCCACAAATCGTGTATGGAATTGTATTCTACTCAGCTTCCGTTAAAACCGTTTGAAAGAGATTTACTTATCTCTCGTCAAACAATGAGAACAGAAATTGAATATCATACATTGTTTTTACCCAAAAAGCCGTATTTAATAAAACAGCTGGAATCTGCCGCAATTGAAGCGATAGAATATGCAGCTGATATGAATGCAAATTACGAATCTATTCCGAAAACCGAAGCGGTTGTACCTCAGCCGGATATTCAAATTCCTCAACCGCCTACTAAAGAAGAACAAATTAAGAAAATTTCATTCATCTTTGAAACAGAAGATGAAGAAAAAGAAATAATGGCGGGAATAGCAAACTCAATAAATCAGTTTATAGATTATTCAAATAAAATACTTACCCCCGAAGAGATGCGGCTGCCGTTTATGGAATTGATGAATGCTGCCGTCAGAGAAGAAAAAGCTTTTAATTATCAAAAAGCGTTGGCTTTTTACCAGCTTGCTTTGACAATGAAAGACGATGACAATTATGCTCTTATGGTTTCAAGAATTTATGTAAAAACAGCAAAATGTTATGAAAAACTTTCCGATTGGTACAATGCTCTTAAATATTATGATATGGCGCTTGATTATTTTGTTAATGTTTCTGATACCGAGAAAATTAATGAAATGCGTCTTGCTGTTGCGGGAGTATTTTATAATACATACAAGCACGACAAGGCTGTAACTCTTTTGAAAGATATTTTAAAGCCTGAAGAAGATGTTTCTAATGAGCTGAAAATAAAGGCATATTTGCTGCTTGCTACTATTCAAAATGATAATGTGGAAGAAGCATACAAAAATTATAAGTCAGCATTTATACTGATTGAACCAACTACAAATAAAAAAGTTCTTTCAGAGTTGTATTTTAAATTTGCGGCTGTTTGTGACGATTTGGATGAAACCGATACTGCTATTAAATTGTATAAAAGATGTCTTGATATTCAAAAGGATAATCCGCATATTTCGACTGCCGCATATAATTTGGCAATGATATATGAAGATACGGGCTCTGTTGAATTGGCAGTAAAATATTATAAAGAAAGTTTGGCTTATGATGAGCAAAACGGAAATAAAAGCGGGGTTTATGAAACCGTAATTCGTTTGGCGCATATTTATAAAAGAAAATCACCGGATACGGCTTTTGAATATTATCGAACTGCTGTTAATACTGCACGTGAAATTAACGAACCGTATTATATTATGGCCTCTAATATGGAATACGGGGATTTTTGTGCTGATAAAAAAGATTTTGCAAAGGCCTTAAAAGCTTATATTAAAGCTATATCTAAAACAAAAGATGAATCAACGCAATCTTATAAACATGAAATCGAACAACGTATAAGAGATTTGCGTGTACGTTTGGGTGAAGAAGAATTTAAAAAACTTGAAAATGAGATTTTGAAAAATGGATAGACAAAAATTTGAACAATATATGACCCTTTTTTTAGAGGAAAATTCAAAACTAAATCTTATATCAAAAAATGATGAAAAATACCTATGGGAAAAACATGTTTTTGACAGTTTGGCATTTGAAAAATTTATAGAAAAATATAATATTGAAACGTTAAAAAATAAATCTTTGCTGGATATAGGTACAGGCGGAGGTTTCCCTTCCGTTCCCATTGCCATAAATTATCCTGAATTGTTTGTTACTGCATTGGATAGTATCAAAAAGAAACTAAACGCAATTCAAGAAATTAAAAACGGTTTAAATCTCCAAAACCTTGAAATACTATGCGAAAGAGCCGAAAATTTAAAAAATAAAAAGTATGACTTTATAACTTCAAGAGCAGTTGCAGCATTAAAAATTTTAGTGCCATATGCGATTCCTTTGCTGGCGGAAAGTGGCTATTTTATTGCTTATAAATCCGTTAAGGCTCTGGAAGAAATTGACGATGCAAAAATTGTATTAAAAAAATACAATGCAAAAGTTACGGATATTATTACATATAAATTGCCTTTAGAAGAAAATCATACAAGGAATCTTGTCATAATAAGAAAAAATTAAAACACCCTGAATAGACTTTTTCAGGGTGCTGTATTTATATTTGGCTAATTTGGAATAAAAATTTATTTAATAATTTTTTGCATGTTAATGTATCCGCTGTATCCGTTTTTCACTAACTGTTCAGGGGTATATATTTTTCGGATAATGCCGTCTCTTCTGTTTACTTCTCTTGCTTCTCCGATTTTTTGATTTCCCTTTTTCCCTTGAGCTGCTGTTGTGACAGGGTATCTGTCATATCTGCCGGAAAGGTACTCATTAGCATTTCCCTCTATAACAGAGATACTGCCGTCAGGATTTACACATTCAATTATGCCAATATGGCTTGCCTGTCCTATTTGTAATCTGTTTGGAGTTGTATGTGCTACGTCTGATTTCCATATTACTAAATCCCCTTCTTTCATTTGTTTTATTTGAGATTTAGTTTGTTGGATTCTTCTTTGTTGTTCTGTTTTATAATTAGTTTGAGTAAGTGTATTTGTTTTAATTGGACGATAATATCCGTTTTGTTTTCCCCAATCAATAAATTCTTGGACAGAAGGTTTGTGGTTGCCAATGGGTATTCCGACAGATCTACACATGTAGCTGACTGTATGTGCACACCATGCGTCGGTGATTTGTCCGTGATTTCCAATGATTGTATCTTGTGTCCCTAATTTATCTTTCCAATTCATTTTGTTATATTCTTCAGGGGTAACTTCAACAATTTTGCCTAAATAGCTTTGTGTAAATTTTAACAAATTTGTTTTATGGGGAATTTGGTATAACAAATCTCGAGTACGGCCGGTAAAGTTTGATTTTTGTACCGGCAGCGAGTAGCCTGCACTGTACATGGGAGTATCTTTTGCCGCTTTATTGGAAATTATATCAAACAGGTTTTGTTCCGAAAGATGATTCAAATTTTTATCAGGATTACTCGGTTTCAGATTTGTACAATTTAACATTGTATACAAACCGTGTCTATAAGTGTTTCCCCATGGATATTCTTTCCCCGTCATATTCTTCTCCTTGCAAATTTCTCTTACTTATATAAAGTATATATTTGTTCAATAATTGCCTATTTATAGAGATTTTGTGTAATAAATTTTAATATTTTTTTCTTATACTTTATATGATTGAAAGATTACACATTTATATGTTAAACACTTAATTTTGTGGTAAAATGTTTTAAGAGATTACAGTATCGGGATAATTTGTTATGAATGATAATTTTGATGAATTAATGAACCAATTTGATATTCCTGATGATGTTATGGATGAAATCCAACAAAATATTCAAGATATCATTACAAATTTTCCTATACCGGAAGATAATAAATTGGATGTCATAAAAAAAATAAATTTTATGTATTCAAGAACTCGTTATCTTTCATTAACGGATGCACTTACAGGGTTGTATAACAGACGGCATTTTGATAATACGGTCGAAAGAGAATTTTTGCGTTCAAAGAGATATGGTTCTGATTTAACTATTGCTATTATTGATATAGATTTTTTCAAAAAAATAAACGATACATACGGTCATATATGCGGGGATTATATTCTTAAAGAAACCGCATATCTTATAATGGATAATTTTAGAAAAACCGATATTGTATTCAGATATGGCGGGGAAGAATTTGTTGTAATTTTGACTGAAACAAATATTGAACAGGCGTTAATTCCGCTTGAAAGACTCAGAAAAACAATAGAATTATATGATTTTAAATATGAAGGTACTCCTATAAAACTTACAATCAGCACAGGTGCGGCATGTAATTCTGCAAATACGGTAAACGAATTTTTAGACAATGCTGATAAGGCTCTATATAATGCCAAAAACTCAGGTAGAAATAAGGTAATAATATCAAATTTTCAATAATTAATTAAATAAACATACTTTTCTAAAACACAAAAGTATGTTACAATGGTGTCGGGATATTTTAATTTTAGGTGAAGGTATGAAAAAAATTCTCATTGTTGATGATGAACAGGATATTGTAGAAAGCTTGAAATTTGTATTAGAATCATCTGATTATACATGTTATTGCGCGTATAACGGGGAAGACGGTTTAAGATTGGCAAAAGAAATCGTACCGGATTTGATGATTTTGGATGTTATGATGCCAAAAATTAACGGTTATAAAATCAGCAGATTATTAAAGTTTGATAAAAAATATCAAAATATCCCTATATTAATGGTTACTGCAAGAAGTCAAGAAGGAGATAAGCTTATCGGAGAAGAAACCGGAGCGGATGAGTATATTACAAAACCTTTTGAAATTGCGGATATAGTTGAGAAAGTTAATCAATATTTAAAGGATAAGTAAACATATAGATGGAAACGGTTACTAACAAGACATTAGAAAAGTTGAAATATGATTTGGTGCGTTCAGGACTTGTTCCTTATGAAACTGTTGAACAAGCGGAAGAAATTGCGCAAGCTCAAAATGTAAATATTGGTCAGGTTTTAATTAATTCAGGGGCCATAACCGAAGAAGCTATCATAAAATTTTTGGAGTCAAAACTGCACATACCGTCTGTAAATCTTGAAGATTATACATTAGACAACAATTGTCTGAAATATATAAATTTTTCGGATGCGAGAAAATATAAAATCATTCCTCTGTTCAAAATAGAGGATACTTTGACAGTTGCAATGGCTGATCCGCTTGATTTGTTTGCAATAGATAAAATTGTAGAAACGGCTGAGTGTTCGATTGAACCTGTTATTGCAACGGAAGCCAGTATTATCAAAAAAATTGACGAGTATTATAAAACAGATATTACGGTCGGAGAGATTTTTACTGCTGAAGAAGCAGAAGGATTTGATTGGAGAGAAGAGCTTCACAGCGAAGATTTGAGCGATAATCATATGCAAAAAATTATCCGCTCTATTTTAAAGCAAGCTATTATTGAACACGTGCATGAAGTCAGTTTTCAAAAAGAAGATGAAGCCTTATTGGTTAACTTTAAAAAGAACGGAGAAATTATTCCCAGAGGTGAAATCCCGAATGTTTTGTCCGCATCATTTGTTTCAAAACTAAAAACCTTAGCGGAATTGGATTCATCTGTTTCAGAAGTTCCTCAGCTTGGGAAGTTATGTTTTAAAGTGGATGATATTGCAGTTGTTGCAAGCGTTTCTACATTCCCGACAATTATGGGTGAAAGAATTTTTCTGAAAATCTATATGCCTCCGAAGAAATTAACCGATATAGTAACGTCGGAAAAAAATATGCAGATTATAAATAATGCTATTGCTGAGTCAGGTATTATATTAGTATGCGGTGCACCGTTAAGCGGAAAAACACACGTAATTTATTCGCTGTTGCTTGAAATGGCAGCGCGAAATAAAAATAAAAATATTATGACTTTGGAAAGTCTTGCAAAATATAATCTTGACGGTGTAAATCAGTGTGAATTAAATGAGAATGTTAATTTTAATATGGATAAAGCTTCAAGATTTATTGAATTTCAATCTCCGGATATAATTTATCTTGAAGGAGTAAAGACAAAAGAAATTTTTGATTATTTTGCTAGTCTTGTTTATGATAATAAAACGGTTGTTATGGAATTTTTGGCAAATAATATGGAAGAACTCCGTAACAAGCTGGCATTTTCCGATTTTGAAACACTCAAGTCATTGATTAGCTGTATGGTATTTATTCATTCTAAAGATTCAATAGAAGTATTTGATAAGGATACCGTTCAAAAATATTTGGCATAGTTTTAGTAATTATTGTTATGATTTAAATTAAATAGCAAAAAAGTTTTTTTACGATTTTTGATTGTATTAGATATTAAAAAGGAAGTATTATGGTAAGAAATTTTTTTAAGTATATATTTACGTCACGTCCGCAGAATTTAGGTGAAGGGTTAGCCAGAGTAAAAAATAAATTTAATGCTGTAGGGTTGGATTTATTGGGTATTCCGGGACAGAGGTTTTATGATACGCCTTGCAACAATAGTGTTCACATAGTTTCATTTAAAGACAGATTGAAAATTGCTAAGGTATTATCTAATGCGATTGATGCGAAAGAGTATGCAAAATATTATGTAGGAAAGACTGCTGAAATAGTTAAGTCATATGTAAATAAAGTTGGGCAAAACGCAAAAGTTGTTGTTTTAGACAGAAGTGTAACTACAAGTAAATTTGCCCAAATTAAACCAAACGGCAAATATCAATTTCCCAAGGCAAATGATATATTTAATCATGTAGAGGATGGTATTCAGGTGCCGCTTATGCCGCAAGTTAAAACAACTAAATCATACCATGCCAAAATGATATCTTATCCGAAAGCTGTTTCGATGGGTATGAAAGTTTAATATTTTATGATATGATGAAATCATACAAGAGAGATATGTTATGATTTCATTTTTAGGTAAGTGTACTCAAAATTTAATAAAATGTTTCAAATATCTGTTTACGGGGCAGTTGAAGTTTTCATCCGTAATAGAGCAGGCTGTATCGTTAAGTTTTGATTCTTTACCGATATCTTTAATTATAGTATTTATCGCGGCATCAGTAATTACAATACAGGTTGCAAAGCAGTTTTTAATGTCAGGTGCAGAAGCTTATATCGGCGGAACAATAATGATAGTATTAATCAGAGAAATAGCACCGGGATTTGTAGCGTTAGCGGTAGGTGCCAGAGCCGGTACCGCAATATCTGCTGAAATTGCTAATATGCAAGTAACAGAGCAAGTTGATGCCATTAAAACATTAAAAGTTGACCCTGTCGGATATTATTTTACTCCAAGGGTTGTTGCGACAGCCTTAACAATACCGATGATTGTTTTGATAGCTGAATTAATCGGAGTTGTGGGCGGAATGTTTGTATCAAATATTACTATTAATTTACATCCGCAAAGATATATGTATTCTGCTTGGGCATGGTTACATACAAGAGATTTATACATAAGTCTTTTAAAAGCATCTATATTTGGAGCATTAGTTTCTTTAGTTTGTGCAACTCAGGGTTACGAGACACGAGGAGGTGCAAAAGAAGTCGGTATTTCTACAACACAGGCTGCAATTTTGTCTACGGTTTATATGTTAGTTGCAGACTTTTTAATTAACCTTGTCTTTTATATTGCATAATTTAATCACCATAGAATTGGCGTTCTTTGTCAATTGCTTTTGCTGCAAGTTTGTACCAGCGAGGTTTATCCGGTTGGATTGGTCTTGTGTATAAACTAATATGTTCGGGATAGTCAAACCTGTCTTGTGCGATGTAATCAATAACTTTTTTTTGAGCAGTATTTTTGGGATTAAGTGTTTTAAATCCTAAACGGTCATAAAATCCGCCGGCAAGTTTTTCGCCATGCAAAAAAACATCAGTAAAGAAATCTTTTCCGGCTTCAACAGATTTTTCGAGCAAAATTTTTCCGATATTAAGTCCGCGATATTTTTTGTCAACAGCAATAGAATCAATATAAAGAGTTGTATTTCTCGTATTCGGTACTTCATCAAATCCGTATGACAGGCATGCTCCGCATACTTCATCCTTTTGATTTTTTGCAACAAGCAATGTTAAATGACCTCTATCATTTTTAAATACCTGACAATATTCGTGGCGGAACATGCTTTTCAGGCGCATAAATTCATGTAAATTAGCAATATTTTGAAATTTCAACCACTGCGGGTCAGTTGTATTTCTTGCAAAATTGTAGCAGAAAAAATCTACCATATTTTTTAAAAACCCTTTTTGGGTGTAATTTTCAACAGGCAATTCTTCAAATTTGATGTCCCCGAGCTTTGTTGTTATAGTAAACGGTTTTATCGGACAGCACTTAGAAGTAAATTGTATATTTTGGTATGCAGGTTTGTCGGATTTAATTCTCATATATACACTAAATACAAGAATTTATTTTTTTGCTATTAAAGTTTTACCCCATATTTTAAAAATATATTTTCTCTGTTATTTGGATGTTTGAGAATTTCATTTATTTCTGCGTCTGTAAATCCGATTACATTTAAAAACGTATTATACAGACTATCAATTTCACTATATATTCTGTTATCGACAGAATCTTGATATATTGCACCTAAAAACATTATTTCACTTTCTGTCCAATGTTCGTTGTCAATAGAATTTATTTTATCAATGTCACCATTTTCATATGCTTTATTCCACTCGGAGATTTCGGCTTTTATTTTTGGGATAAACAGTTTTATAACTTGATTTAATCCGCCGGATTTGTTGATAAAATCTTTAACTGCATTTTTATCAATTTTAAATAATTCTTTGCTTAATTGATGCATTGGAATATTATTAGAATTTATAAAATCGGCAATTATTTTGTCTGCAACATTGTTATCATCATTTTGTTTGATATTACGTATATTTGATAGGATATTTTCTTCTTTTGCTGATATGACAAGACCTTCCGAGTCAGTTTGTTGCATTTTTATAAAAGTTTTAAACGGAACAGATATTTCGTAATCGCTGTCCCATGGGTTAATAACAATTACTTTATTTATATTACCCTGATTATCTGTTTCAACACGCTTAATTGAATATTCGTGAAAAGCTCCGTCATCAAATTCTTCTTGCAATTCAACATCATAATTTGACCCAAATGCGATAGCAATTTTTTCAGGATATTTTGCTTTTAACGCCAGAATATCTTTAATAGAATTTTCTGAACAGATACGGTAATTTGAAGCTCCTGATAATAGTTTTGTAACATCGTGTTCTTTTAGCGAGCTGCCGCCTGTAATCAAAGAGTCTTTTTCTTTTTTTATCGGTGCAAAACCTTGTTGAAGCAAGCGTCTGTTTATTTCCATAATTTCTTGATTAGATAATTGGTTATAATATTTTTCAAAAGACAGTTCCAACAGCAATACGTCTAAATCCCCAAAAGAATATTTATCCGAGTCAACGGCTTGTTGTATTTCTTTTGGGGTAAATATGAATTGTTTGTTGACTCCTTTGAGATTAATTGTGTAGGAACCGTCTTGATTTAATTTTATTGCATCTTTAAGAATATTTTTGCCAAAGTCGGTATCTGACAGAGCATTAATTTGTGCCAGCAACCAACAATCTCCTATATCACCTTGTTGTGAATTTTCTATTATCCCGTTTGCGGAAATTTCTTTTCCGTCTTGATAAATTTTTGTAGGGTCTTTTTCGGTTAATATTTTTTTATCTAAATTTTTATAAAATATGCATGAAATATTGTTAGAACAAGATTTTTTAGTTGTTCGTTTTTCTCCTGACGTCATTTGATTACAATTTATTTTTTGAACGGCAAAAATATTTCCCATACAAATAATTCCTATTTAATCCCCGTATACTTAATATAAAAATTTTTATACTTGTAAATTGATTAAATATTTCTTATTTGTTACAAAGGTTAACCGTAAAAAAGGCTGACATAATTGTCAGCCTTTATATAATTATTTTTCTTGCGGTTGAGGTTTTGGTGGCGGGAAAATGCCATCTTTTGGCGGCATTTTAAATCCGCCTTTTTTGTGTTTTTTCGCAAAATTCTTTCTGCCTTCTTCTTTAATTTTTTTAAGTTCCTTTTTTTGCTTTTCAGTTAAGATAGCTTCAAATTCTTTCATATTCTTCATCTGAACCGTTCTGGCTTTGTGCTTTAATTCACCGCATTCTTTTCTTAATTTAACTATTTTTTCAGCCTGAGCTTCCGGTGCTAAAGAAGAACGTTTAACGGCTTCAATTTCTTCATGTTTAAGTCTTAAAGAATCCATAATCGGTTTGATTTCATCGAAACCTTTTTTGTGAATTTCTTTAGCCTTGGTTTTTTGTTCATCTGTTAATTTAAGACGTTTTTCAAAATCTGCTTTTAACGGAGCCATAGGTGGTCTGTGTATTCTATTAGGACATTTTGTGCACTGTTGTTTTTGTTCTTTAACAGGTAAATTTGTCGGATCTGTTTCTTCTGCGAAAACTTGTGTTGAAACAGTTAACGCTAAGACTCCCGCTAATAATAAAATTTTCTTCATGGTTTTAACCCTTTCTATTTTATTTAAAGTAAATCTTCCAATTCTTCTGCCAGCTGCTTTTTGGCATTGTATAGTCTTGATTTAACGGTACCGAGCGGACAATTATATTTTTTAGCAGCTTCTTCATATGTATGCCCATATACTTCACAGTATACTATAACCTCCTTAAATTTCGGTTTAAGACGATTAATAGCTTCGGTAATACGTTTCTGTCTGTCATTTGTGATAAGTCTGAGTTCCGGAGTCTCTTTCTTATCCTTCAATGTATCAAACGTTGTATCTTCTTCAGTTGTAAGCTGTTCCCGTCTTACAACTGCGGATTTTAAGTAATCTTTTGTTATATTTTTGGTTATTGTTGATATCCAGCCTTTAATGCTGCCTCTTTCTTCATACTTTTCCGAGTTTTTCCAAACCCTTAAATATACTTCCTGTTCAAGGTCTTCATTTGTTTCTCCGGATATCATTCGGATTATATTTCTGACATTTTCTTTATTTGTTTCGATAATTTCTTTCAAATTCATTAATTCACCGTAATTAAGCCGTACGAGTCAACAGGCAAACCGTAATCTTCCACCGTCATCGTTTGACCGTACATTAGAGTATCGTGGATATCATTATTAAGGTTTATAACCCCTAATGTTGATACAAAAAATATGAGTGCAAATGAAGCACAAGCCATTTTTAAGCGGGCATTGTTACGCCGTTTTTCCTTTATTGATGGTGCAACTTCTTGGATAAGTTCGGAAACTCTTGCCATACGTTCATGCTCTAACCTGCAATCTTCGCAAGTTGCTATATGGGCGAGCAAGCGTTCTTCATCGCCAAACGTTATCAGTCCTTCATATTGTGTACATTTTTCTTTCATTTTTTTAACCTCTATATCATTATAACGAAATTAAATTTTTATTGTTCATTTTTTCATAAAAAGTTTTACATGTTAATATTTGTAAAATTTATACTATGATATATAAAGTTCCAGCCGAAAAAAGCCGTAGAATAGGGAGTAACAAAAACAGTAGTACAGGAAACGAAGAAGAA
>ODAI011282915.1_pt1 | contig 20739 bp, 27 predicted proteins | sample 1539321 | NCBI WGS metagenome assembly ODAI01 (sample SAMN02144231, study PRJEB22623) | gut metagenome | biome: sheep rumen | host: Ovis aries | place: New Zealand
CATCGACGGCCGCAGCCCCCTCAAGGCATCCGGTGTCGTTCAGCAGGGGAAGCCCGGTCTCCTGCTGAATGGTTCCGCTGAAGGCGACTCCGTTCCGGCCTGCGCTGTCCTCTCCCAGATGGTCAAGGGTCCCGTTGTCGAGTGGGTATATCACCGCGCCGTCATCGGGAGACATGGTGTGAAGCGTCGGATAACCCGCGCTCGTTTCGGAATCGTTCGTGACAATCATGTTTCCGTAGCGGTCGATTATCACCCGTCCTGTGACCTCCCAGTTGCCGCAGGAATCCTTCGTCTCAATCTCTATCCCGTATGCGGTGAGATGCATTCGTCGGCTGTCGTCGTTCTCGTCCGTGATGTAGGTTCCGAGTCCTGGTTCGTCTCCGGCACTTGCTCCCGTGAGAGTGATGGTTCCGAATTTCAGGGTTCCTTTGTAGCCGGTTATGGTCCTGCCGTCTTCGGCAACCACAGGAAGGATTTCTATGTATTCCTTGTCGTCTCCCACCCGGAAGGCCCCTTGATAATCACGGTTTCCAGGGCCGGGATGAGGATTGAGGGCGGTTGCCAGCGTCCAGAAGTTGTTCAGACCTCCGTTCATTTTTCCGCCTGTTATCTCCCCGAGGTTTGCGGAGATTGCGGAAAGCTCCTCGACTATTGCGTTTTTTTCCGTAAGATTCGCCTTCACGAAGTCGCGGATGTTGTCGAAGTTCGCGGTCACGGTTATGTCGGTATATTTCGCCTCATCGGTTCCGGCCTCATTGATCGAGGTCACACGGAACTGGTACGAGGTCATCTTGAGACCTCCCTCCCGGGCAGAAAGAAGCGGAAGTCTCTGGATGTAGGGGGCGTCTCTTTCAAGCGGTGTGTGAGTGTCCGCCCTGTATCCGTCCACATCGGCAACGGGATCCTTGTCCGTGGCCGGAGTCCACCACACTCCAGGCTCATCCGTATCCGGTCTTCGTATCAGGATTCCGTAGCGGATTGTTCCATATTGCATGCGCCCGTCGCTTCTCGGAGGCTGGGCCATGGTAAGCGTTATGAACCGCCCGTCCTCGGAGGCCTCTATCACGGGGGCACCGAGTTTCCACGTGCCGTACACAGAGGGTGACGCATTGACTGCGGCAGGGTCGCAGAATCCGGACACCTTGTCGTAGATGCTCGTGACTTCCACCCGGAAACGCCACGGAAGGAAGTCCGCTGCCTCCGGGAATCCGGGGTAGTTTTCCCCCGTTCTCTCAATCGCAAAGCTGAATCCGTTGGTCTTGCTTCTTCCGGCATCATTCCATGTGGTTCCTGAATCGAAGGACACCTGAACGGAATAATACTGCACAGTGTTCTTCAGTCCAAGTCCCAGGGGATTCCACCTGAGCTCCACCGAGTCCCTCGTTGCTACGGCAGTGAGTCCGGCTGGTGTATCGGGATTGGAGACTTCGGCGGTGCCTGCCTCCATCCGGCCGATTGCTTCCCCCACATCCGAAGGAGTCGCGTATTCCCTCACATCCTGGAGCTTCAGTATTGTGGAGTCGGGACGTGCGGTTATGTTAGACTTGTATTCGGGGAGACTGCCTCGGCTGTAGACTGCCGGATTGTATTCAACGAGCGTGAGTGTATATCCTTCGTCCGCAGGTTCGCTTCCCACAATCAGCATCTTGGTGGTGACGCGTGAGAACGAGCCGTCTTCAAGCAGCCCGAAGCTGAGGGTATCCCCCACAGACGGTATTTTCTTATCCGATTCAGAGATAACATCGAGCACGGCCAGTGTCGATGTCCGCCCCGCACCCTCCACACGAAGCTCAAGGATTCCGGGAGTGGTCGTGCAGTTGATGATGACTCCGCAGGAACCGCTTTCCGGAAAGTCCACATATCCCGCAAGCTCGATGGCACGGAGCGTTCCGTTCTGCCAGAAAAGAGATTTGATTACACCGTGTCCGAGTCCTATGCTGAGGGTCGGAGTCTGGAGGTTGATGCAGTCGAAGACCCGGTAGAAGCCTCCGCACTGTCCGACCTTCACAGTGGCGGTCACAGGACGTGCGATTTCCTCTGCCATGTGCCTCCATGCAAGGCGGAAGGCCTGCGTATAGTCGGTCACGTATGACAGCGCAGTTGTGGAAAGGGAGTCTGTCTGAGGATCGTATTCCTCCCCGTCCCGCATGAAGACAACACTGTCGGACTCGTACCCGGCGGCCCCGTTGATGTACGTCACCTTTATTCCGTCGGTAGTCCTGCGCACCGACTTCACGGCGGAGAGACTGATGATGTTGTCGGGGGTGAGCAGACCCACGGAGTAATCACGCCCGCTGTCCACAAGGACTTCGAGCAGCCCTGTCATTTCGTTGAGCACGAGCATTGCGTGTCCGTTGCCCACAAGGGTTTCCAGAAGATTCTTCTTCGAGACGGTGCTTGTCACCGCACCGTCAGCATAGATTCCCTCCTCCTCGCAGTATTCATACCATTCCCCGAAGCTGTCGAGATCTATTTCGGAGTCTTCGTATTTCGAGGGGGCATGTACCGGACTTGTGAGAATCTCAAGCACCCACGCAGCAAGATTCCTTGTGGGAGTCCTGGACAGACTCCATTCCCCGGTCTCGCTGTTCCACGTCCTCGCGCATCCGCATTCCACCACCGAGAACTTGTCCATGTAACCGTCGGTGGCAGACGTGCTTTTAATTTTTATTCCCATGCGCGTGCACTTGTCGCGGAGATTCTCCTCAAGCGGGAGTGCCGGCACAAGGTTATCCGAGCTGCTTTTTTTCTGGTCGAAGATGACCGACTGGACGGCCATGAGATACACGGTGTCCTTTGCATTGCTCTCGGCCTTCGGTGTGGTTCTTCTCACACGGACGCTGATGTTTTTGTTGTACGCCTGGGACGGAGTGAAGGTCTGCGTTGCGGCAAAGCGCATCTGTCTGCGCACATTGCGTGTGAACCTGTTACTGACGGTTCCGTTCTGGTCGAAGCCCGTGTCGAAGTCGTGCCAGTCGCTCTCGGAAGGATTGTCCGCGTTGGTCCACTGAACCTGCAGCGTGAGGGATGCAGACACCCACGTTCCGTTGTCCGAGTCGAATTTCCTGAGACCGTCGAACAGGATGATCACTTCCACAGACATTACATGGTCGGGAAGCTGCTTGACGAGTCCGGCACGCCACTCATCCTCTATCTCCTGAGCCTCCGACTGACTTGAGTCGCTTCCTATGTGCCTGTGGGGGATTTCCTCCATGTAATTAGAGAACACCACCTTCCGGTTGAACTCGTTTTCTGTGAAGTCTCCCGTCTGCCGGATTTCCACGATGTTCTCCGGGTCGTAGTACGTGCCCTGCTCGAAGACGTACTGTCCTTCCTGTATTGTGCCGTCCGGCCATGTGAGTATGGTGTTTGAGCCCAGCATCAGCTTCTTCAGAGAAAGAGTCGAGAATCCGCAGTCAAGCACAAGATGATAATAGAGATCGGTTCCGTCAGTCCCGCTGATTGTCACGTGGTCGGGGCATAGTTTGTAAGGGGTGAAAAGTGTCCGCCCGATTATGTACGGAAAGGACTGCCCCGTTGCAGATGCATTGGAGGCCCCCTTCACATACGGGAGCTTCTGTATCTGGCTGCCGGAACTGAGCTTCTTCTGGTTTTCCTCAAGTTCCTGCTGCTTGTCGTTGATTTCCTTCTGCTTGGAGTATGCGTAGATTCCCACTGCGACCGCGACACCGACCGCCACCACCGCCATGATGATTGACGCGGTTATCCCCTTCGGGAGCCTGCGCATGAAGATGATGTCATCCTCCGCGGGGATATAATCAGGAGAAATCTTTTCGCCTTTCTTCAGGATGATGTACTGCTCCCATTCCGCACTTATGCAGTCGCGGAGCCTCATTCCGTCCGCTGGCCTGTATGTGCTGTGCCCGTATCCGGCCCCGTCGAATCTATATACCAACGCCATAAAGTCTCCTTACCTTGACGGCCCTGAGAGGGTGGACGCACACCCCGTGGTTGTATGTGGCGTGTATCATATTCCTTGAGTCAAGGGCCATTCCCAGATGCAGCTCCCCCGCAGCCTCGCACTCCACGATCACCCCCAGCCCCGCCCTTTCGACAGGATGCACGTCTCCTATCGTGGGGATGAGTGCGCTAAGTTCAAGGGAATGATCATCGTGCCTCACGTCAAGCAGAGTGTGTCCCAGACGTTTCTCACATTCAAGAACCACTCCGTAGCAGTCGTACCGATCGGGTCCCCTTCCACCTTCCTCGTAGGGGCAGCCGAGCATATCGTCAACAGTGAATTCCTTGTCCATACCCAGACAGTCACTTTTTCCCTACGCATTGCCCCTGTTGTTGTCCGCATCGAATATGTCAGGGGGAAAGGCCATCTCCATCCTGTCGTCCGGGACGAAGCTGATTGTGAGTTCCATTCCGCTCACGGTCATGTCTCCGTACCTGTGGCGGAACATTCTGTAGGGAGTCACCTCTCCGTTCTCGGCAATGACTCCTACGACCTCAACTGTCATAAGATAGTCACCCGCCGCAAACATCTCGTTCAGTGTGTTTCCTATGAGGGAAGCCTTGATGCTTGCGTTCTGAAGTCTTCCGCCCGTATTCTTCGGCCGCGTGTACTGTATGTTGGCGGGAAGGTACGTCTCGCCGCCGTAGGTAACAGCCTCGTTATTTCCGGCGAGAAGCAGGGTTCCAACTTCATCGTGGTGGAACCGGAAGAGATACGGGAGGGCATATCCTCCTCCGTGGGAAAGGCGGGAGTAGATTTCTCCGCTGGTCATGCCGGCACCTCCCTGAATTTGCAGGACACGTCCCTGTAGCCCTGCGTTCCCGACGGGGACGGCTCTTCATCGAACATGTAGACTGCGGTGGTGCCGTCACATTCCAGGGAGGGGAAGCTGAACCATCCGGCGCCGGCTCCCAGCGTCTCCCTGTACCACCTGTCGAATTCCCGGAACTGCGCCTCGGTCCAGTGGAAGCTCACGCTCCAGATTTTTGCAGTGAACGTATTACGGCAGTATGCAATCACAAGCCCGCTCTCGCTTTCCGTCTTGATTCTGTTGTCTTCGTAGGAGGGCACCACTCCGTAGCATTTGACCGGCACTCCCGAAGGCCATGCGTATACAGTCATATTATCCTCACCCCCTGTCTTGAATTCTCATGCCCCGCAAATCCCGCATCATATCCACCTCCCGCCATCGTGCTGTTGATGTGTGCGTCGAGCACCTCGATTGTGAGCGCGTTCTGTTCGCGCCTTGTCTTTATGCTTGCCCTCTCCCCGATGTAGTTGTTCACCGCGACTTCGCCCCATCCCGACTGTCCACCCTGCAGCCTCTTCCACAAGTCTGCCTGCTGGCTTCTCGTGAGAATCATTTCGCCCGAATTCACGTTCGCCTGCACCTTGTCCCCCGTCCAGCTGCGGCCGGGCACGATGCCTCCGTGCTCGAATGAGGGTGCCTTCGGCTTGTTCGCCATTGCGACTCCTATCTGTGCGGCCGTCATTGCACCAACGAGTCCGGCCATTGCGATTCCTGCCCATATCGGCTGTGTGGAAAGAGCCGAAAGAACGGCCTGAGCACCGGACACCGCCATCTGTGCCATGTTCGACCCCCACTGCCACAGCTCTGCCTTGTACTTCTCCTGTGCGGTCTCCCGGTTTATCTGCTTCTGCTTGTCAGCATACTCGGACTCGCTTATGATTCCCTGTTCGTACTGCTCCTCAAGATCTGCCATCCTGTTCGCCTTCTCCGCGTCGGCTGCTTTGATTGAAAGGTCGGCCAGGTAGTTTATGAGCTGTGCGGAGCGGTCGGTGAAGTCCTGCACTATTCCTGCCTTTTCCTGCCATTCGGAAAGCGCGTTCTCAAGCCTCTCCCTTGACTCGGCCTTCTCGGCCTCTGTTATCCGGTGATCGAGTTCGACCATTGCGGCAACGGCATCATTCCTCACCTGAAGCTGCTGTTCGGAACTTTCTCCGTAAACCTTTCCCATTTCCTCCGCGGTCCTGCTGGCAAACGAGAGGATTTCCTCCTTCTGTTTTTCGAGCTGCTTCGAAAGCGGAATCTCCGTCTCCCCGTAAGCCTCCGAGAGCATCTGGGAAAGCTGCCTGTTCATTTCGTCCGCGGATGCCCTGGCCTCTGCGGCGGCAAGCCTTCCCCCCGCCTGCCGGAACTTGTCCAGAAGCTCGTTGACGCTGCCGTCACGGGATGTGAGGGTCTGCCTGTCGATGAGATCCGTGTTTCCGAGGATTCCGGAAAGCCCCTTGAAGAGCGCGTCGTAGATGACCCTGAGCCTTTCCTGCTCGCTGTATTCCACGCCCAGGGACTGGTCGCCGGCCAGTTTCTTTTCAGCCTCCGCAAGCATTTTCTGCGCTTCCTTCACCCAGTCCGTTTTTTCGGACTTGTCCGTGGACTTGCTCTCCGGAAGCTTTTCCTTCCATTCCTCAAGCAGGGCGAATATTGCCTTTGCACCTTCCTGATTCTCAAGTTCCCTGTAATCCGTGTCGCTTTCAAGCATGGAGCGGTAGGCCGAAAGAATTCCGTCGTACATCCTCTGCGCTTCTTCCCCGGATGAGACAGTCTTCCCCGCCTCCCTGTCAAGCTCTATTGTCCTTCTCACCTTTTCTATGGCGGCATTCGCGGCGGCAATCTCGGACTCCATTTCGGCCTGACGTGCGGCGGCATCGGCCATGGCCTTTCCGCGTCTCTCCTCACTTTCCCTGCTGCGGGCGGACTGTCTTGCAGTGATCGCTTTATCCAGGGCTTCCTTTGTCAGCCTGACCTGTGCCATGAACTGCGACTGCAGGAAGGTCGCGCCCTCCGCATCGGAATTCTCACCGGCCTTCTGGATCAGGTCTTTGATTTGGTCGGCAGTCAGTTTTTCATCCTCCATCAGCTGCGCCGCGACCTGTTTCTGTTCTTTCACCCGCTCCTGATATTTCTCTTCCAGTCTGTCGGCCGACTTCTTCAGGGCGGCTGCATCCAGATCGGCTCCTGCGTTTCCGGAACCAACCTCCTCGTCAATCCTTGCAAGCCTGCGGGCTTCCTTCGCCCTTGAGATGGCGTTGTTGATGTCGGTGATGATTCCCGTGATTCCCCTGCGCAGGGGTGCCAGCGCGGTCTCAAGCCCGTCCCCGAGATGTTCCTTGAAGTCCCCCCACGCGTTCTTCAGCTGCTCGGTGCTTCCGATGGCCTTTGAGGTCTCCTCGGCCATGCCCTTGTACTGCTCCGCGACGAGCTTCACCGCGTCACCGTTCTTGAGCTGTTCCTGAGTGAGGGACTTCACTCCGTTTATCTGTTTGCCAAGGGCACCCACGTTCCCCTGGTACGTTCCGTTCAGTGCCTTCACCGCACTGTCAAGGCTCATTGTCCCGGAGGCTGCCACATCAATGGAGGCGGTCATTATGTCCATTATCTGCTCTTCATTCCTTCCTGCGGCGGCAAGCTCCGCCATCATGGGGAGAAGCTGTTCGTCTCCGTAGGTGCTTATGCTCTGAAGCTGGGACGCATAATTCTTGAGGCTTGTCACGGAAGTGGAATTGAGATAGGGGTTGTTCTTTGCGGCCGTCTCAAGCTGTGTCTCCGCACGTGCCTGCACCTTGTAGGTTTCGGAGAGGTCGCTCACGCAGGCGGCGGCCGCCTTGACTGCCCCTGTGACGGCCTTGAACGCAGTCCCCAGACCGATCACTGCGGAACCTATATTCCCAAGAGTGGCAACAGGGCTTGATTTTTTTATCGTGTTTGCCAGCGAATTGATCTGTTTCGCGACCTTGTTTATTCCGGCCGTGGCTTCTTTGACATCGCTTCCGACTTTGATGGTGACATTTTGCCCGCTCATTAAATTCCCCTTGCCTTTACAGTCACTTATGGTATAATGTAGCCGGAAGGAGGCTCTTATGCTTGTCTATGTAATTTCCGCTGTAATCACTTTTTTCCTGGTCCGGTTTGTCTGGAGGAAGGTCTGCGTCTACTGTAGAAGCGGGTTCGGAGTCACGGACGAAGATGTCAGGGATGCCTCCAATCTTCTGAATCCTTTATGCGGCGTTAGGAAAATGGAAGAGGAAACGGAGGGCTCTGACTGAGAATCAAACAAAAAAAACTCCTTTTCAGAAATTTGGTGAAATAAAAAGAACGTCGACTTTCGGGTTCTTCACCCGGAGATTGACGTTCTTCTTTTTTTTAGTCCTCTTATGAGAACGCTTCGTTGAATGCGTCCACGGCGGCCGCTTCGGCACGGGACGTCTCAATTCCTTCCAGAGTCCACGAGTCACGAGCTTTCCTCCGGCTTTCCTCGTAGGAGCTTTTGTCGGTCTCGTCATACAAACGGGCCTCCATGATGTCGTTCATCTTGGTGCCGTGCAGCCCCTCGCAGAGAGCGAGGAACTTGTGCCAGTGCAGCGGGTTCCCGTCAAGGTCTTTTCCGTCCACGAGGTCTATTCCGTACTGCTGGACGAACGCCGAATACAGATAGTCCGCATCCGCCGAATAGTCGAGCACCTTCCCCCCTCCGTCTCCACCCGTGCTTCTGGGCACCAGGGATTCGGGACGTGCGAAATCGGAAAGTGCCTTCATTGCCTCCGCCTTGTCAGTGGGAATCCCGTCTTCAAAAAGAAAGCCGAAGTCCCTCTCATCTTCGGGACCCGCACACACCTGCAGGAAGCGCAGCCAGTATTTGAACCAGGTCTTTATCCTCCATATTCTTCCTTCGGCCTCTATGGATTCGGGAAGAACCGCCTTCGTTAGATCGAGCATCAGCTCACCGTGACAACGGCTGTCTGGGCAGCAACTGCGGTGTGTCCGTTCAGTGCGTTGGCTGCAATCACGGTCACGACATATCTTCCTTCTGTTTGGGTGTCAACGGTGAAGGATGTCCCGGTCTCCCCCTGCACGGCTCCGTTGACCGTCCACTGGTATGACAGGGTTCCCCCGTCAGGGACCGACGCGCTTCCGTCCAGAGTCACGCTCCCGCCGACCGGAACGGACTGCGAGACTTCCCATGTGTCGCTGAAAACCGGAACCGCCGGAGCCGGAAGCGAGCCTCCTTCGGAGAAGGGGTCAACCCATCCTGCCTCCCCGCTCTCTTCCAGAATGAACACGGGGGCATGTGCGGTAGAATCCGGGTATGCGAAGCCGTGGTCGATTTTCCCGCCGAAGCTGATGTCCATCGTGATTGTGGAATCGACCCCGTTCAGGCTTGAGATGCTGAGTGTCGCGTTGTTCCTCCATGCCTTGTAGACCACGGTACTGACGCCTTTCACAATGCGGGAGGAATCCTCCTGCATGAAGACAATCAGGACCTCGCACTTTGCCTTCTCGCCGGTCTGAAGGTTGAAGAATTTCCCGAACGCAAACGAATAGTCGGGTTCTCCCTTGTACATGGTCACGGGCTGACTGAGGCTCGGTTTGTAGCGTAGAATCTCCGTGGTGGGGCTCTGATCCGTGATGTAGTCATAATCCTGGGTCTCGGGGTTCATGTTGAGTTCCAGGCTCGTGGACTTCCTGATTCTTGTCCACGCCGGGGCCTCATGGGTGCCGCCATTGACAAAAAGTGCGATGTGGTATTTCTTCACCATTCCTTCCATGTTTCAATTCCTCCTGTCAGCAGAACGGGTCAATCCCGTCAGCCTTCTTCTCTGTTATCCTTACAGTCACTTCGATCTCCGCAACGGTGAGAGTCCCGTGTGACGCGCCCGCATCAGGGTAGTATTCAGTCCTTCCGATTCCTGCAGATTCAACCATTCCTCCCAGCGATGGATTGGAGCGGAGAGCCATTCTGAAGGATGCCGCGTATGTCTCCATTCTTTCGACAAGGGCCGGATATGGAAGCCCCCTGAATGCCATGCAGACAATGACGGTTTCCTCCACCACCCCGGATGCAAGATCCCCTCTGTCCTCGCTCACGCTGTCGGGGACTATGGCGGCCACAATCTTCGCTTCGTTCCTGTCCAGCTGTGCGGTTCCGTAGCAGATGTTCCTTTCATCCGGCACGGGAAATCCTTCCCCCGCTTCGGAGAGAGGCCCCGCAAGGTCTGTGAGCATGAATTTTTTCAGGGCATCGTATATGACTTTCATCCGCTTCCTCACATGAATTTGCTGTTGTATTTTTCAAGCTCTCTGTCTATGAGCTTCCGCACTTCCGGCATGTACCTTCCAGACTTGGCGTAGGACTCCCCCGCCTGGATGAATCCTCTCCCCGTCATGTGCGGTCCCTTCCTTTTCCCTGCATCGTAGCCGTAGCTCAATGTGAGCGCGACAGGGATTATAAGGTCGTTCGACCTGCCTTTCTCCACCCTGTTCGGATAGACTGAAAGCGAGTGTTTCTTCGTCTTTCCGTAGGTGTACATCTTGCGCATGTTGTACGTGTACCGGTGCCCGAGAACCGCCTCCGTTGATGTGCGGACGGAGCCCTTGATGCGGCTGTTAATCTCCTTTGAAACCAGCTTCCCCACAAGGCGCAGAACCTTGTCCTCAATGCGCGGGATGCTGAGGGATGTCTGTTTCAGCAGTTCCAGGGCGGAGCTTGTGTCCACCGTCACGGAGAGTGCGGATGCATCAGCCATTGTAGATCCTCCATTCGTTTATCTGATCCAGGAAGCGGTCTTCGCGGAAGTTGTTGAAAACCCTCGTGCCCTGATCCGCAAATGAAGTGCTCGCCACGGCGAGGTTTCCGCCCGCACTTTCCTGGTACAGACTTGCGAGCTGCAGTGCTGTTGTCACGATTTTTAGAGGAACAGGATCGTAACCGCCCCGGAAAGCCACATCAATCTTCGAGTTCACCGGAAACACCGAGGGATTCCCGGCCGCATCCCTCACGCTCAGATAATTCTTCTTCATTTCGCACCCGGATATGTCAAGACGGGAACCGTCAACCGCAACGGACAGCACCTCCTGGACCGGTGCAGGAAGAACCAGCACCGTGCTTCCGTCACCCCAGAGACGTACACTTCTCTCGGACATTTCGGGATTGTAATGGAGGTACCGGGCTACGGTCTCCATCGCCGCCTCGACATAGAGCCGGGGCAGTGCCGAACCTTCCTCCGGGAACTTCCCCGAATATTCGGCAAGCATTTCGGTGGTTATGTACGCCATGTCCTTCCCTCCCGTCAGTCGGGTTTCCTGCAGAAACCTGACTTTTCCCACTCGGCGAAACAGGATTCAGGAATCTCGTACACACGTCCGCTTTCAAGGACTCCGAGGTCGGTCCACAGCGTCTCCTTGAATAGTGCGCGGACTCTCTTTTCTTCGTTTCCCTTCCCGGGATTCTCTACATTTGGTTTCGACATATTGTCTCCTTGCTTTTTCCGTCCATGCACCTTCCCGGACTGCAGGAGTCAAACTGTGTGAACCTGCCGTCCGGGGAGGGTGCCTTTCATCAGGATGCCTTGTACTTCAGGCGCGAGAACGCCTCGGCAAGTACAGGGGCACCGTCAGCGAATGCCGTGGCAAGGTATCCCACCTGTCCAGAGGGTGCGTAGAGCTCGCGGAGAACCTGCACACTGATCTGATCCACCATCGTGAGCCAGTAATTGCTGAAGTCTCCATACACCGCTGCATATGCTCCGCCGGTCTTCTCAGCCGGGGCGAAGTCGCTTTCAATCACCTCGGAGCCGTAGAGACGGTCGGGGTCGTTGTCAGTGAGTCCGCTTCTCCAGAGATACTGACCGTTCAAGTCCTTCAGCGTGATCACATCGGTGAGGATGTCGGGGTGGATGACCCAGACACCGTTCCTGCGGTATGCCTGCTTGACCGCCCTCTTTGCGGCGATGATGTCATCGGCTTCGATGGCTGAGGCCTTCTTGGTCGTAACGTCGCGGGATGTCGGCACTCCGTCGGCCGAGGCAGTGAACACTCCTAACGGCTGTCCGCTTCCGGTTCCCTTCACGACCGCGTTCTCCATCGCCTGACGGATTTTAAGGGTGACTTTCTCCCTCACAAGCTGGTCGACGGGGAAGGCCGATGTCTTGAGGAGCTTGGTGGAGACCAGAACCAGTTTTGCAAGCTGGTTCGCTCCGAGTTCGCGCTTCCCGAATGCCCATGTCTTGTCGCTCTTTGCTATTGTAGTTGAGGGACTTACGGGTATTTCCGTAGTCCATTCCGCATCGGCCGCGTCGGCTGATTCCCTGGGCACTCCGATTGAGGATGCCTGGTTCAGGTGGATGACGTTGACGCGGTTGAGCACCTTCACTTCCTTCTGGACATCGGCAAGGATTTTCTTCACGAACTCCTGCGGTGCAAGGGCTCCGGCTGTCTGGTCTGAGCCGTCGACAACCATTGCCCCCGGATGCGCACGGTTTTCCATGTGTCCCGTGAGAAGGTACGAGCGGAATTCCTCCATCTCGCCGGAAGCCCTCTCCTCGTCATCCCTGCCGGGAGCGGGTATCTGCTCCGCAAAGCCGGCAATCTCGTTTGATCTCTTTTCCTTTGAAATGAGGTCGAACAGCTTCTTCACGTCAGCCCTCATGCCCTCATATCTGCTTTTTTCCTCTGCCGTGAAGTCGCGTGTCTCCCCGCCGTTCACGGTGGTCTCGTTCAGCTCGCGCATCTGACGAATCAGATTCTCGCGGGTGTCAATCTTTTCCTGAAGTGTCATGGATTCAAATTCCATAGATGTTTCTCCTTATCATATTTCCGCAGCCGAAGCCTCAAGAAGTTCAAGTTCACGCCTCCTTGCATTGTAAGTGGATTTCTCCGGCTTACCCCGAGTGGATTCCTCCGGCTCGGTTTTCTGCACATCCGGTGCCTCTCTTTCCTCCGGCATCAGCTTAGAGAGGGCTTCAACCGCTCCTTTAAGAGTCTCAAGGTCTCTGCCCTCCGCCTTATAGTCACTTCTGCCTTCCGCACATGAGAGCACGGTGGCAAGCCTTTCCATGTTTATTCCGGCACCCTCGAAGAGTGCACGTGTGCTTGATGAGCTGTCGCCTGCAGGATATGCGGGGAAAGCGACCCCCACGCTCACCTCGATCAGCTGCACTTCCAGAAGCTCCCTGATTGACGGATCGCTGGCGTGTGTGTGTGTCCAGGCGTCCTTTATCACGCGGAAGCCGAAGCTCACTCCCGGTGCGTCACGTCTTGCAATCGTCTTGAAGACATCGGCGGCCCAGCTTGTGTCCGGGATTGCACAGTCGAAATGAAGTCCATCGTCCCTGTCTTCGAACGTGAGGGTTCCGGCCGACTTCCGTCCGAGCACGTACTGGGTGTTGTGCGCCCAGAGGCATCGCGGATCCCCCTCAAGCAGGGTCTTTGTGAAGGCCCCTTTCCTGATCACCTCGCGCCAGCCCATGTCCTCGCTCATGCTGTCGTAGGGAATCACCCCGGCGACGTGCCTGGATCCACCCTCCTCCCTGGTCTCAACGGATGAAGCTGGCAGGGAGCGTTTCTCCATATCTTTCATCTTACTCCTTCTTCCTTGCGGTTATAACGGGAATGAGTCCGGCAATAAGAGCGGCAAGTCCGATGACCGCAGAGATTATTGTAGTTATTGTGTTCTCGGCCATTCCACCCCATATAAGAAGCACCGTGCCCACAGCGATTCCGGCAAGTGCCACGTACACCTTCCAGTCCTTCCTTTCGCTTCCGTTCACGATGGAAACCACGCAGACCGCAAGTCCGACCGAACAGGCGGCAAGCTCAATCCACTTTGCGGCCTCGATTCCCGTGAAGGCTCCGACAGCCGCGCCGATGACGACAAGGGCAAGCCCTATCCATGTGAAAATATTCTTCATGCTTTGTCCTCCTTCTGCTACAGTCACTTTTGCTTTGCTCCATGTTTTTCACCGGCTCACGAACCGTAAAAAAAAACGCCCCGGTTTCCCGGAGCGTTGGAAATTATTCAGATAAGATTTTTTCAATTATGAAGCGGGAAACACTTTTTCCGCTGGCTTCTGCAAGCTGCTTGATTCTCTCCACTTCTTCAGGACTCCCGGAAATGGTGACGGACTTGAAGATTGTTTTCCTTCCGAGTTCCGTCCCCTTGTTCGGGCTTCCCTTGGGTCTTCCGCCTCCCTGCCTGTATCCGCCTCGTGGCATAAGCTACCCCTTTATAAGCCTTGTTATGAAATCAGCGACGCTCACTGCAAGAACGGCTATCAAAAGCCAGTCCGTGCGTGTCATTTTTTTTCCCTGATTTTCCTTGTCTCCGTTTTCCACTTGACACCCCCTATAAGCATAAGTTATAATGAGCGTAAACAAGGGGGCAACGCCCCCAAGTGCCTACTTCTTCAGAAGTTCGACAAGCCACTTTATAACTTCAAGTATAAGCATTGCCACTGCTATTTTATCCGAAGTTGAAAGCGGCTTTTTTTTACGCTTTCTTTTTGTCATTGTTTTACCTCCTGACATTTATTATATTACTGCAATATAGATAAAATGTCAAGTACAAAATAACAAAAGATTTAATTTTTCATCACCTTTATAATCACAGTTTTTACCATCGTTCCGCTTTCTTTGAACTCTCCAGCCTCGAGCGGCTCAATAGTTCCGCCGTAGCTTTTCACAAGTTCACGGAATGCCGTTGTCGCCTTGTCATACCTGAACATAATGCCTGCGTCTGTGATTGCTATGACGCACCGCTTTGCAATCAGGATTGCTTTTGTCACATGTGCGACAGCCTGCCCCTTGTTGAAAGGCGGATTCATTACGATAACATCATAATCTTTTTCAGGCTCGAAGGTCATACCTGCGAAGTCTTTTTTGTTGTGATTAGACCTTGCACCGAATTCCGTCCTAAACCTGCAAACAACTCTTTCTGCTGATCTTTTGTTATAATCAAATCCTTTTCGGGAGTTTTATTCAGCATTTTTTCAAAGCGATAATCGTCTATCTTTTGTATCAGAATTTCAATTAAATCCCTAAAAAGTTCTATACATATTCTAGTTACCACTACTGTACCTAGAAACAAGGGAATCAGCCATAAAATTATTTCTTGATTATTCATGGAGACCTCCGTATCCTATCGTCATAATGGGATTTTCTATTTTACTGCTTGCCATTTTAAAAGCTTTAATGAAAAGTTCTTGACATTTTTTCCTCCTATGTTAAACTATAGTTACTCTCGGTTGACCCACGTGGCCAGTCGAGGCGAAGATCATGAGGTGTTTTACAGTTCATGGTATGGCCCTCGCCCAGCAATGAGCAGGGAGAAACCCATAATTCGCAGTTTTCTGTGTGTGGTTTGCCCCAGTCTGAAAGGACTGGGATTTTTATTTACAAAGTTCCAAAGAATATATCAAATTATCTCCTCCTTTATATTCTTTAACAGTTATGTGTGCTATGGCTTTTTTTCCATTCCTTAATTTAAATCTTGTATCATACCTTTTTACACTAATCACGTCTGAGCTTCCGTTTTTATCAGGTGCAGATGAAATAAATTTTGATTGCTCATAGAGTTTTCCAATCCTTGTTATGCTTTCAAAATGCTCTCTTTCAGTAAATCCGTTGTCTTTTGACTTCCCCATAGCTTTACCACTTGTCAGCTTATCAATAGTCTTTGAGCTAATTCTTGCTATTTTTCCATCCAAAGAATTTTGATACTTTCCCTTTTTGCTACCCAATTTTTTCTTTGCATCTTTACGAAGTTTAGCAGTCCTACCATCACCTTTAAAAGCAAATCTCCCCTTTTCGTCCCTCGGATGTTCCCCTTCATCCCAGCGGAGTTCAAGGGCGTTGCCTATTTCTCTTTTTTTTTACCGCTGCTTTCACCGGATTCCTTCAGCGCAATCTTCTGCTGTGCCATGTAGGCATCGACATACTCGGAGGTAAGGGGCGCAAGGTTCACAGGCGCGAAGCGGATGTCTCCGATTGCCCCGTCTATGAGCGGGCGGTTCTCCATGCGGTTGATGTCGTTAAGGGAGAGCTGGCCGTTCGTGAACTGCTTGACGTAGTTTTCTATGCGGATGTTGCTGTCTGCCTGAAGCATCGCGTTGCGGTCGAACTCAATGTAACAGTCGGCGCGGTCGTAGATGGGCAGCAGAAGTCCCAGATGCTCCTCAAGCCTCCTGAGCCACGGGTTGAGCGTGAGCTGAAGGAAGTTTCTCTGCTGCTGTTCGTTGTTGTTGTACTTCGCGTCGGACTCGCCGAGCATGGAGAGCGGGACGCGGAAGATTTTCGCCACTTCCTTCGTGGTGTACGTGCGGTTCTCCACAAACTGGCTCCCGGTGTTGTCCGGCATGTTGAGTGCGTCGGCCGTCATGCCCTGCGTCAGAATGAACGGGTCTCCCGCATGGTCGGGGCCTCCGTATGCCTGAAGAAGCCTTTCCTTGAGTTTTTTGGCATCGGCATCGCTGAAGTTCCTCTCGGTCTGCGGAACCGTGACTTTCAGCTTGGAATGGATACCGCCGTCGAAGCTCCGGGCAGCATAGCGGTCCATCGTGTTTCCGAGGCTTGCCGACTGGTAGGAGTATTCAATCGGGGAAAGTCCTCTGGGCCCCTCCCACACCATCGCCGGAATGTGCAGCAGCCTGTCGGCCGTGAGGTCGTATGATGAGCCGTCTGCATTGTAGCGGTACCAGTAGGAATTCCTGTCGGAGTATCCGTGAATCTCCACACGGTCGGGTGGAAGCGGATAAAGTCCCTGCGGGCGGCCGTCTTTGTCCCTGTCAATGAAAATGAAGGCGTTCCCACGGAGGAGAAGGTGCATCATCAGCTGTGTCTTGAACGTAATCGGAAGTTGGTTCGGGTTCGGGCGGAGCTTCAGAAGGTCAGACAGGGGCGATTTGTCCTCAAGCATCCTTCCTCCGTCCGGAAGGCGTCTGTAAACACGGGCGGGAAGAACCGCCACGGCATCCGAGATTGTTCCGACACAGGCATTGACGGTGGCATTCACCATCAGCTGGGAAACAGTCATCGACGGCCAGTAGTTCAGCGACTCCGCCGACCATTGAGTAGTCAGCCGGCTTATAGGCATGGCATCCGCAGTCCTGCGGATTTCAAATCCGAATATTCTCATGCCCTTACAGTCACTTTGCGGAAATCACACTAATTATTGTTTTTACATTTTCTCTATTTGCAATTTTATATTGATAATTGCAATTTTATATTGATAATTGCAATTTTTTTTTGTCCTTTTTCAAAAGCGTAATTTGCAATTCCTTTTTCTGTGCTTTATCACATTCAATAGACATACCTATTTTTGATTTCAGTTAAGACCGTTTTTGAACGCTCGCTATACCATGTTTTTTTTATGCAATCCCAAGCTCTTTTTTCAGTGCGCTTTGTGCAATGGCAGAGACATTCAGCTTTGCTTTTGCTGCCATGTCGTCAAGCCATTCGGGAAGTGTAATGTTGCGGCGGACGCTTTTTGATTTTTCCCTAAGTCTGAAAGCGTCCAGATCAACATCCACAAGGGAAGCAAAAGATTTTCCCTCGTCAAAGAAGGGGCTCTCTTTCAGCTCGATTTCGTCAATCCTTTTTGCAGCCGGGATTTCAGAATCTGTCTTGTCAAAAAGGGCATTGCAGATATAATCCTTTGCCATTGCAATGGCATCTGCAATATCCTTTCCCTCTGTCATTCCTTTTATATCGGGAATATAGACAAGAATCGGATTTTCTTTGTCGTTTGTTTCTGTAAAAATAACCGGATAAATTGCGTTCATAAAACTACTCCTTTGAAAAGATTTGTACCGCCCTTCCGGGCGGACGGCTCACAAGCCCCATCGTTTGATGATTGCTTTGGCAAGCATTTCGTTTATTTCCGTATGCCGTGGGACTTGCTCTTCGTCCTCGCCACGCTTATAAACATCGTGCTTTCCGCCGTGCCTTGCAAAAGCAAATCCTGCTTTTTTAAGCCGCTTAATCAAATCTTTTCGTTTCATAATTCTATTATACACACTTTATACACATTGTCAATAGATTTTGTAAATATTCTTTTGATTTTTCGCAAAGACGCACGGCAGGGCATCCGCCCCCGCCTTTTTTTAATAGTGCTGGCTGGCTGTCATAATATCTTTCTCCTGTAGCTTCACAATATGCCTTCTGCCCCGGGGTCGCCGTCCTCCAGCCATCTGGCCTGAAGCGTCAGAAGGCGTTCGTTGTCAGTGGAAGGGGACGCATATCTGGGCAGTATCTTCCTCGAAAAGTCAAGGCTCATCTGCTGGATGCGAGGGACAGGGATGACCTTCTTGCAATCGCAAGGATGAAGCTGGAGCGTTCTACGTCACACGAAGGAGAAATGACGGAAAAATCCTCACATGCCGGATAGAATGAAAAGAAAAGGCGGCCCCGGAAGAGACCGCCGCACCTGCAGGATTCATTTTTTCAATGTGCAGAGTTCATCCAGGACGTAGCGGCTCACAGTCTTCCCGGCTTCCCTCGCAAGGGTCTTCAGACATTCAATCTCTTCAGGTGTTCCGCTGATGGAAGTGGTCGCGAAGATTTTGAGCCTCCCCGTCTTCTTTCTTCCACCTCCGTGGTACCCGTAGCCGGAATACTTCGGCTTTTCAGATTCTTCCATGATTCACCCCCACAGTTTCCTGCATATGAAAAGAACGACTCCGATAATGAATCCCTTCACTACGGATTCCAAGATGATTCTAATGACTTCCCTCATTCTGCTTGACATAAGCCCCCCTTTGGGGTAGAGTACGAAGGTAGTGTGCGGCAGGAATCGAACCCCACCGCACCACCCCGCTAGCCGAAGATCAGGCGGCACACCGCTTCCGCGATTACCGCACCGACAACGGCTGCAAGGATTTCAGCAAGAGCCTGCCGAAGTGTCTTGACCACTTTGCAGGCTTTTTTCTTGCCACCTTTCATACCGTACCCCCTTTTCAAAGATTCAACACCGGGCAACGCCCTGTATGATTTTATATAGCATATCTTTTGTATTGTGTCAACAACTTTTTACAATCTCCAAAAAAAAGCTTCCTTCACCCCGCCCCGCAAAAGTGACTGTACAGGCAGGAGGCATACATGACCGCAGGGGCTGCAATCACACTGGGAATAACAGTCGCATCGTTCATACTCGGCATCATCTACAAGCTGATAGATTTAAGCGTGCGTTTCGGACGCTTCTCCCGTCAGATGGAGGACAACGAAAAGCGCGACAACGAGGAGAGGGAAAAGGCCGCACGGAAGTTCGAGGAACTGTACAATGCCAGGAACCGCCACGAATCATCCCTCACGCGGCTCGACACCACCATTCAGAGCATCAACTCAAATCTTGAGAAAATCGACCTGAAGCTGGACAGGCTGATGGAAGGAGGAAGGAATTGACTTTGATCGACTTTGTGAACAGGTACATCAAAACGAAGGTGGATTTTGACGGGCACTACGGACCGCAGTGTGTCGACCTCTACCGCCAGTACTGCAGGGATGTGTGGAAGATTCCTCACACTGGGGCGGTCGAAGGGGCGAAGGATCTTGCGGAAAGATACGAGGGACTCCCGGAGGAAAAGAAGCACCTCTGTCTTGTCAAAGGAATGTACAGCGGGATGGAAGGGGACGCGGCTGTCTGGGGAGCAACAAAAAACAATCCATACGGACATGTGGCAATCGTGCTTGCGCGAAAGCTCGATTGCATGCTTGTGTTCGAGCAGGACGGTTTCAAGAAAGACGGTGCAAAGCTCGCATTCCGCTCCTGCAACAATGTGATCGGCTACCTCAGGCCGTGGCCGAAGGAGGACTGATGGAACAGACTGAAACCGGAGCCGGACAGGAAAATGAAAAGACAAGGCTGCACGCAAAGACGCTCAGCAAGATAATGAAGATTGCGGCTGTTGCGGGGCTTGTCGCCTGTTCCGTCCTGAAGTGGCTCGGATTCATGCCGGGTGCGACAGTCGGAGAGGTGTGCATGGTATGGGCAACGGTCTACGGACTCGGAGCCGGGACCATCGACCTTAATCTTATCATAGACAAATTCACGGGAGGCGGACAGTGACGACAGTGACAGTCATTATGGCGGTGGTCATCGCCGTGCTCATCCTGTTCGTGGTGTGGCTCCTTGTCTTGCTCGGCAAAGAAAGCAGGGCAAAGAAGGATGCGTTGAAAGAACTCGACGAGGCAAGAAAAGCCCGCGAGAAAGCCATAAGAATTGCGGAGGAAACCATTGGGAACCATGCGAAGATTGATACAGGCCGTCCTTCTGCCGATGCTCGTGCCGGTCTTGACATGCTGCACAAGCTCTCGGAACAGTCCAAATCCTGAAATCCACATTCCCGTGCCCGACCCTTACATCGAGGGAAAAAGCGCGGTGGTGTACGGAGAGGCATCGGGGGACTGGGACAGCCTCACTGTGGACGTTCCGGAAGAATGGAGGAATGAATCGCTGAAGCCCGAGGGACCCGTCATGGTTGTCCCTTCCTGGTACTGGAGAAGACTCACCGGATATGTCCTGGATACTCAGGCAGAATCCGGCATCACCCCCTAGACAGACACCTGAAAAAAGCCGATAATGCAACCGTGCGGAAAGTCTCCCTGACCGGGGAGGATGAGGGGCGGTGGCAATATGGTGGCAGAAGTTTGTAATTCCTTGCAATGAAAACACATGGAAGTACGAATCTAGTATCGAGCATCCGGGGGCTGACCAAAAAGTATTGTCATGCTGAATTTATTTCAGCATCTGCGCTAGATATAGTGCATAGATTCCGAAACGAGTTCGGAATGACGCTACGCGACGAACTTTTTGGTCAGCCCCTTTTTTTGTGCCTTTTTCATTATAGCAATTACTTGCAATACTTGGATTTAACATATAATTCAGTATAAGACCGACTGTTCCTCCTGCCCCTCCCCGACACGCAGAGTGTGACCTGATACGCCCCCAAATCCCTTTCAAAAGTGG
>ODAI014566630.1_pt1 | contig 20735 bp, 18 predicted proteins | sample 1539321 | NCBI WGS metagenome assembly ODAI01 (sample SAMN02144231, study PRJEB22623) | gut metagenome | biome: sheep rumen | host: Ovis aries | place: New Zealand
TACCTGCTGCACGGCAAGTGGGTGGAGACCGGCACGCTGGGCGATTACAACGCCATCAGCTTCAATGGCAACAAGATCATCACCGGCTCCTCCGGCGGCATGTTCCTGACTGACTCCCGGGAGGATGCGGACAAAGTCCGGAAATGGTCCACCCAGAGCCGGGAGGCTGCGCCCTGGTACCAGCACGAGGAGATCGGGTACAATTACCGGATGAGCAATATCATAGCCGGTGTCGTGCGCGGGCAGATCCCCTACCTGCAGGAACACATCGACCAGAAGAGAGCCATCTGGGAGCGATATGAGAAGGGCCTCAGCGATCTGCCCGTGAGGATGAACCCCTGGGACAGAGAGAAGAGCCGCCCCAATTTCTGGCTGTCCTGCATGACCATCGATCCGGAGGCGCTCGCGCCGTGCGAGAGAGGGGAGCAGACGGAACTCTGGCAGACCGAACCGGGCAAGAGCAGTCCGGGAGAGATCCTGGCAGCCCTGGCGGCGTTCAACGCCGAGGGCCGGCCCATCTGGAAACCGATGCACCTGCAGCCGATCTACAGATCGAATCCCTTCGTGACGGCGGACGGGAACGGCAGAGGCCGCACCAACGCCTACATCGCCGGCAGCGGCATCGACGTGGGCGCGGATATCTTCCGCAGGGGCCTGTGCCTGCCCAGCGACAACAAGATGACACCGGAGCAGCAGGACAGAGTGATCGAGATCATCCACCGCTGCTTTGACTGATAAGGAGGTCCCGCATGTATGCCAGACTGATCAAAAGGCCTCTGGGCTTTCTGCTGTCCGCGGCGGCGCTGATCGTGCTCTCGCCGGTCCTCCTGGTGCTGACCCTGCTCGGCGCCTTCAAGATGAAGGGGAATCCCTTTTTCACGCAGGATCGTCCCGGCTATCATGAAAAGATCTTCAAACTGATCAAATACAGGACGATGAGCAACGAAAAGGATAGGAACGGGAAACTGCTGCCGGATGAGAAGCGCCTCAACGGTTACGGCCGGTTTCTTCGATCCACGTCCCTGGATGAATTGCCGGAACTGGTGAACATCGTCAAGGGCGACATGGCTATCATCGGTCCCAGACCGCTGATCCCCGAATACCTTCCCTATTATACGGACGAGGAGAGGCACCGCCACGATGTCCGGCCGGGCCTTACCGGCCTCGCGCAGGTGAGCGGCCGGAGTTTTCTCTCATGGGAGGAGATCTTCGGGCTGGATCTGGAGTATGTCCGCAATATCTCCTTCCTGAATGACGTGAAGATCATCGGCAGGACGCTGGCCAAGGTCGTCGGCAGGAAAGACGTCGCCGATCTCACGACAGCGCACGTCGGCAAGGACGGGAGAAAATACATCGTGGTCGACGGTCATGAGTATGCTCTTCATCAGCCGCTCAACGTGGAAAGGGCACCGAAATGAGACTGCCGGAGATAGGGAGTGATTTCTGGATCGATCCCGGGGAGGATCTTACGCCGTCGGGCGGGATCTCGCTGGAACAGTATCGCCTCGGAGGGTCGGACACAGTCCTGCTCTCCACGGGGAGATCCGCCATCGCGCTGGTCCTGGAGGAAAGGGACCGGCCTGCCGCGGGACGGAGCAGGAAAGCGCTTGTTCCGCCTTACACCTGTGAATCAGTGCTGCAGCCTTTTCTGGAGAGGGGCTATGAGCTGCAGGCCTATCCCGTATCGGAGGAGCTGCAGACAACACCGGCAGAACTGGAAGAAGCGATCGGAAAGGCGAGACCGGATGTCGTGCTGGTGCACGGCTATTTCGGTTTTGACTCCCTGAAAGGATGCGGGACGGTGATCCGGAGCCATGCCGGTGAAGGGATCACATTTGTGGAAGATGTCACGCAGACACTGTTCAGCGGGCACGTGCGTCTGCCGGCGGATCATTATGTGGGAAGTCTGCGCAAATGGGCGGGGATGCCTGACGGCGGGTTTGCCGTACGCCGGACAGGCTTTTTTTCGTACAGGCCCGAAGTGTGCGATGAGACGCTCAGCAGGATGAAACTGGCCGCCTGTTATGCCAAATATGAATATCTGTATCACGGCAGAGGGGACAAACAGGCCTTCCTGGATATGTACGCCGCCGCCGAGGAACATCTGGACGCGGCGGATCGCTGTTACAGGATCAGTCCGGCCTCCGAGGCCATCCTGGCCAGGCTCGACGCGAAAAGGCTGTCGGACCGGAGGAGGGAGAATTACAGGGTCCTGTTCGAAGAGCTAAAGGATGTGCCCGGTCTGCATTCCGTCACCGGGGAGCCGGATCCGGATACGGTGCCTCTGTATTTCCCGATGTACGTGGAGGACAGAAGGGCTCTGCAGCTGAAACTCCGGGAGGAGAGGATCTATGCGCCGGTCATCTGGCCGAGGCCGGAGCATCTGCCTGCGATCTGCAGGGAAGCGGATGATCTTTATGAACATATCCTCTGCATCCCGATCGATCAGAGATATGACGCGCAGGACATGGAAAGAGTGATCGGAGTCATCAAAAAGGGATCGTAAAATGGAGATCAGAAAGATCGACAGTGTCCTCTGCCATGAGTACAGGGAGACCATCAGCAGGTATATCTACAAAAGCGTTGTCAACAGCCGCTTTATGGACTCCTATACGGAGGAGGATGCCCGCGCCAAATGCGGGGAACTGGAACATTATCTGGAGCAGGACAAGGCGGTAGTGTACGGCGCTTTTGACGGGGATCAGATGGCCGGGTTTATCTGGGCATATGATTATCCCTTCAGAGAGGACAGGAACCGCCTGTATATCAGCATCATCTACCTGGATCCCTCCTTCAGGGGGCAGCACATCGGGCAGCAGCTGATCGCCGCCGTGCGGACATATGCCGCCGACAACGGCTACCGTGCCCTGTTTCTGCACACGGAGGGGCATAATACGGGTGCGCAGGCCTTTTATGCAGCCATGGGCTTTGCCGTGGAACGGCTGCAGCTGGTGGAGGAGATAGACAAGTGACCGACCTGAGAGACAGAAAACTCCTTGTTCTGGGCGCGGGAGAAGCACAGCTCCAGATCATCCGGGCGTCCAAAGAACTGGGGATCTGTACCATCGTGTGCGACATGCGCCCGGAGATGGAAGGAGCCAGGATCGCGGACAGATACTACCGCGTCAATTACATGGACAGAGAGGCCATCTTGGAGGTGGCCCGCAGGGAGGAGGTGGACGGCGTGATCTCCAACTCCGAGCCGGCCATGATCAATGTCGCCTGGCTGTCGGAGCAGATGGGGCTCCCCGGAAACAGCGAGCGGTCCGTACAGATCCTTCTGTCCAAGGATGCTTTCCGGTCTCTGCAGGAGGAGGCCGGTGTTTTTGCGCCTTCTCACCGGGTAGTGTCCGACGAGCAGGAGCTGTTTGAGGCGGTACATGAGATAGGACTGCCGCTGGTGATCAAACCGGTCCTGAGCTCCGGAACAAGGGGCACGACGGTCATCGAAACGGAGGACAGGGACAGGATCCTCTGGGCTTACAGGGAGTGTACGGAATTCTCCAGGGACGGAAGAGCTTCCGTGGAGCAGTATGTGCAGATGGATTCTCTGGTGGCCTATGACGCGGAGCTGTTCGTCTGCGGAGAGGAGATCCTGTGGGACGGCCTCTACGCATCCTACCGGTATGCCGATGCGCCGATGCTTCCGGTGATGGAATCTCTTCCGCTGGACATCTCTCCCGAAAGACAGGAAGCCATCAAGACCAGTATCGGAACGATGATCCGCGCTGCGGGGATCCGTTTGGGCGAATACAATGCGGAGACCTACTTTACCCGGGAGGGGGAAGTTTTTGTCATCGAGATCAATCCCCGGCAGGGAGGGAATCATATCCCGGATCTCGTCTGTGAACACGCCGGCATCGATCTCACCAAACTGCTCTGCGCCACGGCGGTCGGTGATCTGCAGTATTTCCGGGAAGCGAGCGCGCAGCGCGGGAAACGGGCTTTCGTGACCATGTATGTGGTCTTCTCCCTGACAGAGGGGACCTACCGGGGACTGTCGATCGATGAGGAGATCAGGCCCTATGTCCGGTGGGTGCAGGAGCTTGCGGCAGTCGGAGAACACATCCACAAAAAGGAAAATGCGGGAGATTCTCTGGCTTTTGTCCGGATGTCCTTTGATTCCGCAGAGCAGCAGAAGGCTTTCATGAGCAGGATAGACACGCTGATCCGGCCCGTGGTCGGCTGACCCGCTGTCGCAGGGGTCTCGGAGAGATAGCTATGTTGACGACGTATACACTGGAACAGTCAGAGAAATGGGATGCCGCCGTGCGCTCCTTCCGGGAGTACGACGTGTATTGGCTGAGCGGCTATGTCCGGGCTTTTCAGATCCACGGGGACGGGGATCCGAGGCTCTTCTTCTACGAAGGGGAAGAGACGCGGGGGATCAACGTGGTCATGGTCCGGGACGTGGCGGACGATCCCCGCTTCACGGGGAGGATCCCCCGGGGACAGTACTTCGATATCGCAACGCCTTACGGTTACGGCGGATGGATCATAGAAGGGACGGGAACGGAGGAGCTCTTCCGGGAATACAGCCGCTGGATGGAACAGAACGGCATCATCTCGGAATTCGTGCGGTTCCATCCGATGCTGGAGAATCACGCCGCGTGTACCGGGCACTATGAAGTCATCCGCCTCGGGGAAGTCGTCCACATGGACCTCTCCTCCCCGGAGGAGATCTGGCAGAACATCACCAGCAAGAACCGGAACGTGATCCGCAAGGCGGCCAAAAACGGCGTCACGATCTACAACGGCAGGTTTCCGCAGATCTTCGGCACTTTCCGGGAGATCTACGACGCCACCATGGACAAAGACCATGCCGACGCTTATTATTATTTCGGCCGGGAGTTCTATGACTCCATCCTGGCGGATCTGCCCCGGAATGCCCAGGTGTTCTGGGCAGAGAAGGACGGGAAGGTCATCGCGGCCTCCATCATTCTCTTCGCAAACGGCAGGATGAACTATCATCTCTCCGGAAGCGTCCGGGAATACAGTTCGCTGGCACCCACCAATCTGCTGCTGTACCATGCGGCACTGTGGGGAAATGCCAACGGTTACAGAAGTTTCTATCTCGGCGGCGGCGTCGGGTCCGGCGAGGACGGGCTGTTCAAGTTCAAGAGAGCCTTTTACAAGGGGGACCTCCACCGTTTCCACATCGGGAAAAAGGTCTACGATCAGGAGAAGTATGATGAATTGCTGGCCTTGAGGGGGCCGCTCGACACGGGATTCTTCCCGAAATACAGGGGATGAATGCGGCAGTGACCGGCCCAGGCTTGCAGGAGCAGGAAGGTGTATATGAGTGAATTGATCACATTGACGGATGAGCAGCTGAAGGCGCTCCAGAAGAAGAGCCTCGAGATCACGCAGTATATCGTGGATTTCTGCAAGGCACACGATCTCCGGGTGTATGTGTTCGCCGGGGCCAGCCTCGGCGCCGTCAGGCACAAGGGGTTCATCCCGTGGGACGACGATATCGACCTGTGCATGCCTGCACCCGATTTTGCCAGGCTGCTGGAGATCTGGGACAAGGAGGCCGACACGGATCACTACTCCCTCTGCCTCATCCGCAAGGGCTACAACGACCATCATCTGTCGACTTCGATCCGGGACAATTACACGACCTTCATCACGGAGGCGTCCGTGGACACGGACACCAACCAGGGCGTAGCGATAGACTTCGGTCCGCTGCATGCCGCCGCCCGGACCAAAGTGGGGCGGGCGGTCCAGCTGGCCTGCGCCTGCGGCCGGTCCCTGTTCAAGGCGGGGAGGCTGCCCAACCGGCAGAGCCGCAAGGTCTACATCGCCTCCAAGATCCTGCTGGGGATCTTCCGGGGCGATACCATCCGGTATTATATCTGGAGCACGCTGGAGAAGATCGCCACCATACCCGACCGGTATTATGAGGAGGCCAGATACGTCAAAGAGTTCTCCATGTTCCCGTTCATCACCTGGCTGTACCCGCGGGAGTGGTTCGACAAGGCTGTCTGGGTCCCCTTTGAGGACACCGAGCTCCCGCTGCCGGTGGGCGTGAAGGAGTATCTGACCAAACGGTACGGGAACTACATGGAACTGCCGCCGGAGAAGGACCGCCACCCGGAGCACCGGATCGTCTTCATGGATCTGGATACTCCGTACAAAGAGTACAGAGGGAAGAAATACTACGTCGGTAAGGACTGAACCGGAAGGGCGGAGGCCCGGAACGGAGAACAGGAGCACAGACAGGGAATATGGGTGAACAGGTGAAGGAAGAACAGAGGATCGATATCGTGATCCCCTGGGTGGATCCCGGGGATCCTGTCTGGAGAGCGGACAAGGCGCGCTACAGCGGCAAGATCGCCATGGGCGAAGACGACCGGGAGATCCGGTACAGGGACTGGGACAACCTGCAGTACGTGTTCAGGAGCATTGAAAAGTTTGCCCCCTGGGTGCGCACCGTCCATTTCATCACCTGCGGCCATCTCCCGCCGTGGCTCGATACCGAGTGCCCTAAGCTGCATATAGTGCGGCATACGGATTACATACCCGGGGAATATCTTCCGACATTCAGTTCCCATGTCATCGAGCTGAACATGAACCGCATCGAGGGCCTCAGCGAACAGTTCATCTATCTCAACGACGACATCTTCCTGATCCGCCCCACGCGGCCGGAGGATTTCTTCAGGAACGGACTCCCCTGCGACGTCAATATCCCGAATCTGATCGTCCCTGTCCTGTCCAATTTCTCCCCGATCGTCTTCAACTGTGTCGGGTATATCAATAAGCATTTCCTCAAAAGGACCGGTATGAAGCGTGCTCCGGGCATGTATTTCAACCCGCGTTACGGGCTGTCCGGACTGCTCAGGGCTTGTCTTTTTGCTCCGTGGGCCAATTATACGGGTTTTTACAACCATCATCTGGCCGTCTCCTACCTGCGGTCGACGCTGGACGAGGTGTGGGCAGCTGAGCCTGAGATCCTGGAGCAGACCTGTTCGCACCGCTTCCGGGACAATACGGATGTCAACCAGTATATCTTCCGCTTCTGGCAGCTTGCCTCCGGAAGGTTCGTGCCCGGGACCCTCCACGGGAAGTATTTCAAGATCTCCGCTGACAACCGGAGGATCCTGGAGTACATCAGGGGGAGGAAAGGCCGGATGATCTGTATCAACGACGATGAGTTCGAGGGCGATTTTGAGGCGGTGAAGAAAGAGATCAACGGGGCTCTGGAGCAGCTTCTGCCTGACAGATGTTCTTTCGAGAAGTGACTATGAAAATCTCTGTCATTACTTTTCACAACACAGCGAATTATGGCGCCACACTGCAGTGTGCGGCGCTTTCCGGCTGTCTGGCGCGGATGGGTCATGACGTGTCTGTGATCGACTATATGCCGGGCTATGTGCGGGACAAAAGAAGCGCCTTCAGGGAATTGAGAAAGGTCGGTGCTGCAGGGAGAAAAGCCAGGGCACTGGTCAAGGGACTGGCGTATCTGCAGTTCTTCCGTGACATTCAGAAGAAGAACGAGCGATATGACAGATTTATTGCCGCCCATCTTCAGACGACCCGCACTTATCGCACGGAAGCAGAGCTGCGCGAAGATCCGCCGCAAAGTGACCTCTATATCTGCGGGAGTGACCAGATCTGGAACCCGGCTCTGACAGGCGGCTCCTTTGACGAGGCATTCTTCCTGCGTTTCGCGCAGGGAGAGAGAGCTGCGTACGGAGTGAGCACGGGGGAGCTCCGGATCGAAGAGCGCGCGGCAGAACTGAACAGGCTGACGGAGGGATTCAAAGCTGTTTCCGCGCGGGAGAAGGCTACAGCTGACAGACTGGCGGCGATACTGGGCAGGCCTGTCCCGGCAGTTTTGGACTGTACGCTCCTTCTTGACAGGAAGGACTATTACGAGATGGAGGAGCAGACGGAGAGTGTCAGGGAGCCGTTTCTGCTTCTGTACAATATCCAGAATTCCGACATCAGTGTATCCATCGCCCGGACTGTCGCGGAGCAGAGAGGGCTCTCCATCGTGGATATCTCCCCCAACCCTTTCAGGAAGATCAAGGGGACCCGCAAGATGACGGATATCGGGCCGGGAGAGTTCCTGGATCTCTTTCACCGCGCCTCTTATGTCGTCACGAATTCTTTCCATGGGACGGCTTTTTCCGTCATCTATGAGAAACCCTTCATCGTTGTCCCCCACAGCACGCGGGCATCGCGGATCCTCAATCTGGCGGATACCCTGGGGCTCCGGGACCGGATCGCGCTGGAGAGCGGTTACAGGGACCCCGGGCCGGTGGACTATGAGGCGGTCGGGAACAGGCTGAGGACACTGCGGAGAGCCAGCATGGATTATCTGCGCGGGATCCTGGGAGAGCCGGAGAGTGTTTCCGATCCCGATGAGCAGACCTCCGGAGAGGAGAGAGGGAACGCATCCGGAGAGGCACACGGAGGGAGACACGGGGAGATCCCGCAGCTCACACGGCAGAGGGTCCTCTGCTGCGGCTGCGGCGCCTGTGCCGATATCTGCCCTCACGGGGCGATCGGAATGAGAGAAGATGAAGAGGGATTCCTCTATCCGTTCATCGACAGTGAACTGTGCGTAGGCTGCCGCATGTGCGAAAGAGTATGCTCCTTTAAGAAAGATCTTGCGGAGGCGCTGGGCTTCGGCCCGGAGGCGGACTGAATCGGACCCTTGACAGGAAGGACGGCATCATGTCGGAGAGAACCGTATATGCTGTAAAACTGAAAGATCAGGAGCAGCTGATGAGCAGTTCCTCGGGAGGAGCCTTCACGGCTCTGAGCGACGTGTTCCTGGAGGAAGGGAATGCCGTCGTCTGCGCGGTGTATGATTACATCAGCCACCGGGTCCTGTTCCGGATCGTCGATTCCCGGGAGCAGAGGGACCTTGCCAGAGGATCCAAGTATCTGCAGGCCGAAATGGGGTCCGTCTACAGGGACAGTGTATCCTGGCTGGCCGGGCATCCGGAAGGCAAGCTCCTGTTCTTCGGTCTGGGATGTCAGGCGGCAGCTTTTCAGCGCTATATGGAGACCGCCCGCTGCGGGGACAGGGTCGTCACGGCGGATATCATCTGTCACGGTGCACCGAGTCCGCGCGTTTGGAGGGACTATGTACAGACAGTTGCCCCGGAAGGAGGTCTGACCGGCGTCAATTTCCGGGACAAAAAGACCGGCTGGGCGCACTCTGTGGGAACGGCGGTCGTCAACGGAGAGGAGATCTCCATTCAGGATTACCGCAGGCTGTATTCCTCCCGGAATACGATCCGCCCCAGCTGTTTCAGCTGTCCCTATACAAAGATGGACAGAGGGACGGATCTGACGATAGGAGATTTCTGGCACATCGAGAAGTCTATGCCCGATTTCAATGATCCGAAGGGAGTCTCCCTGGTCATCCTGCACACCGACAGGGGCAGAGAACTGTTTCAAAAAGCATCCGGGGCACTGGAATACCGGCTCAGCAACGAACGGGAGTGCTGGCAGCTCAATCTGGAAAAGCCCACCGCATGGCCGGGCTCCAGGGACCGGTTCTGGAAGGATTACAGGGACAGAGGCCCGGCATATGCCATTGCCGGGTACAGCAGGAAGAAGACGATGCCGGCAAGAATCATGGAAGGAATATCCAGAGTCCTTGGCTCGTGATGCCGGACGGATGGAACAGAGGGAATGAGCAGAGAAACAAAACTGGTAAAAAACACATTCATACTGGGGATAGGCACTTTCCTGCCCAAACTGGCGGCGTTTGTGACCCTCCCGATCCTGACGGCCTGCCTCAGCAAGGAGCAGTTCGGGACCTACGATCTGATCACGGTCCTGGTCAGTTTCCTGCTTCCGGTCGCCACGATGCAGATCCATACGGCGGCTTTCCGCTTCCTGATCGACCACAAACATGATAAGGAACTGGCAAGCGTCTATTTCACCAATCTGATCGCATTCGTCGTCCCGGTCTCGCTGACAGTCCTCGCGATCACGTTCTTTTTCCTTCCGGTCCCGGATCTCTCCCTGAGGCTCTGGATCTGCGGGTATCTGTTTTTCGACACCATAGTCGCGGAAGTCCTGCAGATCACGAGAGGGCTCGGACGCAACATGGACTATTCGATCAGCGCGATCATCAGCGCGCTGGTCAAACTGATCCTGACTTTTGTGCTGGTCCAGCTTCTGAAACATGAGCTGCGCGGAGCAGTCATCGCGCTTGCCTGTTCGCCGGTGCTGTCCCTCATCTATCTGATCTTTAAGATCCGCATCTATGAGCTTCTGGACTTCTCTCTGCTCAGCTGGGACGTGCTGAAGGAGATGCTGGCTTATTCCTGGCCCATGGTCCCCAACAATATGTCCGGCTGGGTCATGAGGATGTCGGACAGGCTGGTCGTCATCGCGTTCATGGGTCTGCCTGCCAACGCCGTCTATTCGGTGGCCAACAAGATCCCCAACATGCTGACGCTGGCGCAGACCGCCTTCTCCATGGCCTGGCAGGAAAATGCAAGTATCGCCTCCCGGGATGTCGACGCGGGCAAGTACTATACGAAGATGTTCTCGGTGATGCTCAATTTCTACGCAGGGTGCCTGGGCCTGATCATAGCCTGCACACCGATCCTGTTCAGGCTGCTGATCAGGGGCGATTACGCGGAAGCGTATCCGCAGATGCCTCTGCTGTTCCTGGCCGTGTTCTTCTCCTGCATGTGCAATTTTCAGGGAGGGATCTATATCGCCCATAAGGCGACCAGGAGCGTTGGCATCACCACGGTCCTTGCCGCCGCATGCAATCTCATCGTGGACCTGTCGCTGATCAGGCACATAGGCCTGTATGCCGCCTCCGGCTCCACGCTGGTCAGTTATGTCGTATTATTCATATATCGGATGATCGGTGCCCGCAGGCTGGTCGATATCCGGTATGATTTTAAAGGACTGGCGGTCGCACTGGGAGTGATCCTCGTGGAGGCTTTCCTGTGCTTACTGAACAGGCCGGTCCTGAATATCGTCAATATCTGCTTTGGATGCCTGTCCTTCTATTTCCTGAACAGACAGATCTCTGCGTCCATGTTCAAACTGGTGAAGAGGAAACTGCGGAGAAGAGGCTGAGATGCGATCGAACAGAATGACTCCGGAGGAATACAAGGGCATCATCAAAGAACTGCTGGGCGAGTTCCACACATTCTGTGTTGAGAACGGACTCAGATATTTTGCGGCGTTCGGGACCCTGATCGGAGCGGTCAGGCATAACGGGTTCATACCGTGGGACGACGATATAGATGTCTGCATGCCCCGGGACGACTATGAGAAACTGCTTTCCATGACCGGGAAGGGGGACCTCCCTTTCTACACTCTGTCTGCGGAGGGACCGGGATATTATTACAATTCCTTTGCCCGGTTCTGCAGCAGAAAGGGATATCTGCGGCTGAACGGCGTGATCGATATGGATGATCTGGGGCCTTTTATCGACATCTTTCCTCTGGACGCGGTCCCGGAGGACAGGGAGGAGAGACTGCGGCACTACAGAGAAGTGGAAGAGCTCGGCATCATGCTGAGATACTCTCTTCCCGCGCGGTATTATCGCAGCCTCCCTATGAAAAAAAGGATCAAAATGAGCGCCAATCTGCCCAGGAGATGGAAGGCGCTCCGGGTGGGGACAGAGACTCTGAAAGCCAGACGGGAAGAACAGCTCCTTCGGTATCGGGATACGGACACAGAGCTTCTTTCCTCTACATTTGACCTGCTGTCAGATGCCCTGCTGGTCAGGAAAGAGGAGGCCGCGCACATCGAACTGCATCCGTTCGAGGATATCGAGGTATATATCCCCTCCGCCTATGATCCGATCCTGCGGCGCTATTACGGCGACTATATGGAACTGCCGCCGGAGGAGGAACGGGTATCCCGGCATCACTTCACACCCTATTGGAGAGAGGAAGCATGATCCAGACAGCTGACAACAGTATATACGGACGGTTCAAAAGAGCATTGCCCATAGCCGCGGCCGTCCTTCTGGGCTATCAGATCCTCTGCTCGATGTTTTCGGGGATCATCGGGAACGATCCCTATTATCGGATCGGGCAGGTCACGGGAGCGGCTCTTATGATCTCCGCGTGCGTGATCCTGGCGATCGATCCCGACGCCAGAAAAGAAGCCCGCGCCGTCTGGTCGGGATACCGGAGCTATGAAGGCATCTTCGTGGTCGGGATACTGGTGTGGTTCCTTCTGACCTGCACGCTCAGGCAGGTGCTCAGCGGTGATCCTTATTTCAAATGGAATGAGCGGACGATCTACATCACCTTCGTGGTGTCCCTGATCGCTTTCCCGCTGCCCTTTCTGTGGGACATCAGCAGATCCAGAAAGGTGATTGACCGCATCCTGCACCCGGCAGCCGTCATTTACACGGTCTTTTCGGCCTGGTGCGTCTGGAATTATTATCACAAAAACTATGTGGTCTTTCCCACCGGCAATGCCCTGGGGATGAGATCGCCCGTCTCCATGGAGATGGGGATCAACCGGAATACGACCGGAGCCTATGCCTGCGTGATGCTGGCGATCTGTCTGTACCTGTTCTTCACGGTGGAGTCTGCCCTGAGGTACGCCTATATCCCGGCCATTCTGGTGCAGCTCTGTGTGAGCATCCTCGCCAATTCCCGGACGACCACCTTTACGACATTTTTTATGGTCGTGGTCGTGATATTCATGTGCGTGTGGAACCGGCTCGCACGGAAGGGAACAGCTGTAAGGGCGTCTGTCAGCGGCCTGACGGCGCTGGCAGGGGGAGGGGGATTCTTCCTCCTCAGAAGAGCTGTATTCTATACGCTCGATCTGGCCATCCATTATTCGGAGGATGCCAGATCCTTTGAAAGGAACATGTCCAGCCTCAGCGGAAGAGTGCGGGTATGGATAGGCGCTGTCAGGACGATGTTCTCCAGTCCGGGCAGGTTCCTTCTGGGTGTCACACCGGGCAAAGCAGCGGACACCATGTATCAGGTGGGACAGTTCTCCAAGAGAATGCTGCACGCCCACAACGTGATCCTGCAGATGGGCGTCGCCTTCGGTGTCCCCTTCATGCTGCTGTTCATCGCCTTCCTGCTGTGCCTCGCCCGCAGGAGCCTGCGGCTGATGTTTGCGGAGAACGGGACCGGCGTCAGGAACGTGTGGATCGTGCCGCTGACGCTACTGGCCATCGTGTCGACGGATATGATGGAAGCTTTTTCTGCACTGCGGTATTACTACTATATCACGCCTGTTTTTTACCTGTTCTGCGGATACGTGGTGGCTCTGGACAAGGCAGGACGCAGAGAACAGAGCAAGGCAGACGTATAGAGCAGAGCAAGACGGGCACATAGAGCGAAGAGAGGAAGCGGGGAGAGGACCGGCTGGAGCGGCATAAAGAGGAGATCCGGGGTGAGCAGAGGCAGAGAGCATAACAGAACATCGCTCTTAACGGGGATCCGGGGGAGTCTGTCTGAAAACAGCCCGCGGAGGGGTTTTTATCTCCTTTTCACCGTGCTCTTCTGTCTGGTCACACCGCTGGTGTTTCTCCCGTTCATCCTCTCCGGGAAGTCCCTGATCTGGGAAGGGGACGGCTGGAGCCAGCACTTCAAGGCGCTGGTCTATTACGGGGAGTATCTCAGAGAGATCCTCAAGACCCTGGTGAAGTCTCATAAACTGCTGATCCCCGAGTGGGATCTCTGTCTGGGAGAAGGCGGGGACATCGTCAACACCCTGCACTATTATGTGATCGGGGACCCCATTGCGCCATTTTCCGTGTTCGTTCCGACCCGGTTCATGCACCTGTTCTATTCCGTCTCCTGTGTGTTCCGGATCTATCTGGCGGGTCTGGCTCTCTCCGCACTGTGTTTTTACACGGGAATTAAAAACAGGTGCGGCATACTGGCAGGCGCGTTCTCCTACATGTTCTGTTCGTGGACCGTCTTTACCGTGTCGCGGCACCCGTATTTTCTCAACCCTATGATCTGGTTCCCGCTGATGATCCTGGGTATGGAGAAGGTGATCCGCAGAGAGCGGCCGTATCTTTTTGCCCTCACGGTGATGGGTTCCGCTCTGAGCAACTTCTACTTCTTCTATGTTATCGTGCTGCTGGCTGTCGTGTATGCGGCGATCCGGCTGCTGTTCCTGTACAAAAAGGATATCAGGGGAACAGCCTGCGCGCTCCTGCGCCTTGCGGTCCCTGCGGTGACGGGCGTCATACTGGCGGGGGGCCTCCTCCTGCCGGACCTCCCGGCCCGGTGCCTTGGGGGCCCGCGGGTGGCGGGCCCCATCCGGGCGGGCTCCATCCCCCTGCCGATCCTCATGACCTTCCTGCAGGACTCCAGGAGATCCATCCAGATCCCGTGGAGCCTGTTCTATCCCCTGGCGTATTACAGCAGCCTGCCCGCTATGCTGCTCACCCGAGAGAATCTGTACTGGCTGTGTCTCGGTCTGTCCGCGCCGGTCATCCTGTCGGTCTGTCTCCTTTATGTCCGGAGAGGGAGTGCTTTTCTGAGAACGCTGCTCGTCGTCTGCCTGGTCATGAGCCTCCTGCCCGCAATGGGCAGGATCATGAACGGAATGTCCTATGCTACGAACCGGTGGAGTTGGGTCATCGCTCTGCTGGGAGCCTATGTCCTGGCTGAAGAATGGGACTCTTTGATTCGGATGAGCGCGGAACAGTGGAGACGGACAGCGGGCTGTCTCGCGGTCCTGTTCGTTCTGTGCCTGCTGCCGGAGACCTCGAGAACTGTCGAAACGGCTGCCGCCGTCTGCCTGCTGTTCATAGCAGTGATCGTTCTCAGAGGAGCCGCAGGGACCGCACACAGAGTGCAGACGGCCCAGATCCTGCTGGCCCTTCTGGTAGTTGTGAATGCCGTTTTCATGGAATACTGGAGCTACAGCGAGAGCTCCCCGACCTACCTGTCCAACCGGGACGCCGCCATGATGCTCCATAAAAATGAGGCTTCCCTGGTGCGCAGACTGTCTGACGATCCGTATCCCAGATATACGGGGCGCTCACTGACCACCAATGCGAATATGCTGGAGCAGGTCTCCTCCACCCAGTACTACTGGTCCAACAGCAATCCCTATGTCTCCGCCTACAGGGAGGAGATGATGACCAGCGGATCGATGCAGCAGAAGTTCGAGGGCTATGATGACAGGACAGCGCTGATCGCATTATCGGCGGTGGACCTGTATGTGAGCGGGTTCCCGGCGGGGGAGTTCCTGCCTTACGGTTTTACCAAGATACAGGAGGACAATCTCCTCTATACGGAGCAGCAGGCGGCGCTGGACAAGCTGAAGAAAGAGCTGGGCGTGCAGGAGCTGACGGAAGAGCAGGAGGGCAAAATCAAACAGGCCCTGACCAGGACTTTCCACGTATATGAGAACCAGTATGCTCTGCCGCCAGCCTATTGTTATGACGCCTATATTCCCCGGGAGAGATGGGAAGCCCTGGATGCGGTACAGAAACAGCAAGTGCAGCTGGAGGCGGTGTATCTGGAACAGGAGCCGGGCCCGATGGAGGAATACAGCGGGACGGTCGGAGATCTCAGTGTGCCGTATGAGATCAGCGCTTCCGGGCAGGAGATCACGGTGACAGACGGGAGGATCGTGACGACGGCGCCCGATCAGAAGGTCACCATAGTCCTGGAAGGCAGGGAGAACGCGGAGACGTATATAGCCCTGGAAGGGCTGGATTTCAGAGAGACGCTCCCCATAGATCTCTACTCGGAAGACACCGGCGTGGATCCGCGGCAGCTCTACAATCGGACGAACTGGGACCTCTTATCGCCGGAAAGAAAAGCGGAACTGAGGAAAGAGAGACTGTACCATACGCCCGTGGGATCTGTGTCCCTGCAGTTCTCCAAAGAAGGAGGGGCAGAGAGGTCGATCACCTACCTGACACCTTATGACAGTTTCACGTCAGGGAAGCATGATTACATCGTCAACATGGGCTATCAGGAAGAGCCTGTCTCATCGGTAACGGTCACGTTCCCGGAGAGGGGCGTCTATACAGTGAGCTCTGTGAAGGTCTACTGTGTCCCGATGGACGATTATCCGGAGCAGGTCACAGCCCTGAAGGAGAGCAGTCCGGAGGACCTGCAGATTGGGACAGATACAGTGTCAGGGGAGATCACCAGGGACAGACCGGGGCTCCTGTGCGTGGCCATCCCGTACTCCGCGGGCTGGAAGGCCTGTGTGGACGATATGCAGACAGACGTACTGCTCGCGAACGGGCATTATCTGGGCGTCCCTGTGCCGGAGGGGACCCACAGGATCACGCTGCATTACGACAGACCTTACAAGACGGCAGGACTGCTCCTGTCCGCGGCGGGGCTGGCCATGCTGGCGGTTTTGATCTTGTTTACAGAGAGAAAGATCCGGAACCAGACGAAGCGAGTTTCAGAGAGTGGATGAGGAGAAACGCATGGACAATACTGTGAATATGCTGATCTGCATACTTGCCCTTCTTGTCGGTATTCTGATCGGTCAGCGGTACAAAAGATGGAAAGAGGACAGGGAACGGAGAGATCAGGAAGAAGAGAGCAAAAAGAAGAAAAAATGAAAGAACGTCCCGGGCGCACAGACAGAGAGGTGCGCCCGGGACGTTCTTTTCAGGTCAGCTATGCTTTTTAAGCAGCGCATGAAGATCACAGACAGCCAATACTATACCCAGGAAGAACATGGGCGTAAAGTTCATCAGGTACCGGGATTTGAATTCCCACAGGCAGAAAAACAGGAAGAGACCGAAAGCACATTCAGCGATCAGGAACTGTTCGTCGACACACCTCTTCCGAACGCTCAGGATCGCAGAGAACAGAAAGCCCAGCCAGAAGAGCAGGGGATAGGCTGCGAGAATGCGCATCAGTTTGTGGTAATGGACCCCGTCTGCGTGAACGATCTTCCCGATACCTTTCGTCGCATCAAAACAGTGATTCATGTGCTGCTGCTGGTAAAACCGGCCCTCCGCAAGATTCTTGCACATCTTCTCATACAAGAAACCCGCGAAACCGCCTTCTTCCGCGTTTTTCTTCCGGACAGCCCTGATGTAGGCTTCAGTTTCCGCTTTTTTCCGTTCCTCTATGGTCTTAAAACTCAGAGAGTAGTCCAGAGACTCCTGCCTGTACCCCCCGTGGCCTTCCGCAGCCATCATGATCCAGTGCATGGAGGGCAATTCGTAGCGCTCCCTCATGGTCTGGTCGAGCCAGGGACAGTCCGCAGCAAACCTGCCCCAGACAGAGGTGATCAGAAGGATGGTCAGGCCCAATGCGGCTATATCCGCGATACGGCTTTTTAACGTACAGGCCTGCTCCGAACTCCTGAGAAACAGATAGATGAAAACAGCTACGACGAGGACCAGAACACTGCCCTTCAGCAGGGTGGCCAGGGCAAGGGTCACGCCGGTGAGGCAGCGATACAGGATCCTTTTGGCGGTGCTGTCATCAGCGAGATCTCCCTTTGCAAGAAAGAGAAAAGAGAGGGAGACGTAAGGGATGGAGAGCGTATCCGAATAAACTCTGTAGGTGCTCAGGTAGTAGGGGAGGAATACTGCGGACAGGCACAGGCACAGAAGTCCTGCAGCTTTTCCCCGCAGAAGCCGCGCTGTGTGAGCGATCGCTGCCGCACTGACAGTCAGGGACAGGCAATTCAGGATGATCAGAAAATACCATCCTGCAGGGGAGTAGAGATCGATCCTGAGCAGGTCAGCACCCAGTTTCATGTAGGGGACCAGGTATGCGACCAGGAACAGGGACTTGGGGTAGATCAGAAAATACTCATTGTTGGAGGTGTGCGTGCTCCATGCGCAGCAGCTAAACTCGTTGATCTCCTTGGAGATCGCCCCGTTCTCCACTATTTCAGCGACAGAAAAATAGACAGTTCCCGCATCGGTGTAGGGCCTGGCAAGCAGCAGCCTTCCCGCGAGCAGGAGCAGCCCGAACATACAGAAGAGCACGAGAAAAAAGATGGTCCGATACCGCGATTCCGACCATCTTTCAATGCGCGGAGCAAACAGGAGGAAACAGATCATGATCAGTACGGCCCCGATCGCTGCGGCAGTTAGGCCAAAACGAAAATGCAGCAGATATTTCCGGATGCCGGGCGCCAGAAACAGAATGAAGAGGATCCAGCAGACGAAGAATAAGCGAACGAGGGGGATCCTCCAGTCAGTCTTTTTAACATCCATTGCTTTCATGCTCTGTCCTCGTGAAGCGCCGGCACCCTGTCCCGCTCTCCGCCTTTTCCTTCATCTTCCCAGGTCGTCTCACTGATGATATACCGGGGACGGTGTTTTGTCTCCAGGTAGGTCTTGCCTACGTATGTCCCTATGATGCCGAGACTGACAAGCTGTAATCCGCCCATGAAGAGAACGATACAGACCGTGGAAGCCCAGCCGGCGACCGAATGCCCGGTGAGAGCAGTGACGATCGCCCACAGGATCCCTATCATGCCCAGTACGCTGGCAACAGAACCCAGGCCGGTGATGATCGTGATCGGTCTTGTCGAGAGGCTCGTGATGCCGTCAAAAGCCAGGGAGAGCATCTTGCCCAGGGGGTAATGGCTCGTGCCCGAGATACGCTCTTTTCTCTTATACGCGACGATGCTGCTCTGATATCCGATGAGGGGGAAGATGCCGCGGAGGTAGAGGTTGACTTCTCCGAAGTCCGCGAGATGCCGGAGGACCCTGCTGCTCGCCAGCCTGTAATCCGCGTGATTGAAGACCACTTCCACACCCATCCGGTCCAGCAACCGGTAGTATGCTTCCGCGGTCGTTCGCTTGAAGAAAGTATCCGTCTCTCTGTCTGAGCGCACGCCGTAGACGATATCCGATCCGTTTCGATAGGCCCGGACCATCTCGCTCATGACATGGATATCGTCCTGGCCGTCACAATCTATGGAGATCGCAGCGTCCGCCTCGTCCAGGGACTGCATCAGACCGGCGAGGACCGCGTTCTGATGCCCTCTGTTACGGCTCTGTCGGATGCCGATATAGTGGGGATCCTGCGTGCTGAGGGAGGAGATGATCTCCCAGGTACTGTCTTTGGATCCGTCATCTACGAACAGGATCCTGCTGTTCTGAGCGATCAGCCCCTCGCGGATCATGGACTCCAGTTCGTCAAGGAACAGCGGGGCGGTGACAGGCAGGACTTCCTGCTCGTTATAGCAGGGGATCACTATCCAAAGTACGGGCGTTGTTTTAAGTGCAGACACCAGTATTCCTTTCTTCTGTCAGATCTCAGGGGTCAGGTCTCAGGAACACCTTGAAGGGCAGGAACAGAAATAGAAAAAAACCTGTCACAGGGCAGGTTTTTTACAGAGTTCGAGATAAAGGAGACTGAACATGACCATTGTGATACCATTCTGTAAACTGTCATTCTTAAACTGCAAGAATGTATTAAACAATGTGATGAAAAACCAGTATTCAGTCTATACCCGTATCGGTCCGGTGTCAATGTTGGCTTAGACAAGAGATCAGACAAGAGAGAGGATAAATCTTGTCACTATTTCGACTACTTCGTTCTGATAAAACACGTCCTCCCCGTGGCCGGCGCCTTCGATGCGGTACAGCTGCGCGGGCACGCCGCAGCGGGTGAGGGCATCGTGCAGGATCTCGCTGTGGGAGATGTCCACCTTGACATCAGCGGTCCCGTGGAGGATCAGGTGCGGCGGAGCGGCGGAGGTGACGCAGTCGGGGACGATGCGGGCATACTTCCGTTCCCGCTCCTCGCCGGGGAAGGCGGCCATGCGCTGGTAATAGGCGCCGTGTTTGACCGGATTGCTCTTCATATCCGCGTAATCCCGCTCAAAGACCACCGGTCCGTACAGGTCGATCACACCGCTCACAGCGCTCGACTGATCCGGGTGATCTCCCTCTTCATACTCTTCGTATCCGGGACCGGACAGAAGGCCCGCGAACACTGCCAGAGCGCCGCCTGCCGATTCGCCCATGATGAAAACACGGTCCGGGTCGATGCAGTAGCGGTCCCTTTTGGCTCGCAGATACCGGATCGCCGCCTTCACATCGATGAGACAGGCGGGGAAAGGGGCCTCGTTCACGGTCCTGTACTCCACACTGGCCACCGTGAAGCCCCTCAGGGCGTAGGGCATCAGCTGCGGGAGCCAGATGTCCCGGTCCATGACCTGGAAATTGCCGCCGCATAGCCAGATCAGAAGGGGCTGCGGAGCATGTCCCTCCCGGTGTTTGGGCACCAGGAGGGACATCTTAAGCGGCCGTTCGCTCTCGCCGAACCAGCTGTATTCGTTCTTATAGGTGATACCGGAGATCAAGGCAATGCATTCCTGTGCCGTCTGCAGCTTCAGGTCCTGGATCATGGGAAGTCCTTTCTGTTCAGGGGTTCTGGGATGCCCCGGCGTCAGATCCGGAGTCGTCCTGCTTCTCGGTAGTCGTCTCCACAGGCGGTTCCTTCTCTGTCTGCTCCTCCGTCGTGGTCTCAGGGGTCTCCCCCTGTCCGCTCTCCGCGGCGGGGGCGGGATCCGGATCCTCAGCGGGGGCGGAAGGTGTACCAGCAGGCTCTTCCGGCGCGGCGGGCTGAGAGGCGGGCTGAGAGGCGGGCTGCGCAGCGGGCTGGGAGACGGGCTCAGAGCCGTCGCCTGTTCCGGGCTCCGTGCCGGGGTCCGTTCCGGGATCTGCCACGGGCTCCGTGCCGGCGGGATCCTCTTCCGGCTGTGCAGCATTTCCCTCGGGGTCAGTCTCTACGATCCCCATCAGGACACCGGCGGCAGAAAACTCGTAGGTGACATCGTCGATGGTGTACAGA